>WNGB01008644.1_pt1 | contig 14425 bp, 16 predicted proteins | sample 5400681 | NCBI WGS metagenome assembly WNGB01 (sample SAMN13153367, study PRJNA577476) | soil metagenome | isolation source: 115 cm soil or saprolite under grassland replicate 2 | place: USA:California | collected 2016-06-15 | reverse complement strand
GCGCCGGCTAAACATCGCACGCACAAGAAAGCTCAAACGACGGCATCACCAGGCGAAGCCGCTGCGTCGGCTTCACCTGCTGCGGCGCCTGCTTCTTCGCCAAAGGCCAAGCACGGCCGTAAAAAAGCGGAGGGTGGCGCAGCAGCGAGTCCGGCTGCATCGCCTGCTGCGTCACCCGCAGCCACGCCCAAGGCAAAAGGCAGTCGTAAAAAAGCAGAGACAGCAACGAGTGCTTCACCGTCGCCTGCAAAATTCTCGCTTGGCGACTTCTTCAAGCCGAAAAGCTCTGCGGCAGCCAGTCCGGCGGCCGTCAGCGGTGCCCCTGCGAAGAACACGAGCGCCGCGGCAGCAGCTACTGCGCCGGCACCTGGCGGTGGCCACGGTCTGGTGTGGGTTAACACAGACTCACATGTGTACCACAGGGAAGGGTCGCGTTTTTACGGCACGACTAAGAAGGGCAAATACATGACCGAAGCCGAGGCGGCCAAACAAGGAAACAGGGCCGCAGGCAAGGGCGAATAAACCAGAGAGAAGTCAGCTGAATCCGGTCCAATTCAGAGTTGGGCTGGCCATGGTGGCTGCGCGGGCTACTCTCGCGCAGCTTTCGGCTGTCATTTCTCGGCCAGGCTTTGCAGAGCGTCAGCTAATGTTTCGAACGTAGCGATTTGGATTTCGGGACCGTAATGGAATTGTGACAGAATATTGAGACCAATATCTTTGTGTGGGTCAGGCATCACTCGCGTCACGGAGGAGACCCCTTTTTCAGCAAGCGTATCCATGATCTCGGCAACGTGACGCGCTGCCGTCGAATCCATTGATTCCAGCCACCGGAAATCTGCAAGAACGCGGAAGCCGGGTGCAACGTCGCGCACAAGCTCGCGGACCTGCTTCGCGGCCAGCTTTGCCTGTTCTGCCGTGACTCGTTGCAGGGCGCTGATTACCAGGAGGCGTTTCGATCGATCGATCTCAACCGAATACATTCTTTGTGATCACACGGTGCGGTCGCCGTCGCAAGTCGGCCTCTGACTGTAGCCGCCTCTGTGAGAGGCGCGACTAACGTGTGCGATACAGGCTTGGCGCCACGCTTTGCAGAGCGAAGCGTCTACAGCGATGTACGCTAGCCATGTCATTTGTGGACGTTGGGTTGTCGCTAACGCGTTTTGCTTCTTTATTCTTCTCGTGACCTCAACAGATATCACCGTTTGGATCATCTCCGCGCTTCTCGCGATCGGTATCGGCTCGAGCAAGTATGCAAAATGGCGAACACGCAACAAACTGGTGCGCGACCTGGCAGCCATGGATCCGGAACGCCGTGAAAAAGTCCTTAGCCGAATGAGTCCTGAACTTGCCATGGAAGCCCGGCAAGAATTAATGCGTCGATTTCACATAAGCTGACTCGCCGTCCGCTCTGTTTTCGAAATCATATTTTCTAACTTCTCCTGAATTCTCTGATGTCCTCCGCACGTTTTGAAATGATCATTTCCGTGCTGCCAGGTGATATCGACGAGCAAAATCACGTAAACAACACTGTTTACTTGCGATGGGTCCAGGATGTTGCCACCGCGCACTGGCGGGCTGTTGCCAGCGCGAAAGCGCAGGAGACCATTGGTTGGGTGGTCTTGCGACACCAGATCGACTACAAAGGACCTGCCACGCTCGGCGACGAAGTGGTGTTGCGTACCTGGGTCGGTAAAGCCACTCGGCTAACGTTTGAGCGATTCACAGAGATCCGCCGCAATCGCGACGGCCGGCTCTTGTCCGAGGCTCGGACTCTCTGGTGCCCGATAGATGCGCAAACCGGCCGCCCGGTCCGCGTATCGGCCGAAGTGCGGGCGCAGTTCTCAACCTGAATTGGTTGGAGTTGATCATTGAGCGTTGAGCATTGAGCATTGGGCGTTGGAAGTTTCATCTCCTGATTCACGCCCGGTCATCGCTTGTTATTGCGCGACATTTCTGAAGCCAGAGATGTTGCATATCTATCGACAAATCACAGCCCTGGGGCGATGCAGCCCCGTGGTGATTACGCAGAAGCGCGAACAAGCCGGGCGCTATCCGTTTGAGCCAATTTACATAGTTCCCAAGCCGGCGACGCATTTCTTGCGACGCTTTTGGTTCAGGCAATTGCGTGACGTGCCATGGCAGATTTCGGACAGGGAGCTGCGCGCGTTACAAGCTGTTTTAAGCAAGACCGGCGCTCACCTGTTGCACATTTACTTTGGCCAGATCGCCGTTCATCTCCTGCCGTTGATTCGCTTGTGGAAGAAACCGTCGATTGTTTCTTTTCACGGCGCCGATGTGACCGTCGATATGAACAAGCCGGCTTATCGCGAAACCACGCGGCAAATGCTCAACGCAGTCAAGCTGGTTCTGGTTCGCTCCGAGTCGCTGCGGCACGCAGTCATTCATCTGGGCTGTGACGAAAGAAAAATCGAGATCCAGCGAACCGGGATCCCGCTGGACGAATTTCCTTTTCGTGAACGAAACTTCGTCACCGCGGCGACCGAATGGCGATTCGTCCAGGCTGGTCGCTTGATCGAAAAGAAAGGTCTGCCAGTCACGCTGCGCGCTTTTGCACTTTTCCTGCGCCAACATCCAAATGCGAGCCTAACGATTGCTGGAGAAGGACCGTTGCTCGGCCAACTTCAGAATTTGGGGCGTGAACTCAATATCGAGAATCGCGTTTCATTCACAGGTTTCGTTTCGCAGGAGCAGCTCCGCGAAATCTATTACGCGTCGCATGTTTTTTTACATCCGAGCCAGAGGGGCCATGACGGAAATCAGGAAGGCATTCCAAATTCGATGTTGGAAGCAATGGCCAGCGGCCTTCCGGTGTTTGCTACCCATCATGGAGGGATTCCCGAAGCAATCCAGAACGGCGTTTCTGGCGTGCTCGTGCCTGAGCGTGATCATGAAAAATTGGCTGCTGCGCTTGTCGATGCGGCGCAAGATCCCGGGTTCCTTTCGCGGATCGCGCTCAATGGCGCCGAGATCGTTCGAAAAAATTTCGATCTGCGAGCGCAGGCGCAGAGGTTGGAAGAGATCTATTTGCGAATGATGCAAACGTAGCGCAGTTGCGCTCCGGTTGCGATTTCTCAAGAGCGCAGGGGTTGGATGGTTCTGCGCAGATTTCGCGTATTTGATGCGGCTGGACTTATCCTGTCTTGCGAAATAGAGATGCTAATATGAACTCGCTCGCTTCATTGATTGCGCTGGTTTTCTTATTGCTCGGCGGCTTCGCCGCGCAGTCCCAAACACCGGCGGAAAAACCGTCGGCACCCCTGAAAGCTGTCGCGGTGCTTCATCCCACCGCAGGCAGTAAAGTCAGCGGTACGGTTACCTTCACCGAAGAGGCCGATGGGGTAAAGGTCCGGGCGGAAATCACCGGCCTGACTCCCGGCAATCATGGATTTCATGTCCATGAGTTCGGTGATTGCAGCGCAGCCGACGCGAGTTCGGCTGGCGCTCATTTTAATTCGACCCACAAACCGCATGCAGGACCCGACACACCCGAACGGCATGTAGGCGATATGGGCAATGTGGAAGCCGACGCTTCTGGAAAGGCGACGCTGGAATATGTGGACCATCAAATCTCGCTCACGAACGACGAGCGGTCTGTGATCGGACGTTCCGTTGTAGTTCACGCGAAGGCGGACGATCTCAAATCCCAGCCTTCTGGCGACTCCGGCGCGCGCGTTGCATGTGGCGTCATCGGGCGGGCAAAAAGCCAGTGACGGCAACTGTGCCGTTGCGCCTGTGCGTTCCTGCACTTGATCAATTATGATCCCCGAAACTTTTCGTTAAATCTCTTTGCTCGACAGCGCACTTATCATTTGATCAAATTGCGAAAACCACTGCCGTCCACGCCTATGCCACGAATATCTAAAACTGAATTGTCGCCGGACAACGGCTGCGTCATCGACATGAAATGGAAGATTGGTCCGCTGAGTTATCACTCTTCTGCGGCCGGGAAAGAACCCGTACCGCTTGTAACGCAGTCAACTCGCCTGCCGGAAATTGTGCTTTACGATCACGTTGGATTCAAAGGCGCTTACGCTCGCACCAACCTGAGTTTCCATTACGTCGGCGATTTTTGGAACGATCGCATTAGTTGTCTCATCGTCGTGAGCGGTGTCTGGCGCTTTTACCGCGACGATTATTATAAGGGTCCATATTGGGATCTCGGTCCGGGCTATTACGAAAGTTTTTTTGCTGCAAAAGGCCCAGACGACGTCGTGAGCTCCTTTCAGTGCATCGCCTTGACCTAGGGGTAGCGCCTGCGTGTCGGGTGCTGGTTTCGGCGTCCCTCCGAAACCATCTTTCCCGCGAGCAAAGCTTGGATTAGCGCGCGCGCTGCCCAGCACTGCCAGTTGCAAGATCGAAGACCTCTTCCGCACAGCCCCAGGAGAGCGTGAACCCGGAGCCGCCGTGGCCGTAGTTGTGAACGACGGTCCGGCCGTCGCGCAAGTGAGCGCGCTCGACGCGAACCCCTGATTTGCGAAACGGGCGCAGCCCAACGCGCTCCGCGAGAAGATTCGGTTCCTCGATCTTCAATGCGCGGCTACACTCGGCGACGATTCGCGCGGTTGTCGCGGAATCAACGCCAAGGTCGTCGCTGAGATCGTTTGTTCCTCCAAAAACACAATCGTTTGTGCGCGGGATTGCGTACATGAGTGGGGCGTCATCACAAACAACGGCGTATGGAAGATCTTTGATTCTCGGCACAATCGCGACCTGGCCGCGGTGGGGCTGAAGATCGGTGTCGCCGACGAGTTCCCGGGCGCCGATTCCGACACAGTTGATCACAAGATCGGATTTTGGATCGACGTCCTCGAGGTTTTCGAGGCGCACGTTTTCGGTAATTGCTCCGCCCGAGCTGAGAAAACGGTTTACGAGGTAATCGAGATATACGGTCGTGTCCATCAATGGAACATGGAGCGAGAATCCGCTCTTAAATGCCAAAGATTTGATTCGCTCACTTCCCAATCGCTCAGCCTCCGGCCTTCCCGTCCACGTCGCGGCTTCCCCAGCCGCTCCATTCTCGACTTCGCTCGCGATGACAGATTGCGCACCGAGGAGGATGGCCCAATCTGGAATTCGAATTTCTTTCGTGCGCGAAAATTGGCGGAGCTCGATCATGGAAACGCCGCTATTGGTATTGCGAGCGAGATCGATAAGCGTCCGGAATGTCTCGAGCGCCCACGGGATGACTTTGTTTGCCGGCTCCACATCGTAGGGGAACCAGAGCGCCGCAGCCGCTCCAGAGGTTGTTTGCTGTCCGATTTCTTTGGTGAAGATTGTCGTTCGATGTCCACGTTCGGCGAAAACAACGGCGCAGGTCAGGCCAGAGACGCCGGCGCCTATGATTGCTGCGGATTTGTTCATCAGCCCCGAATCTTTTCGTCCGTCGGCTGATTCAAACGCCAAAGTTGGTAAGCCCAGCAATTCGCAAAGATCAAATATACAGGGTAGGCAATGAAAACGAGCGCTGCCGCCTTGTCTAACAGGAAGAGGGACATGATCAGCGCAATCGCTATTAAATCATAAGCAACGAAGACGGCGAGGCTTGCGAAGAGATTGCGCATTCTGAACAGGACGTAATTAAAGAATGCATTAATGGCGAGGAGCGCCAATATCAGCGCAGTAGCGACATGGCGCAGCATGTTCCCAGGCTCAAGGTGGAGCAATCGCGCAAGCACGAGAAAGCAAATTAGGTAATAGAAAACGCCAATAATGGTCCAGAGCCACAGCGGCGGCGCAAAATGCGGCTGCCGCAGCGTTGCAAGAAACTTCATGGGCTGTCTGCCTGCCAGGATTGTCTCAGCGGCGGCGGCCAAAACGCAGGTGCCCAACGAAATGAGGGATGGATGGCGCGCCAGCACGGGAAATCATCTACGTGCAATGGACCGCGGCGTCATATAAAATGGCGGCGATGGTCTCTTTAAATCGAGATGGACTAACGGGGAAGGTGCTCGCGGGCGAACGGATTTCTGTGGACGAGGCGCTCGAATTATATCGCTTGCCGCTGGAAGAGGTGGGAGCGCTGGCCAACGCGAGGCGCGATTTGGCAAAGGCCAAAAGCTACTCCGGACGCGGATGCGAGATCGTCACCTACATTGTCGATCGAAACATCAACTACACAAATGTTTGCAACGTTTACTGCAAGTTCTGCGCGTTTTATCGAACGGAGAAGGATGACGATCATTACGTCCTTTCATTCGAGCAGATCGATCGGAAACTCGACGAACTTTCTTCCGTTGGCGGTGTTCAAATCCTAATGCAAGGCGGGCATCATCCGAAATTACCGTTCCAATGGTATATCGATCTGCTGGGTCACATCCGAGAAAAATATCCGCACATCAATATCCACGGATTCAGTCCACCGGAGTTTCAGCATTTCGCACAGACCTTCCGAATGCCGTTGCGCGAAGTGATTTCGGAATTCAAGAAGGCTGGACTTGGATCAATTCCAGGCGGCGGCGGGGAAATTCTCGTCGATCCAGTGCGGAAGAAAATTTCGCCGTTGAAAATTAATAGCGATCAATGGTTGGAGGTAATGCAAGCAGCGCACGAGCTCGGGTTGAAATCGAGCGCGACGATGATGTTTGGACACGTGGAAAGCATCGAGGATCGAATCGAACACTTGCAGCGCATTCGTGATCAGCAGGACCGCAGCGGTGGATTCACGGCGTTCATCTGCTGGACATTTCAACCGCAGCATACCGTCTTGAAGATCAAGCACCCAACGGGCGTGGTGGAGTATTTACGGACGCAGGCACTCGCCCGGATCTTTTTAGACAACATCGACAATATACAAAGCTCCTGGGTAACGCAGGGTCCGGAGATTGGTCAGATCGCGCTCAGATACGGAGCGAACGATTTCGGATCGGTGATGATGGAAGAAAACGTTGTCAGCAGCGCGGGAACAACATTTCGACTAGATGCCGGACAAATTGAATCACTCATTCGCGACGCAGGCTACGAACCGCGCCGCCGAAATAATTGGTATGAACTTTTGAATTGAAAGAGCCGACCGCCAGGGGTCAAACTGACTGCCTCTGTGAAAAATCTCGCCTTGACGACCGACCCCTTCTTTCCGATATAGCCGCCTGTCTTGCGTGGGCTCGCTTGCGCGGGGCCGCGCTTCTTAACCTATGAGATATTTTTCTGGATGGATGCGCCCCCCGCCGTTTGCAGTTTGGGCTGCGTCTATTTGCGCACTACTTTGTGCCACAGTCGCCCGGGCGCAGGCCCCTCAGGCGGCGCCGCCGCAACAGCCCGTCATCCGCTCAATTGACGTGGAGTACACAGGCCCCGGCACTGTCAGCAAGGAACGAATTCTCGCACAAATGCGGACCAGAGTGGGCCAGCCGTACTCCAACGAGGTGGTCGAGCAAGATATCGCGGCTCTCTACAAGACCGGCTCGATTCAAAACGTTCGCATTTTTGCTCAGCCAGAAGGCGATGGATTAAGGGTGATCGTTGCTGTGCAAACGCGTTCGATTCTGCGCGAGATCGTAATCGACGGTGCCGAACGCGTGAAAGCCCAAAGACTGCGCAAAGAAATCAAATTGAAACTGAACCAACCGGTTAACGAACAACAACTGGAAGAAGCCCGCCAGAAAATCATCGAAGTTTATCAGGGGCGCGGCTTTACTGGCGTCAGCGTTCAATTTCGAGTGGATCCAATTGATGAGAAACGCGGGACAGCTCGGGTCGTTTACACTGTCACTGAAGGAGTCAAAGGCGCAGTGCGCCGGATTAACTTCGAAGGAAACACTCATTTTAGCGAAAAGGTGCTGCGCAAACAGATGAAGACGCGCGGTAAGACCCCCATTTCCTTCCTGGATAAGTCTGGCCGCTTCGATGACGTGCAGTTGCAACAGGATCTCGACAAAATCCGCGAATTTTACCAGGACCACGGCTACATCGACGTCGAGATAAAAGACGTGCGCAGGGAGCGCATGGAGAACGGCCCCATGGTTCTCATCATTGTGATCGCTGAAGGCCCGCAGTATCACGTGCGCAAACTGGCCATTACAGGTTATCAGAATACGACGGAGCAAAAGATCCGTGCGCTGCTAAAAATGAAGGAAGGCAGTGTCTATTCGCCCAAGCAGTTGCGCGATGATGCCAAGGCGGTGGCCGATGCTTACGGCAGTGGCGGCTATGTCGATCTTGTCGTCCAGCCCGAGGGCACGCCGGCCGGTCCTGCTTTGATCGATGTACACTATAACATAGAGGAAGGCGTTCGCTCCTTCGTAAATCGGGTCAACATCGAGGGCAACACGCGCACCAAGGACAAAGTCCTCCGTCGCGAAGTGCTCGTTGCGCCTGGTGACGTCTTTAACACCGTACGCGTGGATATCACCAAGAAACGTCTCGAGAACCTGGGCTATTTTGCAAAAGTCGAGACCTATCCGGAAGATACCGACATTCCCGGGCGCAAGGATCTCACCATCCTGGTGCAGGAAAAACGGACCGGTTCGCTCAGCTTCGGCGGCGGGTACAGCACGGTCGATGCGTTGGTTGGATTCGCGGAACTAACCCAGGGCAATTTCGATCTGTTCAACTGGCCTTCATTTACCGGTGGAGGCCAAAAATTCAGGTTACGCATCCAGTACGGCACGCAACGCAAGGATTTTATTCTTTCGTTGACCGAACCGTACTTCCTCGATCGGCGATTGTCCTTGAATGGCCAGGTCTTTTATACGGAGGCAAACTATTTGAGCTCCGAGTACGACCAGCGCAATTACGGGTTTGCCACGGAACTGCGCAAGCCGATCAATACGTATACATACGCGACGTTGGGGTACCAACTGCAGGACGTCGATATTTTTAATGTGGCCGTTAGCGCGTCTGACTTCATCAAATCGCAGGAGGGTTCGACTACCGAGAGCAAGATTTTCGGCGGCGTCGTGTACGACTCGCGCGATAATCCACTGCTCTCGCGCCGGGGACAACGCTTCACCTTTTCGCCTTATATCGCAGGCGGCTTTCTTGGAGGCAACACTCAGATCTACGGATTGGACTTCGAAGGATCGCAATATTTTCACCTTCCCTGGGACACCATCCTGGTGATTAACGGCGAAGTCGCCACTGTGAGCCAGTGGGGAAACGGGAATGACGTACCAATCTTTGAGCGGCTTTATCTTGGCGGCTCTAATAACTTGCGCGGATTTCCATATCGCGAAGTTGGTCCGCAGGATGAGAATGGCGAACCAGTCGGTGGAAAGACAATGTGGCGCACGACGATTGAATGGACTTTCCCGATCATTGAAAAAGCGCGTGGAGCAGTTTTTTACGATACCGGCTTTGTTAATAGCGAGGAGTGGTCCTTCGGCTTCAACCATATCGCCTCGGACATTGGTATCGGGCTTCGCCTTGATCTGCCGATCGGCCCGTTGCGCCTGGATTATGGATATCCGCTACAGCGCGATGGATATCACGGTGGCGGCCGTTTCATCTTCAACATGGGTTATCAATTTTGAACGAATATATGTGGTTGCAGTCTAACGCGATTCCTAGCACTGTATCCTCCATTTTATGAAAAAGTCTCTGTCCACAATGCTTGCATTAGCGCTGGTCTTTCCGATTGCAGCTCTTGCACAAGGCACAATGAAAATCGGAACTGTTGATATGCAGCGCGCTTTCAAGGAATACAACAAGACCAAGGAAGCCGAAGTAAAAATCAATGATGCCAAAAATTCCGCCAAGAAAGAATACGATGATCGAGCGGAGTCTTACAAAAAGGCGCTGGATGAAATCAACAATTTGAACAAGCAGCTGGAGTCGCCGGCCCTGAGCGCGGATAAGAAGACCCAGACGGCAAAGGAACGGGATGACAAGATTGCCAACATCAAAAACATGGAGCGTGAGATCAGCGATTTCCGTCAAACTCGCGAACGACAACTGCAGGAGCAGTTGATGCGCGTGCGAGAAGGAATCGTAAAGGAAATCAGCGATGTCGTGATGGAGAAGGTTAAAGCCAATCGTTTCGACCTGGTGTTCGATAAATCGGGCATGAGCATCAATGGCGTCCCATTCCTGCTGTATGCGCCGGACAATGTCGATTTTACGAATGACATCATCGCCGTGCTCAACAAGCCAGGACGCGCTCCGAGCTCAACGGCGAAAGCGAACCCATCTGCCACTCCGGCAAAAGCTGCGAAGCCTTAGCATTTAAATTCGACAATTCGGAAATACACGCGAGCTAAACTCGCGTGTATTTTTTTCGTACGAATGAAAAGCAGCGACCCGCATGAGAGGGAAACGATTGGTGGGCGGTTGCGGCATGCGAAAATATCGATCGTAATGCGACCCCGAATCCTGCCGGCGATCTTTGCGTTTCTTGCGTTCTGCTCCAGCTCGCTCGCGGAGAATTGGGAGGCGACACTCAGCAAGGACCCGAATGGGAATTTTCCGGAGCTGCGCCCCTTGCGTGCGTCCTATCGCTTCGGGTGGTCTGGTCTGACGGCTGCAACTGGAGATGTTCACTTTACAAAGCCATCTGAAAACAAGTTTCAACTCGACGGAACTGGCCGAACCATTGGCTTTGTTCGGGCGTTGTGGAAACTGGATGTGAGCTATCAGGCAATCGCCAGCGCCGAGACATTGCGGCCGATCGAAACCGAGCAAATCGAGAATTATCGATCAAAGAAAATTGGCACGCATCTCACGTTCACAAATAACGGAGTGACTCGCGCGAGAACAGAGGGTAAGGGCGCAGCGGAAGCGAAGACTCGCCAGTTCAATTTCCCCGACCTCTTCGATCTATTTTCGGCCATGCTCTATTTGCGCAGTCAGCCGCTTAAAGATCACAGCGCTTACCGTGTTGTCGCCTATCCCGCGACCAATGCTTACCTTGCTACTGTCACAGTAATTGGCCGGGAAAAAATCTCGGTGCACGCTGGCAGTTACAGCGCAATCAAGCTCGATTTGCAGCTCAAGCGGATTGGCAAGCACCGCGAATTAGAACCGCACCGGAAATTTCGTCGCGCCACGATCTGGGTATCCGATGATGCGGAGCGACTTCTACTTCGCATTGAAGCGCAGATCTTCGTCGGCACAGTTTTTGCCGAACTGCAATCAGTACGCTTCGACAATCCTAAATAGCACACGCGTCTCGCCGCCGCGGCGAACCGTACGCTCGAGCGGCGTCACTCAGGAACCCATTCACCGCGAACCGGCGGGCCGGGCGGGCGACGCCAACGTCTGCGGGCGGGATCGTAAAATGGGTCGCGTGGCTGCGGTAACAAGCGGAGCGCGGCGAGCGTTTGCAAATCAAGCCGGCCTGTTACCGGAAGTTTGGCTCGTGCTTGATACGCTCGCAGCGAAAGCTCCATTTCCGGGCCATAAATTCCACTGACCTCCTCGTGATAAAGGCCGCGTCGGGACAGCGCGATTTGAGCAGAAACTATCACGTTGCGTTGCACTTCGGGTGGGGCAGTTTCAAAAGGCGTCCGCGCAAGTACTCCCGCCGCCGAGGTAGCCGGAGCGGCGGGGTTGGAGGGATACACTTGCTGATCTTGCGGCGCATTCGGGAAAGGCTGAACCGGCGCCGGCGTCATGTCCGCTCCCTCAATGGGAGATTGGTCGCCAGGCTTGGATAAAGCGGGGCTGGGCGATGCGCGCTTTGCCGCTGGTTGTGCGGAAGCAGAAGAGTTAGTTCCAAGTGATTGAAGCGTCTCACTATTGAGCTGACCGTTTACCTGCAGTCCACTGCGAATTTGATAACGGCGAATGGCTGCGGTTAAATCCGAACTCATCTGGCCGGTGATTTCACCGTAATAAAAGCCCTTGTCTTTTAAGGCTTGCTGCACGCTTTCAATCATCTGGTCGGCTCGCGCCAGCATCAGGGATCCGATAAAGATCAGCGCAGCGATCTTGGCCTTCATTGTAATGTTATTTTGACGCCTTCGTTTTCCGGCCTATTCAGCGCTTTCCTGGATCTGTCACCGCCAACGTTGGCCGACGCTGAATTGCCGCGTCGCGATAATGCAAAATGCCGTCAGCAACGGCCGCGGCGATCTGATCGCGGTAATCTTCGCTCGCGAGTTTGGAAATATCCTCTTTGTTGGTGAGAAATCCTCCTTCGATTAAGACGGCAGGAGAAGTCACGTTTGCGATCACAAAAAATTGTCCGGGCTGTGTACCCCGATTGATGGCCCGCGTGCGGGCGACCAGCGCTTCCTGAATAAATCCTGCGAGACTCTGACTTTCAGGATTCGGCGACTCGGAAAGTGGTCGCCATAAAAAAGGCAGCCACGAAGCCACGGAGGAACCCGCAGTGATTTGGTGCGAGGCGTAGTAAGTCTCCACCCCGCTCGCGACCGGCTTGTTATCCTCGTTGAAATGAATGCTGACGAAAATGCAATTTCTGATCCGATTAGCGAACGCCGCGCGATCAGCCAGCGAGACGTAGGTGTCTCCCAGGCGAGTCATCAATGTCGCGATTCCTTCCGAGTCGAGCAAACGATCGATTCGTCGCCCTACGTCCAGAGTCAGATCTTTTTCGAGTAGCCCTCCGCACATTGCCCCGGAGTCCTGTCCCCCGTGGCCGGGATCAAGAATGACTACTGCGAACGGACCGGGTGCGGTTGAAGGCTGCGCTGTTCTCGGCTCTGCGGCGGACTTAGCTCTTTCCGTCTGGCGGAACTGCATCCAGACGAAAGACGCCATCATGAGCAACAATCCCGAGAGAGCCAGGATATTCCGAAGCGGTTTCACGTGTGACTTCCGGACGATGATTTTTTCCCATATATTAATCGCGGATCAAGGCGCGTAATTCTTTGTCTGCCAACGAACGATAACGAATTGCCGTGCCGGCGTCACGCTCAAGTAATGCCGCCTCTATTCCAGCATTAGCGAGTTGTTCCTGTCGATGTTTCGTAACGGCAGCTCGCTCGGGTTGTTCCTTTGCATCGCTGGTTTGTAAAGTCATATGCCCGATGCTCCATGCATCGAGCGCGGAGTTGAGCGCCGACTCAAGGTTGGCATCCGGCGCGTGCTGAGTCGCGAGAAGTGCTTCCATCAGTTCTCTCGATTGCTGTGTGCCGCTGAGTGCGGCAAAGTCCTGTCGCGTTTGCGCGTACGTTGCGCCGTTGGTCGCGATCTCCCCATCGTACTCCACTCGTAAGAATAAATCCTCCCCAGGTTGTTCTCCGACCTCGGCAAAGAGCATCCGCGCCAGATATGGTGGCCCATAGACTTGTTCAAACGCGCTCTTCATTACCGGACTGAGCGAGTAATGTACGAGTCGTCGCAGTGAAACATCTGTCGCAGCTCGGGTGAAGCCTTCAGTGCTGGCCAATTCGATCGCCGCCATACGCAATCGCTCGATATCTCCGGGATGGCCAATTGCACCCATGGCAATCCGGTCGTAGATCTCAAAAATCTTCTGACGCGTCTGACTGACGGTGAGAAACAAAATGCCGTCGCGATACCCGAGCGCCGCGATTGGACTGCCGGGAGCAAGCTGCGCTTCGATGTACTCGCGGCGATTAGCAATCGCTTCGACCCAACGATACGGTTCTTCAATCATGCGACGGTTTCCTTGAACACCGCAGCAATTTTGCTCTCCGGCAAAGTAGTGATGCCTTCGCCCGATACGATCTTGATCAGTGGATAAATCTTTCCGCTGCGATCTACGCCGCCGGTTGATGTGTCGGATTCCGCAGCGGTATCCAATGCACGCAACGCGATCGACACTGCTTGGTCTTCGCTTAACTCCCGGAGTGGTTTTGCGCCCCAGTTGTTTTCGTAATAAAGAATGCCACGCACCGCCGGCGACCCCGATCCCGTTGCCGCGTAATCGGTCACTTCAAATTGCGCCCCCATCGCATCGTAAAAATAAAGGCGCGCCTCAGGCTTCGGATGAGAATCGTAGGTCGCGAAGATCGGCACCACGACTCCTACGCCCTGCATGACGAACCCGAAATTGTCACGCAACAGCTTGGATAGAGCGCGCACTTTGCCGTCGACGCTCATTTCCTGCAGCTGCGTTCGCCGAAAATATTGAAACGAGTGTTCGAGCACACGCGCCATTTCCCACGCCGTCGCTGGTACGCCGGCAATGGCCATGATCGAGTGCCGGTCGATTTCCAACACCTTGTCCGCGCGATCGTACACAACCGTGTTGCCGGCAGTCGCGCGGCGGTCGCCTGCCACCAGCACGCCGCCTAAAAATTTGAAAGCGAGAATTGTGGTTGCCTCTGTTGGCTGCCACGTTTTCTCAGGTGTTCCCGCTTGCGGTGGCGGATTCGCAGTCGCCGGAGCCAGCAAGCCTTTGTGCCGCAGCAGCGCAGGGAAATCGCCGGCTGCGCCAGAGAAATTCTGGTCAAACGCCACCGGGGAGCGCTCCATTATTGGCCGGTGCGCTGGCGATAGCGCTTGGATTGATTGGGATCCACCTTGCGCATTTTTTTTA
>WNGB01013033.1_pt1 | contig 14426 bp, 9 predicted proteins | sample 5400681 | NCBI WGS metagenome assembly WNGB01 (sample SAMN13153367, study PRJNA577476) | soil metagenome | isolation source: 115 cm soil or saprolite under grassland replicate 2 | place: USA:California | collected 2016-06-15 | reverse complement strand
TTCTGCACACCAGCGGCTACTAATTTTACCAGCGACGCGGGCGCATGTGATGAAGGGGCGCGCTCGCAGACACTGCCCTGGGCGGTTCCTGGTTTTTCGCCTTGCGCGATAAGAAGTGCTTATCTAGACTCGCGGTTTTCCTGGTGAGAAAATGCGATTGCAGGGTTTTTCAATAAGCGGCTCAATTATTTTTGCTGGCGTGGCAGTGGGGCTGGCCGCATTCGGCGGCGACACAAGTTTGCCAAAGCAAAATGCCATTCCGGGCGCACCGTCTGAATTCGAAGTGGGCTCCGCAAGGCACGTGACACGGGCGGACTCGCAAGCCGCGCTCCAGTTTCCAAATGCAGGCGAAATTGCCGCGGGAATCGAAACGGTGTCGTCGGCGCCGCCGACGCGCAGCAGCTTTATGGCGACTTGGGATAAGGCAATCGGCGCGATGGGCTACCTGCTGGATGTCTCCACGAGCAACTTGTTCGACAGCTACGTGGACGGATATCACGACCTGGATATAGGTAACATGACTGGCCGGGCCGTGACCGGTCTGAACCCAGGCACAACCTATTACTACCGGGTGCGCGCTTATAATGCAGCCGCGGTAGGCGGCTACTCGGAAGCAATGACGGCTACGACGGTGCCTACCACAGGGCTGACCATTCACGCGACGTTCGACGGTTCTATTACCGGCAACCCAAACGCGGCAGCGATCGAGGCGATGATTAACCGAGCGATCTCAATTCATGAATCGCTGTTCAGCGATCCAATCACCGTTCAGATTCGTTTCCGCTACGCAACGACTGCGCCAGACGGCACTCCTCTGTCCGCAGGTCAAATTGCGCTAAGTATCTATGTTTATTACACGATTCCCTGGAACGTTGCCGTCAATGCCCTGAGAGCTGATGCGACGACTAGCAATGACAATCTCGCAATCGCGAGCCTGCCAGGCAGTGCATTATCCGCGAATGTTCTGCCGTCGAGCGCGAATGGGCGGGCAGTAAGGGGGAACACTCCACCGGCGATGTTCGCAAACGGCACGGTCGGCAACGGCGGGCCGTACGACGGAATCGTTACGCTTAATTCTGCAGTGCCGTATCAGTTCGCGCGGCCTGTGAGTGCCGGCCACTTTGACGCGCAACGTTCAATTGAGCATGAAGTTGACGAGGTGATGGGCCTTGGGTCGCACCTCAATCTGAATCCCCCCGGAACAGATCTTCGGCCTCAAGATGTGTTCAGCTGGTCCTCGGCCGGCGTCAGAAACACCACTTCTGGGGGCACACGCTATTTTTCGATCAATGGCGGCAGCACCCACATCGTCAATTTCAATCAAAACCCGAGCGGTGATTTTGGTGACTGGTTGAGCACGTCCTGTCCTCAAGCGCATCCATATGTCCAGAACGCATTTGGTTGTACAGGACAATCGTCCGACATCGCGAGTACCTCGCCGGAAGGGGTCAACCTCGATGTTATCGGTTATGACCTGAATCGAGTGACGCTAGGCAACATCAGTACGCGGAGCTTTGTTCAGACCGGCGCCGATGTGATGATTGGCGGATTCATTATTGAAGGGAACGGGCCCAAGACGGTTATTGTGCGTGCCATTGGTCCCGAGCTCACGCGGTTTGGGGTTCCCAATGCATTGGCCGATCCGGCATTGGACCTACACAACAGCACAGGAGCTTTAATCGCCTCTAATAACAACTGGCAGACTACGGTAATCGGCGGGATCATCACCAGCAATCAGGTCAGCGCGATCCAGAATAGCGGGCATGCTCCGACTCAGCCAAGCGAGTCTGCAATCATCGCAACGCTGCAACCGGGTAATTACACTGCAATCGTGCGTGGTGTGAGCAACACCACTGGCGTTGCTCTGGTAGAAGTGTACGATTTGAGCACCGATACTGCCTCAGTTTTAAGCAACATCAGTACGCGGAGCTTTGTGCAGACGGGCGCCAACGTGATGATTGGCGGATTCATTGTTGAGGGAAGCGGACCAAAGACGGTGATTGTGCGCGCCATTGGTCCCGAGCTCACGCGCTTTGGGGTTCCCAATGCATTGGCCGATCCGGCGCTGGATCTGCACAACAGTGCAGGGGCTTTAATTGCCTCTAATAACAACTGGCAGACTACGGTAATCGGGGGGATCATCACCAGCGATCAGGTTAGCGCGATCCAAAGCAGCGGGCATGCTCCAAGTGATCCAAGCGAGTCTGCGATCATTGCGACGCTGCAACCGGGTAATTACACTGCGATCGTGCGTGGTGTGAACAACACCACCGGCATTGCTCTCGTGGAAGTGTACGATCTGCAATAGGATTGCCTTTTGAAAAGTAACTAAAAAACGACGCCAACGGCTTGACGCTTCTCTAAGGCATTGGCGACGTTAACAACGATTCAATCGCCTAACGAAAAGTCGGCGCGCTCCCGAGAAAGATTTGGATTGTAATACGGATCGCGTTCGAGCACTGCGGGCCAGCGCTCGCGCATCACGTTTACCCCAAGTGGTTCGATTGTTTGGCGACGAACGGCGGATTCGTGGTGATACAACTTCGAGAACGGAGTGTAAACGATGACATAACCAGCGCGCCGCATCTTTAAACAGAGATCGACGTCACCAAAGGTACCGGGCAGGCACTCCTCATCGAATCCTCCCACCTCGTCGAACACGTCTCGCCTCGTGAGCAAGCACGCCCCCGTAACGGCGCTGTAATTGCGCGTTGCTTGCAGTTGGCGGCAAACGCCTGGCGCCTCCGCTGGCAAGCCGCGAAACGCGTGCTCCGCAATTCCACCCGCGCCTACCACGATTCCAGCGTGCTGCACGGTGTCGTCCGGATAGAGAAGTCGCGGTCCAACCGCGCCCACCTCGGGCCGCTGCGCATGCTCGGCCATCGTAGTCAGCCAGTCGCCATCAAGCACCTCGGTGTGGTAATCCAAAAAGAGAAGCCACGGGCTGTCGGTTTGCTTCACCGCGAAATTATTGATCGCCGACAAATTGAATGGACCGCCATAATGCAAAAGCCGGTGCTTGAAGTGCGAGAAATATGCACGCGCATCCTCGGACTGGCTGTCGTTATCGACCACGATGATCTCATAAGGTGCGTAAGTGGTTTTTCTTGTCAGGCTGTCGATGCAACGGGCCAGCAAATCGATTTGATCGTGCACGGGGATAATAATCGAGATCTTCTTTGCTTCCGTCAGTTCTCGTAGAGATACGTGCGCCAGTCAACCGTGACATGTCCGGCCTGCTGCTTCCGTTCCAGATGCCCTTCCAGCGCGAGACGGCCAGCCTCGAGCATTCCAGGCTTACACTGAATATTATCAGCTGTGGAAGTCAGGGTGCGCCGCCAATGATAAAGCACTCGCGGGATGTGATCGATGCGATTCGCTTGTTCTGTAACGCGGAGGAAAAGATCGTAGTCTTGGGCGCCATCAAATTTGGAGCGGAATCCGCCCACTTGCTTGATGAGCTCGCGGCGGATGAGCGTGAAATGGCAAACATAATTGCAGGAGAGAAAATAGTCCGGTGACCAGTCCGGTTTAAAAATGGGAGAATCGAAGCCTCGCTCGGTCAGTTTGTCTTCGTCGGAGTAAATCAGATCCGCGTCAGGATGCTTTTGAAGCCATTTGACGTTTTGAAAAAGCGCGTCCGGTTCGAGAAGATCATCGTGATCGAGGAAGCCCACCCAATCGCCCTGTGCGAGTGCCAGGCCGCGATTTGAGGCTGCAGAAATTCCGCGTTTCTCTTCATCCTTTGCCAGGATGATCCGCGAGTCAGATGCCGCCAACTCGGTCAAGGATCGGAGCATTGCGGGTTCCGTGGAATGATCATCGATCAGGATCAGCTCCCACTTTTGGTAAGTCTGGGCGAGCACCGACTCGACGCATTCCCTGAGCCATCGGACCGGCGTGTTAAAGACGGGGGTGATGATACTAATGAGTGGTTGGAACGCGAATGTAAGTGCCTCCTGTCGCATTCGGTCCAAGTCGCATGCGGTCGCCCGGCGACGCTGCAGCCATTTGTGATATTCGCTCGGACTGGCGATACCTTCGGCTGCGCCTCGTCGAAATAGTTTCTTCCCGATTACCTTGATCAGCCGTTGAGGAAGGCGATATGGCGCAAACAACACCTGGCCTATTTTGCGTTCCGGCGATTTCAGGAGCGCCTGCTTTTGCTCTTTTAATAATTTCAGCTCGCTGCGATATTGCTTTAGCTTCAGTAATTTCCCTTCGAGCTGGGCGATGTGGCGCTCGGCCGCTTCCAATTCAGCCATTCGCACCCGCAGCGCTCGCTCACAGTTTTGCACCTGAACGTGCAGGCGGGAAAAAACCGATTCAATCTCCGGCACAAGTTCTTTAGCGCTTTTCATTCAACGTCCGAACTAAAATGGCTTTCGGCGCATCCAGAAACTGCCTCCACCTAATACGGATAAGCTCGGAAAAGTAGCTTTGAAATCCTTCCTATGGCAATAACTCAGGTAGCGATTGGCCATTAGTACCTCGAACTGGGAATTAAAGCTCAAAAATGCCTGGAGCAGATATTGCTCGGTCCAAAACCGAAATTCATCCATCACCCAATCGCGCCTGTAATCGAAAGGAAAAAAGATATCGTGCACATGCACAATGACTCCGGCATTGAGACGTGGCAACACTTCCAAAAATAGATAGTTGACGTCTCCGCCAATTTTCACGGTGTGAGAACTGTCGATGAACAGGATATCGCCAGAGCCGAGTTGTGAAAAGAAGTCAAGATCGACGTCCTGTACTTTTTTCTCGATAAGCGAATGCAACCCCGGGAAGCCCCGTTTTAGAAATTCTTGAGGAAATGGCTCGATACAGATGACTTCCCCGCTGTTGTTTTTCTTAACGGCTTCTCCCAGGACCAGGGAAGAGATGCCGGAGCCGACTTCGATGATCAACCGCGGCTGAAAATGGCGGACCATGCAGTGAGCCACCAGGGCGTCGGTGCCACGAAAGGGACCCTTCTTGGCATAAAAGTGGCCCGGTTCACCGGTTGCACTAGTCGGAAATTGTTCATACTCGTCCCGGAATTTTGGAAAATGGTTCCGCAGTAGATCGAGCTGCAAGGAATCATTCATATCGATGCCCACGAGTTCACTCGGCTTGTTCCAGAGCGCCTCGGGCAAGCTTCGGGTATCAGGAATCGGCTGATAGAAGTGCACAGGGGTCACATGGAAACCGTGCTGCTCCCAGAGGGGAAAAATCTCGTGGAATCTTCCGCCATGCAAACAATGAGGTATGACCGTTGCAATGAATTGCGAGAGCTCTTCCATGCCAATATTTCCACGCGGTACTTCCTCTGCCAGATCGCGGAGAACTGTCGGCAGGGATTTGAAATCACGTCTCACTTTCACTGAGTCGATAGGTGTATCCGGCCTACTCCCACCGTAAAGGCGGCAGTCGTATATCGCGGAATCTACAATCCAGGGGATTTCAATGCGGCCAGATTCTCCTCCGCGAGCTACGAGTTTCTCTTCACCGGCTGAAGCCACACGAATCTCACCGCCACGTGGATCGTTTGTCATCCATGCAATCACCACATCGCGTTGCCCGAAAGGAATGGGATTCGGGCTCGCGGTGATTTTCCCGGTGATCTGGCCGGTTGGTTCCGTGTTACTCACCCGTGAGAACCAAGATCAGTTTTTTGCGGCGACGGCAATCTCGGGCCGTGCAACTGCTGGCGACTGCTTTAAACCTTTGAGATGATCGTCGCTAAATAAAAACTCCAGATTTTTGCGCGCTGTGTCAGGTGAATAGAGAGCCCGTGTTTTCGCGAGGCCGTTCTCCGAGAGCCGCTTCCAAAGTTCCTCCGATTCGTAGAGTTCAATTAAGGCCCGCGCAAACTCTTCCGGCTCGTCGGCCACCAGAATTTCTTCTCGATCATTCAGCTCCGTTCCTTCCACAGCTACCGACGTTGCGACCACCGGCACGCCAAAAGCCATGCTTTGATTGATCTTGCCTTTCACTCCTGCGCCAAATCGCAGCGGTGCGACAGACAATCTCACGCTATCGAAAAACGAACGCGCATCTCGCTGGAAGCCCGCGACAATGATCTTTTCACTTGCCAACGCGACGATTTCCGGCGGCGCCTTGTCTCCTATGATGTAAAATTTTGCATCGCCCAGGCGCTCACTTAACAGTGGACAAATCTCCTTTAGAAAGAAGAGAACAGCGTCAGTGTTTGGCGGGTGTAGGAAACCACCGATAAATAGCCAGTCCCGTCGAAGCGTGAATGGTGTTCTGGAACCGGGCACATCAACAATATTCGAGACCAATTGGATCGACTTTTCAGGCCATTTCTCCTCGAGTAGCTGTTGCTCGGTACGGCTTACCACCCACGTCTCGTCGGATTGGTCAATCAACTCGGACTCCTGCTGTTTTGTTTCGTGCGCTTTCCGTCGGATCTCAGGATCTCCGGTTAGGCGCGCCTGGCTTTCTTCTCGAAGGAAGTGAAGATCGACTGTATCAAAAATAATCCGGGTCTGCGGCGCGTACAGGCGAACGTCCGCGATGTGTTTTCGCGCAAACTGGCAACGGCTTAACACGACCACATCGAACTCAGAGCCATTTGCAATGAGGTAGTCGCGTACCTTTTTGATGTAAGGGTGGTAGAGTACCTTGATGCCGCGTTTTTGAAGCTCGCCTGTGTAGGGAGGAATGTCTGCCAGGTTGTCGGGAATAAACGTAACGCGATGACCAAGCTGGTGAAGGAGCTTCAGGATTTGGAACATCCGGAGCGATCCTGAATCGCGATCCGGCATTGGAACGTGATGATCGATCACAAGAATATTCTTTCGGCCCGGCAATGCCTGCCGCAGGAACGCCACATCGCCATTGGGTGGTTTTGTCTTCAGTTCGGCCGCCCATGCCTCCGCAAAAGTAGCGCGGTTAATCTCCTGATGTTTTTTTGTGCCGGTGGAAATATCGGTGCCACCGGTTGCTCCCTCGTAATGAATAACCTCACTTAGAGGCTGGTATAACACCTTATAGCCGGCTCGGCGGACCTTGAATGCCAAGTCGGTATCCTCGTAGTATGCAGGCGCGTAACGCGAATCGAAGCCCCCTAAGCCTTGAAACAGCGATTTGGGAATCATCAGCGCTGCTGCTGAACAGTAGTCCACTTGCCGGAGATAATTGTATTCAGGTTTTTCGGGATCATCGGACTTTCCATAGTTCCAACCAGAGGCATCCTGCCAGATAATCCCACCCGCCTCCTGTAATCGGCCATCTGGATAAGTGAGTTTTGAGCCGACTATCCCTGCTTGTGGCTCGTCTGCGAAAGTCTCGAGCAGAGCACTTAGCCAGCCTGGCTTTACAACAGTGTCGTTATTTAGAAAAACCAGGTGTTTACCCCGTGCTTTCTCCGCGCCAAGGTTGCAGGAAACGATAAATCCTGAATTGGTCTCGTTTCGCAGATAAATAATTCCGGGGATCTGAGGGATAAGCTTGGCCGTGCCATCCGTGGAGCAGTCATCCACGATGATCACTTCGAAGTGCGGTTGTTCCTGTACGGCTTGGAGCGAAGCAAGGCATGCATGAGTAAACGAGAGTTGGTTGAACACCGGTATAACAACTGATACCTCCACCTCCTGGTACGCTGGAAAACGAAGCGACGTCAAAGGCAGTGAGGGAGCGGGCGCCCCCAAATTTTTAGACGCTTTATTTGGTCGCCTGGTTTCTGTCCTGCCAGTTTTGTTACTACTATCTGGACGAGTTACCTGCTCATCTGTCTCCGCCAGCGGAGTTCTGGGGATTTTGGGGACCTGGGCCTCTTTGATTTCTTCATCGATCTTTGCGATTTCAGGATGTTCGGCTCGCCACCTGGCATAGGTGTTTACGATTTTTTCAAGATGCCCGTAGCCGCCGGATAGCTTCCCGTGAGATAGCTTTGCTTTTAGCGTTGCTCCCGGATTGGCTAATTTCCACCGACGTGACGCGCTCAGACGGGCAGAGGCTTTTTCCGCATCTTCAAGCAAACGTGAGAGCCTTCGCGTATTCCATAGTTGTTTACGTAACCGATCCGTCAACTCGCCGATATACCTCTCATCTTCTGCGAGGTTGATGCTCCTATGGTGAAGCAGACTGTTTAATTGCGTTATTCGCGCTTCTGTTTGCGCAAGATGCTCGATCAGTTCCTCGACCTGAGCCTTATGCTGCGCTTCGGTTTTGGCGAGATGTGCTGTGAGTTCCTCGACTTGGGCCTTATGCTGCGCTTCGGTTTTGGCGAGATGTGCTGTGAGTTCCTCGACTTGGGCCTTATGCCGGGCTTCAGTTTTGGCAAGATGGTCGCTGATTCTTTCGATTTCGACCTTGTGGCGAGCTTCAGTTTGTGCCAGGAGCTCGCCGTAGAGTTGCTCGATTTGTCCAATTCTTTCTGGAATGAACGTGTTCAACCGGCTTACGGCTCCCGGAAGCAAATCGCCCGTCTCCGCTTTGGCGACTTGCACAGCCGTTGGTGCTGCCGCTTTCTTCCGTGTGGTTGATGCCTCATCAGTCAAAACGCGATAGAGTTCGATCACCTCTGGGGCGACGCGAGCATCAATCAGGTCGTCAACTTTGAAATGGTTATGACGCCTTCGCTTCGTTACCAGCGCAGCCGCGCTGGTAAGTTGGACATCAGACAAACCGACAAACTGCGCAATCCGCCGTAATTCCGATTCCGGATCTTCGAAGAACAAATCGTAATGCGTGACGAGCTGGTCGTGCCAGTTTGCTCTGTCGAGCAAGCGCCGATTGTAGATTTCCCAAAGCCGTAACCCAAACGAATAGGAAGTTCCGTTTCGCTCTTTCATCGAGTGAGCGACCTCTAATGGATTGCGCACCATGATGAGCGTTTTCATGCCTGGCAGCAGGCCCTGCCAGAATGGCAGCGTCAAACTATTGCGCGGGTCCTTCCAGCCCCAGAGACCTGCCGAACTGAATCTTTCGATCAACAACCGCGCTTTCATGCGCAAAGGGTCCAGCCTTTCATATGCAAAGCTTTCGTCAGTCGTCGGCGGCAGGTCCCAAGCGCCTCCCAGTTCGCTTAACAACTCGTCATTTAGTGCTACGAACCCCAGATGCTCCCAGAAACCATCCGGGTTATCGGCCTGCGGAGGCATTAATTCGCTTTTTGGCCCCAAATAAAGTCCGCACGCATGCAATAGCCTTGTGAGCATCGACGTTCCTGAACGGTGCGCTCCGGCAATGCAAATCGCTGTGTGGGTATCAGCGCTGTTTTTCACTCAAAATGCGTATACAACGATGGCCACTGCAGTGCGTCAAGCCGATTACTACGCGTCGGCTATAGGGTAATGGCCGCCTTCGGAGACAGTCGCACGTTTGAGACTAACCTCAATTTCATGCTATAAATCTTTCGTCGCGCAAATCCCAGCTCCACCTAAGTTCCCAGCGATGCAGCGAAATAATGGCCACAGACCCGATGAAATTCGTTCGATTAATTTCGAGTTAAACGTCGCGCCGCATGCCAGCGGCTCGGTGCTGGTCTCAATGGGACAAACACGCGTGATTTGCGGCGTCACAATCGAAGAAGCCGTGCCGCGCTGGATGAAAGAGCAGGGAGTGACTGGTGGGTGGCTTACGGCTGAGTATTCGATGCTTCCATATTCGACACAGCCGCGAAAGGCGCGCGACGTTGCAAAGGGTCGCCTTGATGGTCGCAGTGTCGAGATTCAGCGATTGATTGGTCGCTCGCTGCGAGCGGTTGTCGATCTCGACAAGCTGGGGCCGCGTACGATCTGGGTCGATTGCGATGTCTTGCAAGCCGATGGAGGAACACGCACGACCGCAATCACCGGAGCCAGTCTCGCGCTGGCTATTGCCTGCCGGAAACTTGTGAGGGATAAAAAGCTCGATGCCCCTCCAATGCAGAAATTGGTCGCCGCAGTCAGTGCCGGAATACTGGATGGGCAAGCCGTGCTGGATCTTAATTACGAAGAAGACAAACTCGTCACTGTTGATTTCAATCTTGTAGCTACCGAGGACGGCGAATTCGTGGAAGTGCAGGGATCTGGTGAAGAAGCGACATTTTCGGGATCGCAATTGGATGAGATGCTAGGTCTCGCACGCAAAGGCATTGCCGCGCTGATTGGGGCGCAACGCGCTGTTTTGGCGCGAATCATGGTTTCGCCGCCAGAGGCCTAGCTGACACTCTGGAATTGTAGGGTGTCCGCCGCGGCGGACACCGGGGTTAATGTTCTTGCATTGGCGTTTCGCAGAATGGAGCCAACGGGAGTTGAGCGACATGGACGGGAAGCCCGAAGGGTGAGCGAGCTGGCGCGAGCGAATCAAACGCCCTACAATTGTTGCCGATGAAACGGGCACTTATCACCGGCATCACCGGGCAAGATGGTAGCTATCTTGCCGAGTTATTGCTGAAGAAAGGGTACGAAGTTCATGGGATCATTCGCCGCGCCAGCACGTTCAACACTTCCCGCATTGATCATCTTTACGCGGATCCGCATGTCAACGGCGTGCGATTGTTTCTGCATTACGGAGACCTCAGCGATTCCGTGAGTCTAGTGAAACTTCTTTACGACTTGAAACCGGACGAAATTTATCATCTGGGGGCACAGAGCCACGTACGCGTGAGCTTCGATATTCCTGAGTACACAGCCGACGTTACGGGCGTGGGTACCATCCGCATTCTGGAAGCAATTCGTGAAGTCGGACTGCGTTCCCATTTTCTTCAGGCCTCGAGCAGCGAGATGTTTGGCAACGTCCAGGAAGTTCCGCAAACCGAGAGGACCCGGTTTTGGCCGCGCAGCCCGTACGGTGTGGCAAAGGTGTTTTCCTACTGGGCGACCGTCAACTATCGAGAGAGCTACGCTCTATGCGCGAGCAATGCCATCATGTTCAACCATGAAAGCCCGCGGCGCGGCGAAACTTTTGTCACGCGTAAGATCACCCGTGCGGTTGCTGCCATTAAACACGGCCTGCAAAAGGAATTGTTCCTCGGCAATCTGGACGCGAAGCGGGATTGGGGCTTTGCACCTGAGTACGTTGAAGGTATCTGGCGAATCTTGCAGCATGGCGAAGGCGACGATTTTGTGCTGGCTACCGGCGAATCCCACACTGTGCGCGAGTTTGTCGAAGCAGCGTTTGACCACGCCAACCTGGACTGGAAGCAATACGTCAAACACGATCCGCGCTACGAGCGGCCAGCAGAGGTGGATATTTTAGTTGGTGACGCTTCGAAGGCGCGAAAAATTCTAGGGTGGGAGCCGAAAGTGCGCTTTCAGGAACTTGTCCGGATCATGGTGGATGCGGATATGGCGTTGCTCTCGCGCGAGACACCGAGAGAACACCTCGGCAAGCTGCCGTAGGTAGAGACGGGCCGCCGCGCCGTCCTGGCATCGCAGCGCGATGTCGTCCTTACCGCATCACGAATGGCGCCGGATTAGTGTCGGCCATCGAATGAGCTGAGACGAGGCTTGGGACTGCGGCGGCGAGCGGCACGTTCACGATGGTAACCGCAGCGCCGGTTCCTACGATGTCGTACAGTTGCATGATGTCGCTCGAGCGCATTCGGATGCATCCATAACTGGCCGCCGTCCCGATGCGCCGTTCCTCGGGCGTGCCATGGATGTAAATATCTCGAGAGAACGCGTTGGCGTTTTGCGCCTCCAGTCCACGCAGCCAGAGGATCCGCGTCACGATCGGGTCGCGGCCTGGAGAATCCGGCGCAACGATTTCACCCGTTCGACGTCGATCTTTGAAAACCGTGCCAGGCGGCGCGCTGTCGCCGATCTTTTCGGCGATCTGCAGTTTACCCAATGGAGTAAACCGACTGCCGCGCCAATCGCCTAATCCGAATTTCGAAGTCGAGACTGGATAAATTGCAAGGACGTTGCCGCGATCAATAAGGGCGAGTTTTTGTTCGCGCGTGCTGACGACAATCTGATGCTGAGTGTCCGGCGCCGCGCAGGATGCGAGAAGAAGCGCGAGAAGCAAAAGCCAGGGACGGCGCGCTGCGCCGTCCGGACATCGCAGCGCGATGTCCCTACCATGTCGCGAACAATCGTGCGTTCTCATGTCCGATTGAACTGAAAAAATCCTTTCGCGGTTTCGGTTGTCGCCTCGGCAACTTCTTCCAGCGGAATCTCTCGCGCTGCTGCGATCGTTTCTGCTACGATGCGTGTATACGCCGGTTCAGAGCGTTTTCCGCGAAAAGGGACAGGCGCCAGATAGGGGCAGTCGGTTTCCACCATGAATTTCCAGAGAGGGATTTGTGCCGCAACTTCTCGCGCAGCCGCGCCGTTTTTGAAAGTAACAATTCCAGTGAACGAAACGAGGTGATCGAGATCGAGAACCTCATTTGCCTCATCAAGCGAGCCGCCGAAGCAATGAAAAACGCCGCGCAGTCTCCCGGTGTAGGGCCGCATGATTTTAAGCGTGTCCTCCCATGCGTCGCGCTGATGGATCACCACGTTTAGCCCCAGTTCCACCGCGAGATCGAGTTGCTGTTGAAATAAGCTTGCCTGTTTCGATTTGTAAGCGCCGTCGCGGATTTGTGCTTCAATTTCTTCGTCGGTCTCAGTCCGCAGCGCGGACATGACCTGGACCTGCTCTTCCTTCGCTACTTTTTCGCTCGGCAAACGGTGGTAATCGAGCCCAGTCTCACCGATCGCCACCACGCGTGGGTTCTTCGCCAGCTCGCGCAGCGGCGTGATCACGTCGTCGTCCGCTTCTTCAACGGAAGTTGGATGAACGCCGATTGCCGCGAAGACAGCTGAATGTTTTTCTGCCAGATCGATAGCGCGCCGGCTGCTTTCCAGTGACGTGCTGATAGTAACGATGCGCGTGACGCCCGCATCGTTCGCGCGCCGCAGCACATCGTCGAGATCGTTGGCGAAATCCGGATAATCGAGATGTGCGTGGGTTTCGATTAGCATGAGCCGTTAAAGTTGTTGAAGGGTGTTGAAGCGTTAAAACGTTTCAAAGAGTAGGCGGCTAGTGTTTCGCTTCAACGCTTTATCGGTTCAACGCGATTATTACCATTCTATAATCGTGCTCGCCCAGGTTAGTCCGCCGCCAAACACGATCAGCAAAACGTAATCACCGGGTTTGATTCGCCCACTACGATTAGCTTCATCCAATGCGATCGCCACAGCGGCCGCCGAGGTATTTCCGTAACGATCCAGATTCACGAACATCTTGTCACGCGAGATGCCGAGGCGATCCGCGATCGCTTCCATGATGCGGAGATTCGCCTGGTGCGGAATAACGCAGGCAATGTCCTCGATGGAGAGACCAGCCTGATCGAGGACTTTTTTGGCAGCGTTCAGCATCGCGATGACGGCCTGTTTGTAAACTTCCTTGCCCGTCATATGGATCGTTGTCAGATGCATATCGACATTTTCCCGTGTGATCGGGCATCGCGAACCACCGCCGGGCATGAACAAAATGTCTGTGTACTGTCCGTCGCTGCCGATGTGAGTGGCAATAACGCCGTGCGCGCTGCCGCGGTGACGTAAAACAGCAGCACCAGCGCCGTCTCCAAAAAGGACGCAAGTGTTGCGGTCGGTCCAGTTAGTGATCGACGTTAATTTATCGGCTCCGATCACCAGCACAGTGTCGTGCGTATGTGACGTGATGAATTGCTGCGCAATCTCAAGGCCAAAGAGAAAGCCTGCGCATGCTGCGGAAATATCGAGGCAAGCGGCGTTGGTTGCCCCGATCTTCTTCTGAACAAAACAGGCCGTGGCCGGGAAAAGCATGTCAGGAGTGGCTGTTGCCACGAGAATGAGATCGATCTCCTTTGCGGAGATCTTCGCCTGTTCGAGTGCCTTGAGCGCTGCCTTGGTTGCCATGTCGCTGGTGTTTTCATCCTTTTCGGCGATACGGCGTTCCTTGATGCCGGTGCGAGTAGTGATCCAATCATCGCTGGTGTTGACCATGCGTGAGAGGTCCGCATTGGTCAGGATCTTTTCAGGCACATAACTGCCTGTGCCGATGATCGAGACCGTCCGCAGCGCTTTAGTGGAGCGCGGGTTCGAGCGAGGTTGTCGTTTCATAGTAACGGCGAATCTCCTCGACGATATGCGGGTTTACCTGCTGTTCAATCGACTCCCCCGCCACTCGCAGCGCATTCTTGATTGCCAGCGGCGTGCTTGCGCCGTGCGCGATGATGCAGATGCCGTTCACGCCGAGAAGGGGACTGCCGCCGTACTCTTCGTAGTTCGTCTTGTCCTTAATTGTTCCAATGGCATTCTTCGCGAGGAATGCGCCGACTTTTCGCATTCTTGTGCGCATGAGCTCGTGCTTGAGCCATTGAAACATCGCCACCGCGATCGATTCGCACGTTTTCAAGATCACGTTGCCGACGAATCCGTCGCACACGACAACTTCAACCGGATCTTCAAAGAGATGACGGCCTTCGATGTTTCCGCTAAAATTAAGCGAGCTATGTTTCA
>WNGB01053346.1_pt1 | contig 14427 bp, 15 predicted proteins | sample 5400681 | NCBI WGS metagenome assembly WNGB01 (sample SAMN13153367, study PRJNA577476) | soil metagenome | isolation source: 115 cm soil or saprolite under grassland replicate 2 | place: USA:California | collected 2016-06-15 | reverse complement strand
CGGACCTGCCACATGCCGGCGTCGGGGGCCAGGGGCAGCAGCACGCGGAAGGTCGCTCCGCTGCCCGGGTGGGTGTCCACCTCGACCGTGCCGCCGTGCGCGGCGACCAGGGCGGCGACGATGGCGAGCCCGAGCCCGGTGCCGCCGTCGTGTGACCGGGCGGGGTCGGCGCGGTAGAAGCGCTCGAAGACGCGCTGGGCCTGCTCCGCGGGAGCCCAGGCCCGTGGTCGACGACCTCGACGACGGCCGGGGGGTGCCCTCGAGGACGCTCCGCACCCGCACCTCGACGGGCGTCCCCGCGGGGTGTGGGTGAGCGCGTTGCCCATCAGGTTGACGACCACCTGGCGCAGCCGCGCCTGGTCGCCGATGACCACCAGCGGCGCCGAGGCGCCATCGTGGCTGGTCAGCAGCTCGATGCGGCGGTCGGGCGCGACCGCGCGCGCGTCGTGGACGGCGTCGGCGGTCACCCCGAGCAGGTCGACGGGGCGCTGCTCGAGCGGGCGCTGCTGGTCGAGGCGGGCCAGCAGCAACAGGTCCTCGACCAGCAGGCCCATCCGGATCGCCTGCTCCTCGATGCGACGCATCAGCTCGGCGGGCTGGTCGGAAGCGCCCTGCCGGTAGAGCTCGGCGAAGCCCCGGATGGTGGTCAGCGGGGTGCGCAGCTCGTGGCTGGCGTCCGCGACGAAGCGGCGCACCCGCTCCTCCGAGCCGCGCGCGGCCGCCTCCGAGGCGGCCCTTGCGCCGAAGGCGGCCTCGATCTGGGCGAGCATGCCGTTGAGCGCCGTGCCGAGCCGCCCGATCTCGGTGCGTGGGTCCCGGTCGGGGACGCGCCTGGAGAGCTGGCCCGCGGCGATGGCCCCGGCGGTCTGCTCGATCTCGACCAGCGGGCGCAGGCTCGCGCGCACGATCGCCACCCCGATCCCGACCAGGATCAGCAGGACCCCGCCGCTCACGGTCAGGTCGATGGCCTGGAGCCGGCCGATGGTGCTGTCGATGTTGTCGAGCGCCCCGGCGACGACCAGCGTTCCGCCGGAGCCGTCGGCGATGGGCTCGATCAGGACGCGCCAGCGGCCGCCGCCGCTGGCGGCGTGGACCGTGAAGGGCGTGCCGGCGTGCGCCTCGAGGTAGGCGGCGTCGTCCGGCAGCCCGGGCAGCGGCTGGCCTTCGCGCAGGGGGACGCTGTAGTCGCGCACCGGCTTGCCGTCGGCGTCCCGCAACTGGATCAGGAAGGCGCTCGGGAGCCGGATGTCGTCGCGAGCCTGTGGCGGCGGGGTCAGCGGGCGGCCCGCCGCCAGGCCGCGCAGGTTGGCCGCGGCGACGACGCCGAGCTGGTCGTCGAGCCGCCCGACCAGCGAGCCGCTCAGCACGGCGATGCCGGCCAGGCTGACGACCGCGAGGGTGACGGCCACCAGCGCTCCACGACCCGGCGGAGCTGTCCGGCGGCGAGACGCAGCGGGCCGCGATCGCCCGGGCGCTGGTCGGCGAGCCGGCGCTGCTGCTGGCGGACGAGCCGACCGGCAACCTCGACGCTCGCTCCGGCGCGGACGTGCTCGACCTGTTCGGCGACCTGCACCGGGCCGGCAGCACCGTCCTGATGATCAGCCACGACCCGGTGGTGGCCAGCCGGGCCGGGCGGCGCCTGCTGCTCGACTCGGGCCGGCTGGTGGCCGCCTGACCGGCCCCTCGATCGGAAAGGAAGCAAGCGATGCAGTCCGAGCCAACCCCTCCGGGCTTCGACCAACCGGCCGGCGACCAGGTCCCGGTCTACGACCGCGGGGAGCCCCGCCACGGATGGCGCGACCGGATCGTGGCCGGCGCGCTCTGCCTGGTGGTCGGCGCCGGCGCCGGCTTCGCGGTGGGCCGCACCACCGCCTCGTCGGGGCCGGCGACCCTGGCCGAGGCGTTGCAGCAGGCTCAGCAGGGCAGGCTGCCCACCGGAAACCTCCAGGGCCAGCGCGGCCAGGGCGGCCTTTTCGGCGGCCAGAACGGCCAGGGCTACCGCACGCCCGGCGGCGGCGTCCAAGGAGATATCACCGCGATCAGCGGCGACGTGATCACCATCTCGACCCCCGCCGGGGACCTGAAGGTGAAGCTGGGCGGGGAGACCACCATCCTCAAGGCGGTATCGGCCGCCAAGGGCGACCTCGCCGTCGGCGACACGGTCTCGGTCCGCATCGACCCGTCCGCCTCGGGCGGCAACGGCACGGCGACGGCCAGCAGCATCACCAAGGAGCCGGCCCAATGAGCAGCCGCCGGCGCGGTCGCCTGGGCCGCCGGTTCGCCGCGGGGGCGCTGGCGGTGGTGGCCGTCGGCGGCGGGGTCGGCGCCTACCGGCTGACCAGCGCCGACGACGCGCCCACGACCCAGTCCCTGGCCACGACCCAGGCGGTGCGGAGAACGCTCACGCAGACGGTCGACGCCTCGTTCACGCTGGTGGACAGCGACGCCAGGAAGCTCCAGGCGCCCTCGGGCGGGACCGTGACGAGCGTCTCGCTCAGCGAGGGCAAGGCCGTCAAGGCGCTCACCGCCCTGGTCACCATCGACGGGAAGTCGATCTACGGCATCCCGTCGAGCTACCCGCTGTACCGCAACCTCGCCGAGGGCGACGAGGGCCAGGACGTGCAGGCGCTCCAGCAGGCCCTGGCCGGCGCCGGCTACGACCCTGGCGACGTGGACGGCGAGTTCGGGAGCGGCACCGTCGAGGCGCTCTCCGACTGGCAGGCCGACCACGACCTGGACGAGACCGGTCGGCTCGCCCTGGCCTCGTTCGTCTCCTACCAGCCCGGCTCGATCGTCCAGGAGGTCTCGGTGGAGGTCGGCGACCGGGTCCCCGCCGGCGGCCAGCTGGCCAGCCTGTCCAAGGACGGGCTGGCCGCGCAGGCCGACGTCAGCCAGCTCGACCTCGGCGACCTGAAGCTGGGCCAGGAGGTCGACCTGACCTTCGATCGCCTGTCGACCGCGACCGCCAAGGGCACGGTCGACGAGATCGCGATCAGCGGCAGCGGGTCGAACACCAGCGTGCGGGTGGTCTCAGGCACCGGCACGGTGACCAGGCCGGTGGTCGTCGGCCTGGTCACCACCGAGGGCACCGAGGTCCTGACCGGCGTCAAGGCCGGCGAGGAGGTCGTCACCGGCGTGACCGCCAGCGACACCGGCAGCGCCGGCCAGACCCAGCAGCAGGGCGGCGGCTTCCCGGGCGGAGGCCTGCCGGGCGGCGGCTTCGGCGGCGCCGGAGCGGGCGCCCGGATCGGCGGCGGAGGCAACCCGTGATCGTCGAGGCGATCCGGCTCGCGGGCGGGAGGCTGCGGGCCAACCTGCTGCGCTCGATGCTGACGGTGGCCGCGGCTTCGGCCGGGGCGTGGCCGGCACCGCCGGCTCCAACAAGACGCTCACGCTCACCGACGTCGCCGCCCTGGAGAAGCTCGACTCCGTGGCGGCCGTCGCCCCGGTCGTCCAGGCCACCGACACGATCACCAACGGCTCCACCAACGTCCAGGCCACCGTGAAGGGCACGACCACCGCCATCCGGTCGACCGACAACCTGCGGCTGGCGGCCGGCAGCTTCTTCTCGGACTTCGCCGAGGAGCGGGGGATCCTCGACCTGAGCGCCGCGACCGTGCCGGAGCCGTACCAGCTCGCCGCGGCGCTGCGAGCACCAGCGCGGCAGCTCGCCCGCCCGGGCAACTGCCTGCTCCTGGTCAGCGCGGCGCCAGACGTCCTGCGCGCGCTCGGCCGCACCGGTGTCCAGGCGGCCACCCTGGCGGCCGCGTGAGCACTCCCACCTGGCGGCCGGGAATCGGCCCCGGGTTCCTTACCAGTTTCTCGAACTTGGCTCGACTGGCTCTTGAGCGGATCGCGGACACTGCGAAGTGTCCAGTCTCCGAGCGAGAGGAACTCCGATGCCCTCCGACCGAGGGGCCGCCGCGCAGCGGGACGCCGGCCTGCGACGGGTCTCGCGCCTGACGCGCTGGCTGCTCGCCGGGGCGCTGGCGCTCACGGCCGGGTTCTCGGCGATCGCCGCACGTAGCTTCTCCGGGACCAGCGGCAGCCAGAGCGCGAGCCACAGCGGCAGCACGACCACCACCGATGACGGGTCCGGCCAGAGCAGCCACTCCAGCTCGAGCGACTCGGGCTCCAGCGACTCCGGCTCGACCTTCCAGTCGCCGTCCAGCTCGCCGTCCTCCGGCAGCGGGCCCGGCAGCGTGACCTCTGCCGACAGGACCCGGCTCGGGCCCGCCTGCCTGGCCGTGGCCGCCGAGGTGGCGGAGATCGACCGGGCGTGCAGCCGCTTCCGCGAGGACTCCGAGCTGACCATGGTCAACGACGCCGGCGGGCGCTCGGTGGTGGTCGGCGACGTGCTGTTCGAGGCGCTGGAGGTGGCGCTGCGGGCCGCCCGCCTGACCGACGGCGACGTCGACCCCACGGTCGGCCAGGCGATCAGGCTGCTCGGCTACGACCGCGATTTCGCCGCGGTCCCCGCGACCGGCGGCCCGCTGCTGCAGGTGGCCGCCGTGCCGGGATGGCGGCAGGTCCGCCTCGACCGGCGGCGGCGCGTGCGCGTCCCCGCAGGCGTGCGGCTGGACCTCGGCGCGACCGCCAAGGCGCTCGCCGCCGATCGGGCGGCCGTGCGCGCGCACCGGGCCGCCGGTTGTGGCGTGCTGGTCAGCCTCGGCGGTGACCTGGCCACGGCGGGGGAGCCGCCCGCCGGCGGCTGGTCGGTGCGGGTCGCCGACCGCCACGACGCCGGCCCCGAGGCGCCCGGCGAGACCGTGCGCGTCCACGACGGCGCGCTGGCCACCTCGAGCACCACCGCGCGGCGCTGGCGGCGCGGCGACCAGCAGCTCCACCACCTGGTCGACCCGGCCACCGGCAGGCCCGCGCGGGTGGTCTGGCGGACCGTGAGCGTCGCCGCCGCCACCTGCGTGGACGCCAACACCGCCGCCACCGCCGCGATCATCCGCGGCGAGCGCGCCCCCGGCTGGCTCGACGCGCTCGGCCTGCCCACCCGTCTGGTCCGCCCCGACGGGCAGGTGCTCCGGGTCGGCGGCTGGCCCGTGCCCGAGGAGACCGCGGCCGCATGACCCCCATCCTCGCCAGCACACCGGCGCTGTGGTACCTCGCGCGTGGCAGCGGCACCGTCAGCCTGGGCCTGCTGACCCTCACGGTGGTGCTCGGCATCACCACCTCGGTCCGCTGGGCCACGCGGCGCTGGCCCCGCCTGGTCGTGGCGGGACTGCACCGCAACCTGTCGCTGCTGTCGCTGGTCTTCCTGGGCCTGCACATCACCACCGTGGTGGTGGACGGCTACGTGCCGATCCGCTGGCTCGACGCGGTGGTGCCGTTCGCTTCGTCCTACCACCCGCTCTGGCTCGGTCTGGGCGCGCTCGCGTTCGACATTCTCGCCGCGCTGGTCGTGACCAGCCTGCTGCGCGTCCGGCTCGGCCATCGGGTCTGGCGGGCGGTGCACTGGGCCGCCTATGCCTGCTGGCCGCTGGCGGTCCTGCACGGGCTCGGCATCGGCAGCGACCACCGGCAGGTGTGGATGCTGGCGCTCGACAGCATGGCCATCGGCGCGGTCGCCGCCGCGGTGTGGTGGCGGCTGGCGATCGGGTCCAGGGCCCCACAGCCGGCCACCAGCCAACTCGCGTCCAGGACGGGAACCCCCCATGCGCACACTCGCTGACATGCCACGACCGATCGGGCAGGTCGCCGCCGCCCCGGACGCGCCATCGGGGCTGCCCCGGCTGCTGGCCGGCATCGGCGGGGGCGGCGGCGACCCCCAGCCGGGCCGCGGCACCCCGCTCGCCCGGCACCGGCTGGTCTACCCGGCCCCGCCCCGACCGGGCCGCCCGCGCGAGGACTTCATCGCCGCCGTGGAGCGGTCCGGGCTGCGCGGCCGCGGCGGCGCCAGCTTCCCCACCGGGACCAAGCTGCGGGCCGTGCGCGATGGCCGTGGCGCCCCGGTGGTGGTGGTCAACGGCTCCGAGGGCGAGCCCAGCAGCCACAAGGACAAGCTGCTGCTGACCATGGCCCCGCACCTCGTGATCGACGGTGCGCTGCTGGCCGCCGCGGCGGTCGGCGCCAGCGAGGTGGTGGTCTGTGTCGACCGCGCCGCCACCGCCGCCCACGACGCCATCGGCCGGGCCCTCGCCGAGCGCGGGCGCTCCGACGGCGTCCAGGTCCGGCTGGCCGCCATCCCGTCCCGCTACGTCGCCGGCGAGGAGACCGCGCTGGTGCACTGGCTCAACGGCGGGCCGGCCACGCCCACCCGCACGCCGCCACGCCCGTTCCAGCGCGGCGTCGACCGCCGCCCGACCCTGATCGACAACGTCGAGACCGTCGCCCACCTCGCCCAGGTCCTGCGCTTCGGGCCGGACTGGTTCCGCCAGCTCGGCACCGCCGACGAGCCGGGCAGCGCGCTGGTCACCCTCTCCGGCGCGGTCGAGCGGCCCGGGGTCTACGAGGTCCCCATCGGCGCGCCGCTCGCCCAGCTCGTCAGCCGCGCCGCGGGCGCGCCGGAGGGCGTTGGCGCGGTCCTGCTCGGCGGCTACTTCGGGAGCTGGATCGGCGCCGAGGAGGCCAGCGCCGCCAGCCTGTCCAACGGCGACCTGCGCCGGCATGGCGCCAGCCTTGGCTGCGGCGCCGTGGTGGTGCTCGGAGCGAGCGCCTGCGGGCTGGGGGAGACGGCCCGCATCCTGGCGTGGCTGGCGGGCCAGACCGCCGGCCAGTGCGGCCCGTGCGTCCATGGCCTGGCCGCCATCGCCGGCACCACCGCGGCGCTGCACGACGGCCAGGCCACCCCGGCGGACCTCGACCGCCTGCGGCGGTGGGCCGGCCAGATCGAGGGCCGCGGCGCCTGCCGTCTCCCCGACGGCACGGTCCACCTGCTCCGAAGCGCCCTCGAGGTGTTCGCCGGCGACGTCTGGCGGCACCTCGACGGCGGAAGCTGCCCGGCCGGGGTCCGCATCGTCCCCCCGCGGACCCCGGCCGCGGCACCCATCCAGCGAGGGCTCCAATGGCGCTGAGCCGGCAGCTCCTCCGCGTCGACCCGATCGCCTGCGACGGCAACGGCCTCTGCGCCGAGCTGCTCCCCGAACGGATCACCCTCGACGACTGGGGCTACCCGATCGTGGACCCCGCTCCGGTCGGCGCCGACCTGCTGGCCCACGCCCGCCGCGCGGTCAGCGCCTGCCCGCTGCTGGCCCTGCGCCTGGAGGCCGCCGAGGCCAGCCGCCGCTAGGCCGGTGCCGATGTCCAGGAACTGGCGGACCCGGCCTCGTCGGCCAGGTAGCGGACCATGTTCTCGCGTTCCGAGCCTATGGCACGATAGCGCCTGTGAGGTGGTGGGCCTTGGGTGTCGGCCGGCGGGATGACCGGCCCGGGGGTCGCCGTGTCCCGATCCGGCGCCGCGTGGTCGCGGTGCTGCTGCCCCTGGCGCTGCTGGTGACGATGATCTGGCTCCCGCGCGTTCCCGACCGCCGACCTCGGCACCTGGAAGCTGTTCGGCGGGCCGCCCACCCCGGGCGGCTGGGTGGCGGGGGACGGCTCCTACCCCGTCCAGCTTCCCGACCGGCGGGTCGCCTGGCTGTTCGGCGACTCGCTGGTCCACCGCGCGGACGGCGCCGACGTGATCGTCCACAACGCGATCGTCGTCCAGGACGGCTCCGGCCGGCCGCGCACCCTGGCCGGTGGCACCGCGGGCGAGCCGACCGACCTGATCCCGCCGGTGCAGCCGGGCACCTGGCTGTGGGCGGCCAGCGGCTTCGTCGAGAGTGACCGGCTGATGGTGTTCGTCGAGGAGTTCACCCGCACCCCGGACGGCCTTGGGTTCCAGGCGACCAACCGCCGCTACCTCGTGCCCTTCCAGCTCCCCGACCTGATCATGGGGTCGCCGCTGCCCGTCTACGAGGGGCCGGTCGCCTGGGGCCACGCCGTGCTGGTCAGCGGCGACTGGGTGTACGTGTACGGCAACCTGGAGCGCGACGGCTGGACCAACCTCACCTACCTGGCCCGCTTCGGCCTCGGCCGGTCGGGCGGGTACTGGCAGTTCTGGAATGGTCGCGATTTCGACCCCAACGCGCTGGCCGCCGCGCCGATCGAGCGCGGCGGCGGCGGGGAATTGGTCGCCAAGGTCGGCAGCGTGATTTCCTGGCCGGACGCCGGCGGTGGCGGGTTCGCCGCCCTCACCATCGACCCGTTCGGCACCACCATCGACCTGCGGTTCGCGCCGACGCCCCAGGGCCCGTGGGGCGCCAGCCACGTCCTCTACACGCTCCCGGAGCGGCGCTCCTACCTTCCGCGCGCCCGCACCGACAGCACCGGGTCGGTCGAGCTCGCCTACTCGGTGGCCGACGACCGCCCCAGATATCTCACCGCCAGGTGGTGAGGCGGCGACCTTTGAGGAGCGTACTCACGGCCATCTCACGTTTCTCATTTTGAGACATCGTCATTGCGGCGGACGTGGCCTAGGATTCCCGTAGGAACAGGGCGTATCTCCACATAACCGAGCGGGTGTTCCACCGTCGGTCAGTGCAGGCCGACCACTGGCGGAGGAGGCGACCCCTATGGGGAGCGTCTCGGATCGGGCGGCCAGCGTCGCCCGTGCGCGCCAGACGTTCTTGACGTCGGGCGAGCTCATGGGCGCGGACGTGCGCGAGGTCATCCTCAGCTCGTGGCGCCGCTCACGGTTCTGGGGGGTGGCGGTCGACCAGGTCGACCTCCCCTACAAGGGTGAGGTCGACGTCGACAGTCGCCTGGTGCACGCCAGCCAGCCGGTGCTCAACCGGCTGGAGCGCGAGCTGGCGGACACCAAGATGAGCGTCATCCTCACCGACTCGCAGGCCTGGGTGCTGGACCGCCGGGCGGGCGAGCGCTCGCTGAACGGCTACCTCGACCGGGTCCTGCTGGCGCCGGGCTTCAGCTACGCGGAGAAGTTCATCGGCACCAACGGCATCGGCACCGCGCTCGAGGAGAAGCGCGCCTCGCACGTGTTCGGGCACGAGCACTTCATCGACCGGCTCCAGATGCTCTCCTGCGCGGGCGCGCCCATCCGCGACCCGATCAGCGGGAAGGTGCTCGGGGTCATCGACGTCACCTGCTGGCGGTCCGACGCGAGCCTGCTGATGAGCGTGCTGGTCCAGGAGGCGGCGCGCGACGTCGAGGCGCGGCTGTTCGAGCAGAGCGGCGACCGCGAGCGTGCCCTGCTGCGCGAGTTCCTGTCGGCCTGCCGGCGCACCAGGAAGCCGGTCCTGTCGCTGAGCGGCGACCTGACCATCACCAACGTCAGCGCCACCCACCTGCTCGACCACGACGACTACGCGATCGTGCGCGAGAAGGCCATGGAGCTGGCCGGCTCGCCGCGGGAGACCACCGGGGAGGTGCTGCTGTCCGGCGGCCAGCTCGTCCGCCTGCTCTGCCGGCCGGTCGCCTCCAGCTCCGGCAACGCCGGCACGATCGTGGAGATCCAGCTCGCCGGGGAGAGCCGGCCGAGGCCGGTCGCGGTCGCCCAGAACGCCCCCGCCATGCCTGGTCTGGCCGGCCGCAGCGCCGCCTGGGCCAGGGCCTGCCACGAGGTCGACGCGCACTCGCGCAGGCGCTCGTGGCTGCTGCTGGTCGGCGAGCCCGGCGTCGGCAAGGTCTCGCTGGCCAGGGCGGCGCACCGGCGGGTCCTGCCGCGGTCGCCGCTGTCGGTCCTCGACGCCACCGACATCGCGGACGGGGCGGCCGGCGAGTGGCTGGCCGACCTGCGGGTGCAGCTCCGCGATCCCGGCGGGACGGTGGTGCTCGCCCACCTGGAGCGGCTGAGCCCGGCGGCGGCGTTGGCGCTCGGCGCCGCGCTGGAGCAGGCGGGCCAGGCCGACGACCGGCCCTGGGTCGTGGGCACGCTGGCCACCAGAACGATCATCGGCGAGGAGCTGGATACGCTGCTCCGGCACTTCTCGGCGTCGGTGACCGTCCCGCCGCTGCGGCACCGGATCGACGACGTCCGTGAGCTGGTGCCGGTGCTGCTCGCCCGCCACGCCGCCGGCACGGCGGTCGAATGCTCGCCGGAGGTGCTCCAGACCCTGCTTCGCAGGGAGTGGCCGGGCAACGTCACCGAACTGGAGGAGGTGCTCCGGGCCGCCCTGGAGCGCCAGCGGAGCGGGCGCATCCGGCTCGAAGACCTTCCCGAGGAGCTGCACGCCCAGAGCCGCCGGGTGCTCACCTCCTGGGAGTCGCTGGAGCGCGACGCGATCGCCAGGGCACTGGTCAAGACCGGCGGCAACCGTACGGAAGCGGCGGAGCAGCTCGGGATCTCCCGGGCGACGATCTACCGAAAGATCCACACCTACGGGATCGAGATCACCAGCCAGGAGCGCTAGCCGGGCCGCCGACGGCCCGGCCGATTTCGGCGGCCCGCATCTCAAGATGAGACGACGCCAAACCGGCCCACACGTTGTCAGATTCGACGTATCCGGCCTCAGGAGGTCATTGCCTCCCGAAGAAAGGCGGTCATGGTGGCAAGGACGACACAGCTACAGCCGGCAGCCGTCGAGGAAGAGCAGAGCCCGCAGACACCGGAATTCCAGCCAGGCCGGGGCCCGATCGACTGGCTCGGCGGTTGGCGGACCGGGCTCGTCGCCCCGCTGATACTCCTGGCGGTGGCAATCGGCCTGCGCATCTACCAGCAGTTCTTCGCGTGGAAGAGCGGGCTCGACTCCTCCAGCCACGCGTTCACCCTGGAGTGGCGCACCCTGCTGGTCGGCGGCCTGCTCGGCGTGGCCATCTTCACGCTCGTCTGGTGGGGCTGGCTGATCCGCTCCGCCAAGAACGTCGCCTTGAAGATCTCCCACAACGAGGAGATCCGGCGCATCGCCGTCTTCTGGGGGCTGGTCGGGGCGACCTCGGTGTGTCTCTACATCGAGGCGAGCTTCTTCCCCAACCAGGACGGCGCCTGGCACCAGACGGCGGTCCGGGACACGGCGTTCACGCCGTCGCACATCCCGATGTTCTACATCTTCTTCCCGCTCGGGATCACCATGACGATCGGCACCTACCTCTACGGGCGCACCCGGCTGCCGAACATCTACGGCGCGGCCAAGGGGTTCCCGTGGTCGTTCGCGCTGCTGATCGCCGCGTCGGTGACCGAGATGGGACAGGTCGCCATGAACGAGTGGGGCCACAGCCTGTGGATTCCCGAGGAAGTCTTCGCCGCGCCGTTCCACTGGCCGTTCGTGTTCTACGGATGGCTGGCGGCAGGGATCTTCGCGCTGTGGGCGGAAACCCTCATCGAAAACTTCATAGCTGCGGAAACGGAGGCCACCGATGGCGGCGGTAACTTCGGATCTCAAGGCGAGGGAGCGGTCAGCCGAGCTGCGGCAGCTCGTCGGCAAGAAATACCGCTACATCGACCGAAAATGGGACGTCATGTTCTGGGTCACGGCGGCGTTCGTCGTCGGCGCCGCCGCGGACATCACCAAGCTGCTCTTCGCCGGTGACTGGGACTTCTGGACGGACTGGAAGGACGCGCAGTGGTGGCCGATCATCACGCCATTCGCGATCATCATCATCCCGTCCGCCCTGCAGTACATCCAGTGGCTGGCGTGGAAATTCCCGACCGGGGCGGTCTACACGGCGCTGTCCCTGTGGTTGGCCGCTGAGATCGGGCGGATATTCCAGTGGAGCATCTTCGTCTACTACCCGCTCAATTTCGTCTGGCCGGTGACGGCGGTGATCGCCGCGCTCTGGCTCGACTATGTGTTATTGAAAACCAAGAGCTTCGTGCTCACCTCGGTGATCGGCGGCATGGGGTTCGCGTTCATCCTCTGGTTCACCAACTACGTCATGCTGTCGCCGTTCCTGCAGCCGGTGTCGTTCATGGGCCACACGCTGACCGTGGCCGACGTGCAGGGGATCCAGTACCTGCGCAGCCAGACCCCCGAGTACCTGCGGCTGGTCCAGCAGGGCTCGCTGCGGACCTTCCTCGGCGAGACGCTGTACGTGTCGCTGGTGTTCGGCGCCACGATGACGGTGGTCGGCTACTGGATCGGGCAGTTCATCGGCCGGATGCTGGCCATCTGGCCGATCGGCAAATTCATGAAGAAGGTCTGAGAGGAGGGCGAGCGATCATGCGTCGACGTTTTGCGTTCGTATTGCTGCTCGGCCTGGTCCTGACCATCTTCAGCTCAGGAGCGGCCTGGGCGCACGGTGAGAACGCGCAGGAATCGTGGCTGCGGATGAACACCGTGGCGTTCTGGAACGTCAACTTCTCCACCGACACCATCAAGCAGGGCGAGACCGTCACGATCACCGGCACCGCGAAGGTGCTGGAGACCTGGCCGAAGACGCTCAAGGGACCGGACACCGCCTACCTCAGCGTGGTGGCGCCGGGCCCGGTGTTCCTGATGAAGGACCGGGTGATCAACGACCAGGCGGCGCCAGCGTCCTTCTACGTCCAGAAGGGCTCGGTCTACAACTTCAAGATGACGATCCAGGGGCGGATTCCCGGGCGCTACCACGTCCACCCGTCGTTCGCGGTCAAGGGCGCCGGCTCGCTCATCGGGCCCGGCCAGTGGATCACCGTGCAGAAGAACTCGGCGGGCTTCGCCAACCCGATCACCCTCTACAACGGCAAGACGGTGAACCTCGAGAACTTCGGGCTGGCCTGGCCGGTCAACGGCTTCTCGATCCTCACCTTCCTGGTCGGGCTGGTCTGGCTGCTGTACTGGATCGTGCCCAAGCCGACCGTCAGCAGGCTGGCCGTCACCAGCCAGCTCTCGGTCAACGACGACGGCGGTGACGCGGTCGGCCTGATCACCCGCAAGGACCACCGCGCGATGAACTGGATCATGCTGGCGGCGGCGCTGCTGCTGATCGGCGGGTGGATCTACGAGGCCAGGGCGTTCCCGGTCAAGATCCCGCAGCAGGTGGACCGGTTCACGATCCCGTCGGCACCCGCTCCGGCGACCATCGCGACGGCGTCGATGAGCAAGGTGACCTACGACACCGCCACCCAGACGCTGACCGCGACCGTGTCGGCCACCAACAAGGGCGACACCCCGATGCAGATGAAGGACCTGCACATCGCCGGGCTGCGGTTCGCCAACACGGCGGCGGGCTCCCAGGGTGGTGACGGGCAGATCACCGTGCAACCCTCCACCGCGATCGCCCCCGGGCAGACGCAAGAGCTCACCATGACGATCCGCGGTGGCCTGCTCGAGCAGCAGCGACTGATCCCGGTCGGGGCCGGCCAGTCCAACACCTACATGAGCTTCGTGGCCGATTTCCAGAACACGGGCGGCGTGGACAACTTCCTGACTGGGACGCGAGCGCCGAGAACTGTAAGAACCGTTTCGGCGACGCCTTCATCGAGACCTTCTACGCGTTCCACACCGGGTTCAACCCGCCCGATCCGAAATGGACGATGGACTACGAGCGCCAGTTCCGCAAGGTCGACCCGGACTGGTACCTGGAGGAGATGTTCGTCAAGGGCGGCGCCGACATGACCGTCCTGTCGACCCAGGTCCTGATGGACTTCTACCACACGGGCTTCGTCAACCCCGAGCGGAACGCCCAGCTCGCCAGCCGCTTCCCCGACCGGATCATCCCGCTCGGCGGGGTCGACCCGCGCATGCCCGGTGCGGTCGACGAGGTGGAGCGGCAGATCAGCGGCCTCGGCATGAAGGGGTTCAAGTGGTACACCGCCGAATGGCGGGGCGACTCGCGCGGCTGGAACGCCAACGACCCGATGGTCTTCCCGCTGTACGAGAAGTGCCTCGAACTCGGCGTGAAGAACATGTTCTTCCACAAGGGCCCGGCCGTGGAGCCGCTGTCGCTGAGCAAATTCGACGTCCGCGACATCGACGAGCCGGCCTGGCTCTACCCGGACCTCAATTTCATCATCGACCACTGCGGTGCGCCGAGGGGTACGGGACCGACTTCCCCATCTGGTACCCGCACTGGCAGCTCGACGACTTCATGGCCTTCGAGCTCCCCGAGGACCTCAAGCAGGAGTACGGCGTCGACCTGACCCCGGAGATGAAGCAGCAGATCATCGGCGGCAACCTCGCCCGGCTGTACGGCATCGACGTCGAGCAGAAGCTCAAGGCGATCGCCGACGACGAGCTGTCGCAACGCCGAGCCGCGTACCTGGCCGCTCAGCCGGCGACCGACACCGGTGTCGCCGGGGCGGTGACGTGACCACGGTGGTCCCGGCGGCCCAGTCCGCGGCGGGAGGTGCGGCGCCCTCCACCAAGGGCGCCACACCCTCCCCTGCGGGGGAGGTCGACATCCGACGGGTGCGGGCGGTCGCCGGTGGGGTCAAGGACCCGGAGGTGCGGACCTCGATCGTGGACCTCGGGCTGCTGGACGAGGTCGAGGTGGATGGGGGGCACGTGACCGTGCGGTTCCATCTGACCTCGCCGTTGTGCCCGCACCGGTTCGCCGGCC
>WNGB01033922.1_pt1 | contig 14427 bp, 11 predicted proteins | sample 5400681 | NCBI WGS metagenome assembly WNGB01 (sample SAMN13153367, study PRJNA577476) | soil metagenome | isolation source: 115 cm soil or saprolite under grassland replicate 2 | place: USA:California | collected 2016-06-15 | reverse complement strand
GTGGCATTGTCGTTTGATGTCGGACTTCAAGGTTATGAAGAGGCACGAGGGCGCGCGTTTCATCGACAAGTGCTTGAGCGTGCGCGTGCGCTACCGGGAGTGCGCTCCGCCGCGCTGACCAGCAACGTCCCACTCAGTCTTAATTATAATTACTCCAGCATCTATCTCGAGGGTCAGTCCGAGACCAGCGTGAGCAAACTTCCCGTCGCTATCCCGATATCGGTCAGTCCCGGTTTCTTCGAAACGATGCGAATCTCTCTACGGGGCCGTGATTTCGCCGAGAATGAAGATAAGAAAGAGTCGCGCGTCGCCGTTGTGAACGAAACATTCGCGAAAAAATTCTTTCCGAATCAGGACCCGATCGGCAAGCGTTTCAATTTCACCGGACTGAAGGATCCGTTGTGGCAGGTCATTGGCGTGTGCGGTGACGGCAAATACAACAGTCTCGGCGAAGCTCCAATGCCTGCTGTGTTTCGGCCGCAATTTCGTGATTACGATACCGTTTGCACGCTCGTAGTGCGGACGAGCGGTGATCCGCGTTCGGTGATTCCGGCACTTCGAAATGAGATCCAAAATATGGACGCAACGCTTCCTCTCTATGACATCAAAACGCTGACGGAACATATGAATATTCCGCTGTTCCCCGCCCGCATGGCTGCGAATGTTTTGGGAAGTTTCGGTGTGCTTGCACTTGTCCTGGCCGCGATCGGCATTTACGGCGTGATGTCCTACGTTGTGGCTGGGCGCACGCGCGAGATCGGATTGCGTATGGCTCTCGGCGCGCAACTGCATCAGGTTCGCCAGCTCATTCTCCGACAAGGCATGATGCTTGCCGGGATTGGACTCAGTCTCGGCCTTGCTGTCGTCCTCGTGCTCGCGCGATTCCTGACCAGCATGCTTTACGGCGTGAGTCCGAGCGATCCAGTCACGTTCGTCGGCATCAGCTTCCTTCTTGCCATGGTGGCGCTGCTCGCGTGCTACCTCCCCGCGCGTCGCGCTGCTCGTATCGATCCCATGATTGCGATTCGGGAAGAATGATATATTCGCGGAGACAAGCAAACGATCGGGTGACCGAAGCTTTTAGAGAAAAGTCCACAGCGGACTCAGGTGGGGGCCACGCCGATCAGTTCGCAAAACTTCTTCAGGTCTATGTTTCCGCCGGAGACGATGGCGACAATAGGGCCTTTGCCGGCTTTCCCACTCAAAGCCGCAGCAAGCGGCAGCGCGCCTGCGCCCTCGGAGATTACTCGTGCTTTCTCTGCCATGAGCCGCATCGCCTTCTTCGTTTCGTCCAGACTGACGACAAAGTAATCATCTACGATCGGTTTCATTCGTTCCCACATGCGAGGGAACGTGCTTTGACCGCCGGCGCCATCAACGAAGGATGCCTTCCATTCCTTGAACACTTGCGGCGACCCCATTTTGAAGGAGAGCGCGGCGGGTGCGGCTGTTTCCGGTTCTACGCCGAAAATCCTTATCTCCGGCTTGAGGGCTTTGAGTGCACTGCCGATGCCAGTGATAAGTCCGCCACCACCAATACTGGCAATGACCGCCGCCGTATCTGGTGCGTCCTCCAAAATCTCCAGTCCCATCGTTCCGTGGCCCGCGATGAAGTTGTCGTCGTCGAATGGATGAATGAATGTTCCTTCGGCCCCAGGAAATGAGCGTTCCTCCAGCGTTTGCCATGCAACCTCGTATGGTACTGGAAATAGCTTTGCGCCGAGTGCTTCCATCCGTTGTAGCTTCGCCTTCGGCGCGGTCTCAATTACTACAACGGCGCATGGTACTCCTGCTTGTCGCGCCGCGTAGGCTACCCCTTGTCCTGCGTTTCCCGCACTGATTGTCCAGACACCGCGCTTCCGTTCGGAATCAGAGAGCAGCGCAACCGCATTCGCGGCGCCGCGCAATTTGTAAGCATTGATCGGCTGCAGGTTCTCCAGCTTGAGTCGAATGTCGGGAAAATCCGGTCCGAGCTCCAGACGGATCAGCGGCGTGCGAACGATCGTTTTTGCGATTCGCTCTCGCGCTTGTTCTATCTCTGACAATTGGATGGGACGAACCGGTTCGAGTGTTGCGGACATGCATCTTTACTTTAGAGGCGACTGTCGCATCCGCAATTCAGTCCCGTACTCGTGTCTTGTCATGTTGAGCGAAACGAAACATCTCTGGCGATTATTGAAGGCTGCCGAAGAGAGGCGATCCGAGATTCTTCTCCCGCGACTGCGGGATCAGAATGACAGGGATGGATCACCGTACGAAAACAAATTGAACAGTCCTTGCACCACCCCTGTCTGAGGCTTCACCATGATTAAAATTACCACTACGGCTCTAGTTGCGGTTGCGATGCTTACGGCATCCAGTGCGTTTGCAGGAGACAAGGCGTGTTGCGCCAAGGGCGTCTCGAAGGCGGATTCGATGGCGTGCGTTAATCTTGCAACGCTCAATCTCACGCCCGACCAAAAGACAAAAATCGAAACGTGGCAGGCCGAATGCATGAAGGCCGGCTGCACAAAGGAAAGCCGGACGACATTCCTCAAACAGGCCAAAGGAATTCTTTCAGCGGAGCAGTTCGCTCAACTGAAAGCGCAGTGCAAGAAAACAACCGACGCGAAGAAGACACAAGCCTGATTTCTGGCCTGATAGTTTTCAAACGGAATCGCGCCGTGGAAAAATCCCGGCGCGATTTTGTTTCGGTGAATTCCATACGACGTCGATCTAGTTTGGTTTTCTCCCTCGGTCGCCAGGAATTTCGCGCGGAGCGCTTTGGGAGTGCGACGCCTCTTCGCACCGCTTTCATCGCCTCGACGACTCCATGCCTAACACGTACCGCGAGATCGAAGCTGGTTGCAAAAGCGATGCGAGGACGCGTGCGCGCTCCTAAAGCTTCGCGAAACCCTGCGCCACAGCCGGATTTTGTAACCGCTTCGCTCTCGGTTTATACAGAGCCCGGCAGCAATCCAATACGCCGCGGTTAAGCGCCACTCTCTAAAACGTTTTGTCAGAATCGAGGAGGATTGTGACCGGACCTTCATTGACCAATTCTACTGACATCATCGCCTGGAAAACTCCTGTCGCCACAGTGACTCCCAATCTGCGTAGCGCTTCGTTGAACTCTTCATAGAGCTTCTTTGCCTGTTCCGGCGGTGCGGCAGCAATAAAGCTGGGCCTGCGTTGACCGCGTGCGTCGCCGTAAAGCGTAAATTGCGAGACAATCAGCGCGCTTCCTCTTACATCCAGGAGCGACCGATTCATTTTTCCCTGATCGTCTTCAAAGATCCTCAGGTTTGCGATCTTTTCGGCCATGCTGACAGCGATGGCGGACGCGTCGTTGCGGCCGACCCCGATCAAAATCATGAGGCCAGTCGTGATTTCTCCCGTGACGCTGCTCTCCACGGTTACACGTGCGTGGCTTACACGCTGGACAACGGCTCGCATCTTTCAGCTACAAAATTTTCTCCAGCAAATTGGCAAGACGCCAACCCGCTTTGTGTAGTTCCTGCCGGACCACTCCTGTTGCCCACCCGCGATAGTTCATTTGATCCGAATTTGTTTTTTCGACTGCTTCACCGGCCGCAACGATGCGGTCTTCCTCTTGTTGGGGATGTACGTTTGTGAATTGCAGACGCGCATACGCCTCGCGCGCAATTGGCAAAATTTCATCTGCCCATATCTCGGCATAACTATTGATCGGAACACTTGGCAACATTTGCCAATTATTTGGTTCATGCGTCGCCATCTCGTGAACCAATTCTCTCTTGTGCGGTTCGATGAGGGCCTGCAATTCACCTTTTCGTAGCCTGCCGGGCATCTGCGGGACAAGGGCGTTCACTGCGTCGTAGTCCCAAAAGCCATGGAGTTTCTTCCTATGGATACCGCGTCCGCGTGGCGGTTCTTCGCTCAGTTCCAGTGTGAACGTATTCCCACCTTCATCCCCAAGCGCCGACTTATCCTTGTCAGGATCCACGACCCGGCCCTGTTGATCAAAGTATTCCGCGCCTACATGCAATGGCTGGTGAATGTCCGCGACGTAATGAGCAAGCAAAATAAGTGCTACGGGCTTGGTAATTCTGCGCTCATTTTGTTCAGGCACTCGTTCCTGCAAGACCTGAATGCAAAATGGAATCATATGGACTACGTCCCATTTGCTGCGGCCGGCGTGCCCGTCGCGGTATCTTTGCGTTGGCACCACAGGCACGTCGGTATAGTGGAACCAATGATGCGAAGGCGCGTCTGGATTTGTAATGGACGTTGGCGGATTCGCCCGCCAGAAATCGCGCAGCTGCTTGTCGATGTTCCGATGCGCTGAAAAATGAAACGACCTCGGATCATCAACGCCTTTCTTGTCCCAGCCTCTGATCTCGTCGGCAATGACGGTGGCTTTTTCCAATGTCAGCCCGTCGAGCAATGCATAAACCTTCGCGGCAGTCGACGTGTTCGCTAATCGTTCGTCCGCGATCGCGCCGACGATCTCATGTCCAAGCGGCCCGTACGCGTGCGCTGCAATTGCGAATCGGACCGTAAGAAAAATCGTCAGCACAGTGCGCCGAATCCCGGATTTCATTTTCAGACGGGCGACGATACAATTGAATCGCGTCTTTCCCAGAAAGTTCCATCGCGTCTCTCAGCTTAGCTGTTGGAATTCAATCGGATTTGCTCGATGTGCTTTTGAAGTTTCGAGAAGTGCGATCCCGGCCAATAGATTTGGCCGCAGCCGGTGCAACGCCGGAACTGTTCGTAGTAAATTTTCGTAAGCGGTTCGAGCCTCTCGATTATTTCGGCCTTGGCAATCTTGCGCAGCGGTGCATTGCAGCGGATGCAGCGCGTAAACGGAGCGATGGAGCCAAGGAGATTAAAACGGCGGATTACTTCCACGATTTGTTCGTCAGGATTTTGTGAACGGGGGCAGTAACCGGTCCTCACTACCGCGTGCATGAGTAACCGCCGGTCGCGCGTCAGGAGCGCGCGATTTTCGCGCTTCATTGTACAGAGCAACTGCCGATCTTCCGCTTTAGGATCGTAAGCGACATCAAAGCCGAGCAGGCGCAAGTTGCGCGTGAGTCCGCCGAGATGGCCATCTGCGACAAACGCTATATCATTAGAGATTTGTAATCGTTTTTCATTAAAACTAGTAAATGCAGTTCTTGCTGGGTAAACCTCGATATCTGCATCGCTGGCAATCGTGTAATCAAAATCCACCGGCTCTCCATTCACCAGGATCAAATCAATTTCCGGATGCGGGACGCCGCACGCTTCGATCACGTCTTTCACCGAAGTCTTTTCACCCAGGCTGCGTTCGATGCGCCGATCCCGCGCCCCTGAGCGGACAAAGAAATCAAGGTCTCCGTGTAAATTGAGCCGCACAGTAAACGGCTTCACATCAATTGGTGATTCGTACGTTGGCGTACCCGTATTCGAAGGTAGTCGCCCGCGGCCGCCCCATGAATCTGCCCGGCCCAAGAGGCTCATCTTCTCCATAATAGCAGTCGATCTGCCACCGGCGCAGACCGCCGCCGGTATCCATAATCTTCCATCGATTACTATGAAACACCTTCTGCACCTCCGGAGACTCAGTCTCGACAATCGCGCCATGGCGCAGACTGCCGTGAGCTGACTTCATCGCAGCGGAAAAGCGTGGGACCAAAACCCCGCCTCCGCCGGTAGGGTCCGAAGCGAACGCATATGAATCTCCCCCGTTGTAACGAATGTAATTGCGGCCGTTCACAGGAGTAACAATCCGGCCGAAGCCCTCCTTCTTCACCGAACGCAGGAAGTCGCGCGGGTATTTTCGCCCGCGCAAACCACGTTTTGTCGCGCAAACCACGTTTTGTAACCGGGGTTGCGTCGAAACCTCGTTCGAAAGTGAAGCCCGATTCCTTCGGCGTGTAATATAGAGTACAGACTACGAAGTATTCGCCGTTATGTCCTTGAGGACGCCGCGCCAACCTTTCATTCTCATACGCAAGCCGCTGGACTACTTCAGGCCACGGGATGTCCGCTCGGAGTTCACAACAAGCGAGAATGCTGAAGGCCGCAATCCCGGTGATCAGGTGCCAAAAACCGATTCGATCGGACCGCCGATTAAAACTTCGATGGGGAGTCGTTTCCATTCGTATTCGTAGGGCGGTTGCTTCCACGCGACTTGCCCTGGGTACAATCTTCGGAGCACGCGAATGATTTCAACGCCTGTTTGAAAAGGGTGAAACGCGTTTCTATCGGTTATGTGCAACTGTGCGCCGCTACAAAGTTCGCCTGCGAACTTGTGAAAGGTCGGCTGGAAATAACTTTCGCGGAAGAAAACTCCGGACAATTTTGATGCGTTGAGTTCGCGGCAGAATGCTTCGACTTCAATAAACGGTGCTCCGAAAATCTCGAAAGGGCGCGTTGTGCCGCGACCTTCGGAAATATTTGTTCCTTCCAGAAGACACATGCCGGGGTAAACAGTCGCGGTATCAAGCGTGGGCATGTTGGGTGAGGGCATCACCCATGGCAGACCGGTTTGATCGAACCACATTTGGCGTTCCCAGCTTTTCATCGGCAGGATCGACACTCGACATTCGGGAAAAGCTTCGTCTCGAAATTGCCGAGCAAGTTCGCCGATCGTTTTTCCATGACGCACTGGAATCGGGTGGAGACCCACGAACGATTTGTAATTGGGATCAAGCAGCGGCCCCTCGCTCGTCACGCCATTGATCGGATTCGGCCGATCGAGAACGACAACTTCTATGCGCGCTTTTTCACAGGCGCGCATGCAGAGATACATCGTCCAGATGAAAGTGTAATAGCGCGCCCCGACGTCCTGGAGATCTACGAGCAAAACGTCGACGTCTTCCAGCATTTCTGCGGTCGGCTCGCGATGTTCGCCGTACAGACTGTAAACAGGAATGCGGAGACGCGGATGCTCGTAACTTTTCCATTCCACCATGTTGTCCTGTGTCTGGCCGAGGAATCCGTGTTGCGGGCCAAAGAACACTGAAAGACGAAAGAGATCGCCATTGTGTTGCTCGAGAGTTCGCGACGCATGCTCGAGCTTCGCAGAGACCGAGGCGGGATGGAGCAGCGCGCCGATGCGCGCGCCGCGAAATTCCTTCGGCCAAAGTTCAGCTAGATGATCGAGTGGCAACTCGACGGACATAGCGTTCTTCTAGCACAACGCGGAATTCTCGCGAGACGTTGTAGCGGCGCTTGTGTCAAGCACCGGCAGTCATCAGGCGTTGGCACAAACGCCTCTACAACCACGTTTGTCGTACGATCCCAATCACTATGACTATCGCAGTCAGAGCTGCGCACAACTTCGCGAACAATTCACCATGGCGTGTATAAAACGTTAGCTCGTGCTCGGTCGGGACCTTTACCTCGCCTGTGAGTACACCTTCGGTGAATGTACTTCCCGTATCGTCCTGCAATTTTTGGGTGACACGTCCGAACTCGTTTACAAAACAGGTTACTCCGGTGTTCGCGGCGCGAACCATCGGACGGCGTGTTTCCACACAGCGAAAAATGGCGTTTGCCAGGTGCTGATGCGAACCGGCGGAATGCAAAAACCATCCATCGTTTGTAATGTCTACCAGTAAACTCGCGCCGGGATTCGTCTCGCTCGGAAGCACAAATCGTCTGGTCAACTCGCCGATTGTGTCTTCGAAACAGATCAGCGGCGCCACCTTCACATCGCCATTTGTCAATTCGAACACTGTGTAGTCCTTGCCCGCTTTGAAATCGCCTGGGACCTGATCGCCAACAATTCGTGCTAGCAACGGAACCCGGTGCCGCCCCGGAACGTATTCGCCAAACGGGACCAGATGCAGCTTTCGATAAACCTGAACCTGCTCACCTTCCTCGGAAACAAGCAGCGCGGCGTTATACACATCGCCGTTCTCTTCGTCGATCGTGCCCAAAAGAATGTCGCTCTCTGCCGACGCGGCAAGATCCATCACGAATTGATAACTTTCCCGGTCTGCAAGAACGGGCCCGGGCATGGAGCTTTCCGGCCAGATCAATAAATCCGGTGGAGGACTAGATCGCAGCGCAATTTCGCTCAGGCGCCGGAATTGATCGAAAATCTTGCGCGTAAACTGCGGGTCGAACTTTTGATTCTGGGGCACATTCGATTGCACCGCAGCAACTCGGAGCGACTTTGTAGGTGCCGAAACTTGGGTGGCGCGCAGCCCGAAAGTGAGAACGCCGACGATTGTTGCCAATGTTAGCGTCAGGTCAAAGTGTGGGCGCACGGTACGTGTGCTCGCCTCAAGAGCCAAACGGCGCACGGTTGTAACCGCAATGACGTTCGCAAACGCGACCATGAACGATAAGCCAGCAACACCGGTAAACTCCGCGATCTGGATCAGTGGCCAGTTGCCATGCAACGCAATACCGAGGCCGTTCCAACCGAAACCGGAAAAGACCCAGCCGCGCAACCATTCCTGTGTCACCCACCCAGCAGCGAGAAGAACTGCGAGAAGCAGATTATTTGTTGATCTTATCCACGGCGATCGCGAAGGGGTCGCGCCGCTGCGGGCCTGAGCCAGCATCCGGTCCCATTTCGTCGAACGTGATTCTCTCCTTTTTTCTCGTGGCTGGAGCAGCCCGCAAAACCATGCCCAAAGGGCGAAATAAATCGCCATGTAGAATTGGAGAACAAACCAACCGAGAACAGTGACAGTTGTGAGCCAGGAGAAAGCCGTCCAAAAAAATGTCAGTCCGGCAACATAACCCAGCAGAAGATTACGAAGCCAGCGATGCCGCGACCTTGCTCCTGAAAACCAAATTGCGGCGATGAGCGGTGTGAGAGCAATCCAGCACAGCCATGTAAAATTAAACGGCGCAAAACAGCCTGTGTAGAGAAGCCCGCTGCAGATCGCTGCCAGCCATGGCCAAAACCGCAGCACTCTGGGTAGCGGCTTCAGCTCCATTATTTGGCCAGGCGTGACTGCGCATCCTTCTGCAGCCAATCCCAAAGACGATCGAGTTTCTCTTTCACTTCCGTTTTGATTTGATTGAGTTCCGCTGGATTGAATTTTTCGCTCTCCGGTCGGCGCTGCGCGAAGAGATAATACTTGATCTTCGGTTCCGTCCCCGACGGGCGCACTGTGATGCGCGTTCCATCTTGTAATTCGAACATCAACATTTTTTCCTTTGGAATTTGATCGCCTTCCACATCCTTAATCTCGTCGGTCTCGAAGTTCCTAATGTTGGTGACTTTTGAGCCGAGCACTTCCTGGAACGGATCAGTGGCGTAAGATTTGATGAGACGCGCGATTTTTGTTGCGCCTTCCGCCCCCTCGAAAACGAGAGAACCGTTTTTCTCGGCGAAATAGCCGAACTCGCAATAGATCTCATTGAGCAAGTCATCGATTGTCTTGCCGTGCACCTTTGCGTAAGCGGCTACTTCGCAAAACATGATCACGGCGCCGTTGCCGTCTTTATCGCGCACAAAATCCGCGCCGCTATAGCCGTAACTTTCTTCGCCGCCGAACACGTAAAATGAAGAATGTTGCAGACGTAGCTTCCGCGTTTCGTCCTCGGAAAGATCGACATAATTTCGCCGCAGCTGTTCCGGAATTGCGCGTTCATAATTGCCGAGCTTCGCGCCAATGTATTTGAAGCCAGTCAACGTTTCGACGCAGCGCAGACCGTAATGTGCAGCGATCGCTTTTTGCAGATCAGTAGTAACAAAGGTTTTGATGATGACTCCGCGGGACGCGGTTTGTTTATCGAGCACGCCTTTTTCAAAAAGCGTCCTGGTTCGGTACCAGGCAATCAACGACCCGATTTGATTCCCAGTAAGCAATTTCATTTTTCCATCGCTTGCACGAACTGCCGCGCCCATCCGGTCGCAATCTGGATCAGTCGCGACTACCACATCCGCGTCTTCCTTTTCCGCCAAATTGATTGCCATGGTTAACGCTTCGGCATTTTCCGGATTTGGTGATTTCACCGTCGGGAATCGTCCATCGAAATGGTCTTGTTCCGGCACCACATTGAAATTGAAACCCAGCCGTTTGAGCATCGGTTTGATGATCACGCTGCCGGTTCCATGCAGAGGGGTATAGATAATCTTCAGCGATTTCGCCTCGTGAATGACAGTTGGATCAAGAACGAGCGTTTCGAGCCGGCGCATATACGCTTCATCGATGTCCGTGCCAACGATTTCTACCTTGCCTTGTTGGTCTTTCGGTAGTGGCTCGTACGCTTCTGAGGTGATCGCGTTTACTTTTGCGATGATTCCGCTCGCGTGCGGCTCAATCACCTGTGCTCCATCGCTGAAGTAAACTTTGTAGCCGTTATCGTACGGGGGATTGTGACTCGCAGTGATCATCACACCCGCGCTTGCCTTGAGATGACGGACGGCAAACGAAAGTTCCGGCACGGACCGTGGTCCTTCGAACACAAATGCGTCGCAACCGTTCTCGGATGCAACTTTCGCAGCAAGCTCAGCGAACTCCTTCGAGAAAAATCGAGGGTCACGCGCAATCACAAGTTTTGACTTCGTTGAAATTTTTGAGCGCCGGTTCCAATCGTGCAGATAGGCAACCAGTCCCTGCGTCGAACGACTGACATTGAAGAAATTCATCGCGTTCGTACCGACGCACGGGAATTCTGGTCGCTCTGTGGCCACGGCGCTGTGCGCGGTGTCGCCGCGCTCTGCTTTCGTAACAATTTTTCCGATGGTGCGCCCGCGCAGTCCGCCAGTCCCGAACGCCAGCGTCTGGTAAAAGCGGTCGTCTAATTCCGACCATTCAGCGTTAGTCACCAGTTCATAAACAGTGCGGGAATAGAGACCTGAAGGATCGCTGCCAAGCAGCATGTGAATATTCTCCGCAGCGGATTTCATCAATCGCCCTGCGGCAATCGCACGCTCAATTTTCAAATTGAGTTTTTCGATGTTGCCGGACATTGCTGCCAACTGTTCCGGCATCAATTTGGTTTGCAAGCGTTTGTGTTGATATGTAGCTGCTATACCTAAGCCACCGGGCTAATCAATTGCCTTGCGACGTTGCGCGCGCTTTTCAAGTCACGCGCATTAAGTTAAGATTGCTGCTGTAAGGAGCGCTTCGTCAAGGCGCGCACAGTGAATCCAAAAAACTTTTTCGCCGAGCTGAAGCGGCGGAACGTTTACTGGGCAATCCGGCTGGTGATAATGCTGATTGTGATTGGTTTTCCAATTGCCCTCGTGATCGCGTGGGCCTTTGAGCTGACGCCGGAAGGATTGAAGCGAACGGAAGATGTCGATCTTAGCAAATCGATTACGCACAAGACCGGTCGCAAACTTGATTTTTTTATCATCGCTGTCCTGCTGCTCGTCATTTCAATCCTGCTTTCCCAACGCCTTCATCGCAATGTTTCGCCGGCAGTTTCTTCATCTCTGGAGAAAAGCATCGCGGTTCTACCGTTTGAAAACTTTAGTGAAGACAAAGCGTTCGCGTTCTTTGCCGATGGGGTGCAGGACGAAATTCTAACTGATCTGGCGAAAATCGCTGATCTCAAAGTCATTAGCCGCACGAGTGTGATGCGATACAAGTCGAGCACCGATCGCGATCTCCGCCAGATCGCTCAACAGCTTGGCGTGGCACACGTTCTCGAGGGTAGCGTGCAGCGGTCGGCTAATCGCGTTCGGGTAAGCGCGCAGTTAATTGATGCCCGCAACGACACACATGTGTGGGCCGACAAATACGACCGCGAGCTGGCCGATGTTTTTGCCATCCAGAGCGAAATTGCCGAAAAAATCGCAGACCAACTTCAGGCCAAACTTTCGCCAAAGGAAAAGAGTGCGATCAACGAGCGCCCCACTTCTGACCTCGCTGCCTATGACCTTTACCTCCGAGCAAAAGAACTCATCTACGGCGTTAACCCCTCTACCGATAGAGAGAATCTCTTTAAAATGGTGCAGCTCCTTGATCAAGCCTTAGCGCGCGACCCGGCATTTCTCCTCGCGCATTGTCTGCTCGCCCGTGCGCACGATGGTATATACTTCGGAAACTACGATCGCACTGAAACGCGCCTGGCGTTAGCCGAAACGAGTGTCAGGGCTGCGGTTCGCCTTCAACCTGATTCAGGCGAGACGCATCTCGCGCAAGCGATTCACTTTTACTGGGGTTATCTCAACTACGATCGGGCGCGAGAGGAACTGGCTAAAGCTCAACATGCGCTTCCTAACAACGCGCAGATCTTTCAGTTTCTCGGTCTGATCGACCGGCGCCAAGGCCGCTGGGACGAAGCTATTCGAAATGGTGAACACGCCCTAGATCTGGACCCTCGGAATGCGGACGTGATCGGAGATCTAGGCGACACTTACTTCAACCTACGCAGATACAAAGAGGCAATCGCGGTGTCCGGTCGCGCGCTGGCATTGGAACCGCGGAGCGCCTTTCTGCGAACCTATCCAGCATGGGTTGGGGTTGACGCGGACGCGAACCTGGCGCCTTTACGCGCCGTGGTGAACACGATCGAAGCCGAAGGCGCGTCGTCAGCCGATGTGGCCGTCATCTTCTTTCAAACCGCACTTCGCGAGCACGACCCTGCCGGGGCAGCACGCGCGCTGGCGAACATTTCCAGCGAACGCTACATTAGAGAAGCTGACTACCCAGTCCCGCGCGCCTGGGGTGAAGGGTTACTGGCTAACCTGCGACAAGACACGCCTGCCGCACATGCCGCTTTTATGGCTGCACGCGCTGAAATCGAGAAACTCGTCCGCGCTCAACCGGGAAATGCGAACTGAGCGCGTTAGCACTCATCGACGCTGAGTTAGGCGACAAAGAGAAAGCAATCCAGGAGGGCCGCACCGCTTGCGACATGCTTCCGCCTGCAAAAGATGCCATCAGTGGTGCGCTGCTGAGCTCTACTCTCGCCCGAATCTACGCACTCACCGGCGAGAAGGATCTCGCCTTGGAACAGTTGGACATAGTTAGCAAAATTCCATGCGGGCCAACTTACGGCGAACTGCGTCTTGACCCCTATTGGGACTCCCTGCGCGGCGATCCGCGCTTCGAGAAAATCGTCGCCTCGCTCGCGCCGAAGGAGGCGGGCAAATAACACGCCGTCGTGAACGTGCGCAAATTCTTCGCCGAATTGAAGCGGCGCAACGTTTACAAGGTCGCGATCGCCTATGCAGTCGTCGCATGGCTGCTCATGCAGGTTGCGAGTCAGATTTTTCCATTCTTTGAAATTCCGAACTGGGCTGTGCGTCTTGTTGTATTGCTGCTCGTTATTGGATTTCCCGTGGCGATGATTCTGGCCTGGGCGTTTGAACTTACGCCGGAAGGAATCAAGCGGGCAGAAGATGTCGATCTTAGCAAATCGGTTAGGCGCAAGAGCGGTCGAAAACTTGATTTTTTCATCATCGCTGTCCTGCTGCTCGTCATTGGGTTCCTGCTTTTCCAACGCTTTCATCCTAGTGTTTCGCCGACAGTCTCTTCATCTCTGGAGAAAAGCATCGCGGTTCTCCCGTTCGACAATCTGAGCCGTGACCCAGACAATGCTTATTTCTCCGACGGCATTCAGGATGAAATTCTGACGAAACTCGCCGGCATCGGTGACCTGAAGGTTATCTCGCGAAAATCGACAGCAAAATACAAAAGCACGCCAGAAGACTTGAAGACAGTGGCTCGCGAACTCGGCGTGGCCACTGTACTCGAAGGCAGCGTGCAAAAGGCTGGAGACAAAGTGCGGGTAAACGTTCAGCTGCTCGACGCGCGCGTCGACACGCATTTATGGGCAAAGAGTTATGATCGCGACTTAAAGGACGTTTTCACCGTGGAAAGCGAGGTCGCGCAGGAGATTGCCGATACATTGCGCGCGAAGCTCTCTCCGAGCCAGGCCGATGCTCTGGCCACAGCGCCTACGCGTGATACGGAAGCGTATGATCTGTTCCTAAAGGGTGAATACGAGGAACACCAGGCGGAAAGTGTACTAAACCCCGAGTCCTTTGATCGCGCTCAAACCTTCTATCGGCAAGCGCTGGCCCGAGATCCGAATTTCGCTCTTGCCTATGCCCGACTCGCCTACAGCGAGTTAACTCGGCATTGGTTTATCAGTACTCTGGCCTCGAAGGAACTGGCAGAGGTAAAGTCTAACATCGACCGCGCGTTAACGATTGCTCCGGCTTCGCCGGATGCACATCTGGCGCTGGCGGTGTTTTATTACTGGGGCTATCGTGACTACGATGCTGGGTTGAGAGAACTCGACCGGGTCCTCGAGCTCCAGCCGAGTAGCTCCAATGGTCATAACTACCGGGCTGCGATTTACCGCCGCCGCGGTGAATGGCAACGCGCGCTTGCTGAGTGGGAGCGAGCGGTGGAGCTCGACCCGCGCGATTCTGGGTTTCCCGCTGAGATCGGCTCAACCTGCATTACACTTCGCCGCTGGAGTGACGCTGAACATGTGCTTACCCACGCGCTGGCTCTCAATCCGCATGATGCGCTGGCCGCGCAGTTC
>WNGB01008640.1_pt1 | contig 14429 bp, 12 predicted proteins | sample 5400681 | NCBI WGS metagenome assembly WNGB01 (sample SAMN13153367, study PRJNA577476) | soil metagenome | isolation source: 115 cm soil or saprolite under grassland replicate 2 | place: USA:California | collected 2016-06-15 | reverse complement strand
CGCGTCGAACTCGACCTCGACGGGCACTGTGCCGGGAGCGGCGGGCGCCTCGGGTGTGCTCTCGACGCCGGCGAAGGCGCCGAGGAAGGGAGCGAGGTAGCGGCCGACGATCTTCGCCGGCGGCCACCAGAGCGGCTCGGGACTGGCCACCGAGACGTCGCCCGCGCCGCCGGTGATCTCGTGCCTGAGGTAGCGCGGCCGTCGTCCCGTCAGCAGCAGACCGCGCAGCACCGGCCGGAAGGGCTGCGGCGCAAGGTCTGCGCCGGCGTTGGCCGCGATCATCTCGGCGGCTGCGTCTGCCTGCTGGGCAGCAATTCCGCCCTGCTTGACCGGGAAGCTCGTGATGTCGCCGGCGGCGAACACGTCGGCAAGACCATGCACCTGGCCGTGCGCGTCGATAGGGAGGAACCCCTCGACCGTCTGCGGCAAGCCGTCGATCCGCGGTCCGCGTAGGCGCGGCAGGGCGACTACACGGTCGGCCGCGATCCTTCCCTTGGGAACGAGGCGCAGCTCCCCGTCCACCAACTCGACCGGGCAGGAGCCTGTCTGAACGACGATTCCCCGCTCCTCGAGAAGCTCCCGGACCGCCTCGCTGCCCGCGCGCCCGAACAGCTCAAGCGGCTCGTCCTCCGGAGTGACGAGCGCAAGCTCGACACGGTCGAGCCCGCGCTCCGCGAGGTAGGCCGCCGTCATCAGGGCAAGCTCGTAAATCGGAAGCGACCAGACGGCTCCCCACGGCACGACGAAAGCGACCCGCCCCACCTGACCGGCGACGATCTCCTCGAGCAGGTCGCGCATGCTCTCGGTATCCGCCGGGCCGCGGAAGGTCAGGGCGCCTGGGACCGCCGGGGTCGGAGCGGCTCCGCAGGCGACAAGCAGGACGTCGTAAGGAATCGAGCTACCCGTGGAGGTTTGGGCAAGCCGTCTGCCGGCATCGACACCGACCAGTGCCCCTAGCGAAACGGTCGCCCCGGCCGCTGCGGCGAGCTCGGCCAGCTCGAAGCGCCTCACCTCGCCAAGGTCGAACGGCTCGGCGACTGCGAGTGGTCGATACCAAAAGTGAGGCTCGGGCGCGAGCATGTCGACGCTGACGCGATCTTCTGCCAGCGCCCGCAGAGCCAACGCGGCCTCGAGAGCCGCGACGCCGCCGCCGGCGATCAGTACCCGCGTCGCCACGTCAATCGGCTCCTCCAAGCTCTAGGCCGCAGTGCAAGCTGGACCGTCACCACCAACCCCAGCCATTCATCCAGTGCTCCATGCGCTTCTCCTCTCTCAGAGGGCGTGGGGTTACCGCACGTAGAAGTCCGCGAACTGACCGGTCTTGTAATGCCCTGGCAGATTGCAGATCAGCGAGTAGTGCCCCGGCTTGAGGATGAGGTTCAGCGTCCTCGCCTGGCCCGGGGGCACCCCACCGATCTCACCAACGGCGCCGCTCTCATCGGCCTCGTTGCCCTTGAGCAGATTACCCGCAGGCTTTGCAGTCTTCAGGACGACGAACTCGTGCTTGACCGTTCCGATGTTCGTCACCACGAACCTGACTTTTCCCCTCGGTGCCCCTTGCGTCCCCGGGAAGACGCTGAACTCGTCGACCTGGACGGCCACCAGGGGCTTCGAGGTTACGGCCTCCCCGTTCGAGACGGAGCCGGAAACGGCGACGACTGTGACGGCCGCGATCCCAACCGCGAGCTCTCGCATTCGATCGACTCCCTTCTGGTTGCTGGATATGGACCAGCGTGGCGTATTGAGACCACGGCGCCATCAGGGATTTGACCCGGCGCGATCAGGGATTTCACGTACCGCCCCTGCGGCACGTGCTCCGGTTCGGCGCTGTGATCTACGCAGCGGTGCGGCTCGCCAATCGGAATTCCCGCGAGCAGCCGTAGGGGCTCGGTAAGGGGCGATCGTCCCCTCCATGACGGCGCCGGCGATCCCAACTCCTTCAAATACTCCTGCGTGAAGCCAAAGGTCTCTCGTGCGGCGAAGCGGCTCTCGGCAAATCGAAGAGCCTCGCTCGGATTCCCCTCGGCAAGCAGCAGCCTCGCTTTGCCGCATGCGTACACCGCCTGCTCTTGACCGTCCGCCGATGCGTCGAGCTCGTCGAACAACGCCACTACCCGCGCAGCTTCGGGAAGGTCCCCACGATGGTCTTCGGCGGCCCAAACGGAACGTTGGCGTCCTTCGCGAGCTCGGTGCGCGGGTACAGGGCAAGCATCAACCCGCCTTCTAACTCGAACATCGCTGCGCTCCCGGACGGATTGATGTCGTCACCGGTGAACTCCGTCCCGATCACGCCGGACGACTCCAGCCCGAGAGCGCGATAGAAGGCGAGCGCCCGCTCGAGGTCACTTACCGCGAGCGTGATTACGTGGATGCGAGGTTCCATCTATCGTTTGCACGACTTGCGCGGCTGTCGCACTTTGGCGGAAAAGCGACAACGGGGAACCGCTGCACCCACGCGCCGCTACGCGCCGACGGTGATGCGATACGCGGCGACCTGGTGATCGTTCAACTCTCGGGCGTAAGGGAGCACGAAGACGCCGTTTCGAAGCTCGCCGCCCGCGGTCCCAACCGCCTTCCCGTCGGGAGCAATCGCCGTCGCCTGGAGCGTTCGGCCGGACCTCCACGAGGAGGGCGGCTCGACGGCGACGTTGGTATCGGCACCGAGGGGCTGCCGCACGGTCACGTTCGAGTCGTCGCGCTCGATGATCAGGTAATGCGTCCCGGTTGATAACGCAAGGCCGCCGAAGGTCTTCTCGAACGCCCCTGCCACAAGACGATCGTCCGCGGTGCGAGCGAGGAAGCCGTCGGGCGCGATCCTGTAGCCGCCGGTTTCGTAGCCGCGGGCCGAATCCCAGTTCGCAACGACGACGAGGTCGCCAAACGTACTCTCGGTCACGTCCCGCTCAAGTCTGCGGTAGCTCGTCAGGCGTACTCCGGCGTAGTGCGGGCCGACGGTGCGCTGAAGGCGTCCCACGAGCTCAAGCCACGGGCTGTCGATCGAGTCGAGCGCCTCCTCCCAGTTGTACGAGCTGATCAGGCCGAAGGCCATGTTCCACGTCAGGACTTCGACGTCGCTGGCCATCGTGCCGGGGTAGAGGTCGTGCTGGTAGAGCAGGACCTTGTCGTGGAAGAGCCAGTCGGCGAGCGGGTACGGCTCCCAGTTCGCCTCGCCGAACAAGAGGTTCGGAGCGTCGTGCTCGCGCGCCATCATGAGCAGGCTTCCGTGGAAGCCGGAGAAGTCGCGTGCCAGGCGATCCCAGCCGTCCTCGGCCATGAGACAGCGGTTCGAATACGGCGCCATCACGGCGAGCCAGCCGTCGTAGTAGGCCTCCGGATTCGGCGACGCGGGATTGAAGTCGCGGATCCACGGACGCGCGCCCACCTGGTCGAAGAAGAGGCAGTCGGCAGGCACCTCCGTGCGCCACTCCTGCATCAGCCGTGCCACCCGGTCGCGCACGAACGGGACGGAGGGCGAGACGACGAGGCCGGAATGCACGCCGTAGGTGTCGACGACGGGCTTGCCGCTTTCGTCGAGGACGGCGATGTCCTTCGGTAGAAGCGGCGGAGGGAGCGACTGCATCGTCGGAGAATCGTCGGACCACCAACTGACGTTCAGGTACGGCATCACGAGCTGGCCGAGCGAATGCGCCGCCTCGACCAGGGAGGTGAAATCCGCGCTCGTGCCCTGGTACGGGTCCGGCGGCAAGAAGTCGGGATCGCTCTTGTCGTGTCCGCCGGGCTGGAAAGCGACCGGGTGCAGGAGCGCTGGCGACGGAAGCCGCGGCAGGTCCGCGAGCCAGTCTCGGAACGGCTTCAGCTTGGTGAGGTCCGCCTTGATCAACGGCGCCTGCGCGAGTGTGCTCAGTCGTTCGCCGAGCTTCTTCTGCACCGACGGGTAGGCGTCGATGGCGTTGTCGTGGCGGTAGGCGAGGATCGATTGCTGCGCCGTCTCGCCGGTTCGAATGCGGACAACCGGGCTCGTCCACGCCTGGCCCTCGGCGATCCAGGTCTGAAACCGGTGCACGATGCAAAAAGAGACCCCCGAGCAGCGGCCCGGTGGCTCCTGGCGCAGGAAGCCGAGCAGGAGCGGATGAATGGGGCCGGACTCGACGGAATAGAGAGACAGGTGCCCGCCGCCGACATCGAGTCCGAGATAGTCGGCGAATGCCCAGCGAGACGGATAGATCTCGAGATTGTTTCCCGTCCGTGCAAAGAAGCCGGGCCGCAGCAGTACTCCGGGCAGGACGTTCGGGGCGTACCCCGCGCCGACGGTGCGCACATCGGCGAGCAGGTCGTCCGGGAAGGAGATCTTGCTCACTACCCCACCGTGGTTCTCGATCCTCAGACGCAGATCGAAGAACTCCGCCCGGGCGCGTAACGTGACGACGGCCGAGCCGATGGGGGACGCACGGTAGCCGAGCCTGAGCGTCGCTGAAGCCGGATCCCATCGGTAGGAGAACCGGCGTGCGCCTCGCGGCGTGAACGCGCATCCCCCCACCAGCGACGGTTCCTGTTGTGACGTGCGCCAGAGACAGCCGGTCGAGCCCAGAACGACGCGCGCTCTCGCCGTCCTGTCGATGAGATCGACGATCCTCCCGTTGCGTTTGTCGAGGGTGAGCTGGTAGCCGGGCGCCGTGATCACGAGGCGACCTCTTATCCGGTCGTCGAACGTGATCCCAGGAAATCGCTTCGCAGCACCGCTCGCAGCGCCGTGCGGACCAGCCCCGGCGAGCACGGCGGCCACTGCTGCCGCCGTGACGAGCAGCCGAGTTGGACGCCAGGGGCGGCGTGACCAAAGATGCCCGCTCAACTCGTTGTGACCTCGTGATCCATGAAATGCCGGATCATGTCAGTGCCCGCCGCGGGTACCGGCGGCTGGGTAGCAGGTCTGAGGAAAGGATGGAAGATGCGATGAGAGTCACCCCACGGTCGAGCCGACTTCGTCCGATTACAGCGTCGCTGCTTGTCGTTCTTCCTCTCGTCATCGTGATTTCGGGACCGACCGGGACCTCGGCCTCTTCGGCGGCCGCACGGCTCCAGCATTCCACGGCGACTGCGTCGCCGCCCAGATCGCGGCAGTTTGCTCACTCGTTCGTCATCCGATCGGGACCGCGCCTCTACGTCGCCGGCCGCCCGTTCCGCTTCGGTGGCGCGAACATCGAATGGCTGGGCCTGGTCGGCTACGGCCCATTCGATCCGAATGGGCCGCACTTCCCGAGCAACTACGAAATCAACGACGCAATGGCCACCGCCCGGGAGATGGGGGTTACGGTAGTCCGCAGTCAGACCATCGGGGACTCGGTCGGATGCGATCAGTGCCTCGAGCCCACGCTTGGACATTTCAACCCCGCCGCGTTCGAACGGGTCGACTACGCGCTCAAGTCGGCGCGCGCGCGGGGTATCAAGATCATCCCGACGATCATCGGCGACGATGCACGCGGAGGCGGGACGGGCTGCGTCTACCTCCGCTGGCGCAGCATTTCCGTTCCCGGCTGCTCCATCATCAACATGCCGCCGTTCTGGACCGACCAGAAGGTGATGGAGGACGTGAAGGAGCACATCAAGAAACTCTTCGACCACGTCAACGTTTACACCCACGTCGCCTATAAGAACGACCCGACCATTCTCGGCTGGGATCTTCTGAACGGAGGCGGCAGTCCTTCCTCTTGGACTCGGCGCATCGTGCGGTACGTTCGCAGCCTCGACAGCCACCACCTCATCCTCTCTGGCTCCGCGAACGCGGCGATCCGGGGGGTCGACCTGTGTGTGGGCTTCATCTATCCACATTGGTCACAGCCGCTTGCCTCCGTGAAACGCGGCATCGCAGGCTGCAAGGCAGCCGGCAAGCCTTTCGCCGCCTACGAGTACGGGTGGGACCGCACGAACTTTCCGACGCTTCGCGGCCTGCGTGTCTTCCTGAAGTCGCTCGAGAACACTCCGGAAATTGTCGGCGACGCGTTCTGGGCGCTGCAAGCTCACAACGACGGCCACGGTTGGATGCCCATCCCGGCAGATCTCAACGATCCGGCGACGGCGCCCCACGTCGAGACTGGACAGTGGTGGGCGTTGTACTACACGGGCATCCAGACGCTCGTGAGCACCGCTGTAGACATGGCCGCACGCGCGCAAATGCTGCGCCGACACATCTACGTCGTGCGCGGCGTGCGGCTGCCGGCGCACGCGATCCCCCCGGCGCCGGTCATCACCTCCGCTGTGTACGGTCCAAACAACCCCACCGAGCGACTCGGCGCCAGGATCTATTGGCAAGGGTCGGCAGGTGCGCGGAACTACAGCGTCCAGCGGGCGACCGCGGCGGCCGGGCCCTGGACGACCGTCTGTAGGCGGTGCGCCACGGATCTCGACGACGGCTACGTCGACGAGAGCTCAGGCGCGAAGAGCAGTTGGTACCGCGTCATCCCCTACAACCTCGCCGGCAGGCCGGGGCCCGCGTCCAATCCGATCGAGGCTTCGACCGGCTGAGGTGGAGGCACACGGCAAGTTGAGTCAAGCGATCCAGGCACCGCGGGAAAATGCGACTGCGGCTATGCCTCCGATAGCAGCGAACCCGATGATGACCGCGAGCCGCAGTCTCGGGCGCGTTGCCGCGAGCGCAGCCAGTGCAATGAACAAGGGAAAGTCCGCCAGCAAGAGACGGGGTGCGCTGACGAGCGGAACTACTGCAGCCGGCGTCGTCAGGATGATCGCGATCACCGCTATCGAGTAGAGGCCGAACGCGACTCCCAGCCGCTTCCACGCCACCCAGGTCAGGCCGGCGGCGGAGAGCAGAAGCAACAGCTGCAGCACGTTCCATGCGCTTCGCTGTTGGGCCTTCTCGAAACCGCTCGGGTAACCAGCGTCGCCAGGCAAGTGCCGAACGAGTTCTGCTGCGCCTTGCTCAGCGGTGTGGAGAGCATCCCACGCCCCCTGGAAAGGTCCCAACCGAGGAGTCTCCCGCAACCAGAAAGCGTTCTGGGAATGGTAAAACGCCCACGCGTCGTGGAAATGGTAATGAAGGTAGAGAGCGTAAGCGCCGAGCGCAGCAGGAAGCAACACGAGGGCGAGCGGTTGCAGCGTTGACCGCAGCGTCCGCTCCTTGGGCCACAGCAGCACGAGCAGCGCTGGCAACATAGCCAGACCCGTCGGCCGTGTCGCCACCGCGAGGCCTCCAAGGACCGACGCCAGAACGGCTTGACGACGTAGGGCAGCCAAGAACGACCAGCTGGCCAAAGCAAGAAACAGGGCGTCCGAGTAGACAGCCGTGAAGACGAACGCAAAAGGGAAGAGCGCGAGAAGAAGCACGCTGTCAGAGGCCACCGCCTCGCCTACGAAACGCCGTGCGATTCTGAAGATGGCTACTGCCGCGACACCCGCAGCGGCGACTGAGACCAGGACTCCCGCGATCACCGTTGAGCGCACCACCTCCGCAACCCCTCGTACGACCAATGGGTAGAGCGGGAAGAACGCAGAGCTTTGCTTGACGTCGTACCCATGATCCGCGATGCGGATGAACCATCCCGAATCCCATTGCGCGAACGTGTTGAAGATGAGGCTGAGATGTGGACCGTCCGCCGGAAAATGAGGGATGTTGGCGTGAGCCGGCGTCCAGAGAAGGGCCACGATCGCCGCGAGCCAGAAACCGACGCGTATCGCGGTCATCGTCCAGAAGGGCGTCATGGTGGGGTGATTATTCTCGCAACGACGCCCCAGCGCGGCTGCTCCGTCAGGCCGCCACGACGAGGTCGCAATCTTCCTGGTGTCGCGCGAAGCGCGCGCCTGGAAATGACTAGCGCGGTCGAGCACGACCTCGAAGTGCTCGGAGCGTTCGTCCTGCCGCGATAACAGGCACCTCGACCCCGGCTCGATCACCGGGGGAGTCGTCGTCGCGTTTCCGCCAGAACGCGACATTGAACAGTCGGTCGCGCTTCCAAGAGAAGGGAGCGACAGAAGTCGATCGCCGCGGAGGGAATAGCCCTCGGCTTCGCGCCGACGCCATCGACAACCCGGTCCTGCGCTCGAAGAGCTCGAACCCACCGCGACGCGCGGTCCGAGCTGCAAAGTCGATCGTCGCAATCAGTCGGCCGTCGGAGTGACTGCGACGACCTGGGCCGCGGCGCCCGCGACGGCGCTTTCAATGAGTGAGGCCGCCTCACTCTCGTCTGCAACCCACACGTCGGCGATGTACTCGGGCGCGAGTGTGTTTCCGCGCGGCACGGCGGACCGATAGCCGGCGAAGCCACGGCCAAGTGCGAGCCTGATCTGGCGCTCCGGAGTGCCACGCACGGTCACGCGTAACGGTCGGAGGAGCGTATAGGCACGAAAGTCGGCGGCGATGTTCGCGCCCCGGATACGACTCCTGCGCCGGCTTGGTGCAGGACGTTGACGTGCACTGTCGGCGGCTCGATTCCGATCACCGCGACGTGCTCGCCGTCAGGCCGGCGCCACCGCTGACCGACTCGAATTGGTCGCGCGTCTTCCGTCAGGACACGGGCAGCGTAGCCGCGGAGCTGCCTCAGCAGACCATCTGAATCGAACGAGCCTACGAGCCGAGAACCTCCTCAGTTTCGACGATGTCTCGCTTGAGCTCGAAGAGGGCGCTGACCTGCATCGTCGGCCCGAACGGCTCGGGAAAGTCGAACTTGATTCGCATCCTCGAGCTGGTCGACCGTGGTCTCGCATCAGTCGCGTCGATAAAGGACGCGAAGTGAACCCTCGAGGAGACGTAACGCGCGGCCTCGGCGGTCGGGCGGCTCGGGCGTCGGGTCCAGGTGCTTCCAGGAGATGGGTGAGCATGTCGCGATTCCGCCAAAACGCGACGGCGACCCACTCTGCCGCGCTTCCCGGAAAGGGGCGACGGCAGTCGATCGCCGGCGGAGGGGAACATTTCTCGGGCTTCGCGCCGACGCGATCGGCAGCTTGATCGCGGCCCGCCGGAAGCCCAAGCTGACCTGAACCGGGGGCGCAGGTTTGGTCGTCTTTCGGGCCAAGAAGGTTCCGGCCTTAGGGCTTCGGTCCTAGCGCCGGCCGACGCCAGCACCCCTTGCAGGGGTTTTCTGCAGCTGTCAGGATCCAGTCGGGGAGAAAGGGAGGTAATCGATGAAGCGAGGCTTCATCCTGTTGTTCCTCGTTGCCTCTGCGCTGGCGATAACGTGGCCTGCGGCCTCGCGCGCGACGGCGCCGAACAACGAGTCGAATTCGTACGGGTTCTTCCTCGAGGTGCCGAACGTCGCCCAAGACGCCGCGGGCGACACGCTCGCCGTCACCGGTGACGGGACGTTCAGCGTCCATGCGAAGTCCGCGAGCGGCGGCGGCAGCTTCACGTTCACGGGCGCCGACGGGACGACGTTCACCGGCACCTGGACCGTGAACGGCCTCGTCGACTTCCAGCCCTATGGCTGCGGCGTCATCTTCGGGACCCCGATTCCGCCGGATCTCTGCGGCGGGCGGCTGGTGCTTGACGTGACGGCGACGACGCCGTTCGGGCCTCAGCCGGCGCAGCTGACCGTCTACTGCGAGATCGGCAATCCGCCGCCGAGCACCGAGGAAGGAATCACGGCCGTGGTTCCGTCCGTCGGCGCCTTCACCCGGCAAACGGGCGGCATGAACGTCTACATCAAGTCGTAGGTCCTTTCGAAGGGTGAAGGGGGGAGGCGCTTCGCGCGCCTCCCCCCTTTTCAGCGTCCGAGATACGCATCAGTTCCCGCGACAAGGCCCCGCGCGCGAGCTTCCACTCGTTTCCGCCAAAACGCGACAGCTACGACCACTGGCTCGGCCACCACAGCCCGCCGCTTACGTTGCCGACGGTAGGTGCACTTGCTCGTCGACGATTGGCCGCGAACGAGCTCTCCGCTTACGGAGCGCTTTGCTGCTATCGCGACCGACGCGAAAGGACCTGGAACGGAACCAGCCGCTGGTGTGGGTACAGCTCGCGAATCCTTGGCAATGGCATCCCCTCACGCCAGATTACGGTCCAGACCATGCGACGGCCGGTCATCATCAAGTCACGAGGGCGGACGACGACCTGTGCGTCCCCCGAGCTGATGGCCGTAAAGAGAACGACGTACGTCTTACGACCAGGCCGACCCCTGAACACGATCTTCTGCCCTGGGATCAAGTGGTCGCCGATGGTCTGGCAGAGACCGAGAAAGCAACCGCTTCGGTATCCGGCCACGCTCACGTGCAACGTCGCTGGCAGAGGCGGCCCGGTCTTGCGAGCGGAGTTGCGGGCCAATTGCACGGGGTCGCAGACGACGACAAAGCCGCCGATGTTCTGCCAACACGGATGGGAGGATGAACGTGCCACGGCAGGGTCAGCCGCGGCCGTGGTGATGCACACGCCAGCCATGCACGCCGCGGCTCCAAGACCGATCGCTCCTATCCCCACGATCACCTTGTATCCCTCGGGCACCCAAGGGGCAACCAGAGGGCGTCGGCCAGGCCTCAGCCGACCTGAAGGAGCGTTGTCGCGGTTCCGCCAAAGAAGCGACAGCAGCGCACTCCGACACGAGCGCAGCGATTGAACTGCGTTCTGGCTAGAAGATGATGCAGCGTCTTGGGAGACCTCTTGTGACGATCTTGCCGTCGATGCGCGCACCGCACACTTCGCCGATATCGCCACGCTCGTAGTTCACATCGCATACGTAGACCTGTGAGCTCCGGTACGTCAGTCCCGTCGCGTGACATTCAACCGAGCGAATCGGGCCGGGATTGCTCAGAATCGATGGGTCTGGCCCCGCCTTCTTGAAATACGTCTCCAACGCCTCCTTATCGGATACATGGCTGCCGCATCCGGCAAGGAAAACGCAGAGAGCGATCAGCGCGACCCGACGCACAGCGTGCGCCGATTAAAGCAAGCCGCTCCGTTGGCCTCCCCTTGGCTTCCTGGAATGCGGGATCCACCTACCGTCCCTTGATCGCGCAGAGGTAGGCGGAGGCCATCCGGCGGCTGCCGCGCCCGGCTTCGACGAGCGGCCGCATGTGCGCCTCATAGCGGATCCGCTCCTCGGGCGTTAGCACCTGTTCCATTGCCTCCTTGAGCGTGGGGATCTTTGGGTTCCAGGCCATATTCGCGTACGCTTCCCAGCGCAGCGGCTCGGGCGGCTCCGTCTCGATCTCAAGCGTCAGGTAAACGCGTTCGAAGCCTGCCGCTTCAGCCGATTCCACGAGATCGCGGTCGTCGAAGTTCAGCATGGGGTCGCAGTCGCGCGGCTGCAGCGCTTCGAAGACGCCTTTGACGCGGTCTTCGAGGTCCTGTACTTCGGTGGCGTCGTAGGCGAGCAGGAAGCGGTTGATCCGGTTGATCGGTTCGAACAGCGAGACGCGTCCTCCGGGGCGAAGGACGCGGTGGAACTCGCTGAACGCGCGGCTCTTGTCGTCGACGTAGATCAGCACCGAGCGCGTGGTGACGACGTCGACGGACTCGGTCTCGATCTGGCCGAGGTCGTCGGCGGCGGCGTGAATGAAGCGGCAGAGGTCGACGACACCGAGCTGCGTGGCGAGGCGTCGGCTCTCGTCGAGCAGATCGTGTGAGATGTCACTGAAGATGACGAGGCTCGCACCACGCTCGAGCGCGCCGAACGCGACTAGGCCGTCCCCGCAACCAACGTCGAGCAGCGTCTCCTGCTCCCCGAGCTCTGCGCGGTCGAGGACACGGTCGCGCGTCGCGCGAAGGCGCTCCATGTGCAGCCGCTCGACGTCGGGGTCACAGCCGAAGCGACGGCGGAGCAGCCACTCCGACCAGCAGTCAGGACCGCTCGAGGCGGGCACTTGGTTCCTCCTTGAGTAACGCCAGAAACACGCGCTGCGCCGGCATGAGCCTACTTCGCCCCTCGTTCTTGCTCTCACCAAACTCGCTGCCTCGCATCCGCCCCTCAAGCCTCGGCCACACGATCTTGCGCCGGAAGAAAAGGCTTTCGGCTTGAGCGCCGCGCGCGAACTGCCGGCCAGCAGCCAGGTGATGGTTGGCTACTACGTTTCGGCGAAAGCCTGCAAGGCGTCGTTGATCTGTCGACCTCCATTGCCGATCACCGGCTCTCCGTGGCTGACCAGGACATGGTCGATCGACCAGCGCAGCAGCGTCTGAAGTGAAGCTTCGAACGCGGCCCGATCTTGAAGCGCCGGTGGCGGGCAAACGCGCAGCCCTCCGTCGATCCCCATCAATAGCTCAGCCACGACCAGCGCCCGGCCCGGCCTGATGTAGAAGGCAACATCTCCCTCCCAGACCCCGCCGACAATGAAGGTCTCGATCCCGTCTGGGAGCGACCCGGCCTGCGTCTCGAACGGTAGTCGCGCTCCTGCGGCCGGGTGTGCCCACACCGTCGTGCCGTAGCGTTCCGCGATCGAGGCAGCGTCGCGCCTGTGCCAGGGTGCCGTGAGCATCACCGCGACCGGTCGACCTAGGCGCGCGACGTCGCGATCGAGCGCCGCCAGAAACGACGCTTCCCTGCCCCGTGGCAGCAGCGGATCGATCAACGCGACCGCGTCGGCCGCCTCGAAGTAGACACAACCGACCTCTTCCGGCCACTCGGTCGCACCGCGCCACTGCGGATGCGGCGCCGTCCAATACCGCAGCCCTGGTGCGACTTCTCTCAAGTCTCGACCTTTTCGATGATGGCCACGATCCTTAAATCTGAACGTACCTCGAAGCCGTGTCAGGTCTGCAGGCTCGGGATCGGTCGACAGAGCGCGCCCCACTCGCTCCGTCTCGAGTGGGCGCTCCTAGCGACACACGTTCGCCTCCTCTTACTGATGGTGCCAGGGCTGTTGGCGTGTACCCGGCGGGAAGCGGAGCGGCAGCTCCATCTCTGGGAGCTCCCTGGCGACGAGCGTCCGAGTCTCGTCGACGAGCCGCCCGAGTTCCACTGCCGCCGCTTCGGGGTCGAGTCGGAAGAGTGACTCCAAGCGGTCCGCGAGGTCGGGCGGCGTGATTTCCATCTTCGCTATTAGCGCCCGCATCCGCTTCAGCTCGAAGCGGGCGAAGTAGAGACGGTTCAGGCCCGCGAGGACGGCGAGCAGGTTGAACGCGGCGTCGAGCAGCATGTCGATGCGCCAGAGCTCGGTGTCCCGCGTCGCCATCGCGTCGCCGTAGTACCAGAGCGAGAAGAAGTTCCAGTACCGTTTGACCATCGCACGCCGCAGCGGCTCCGGGTAGTCGCGCACGCGTGTCCGCCAGCGCTCGACGAGCTCATCGCCGTAGAACGGCAGGCCCTCGAGCATGCCTGAGAGGACCTTCTGAAGCGGCGAGTCGATCTCCTCGGGCCGGTCGAGCAGCTGGTCGAGACGCGACTCAACCTGCGCCACCGTGACGAACGAGACCTCCGTCCTTACGCCGTCGAGCTCGAACTCTGCGGCGCAAGAGTGTTCGGTCGGCTCTGCTCTCTTGATCGGGTTCTCTCCGCCGACGGTGGTGCGGATCTGCTCCAAGATCTCCTGCGGCGGCAACTCGTCGACGTAGATGAGCAGGTCGAGGTCCGAGTAGAAGTCGGCGTCGCCGCGGCCCGCCGATCCGACCAGCATCGCGGCCCGGAGCGGCACGCACTCGAGCGCCGCGTCGACGATCGGCCGCGCGAGCGCGCGCAGGTGCTCCGTCGGGCCATGCATCTGGGCCCGATCGTAGATTGCGTCCCTCACCCCCGCGTGGATAGCGCGTCAGACTGGGCCAGAGTTAGAACGCACGCCTTCCCGTGCGCGTTTGAAGATAGGTCACTCCACTCCCGGCGATCGCGTTTCGAGCCTTGCCTCCGTGAGCCGCGCCGGCCAAAGCCCCGCGCGGCGGCGAAGGTGGCCAGCCTTCTCAGCCGCATCGAAATCCTGCGCGCGGATGTCGCGTTTTGTTATCAGGCGCCGCGGGGCGAGGTGTCGTCGAGCGTGACGCGCATGAGGTCGCGGATCGAAACGATTCCAACGACCCGGTCGCCCTCGACAACGGGGAGATGGCGGAAGCCGCCGTGGATCATCAAGGCGGCCGCGTGATCCGTGGTGTCGGAGGGCTCGACGAACTCCGGGTCCCTCGTCATGCAGTCCTCAACAGTCGCACTCTTGTCGAGGTCGGAGCCCACGGCCCTGAGGATGTCCCGTTCAGTCAGGATCCCGACGAGCCGATCGCCGTCGAGAACGATCGCCGCCCCGATACCCCGCTCCGCCATTCGGGTCGCCGCTTCGCGGAGGCGAAGCTCGCGCTCGACCGCGAACACGCCTCGCGTCATCACGTCGGCCAGCGCGTACATGCGCAGATGCTACTGCGCTTCGCCCGGAGCGATCGGGGTCACGTGCCAACACCGGGCCAGGGCATTCCTTGCACGATCAGTTCCGCTCGCTCTGGGTGGCCCTTTTGCCCATCCAGCAAACAGCGATGCCGGTTGGGCTGCACTCCCTTTTCCCTCACAGCTCACAGGTGTCGCGTTTTGGCGGAGGAGCGACACGGACGCAGTGCC
>WNGB01014689.1_pt1 | contig 14430 bp, 12 predicted proteins | sample 5400681 | NCBI WGS metagenome assembly WNGB01 (sample SAMN13153367, study PRJNA577476) | soil metagenome | isolation source: 115 cm soil or saprolite under grassland replicate 2 | place: USA:California | collected 2016-06-15 | reverse complement strand
GGGCTGGCGAAGATCTCCAGATCCTCGGCCAGCCGGTCGACGGTGATGGCCGCCTGGGCGGCGACCGTGACGGTGTCGGCCAGCCCGTCGACCGCCCACATGACATCGCGGGCGTGGGCGCCAACGGTCGCGAACCCGAGCAGCTGGGCCAACCGCGCCCGGTCGACCGGGATGCGGCTGCCGCCGACGCCACCGACTCCGGCCGGGCTGGTGTCGGCCCAGGCGTGGGCGTCGCGCAGGCGGCGCAGGTTCCGGACGCCTTCCTCGGCGAAGCCGCCCAGGTAGTGACCGAAGGTCGACGGCTGAGCCGGCTGCAGGTAGGTGGTGTCGGCCCAGACCGTCGCGGCATGCTCGCCTGCCCGGTCGGCCAGGGCGGCGACGAAGGCCGTCACCGTGGCATGGAGGTCGAGCAGCCGCTCGCGGAGCGCCAACCGGAAGGCGATCCGGCCCGCCTCGCGCCGGGTGCGGCCGGCCGGGAGCCAGCCAGCCGAGCTCCCCAGCCGGCGGCGCAGCTCCCGCTCCCGGCTGTTGTAGGCATCCCCGTAGCGGCGGTCGTAGGGGAACGCCTCGACCGGCTCGTCGAGCAGCTCCAGCAGCGTCCGGGCCAGGCCGGTGGCCTGGTCGGCCGGGAGCACCCCGGCCTCGACCAGGGCGACCACCTGCGCCAGGTCGGCCAGCCCCAGGCCCCGGTGCAGCAGCGGCGCGTCGGCCAACTCCAGCTCGTACCCGGCGGCGACCAGTTCGGGCGCCGGGCCGCTCGTCAGGCGTCCCTCGGCGCCGAGGTAGCCCTCCGGTGGGGGAGCGGCGCCTCGGGAGGGCTCCGGCTGACCGTCCATCACCGCACCGCGAACAGCGTGGGGGCGCCGCCGGTGACCAGGAAGACCACCGGTCCACGGCAGCCCCCTGCCCGGATGGTGGCGGCCAGCGCCGCCATGGCCTTGGCGGCGAAGACCGGATCGAGCAGGACGCCCTCGGTGCGGGCGACCAGGCTGGCGGCCTGCCGCCCCGCCGCCGACGGGACCCCGTAGCCCGGGCCGAGATGACCACCGAGGACGGTGACGTCGGTCGCGTCGCCGGCCGGCGGCGACGGCAGGCCGAGCAGGGCGGCCGCTCCCGCCGCCAGGTCGGCGACCCGTTGCCGGCACTCGGCGACCGGACGGCTCACGCTCACCCCCACCACCTTCCAGCCGGCGCCGTACCGGCGTGCGCCGGCCACCAGTCCGGCCTGGGTCCCGCACGAGCCGGTGGCCAGCCAGAGCTCCACGCGCTCCAGTCCGGTCCCGGCAAGCTGGTCGGCCAGCTCCGCCGCGGCGGCGACGTAGCCCACCGCGCCGAGCGGCGTCGCGCCACCGCGTGGCAGCAGGTAGGGGCGCCGGCCGGCGCGGCGCAGCGCCGCCCCACGGGCGGCGACCTCGCGGTCGACCGAGGCCCGGTCCGGATCGCCGGTGAAGTGGACGTCGGCACCGGCCAGCTCGGCCAGCAGCAGGTTGCCGGAGACCGCCTGGGGCGGGCCGTATGCGAACAGCTCGGCGTGCAGTCCGGCACGGGCAGCGGCCAGGGCCGCAAGGGCGGCCCAGTTGGACTGTGGGCCGCCTCCGGTGATCAGACAGTCGGCCTGCCGGTCGTGCGCGTCGGCGAGCAGGTACTCCAGCGCCCGCACCTTGTTGCCGCCCAATCCCAGCCCGGTCAGGTCGTCACGCTTCAGCCAGATCTCGGCTCCCAGCGCGGCCGACAACCTGGGTGCCTCCAGCAGCGGGGTGGGCAGGGTGCCCAGCTGCTCCCTCGGCAGCGTGCCAGGGGCCGCGGTCATGTCCCGGCCGTTCTGGTGCGACGTCCCGCAACCACCCGGTCGATGAAGGCGCCGACCGACCCGACCGCTCCCGCCGGGTCGAGCAGCCGGTCCAGCTCGGCCCGGTCCAGCGCGGCGGTGATCTCCGGGTCGGCCGCCAGGGCGGCGCGCAGGTCGACGCCGCCCTCGATGCCGGCCATGGCGGCCCGGTACACCAGCGCCTGGGCGGTGTGCTTGCCGACCTGGGCGGCGAGCGCCCGCATGACCGGCTCCGACGCCAGGTAGCCGCCGCGAGCGTCGAGGTTGGCCCGCATCCGGTCGGCGTGCACCTGCAGCCCCTCCAGCAGACGGACCGCCAGGCCGAGGGCGGCGCCGGTCAGCAGGCACGCTTCGGGGATCAGGACCCATTCGGTCTTCCAGGCTCTCCCGTCGCGTTCGTGGTCGTGCACCATCCCTTCGACCGCGAGGCCGGCCTGGGCGCGGACCAGGCGAGCCAGCGTGGCCAGGTGCTCCGACAGCTCGGGGTTGCGTTTGTGGGGCATGGTGATGCTGCCGACCTGCCCGCTGGTGAACGGCTCGGACAGCTCCCCGATCTCGGGCCGCTGGAGCTGGTAGACCTCGTTGCCGACCTTGGCGAGGGTGGCGGTGACCATGGCCAGCAGCCCGACGAACTCGGCCACCCGGTCCCTGGCGGTGATCCAGGGGAGGTCCGGCACGCCGAGGCCGAGCCGGGCGGCGAACGCCTCCAGCAGCGGCAGGCTCGCATCCCCCCAGAACTCCATCGTGCCGAGGGCCCCGCCGAGCTGGACGACCTCCCAGCGGGCGCGGCCCTCTGCCAGCCGGTCCAGGTGCCGGCCGAGCTCCGAGGCCCAGACCGCGGCCTTTGCGCGGTCCAGGTGTCGGTCAGGTCCTGGACGGTGGCACCCCAGTAGACCCACTCTCGCGCCTCGGCCGGCAGCACTTCCTGGAGGCAGCGGATCAGCCCGAGGGTGGAGTGCCCGGTGCCGCGCGTCTCCGCCGCGACCCGTTCGAGGTCGAGCAGCTCGACCCTGGCGGACGCCCGGATGGCGGCGGCGGCCGGTGCGGGCACCAGGCCGACCTCCGCCTGGGCCTCCGCCAGCGCGGCGAGGATCTGGAGCCAGGCCGACAGCCGGCCCCGGTCGTCGAGCAGGGCGCGCACCTCCTGGGTGCCCCACAGATGTCCGTAGATGACCGAGTCGACCGGGTGGGCGCTCATCGTCCCACCGGGGTCCCGGGAACTTGGGCGTCCACGCCCGCCAGGTGGCGCAGCGCCGTGCGCACCTCGTCCAGGTTCGCGCCCCACGGCACCACCGCAGTGCCGGCGTCGACCTCGACGCCGCGGTCGCGCAGGCAGCACTTGGTCAGCGTGCGGCCGCCCGCCCCGTTCCCGCCGGCGTCGGCGCGCCGGCGCGGGCAGAGGTCCACCTGCGGTGGCTCGTCGCCGTAGAAGTGGCGGTGGAACTGCATCGACCGCTCGCAGCCGAGCAGCAGCCAGTCGCGCCGCTGCGGCGGGTGGGTGTCCAGGAACTCGACCGGTGCGTCCAGGTCCACGCCGGCGCCGCGGCAGGGCAGCAGGTAACGCTCGGCGGGGTTGGCCGCTGCCAGCCGGTGCAGGTCCACGGCGTCGAGGGTCAGCTCCACCGGGGGCAGGTCCTCGTCGAAGGCGACCACCTGTTCGGCCATGGCGAGCAGCTTGGGCGGCTGGGGCGGCACGACCTCGGTCACCCGGATCGCCAGCGGCGCCGGCTCCCAGATGAAGTTGACGTGCTCGAAGCGCCCGAGCACGGCCCACGCCCGCAGTCCCGGCCGCGCATGCCGGCGGGCCGCGGCGGCCAGCGCGGTCGCGTTGCCCACGTCGGTGTCCGGCTCGTGGACCCAGGCGACCTCGTCCGGTCCGGCTAGGACGCGGGCCTCCGCGACCGGCGCGAACAGCTCCCCCGAGTCGGCGCGCTGGACCGCGGCCAGGGCGGTGGCCGGGCCGTTGCGCAGCACGATGTACTCGGTGCTGCGGTACACCTCCCGGCGCAGCAGGAGGTCGACCAGGGCGCCGTCGGTCAGGGGGACATCGACCTCCTGGACCGAGAGGGCCCGGTAGGGTCGCGCGATCGTGTTGGGCGCGGGATCGGCGATCATCGGCGCCCCCTAGCGGTTCCGAGCCTGCTGGACCGTACGCACTGCGCCCACGATAACCCGAGGTCCTCGAACCCCTCCTCGGCCACCAGCGCCGCCACGCCCGCGCCCCAGCCAAGCGCGACCGGGTTCTCCTCGACGATCACCAGCCGGCCGGTTCGTCGCACGGCGTCGAGCACGGTCCTCGCGTCCAGCGGGATGAGCGTGCGCAGGTCGATCACGGTGGCGTCCACCCCGGACCGGGCCAGGCGGTCGGCGGCCTCGAGCGCGAGGTGCACGGTCTGGCCGAGACCGACAAGGGTCATGTCACGGCCCTGCCGGGGTACCGCCGCCTCGCCGAGGGGAAGGACGTGCTCCCCCTCTGGGGCCTCCCCCTTGCTCGCGTAGAGCGCCTTGTGCTCGAAGAACAGCACCGGGTCGTCGTCCCGGATCGCCGCCGAGAGCAGGCCCATGAGGTCTGCCGGGTTGGAGGGCGAGGCGATCTTGAGGCCCGGCACGCACATGGCCCAGCTCTCCACCGACTGGCTGTGCTGGGCGGCGAACCCCAGCCCGGCGCCGTTGGCGGTGCGGACCACGAGCGGCAGGGAGATGCGGCCACCGCTCATGTAGCGGGCCTTGGCCATCTCGTTGGCCACCATGTCCCAGCACACGGCGAAGAAGTCGGCGAACATGACCTCGGCCACCGGGCGGATGCCGGTCATGGCGGCGCCCATGGCGCAGCCGAGGATGGCCTGCTCAGCGATCGGCGTGTCCCACACCCGCTCGGGGCCGAACTGCTCGAACAGCCCCTTGGAGGTCTTGAACACGCCCCCCTGGCGCAGGTCTTCGCCGATGAGGACGACCCGCTCGTCCCGCTCCATCTCCTGGGCGAGGGCCAGATGGACCGCGTTGCGGTAGGTCAGTTCCGCCATGCCGACCCTCCGTCGCTCCAGAGCTCCGTCGACACGGCCGAGACGTCGGGGAGGGGAGCCGACCTGGCCCGCTCGGCGGCCGCGTCCACCTCGGCCGCAACCTCAGCCTCGATCCGCTCCAACTCGGCGGGCGCGACCCCCCGCTGCTCCAGGACCCTGCGATACCTGAGGACGGGGTCCTTGGCCTTCCACTCCGCCACCTCCTCCTTGGAGCGATAGGCGGCGGGGTCCGCAAGGGAGTGGCCGTAGTGCCGGTAGGTCAGGGTCTCGACCAGGGAGGGCCCCTGCCCGGACCTGGCCCTGGCGACGGCCGCCCGGGCCACCCCCAGGACCGCCTCCACGTCGTTGCCGTCCACCACGACCGGCTCCAGGCCGTAGGCGCCGGCGCGGTCGGCCGCAGGACGCGGCACCGCGGTGACCTCGCTGTTGCGGGTGTACTCCATGTAGAGGTTGTTGTTGCACACGAACACCACGGGCAGCTTCCAGACGGCGGCCAGGTTGAGCGCCTCGTGGAAGGCACCGATGTTGGTGCTGCCGTCGCCGAGGAAGCACACCGTGATCTGGTCCGTCTTGCGGAGGCGAGCCGACCAGCCCAGCCCGCAGGCCACGGGCAGCTGGGCGCCGATGATGGCGTTGGACCCGTAGTGCCCGTGGTCCACGCTCATCAGGTGCATCGACCCGCCCTTGCCGCCGCTCACCCCGGTCGCGCGCCCGAACAGCTCGGCCATGAGGCCCTCCAGGGGGGCGCCCCGGGAGATGACGTCGGCATGGCCCCGGTAGGTGGAGAGCATGTAGTCGTCGGGCAGCATGGCGGCCGCAAACCCCGCCGGGACGGCCTCCTGGCCGACTGCCAGGTGAAGCGGCCCCCGGGTTTCCGCCTGGGCCCACAAGCCGCGCACCTTCTCCTCGAACCGGCGCATTCGCAGCATCGAGGTGTACAAGGCCAGACCGAGCGACCTGTCGTGCCGGATGACGCCGTCGCCGGGGGCTGTCGTCACAGCCCCTCGCGGGCCATCCGCACCCCCTCGCCCATGGCCCGAAGCTTCCCGGCCGCCACGCTGCGGCTGCAGTACCCCAGGCCGCAGTCGGGCATGACGAACAGCCGCTCGGGCGGGACGATCTCGGCCTCGAGGACCCGCTTGATGTTCCCGGCCACCTTCTCGGGCGACTCGACGTTGGTGTCCTTCACGTCGATGAAGCCCAGGCCGAGCACCTTGTCCTTGGGGAAGCCGCGATAGGCGTCGAGCTCCCGGTAGTCCCGGTGACAGGACTCGAGGTGCACGACCGTCACATCGGCGTCGGCGAACAGCGGCATCATGTCGGCCGCCTTGTCCTCCCAGACGTCGGTCTGGCCGTCCACGCTCCCGTAGCACACGTGCCACAGCTTGATGACGTCGTCCAGGCCCTCGACCAGGTGGTTCAGGACGTCGATCTGCCAGTGCTCCTGGGTGTAGGGGGGCAGGACGTCGATGATCTGGATGCACTCCAGGCCCCGGCCGTGGAGGTAGCGCAGCTCCTCGTTGAGGGCCGTGGCCAGGTCCATGGCCAGCGCCTTGTTGTCCTTGTAGTGCAGGTCGTGGACGATCACGCTGTTCTGCGACGGGCCGAGGAAGCTGATCTTGAACGGCTTGGCGGTGGCGCCCTGCATGGCCGTAAGGACACCGTCGAACAGCGACCGGACGCGCCGGATCTCCCCGACGCAGTCCGCCATGTAGAACGCCGCGTACTTGGGGACCGGGTTGGGCGGGCCCCAGGGCTGGAACCCCTCGAGCATCTCCGTGATGTAGTGGAAGATCGGCTCCAGCTGCATCCCGGGGGTTTCCCAGTCGAAGTACTGCTGGCCGTCCGCCAGGATGTCGAGGCCGGCGCGCTCCTGGTCCTGGGCGCAGAGCCGCACGGCGTCCTCGTAGGCGGCCCGGATCGCCGTGCTGCGGTACAGCGGCTCGTGCAGCGAGCCGAACACCCTCCCCTGGAGCCAGTGCGGACGCGGGTACCCACCGACCATCGAGCACGCCAGGGCAACTTCCTCGCCTCTGATCCTCATGCCACTCCTTTCGCTGTCAACCGGCCGTGTCGGCAAGCGCCGTGGCCGCGCTGGTCATGCCCACGGATGCGGTCCACCCGCCGTCGACGACGAACGCATGGCCGGTCACGTAGGCCAGGCGCTCCGAGGCGAGCATCGCGACGACCTCGGCGATGTCTTCGGGCTGGGCGGTCCTGCCGGCGGGGATGCCGGCGAGCACGTCCCGGCGCAGCTCCGGGTCGTCCAACCGCCACTGGGTCATCGGTGTCTGCACGAATCCCGGGCAGACCGCGTTGGCCCGGATCCCCTTGGCGGCATAGTCGACGGCAAGGGACTTGGTGAACATGAGGGCTCCGCCCTTGGACGCGGTGTACGCACAGCGTCCGGGGGTGGCGACCATGCCGGCGATCGAGACGATGTTGACGATGTGGCCCGACCGTTGGCGCAGCATCGTCGGCAGTGCCGCCCTCGAGCACAGGAAGGGGCCCCGCAGGTTCACCGCCAGGACGCGGTCCCATTCCTCCACCGGCGTCTCGTGGCAGATCGTGGCCTGCCGTGACCCGGTGATGCCGGCGTTGTTGACGAGGAGGTCGATCCGCCCGAACCGCTCGACCACCTGCCCGATGGCATGCTCGACGATCTCGGCGTCGCCGACATCGGCCTCCAGGCCAAGCCCGCCCGCTCCCGCCGCGTCCACCGCGCCGGCGCCGTCCTGATCGAGCACGGCCACCCGGTAGGCGTCCGCGGCCAGCCGAGCGGCCGTCGCCCGCCCGATGCCGGACGCGCCACCGGTCACGATCGCCACGGCGCCTTCCATCACCGGCCCCAGGCCCTTTCCAGCTCGCCACTGCTTCGCGGGCCCACCGTAAGGAGACGCTCCCGGCCCCGGCCATTGCCCGCCGGGACAAAGGTCGAGGCGGCGTTTGTCCGCCGGAGCAGGAGCCCGGTATCCGGGCAGCGGGTCAGGAAAGGAGCGGGCTCGGGGTGGGGAGGACCAGCAGGCGTGGCTCGGTCATCTCCCGCATCGCCCAGGCAACCCCTTCCCGTCCATAGCCGGAGTCCTTGGAGCCGCCGGAGGGCATCTGCACCGCCCGGTAGAAGGGTGCGTCGTTCACGATCACGCCTCCGGCCTCGATCCACCCCTGCACCCCCAAGGCCTTTCGCAGGTCGTTGGTGAAGATCGCCGAGTGCAGCCCGTAGCGGGTGGCGTTCGCCAGTCGTATCGCCTCGTGGAACTCGCCATAGCCTCCCAGGCTCACCACCGGCCCGAAGACCTCCTCCCCCCAGCAGCGCGCCGTCTGGGGCACGTCGGCGAGCACCGTCGGCCGGTAGAACGGGTCCTCCCTGGTGCCGCCGGCCAGCACCCTCGCCCCCAGCTCCTTTGCCTCCTCGACCCACTCGGCGACCCGGTCCACCTCGGCAGGGCGGATCATCGGCCCGACGTCGGTGGCTTCGTCCAGCGGGTCCCCCATCCGGAGGTTGTCGACCCTGGGCAGGAACTCGTCCAGGAACTGCTCGCGGACCGGCTCGGCGACCAGGATCCGCTGGGTCGACAGGCACACCTGGCCGGCGTAGGCAAACGAGCCGAAGGCGAGACGCGCGGCGGCGTGCGCCAGGTCGGCGTCGGGCTCGATCAGGACCGCGGCGTTGCCGCCGAGCTCCAGGGTCGTCTTCTTCTTCGGGTTGGCCGCCTTCAACCGCCACCCGACCGAATCGGAGCCGGTGAAGCTGATCCCCCGGATGCGCGGGTCCTGCGCCAGGCGGGAGGTCGCCTGCCCCCCCAGCGGCAGCACGGACACGGCCCCCGCCGGCCAGGGGTCCTCGAGCAGGATCTCGGCCAGGGCCAGTGAGGACAGCGGGGTCGAGCTGGAGGGCTTGATCAGCACGGGGTTGCCGGCCGCCAGGGCGGGCGCGACCTTGTGGGCGACCAGGTTGAGCGGGAAGTTGAAGGGGGCGATGGCCAGGATCGGCCCGATCGGGAAGCGCCGCAGCAGGCCGGCCCGCCGGCCAAGGCCGGGCTCGGTGTCGAGGGGGATCCACTCCCCGACCATGCGCTTGGCCTCCTCGCCCGCCCAGCGGAACACGTGCACGGCGCGGGCGGCCTCGCCCCTGGCCTCCCGGATGGGCTTGCCGGCCTCGAGCGCGATCGTCCTTGCCAGCTCCTCGCCCCTGCCGGCGATCCGCTCGGCGGCGGCCAGCAGCCACCCGGAGCGCTCCCAGGCCTCCAGGTCGGCAAGCGCCCGGGCGGCGCTCTCCGCCGCCTTGAGCGCGTCCTCGACGTCACTCTCGCCGGGCACGCCCACCTCGGCAACGAGCTGCCCGTCGAAGGGGCTGCGCACGTCCAGGGTGGCGGCCGCCTCCCGCCATTCGCCGGCGACGGGAAGCGGGCGTCCAGCCATCGGTCGTCGAGCTCTGCCTTGCGCCGCCGGCGCGCGAGCGTTACGTCGTGCCCTGCTCTGCCAGCTCTTGCCGGACGATCGCGGCGCCGTCGGCGAGCGCCTTGAGCTTGTTCTGGTCGATCATGCGGGACAGGAGGATCATCCCGCAGTCGGTGGAGAGGCCGAGCCGCTCCGCCGGCACGTACTCCAGGCACTGGCGGATGCGGTCGGCGACCTCCTCGGCGGTCTCGGTGATCGTGCTCTTGACGTCGATGACCCCTGCCACGAAGTCGCGGTCCCACTGGTGGTCGACCAGCGGCTTCAGGTCGTCGGGGCCGGTGCGTCCCACCTCGTAGTTGAGGGCGTGCATGTGGGCGTCCTTGGCCTTGGGGAAGATGGCATGCGCCCGATTGGGTGCGGGGGCGTCCTTGGGCCGGCGGTCGAGCACCCAGGCCCCCCACTCCCGCTCGCCCTCGTCGGGCAGGTAGCCCGGGGTCCCGCCGTAGTTGCCCCAGCACACGTGGGTCCAGAACTGGACTCCCGGGACGTCGTCGACCGCGATGTTGAAGATCTCGGTCTCCCAGTCGCTCATCCCGTAGGGCCAGACGAACTCGTCGATCTGGATGATGTCGACCCCCTCGTCGGCCAGCTCGAGGAAGTCCTCGTGGTAGGCCTTGGCCCACGCGGTGGCGAGGTCCTTCACGTCCTTGTAGTACTGGTCGTTGGTGGCCGCCGCCAGGACCTGCATGCCGATGTAGGAGACCTTCACCGGCTTCTTGGTGGCCTTCCGCACCGCCCGCAGCGTCGCCTTGTGGAAGGGATGGCGGCGGCGGAGCTCGCCGACGAGCGTGGGCTGGAACGCGGTCGAGTAGATCGGCAGGCCGACCGGGGGGCCCTGCATCTCGTAGCCGGTGACCCGCTCGTAGTAGTGATAGACGACCTGGAGGTAGGGGCTGTCGCCACCGTAGACCTTGCCGTCGGAGATGACGTCGAGCCCCGCCGCCTCCTGGTCGTGGACGATCGCGAGCACCGCGTCCTCGAAGGCCTCCCGGGAGATGGCGTCGTGGACGAAGTCGCCGAGCGGGTACCTCGCGAAGGCCTGCCCGTCGTACCAGCGGGGATTGGGGTAGTTGCCGACCATGGTCGTAGGGAGAAGGATGTCCTGGTTCCCAACGCGCATGCCCCCACGCCCCTTCGGACCTCGCACAGGGCAGGCTGCCCCGGCTGCTCGGGCCGGATGCTAGGTGGTGCGACCGGCTCGGGCTATAGCTCCGGGAGAGCAAAAGCCACGATCGAATCCTCCGCCTGGTCAAATGGGGGAGGCACGGTGAGGATCCGCACGTCCACCGCGGTCGCCCCATGGGGCGCGGCCAGGATCGGGTTGAGGTCGAGCTCGGCGATCTCCGGCAGCGCGACCAGCAGGCGGGAGGCGCCTGCCAAGGCCTTTGCCAGCGCCCCCAGGTCCACGCCCGGGCGGCCGCGGGCGCCGGCCAGGATCGCGTAGCCCCTGAGCGAGCCGAGCGCCTCGGCCGCCTCCTGCTCGTCGATCGGGGCCAGCCGGAACACGACGTCGGCCAGGACCTCCACGAAGACCCCGCCGAGGCCGACCATGACCACGGGCCCGGCCTGTGGGTCCCGGAAGCCCCCGACGATCACCTCCTGCCCGGAGACCTGGGCTTGGAGCAGGACCCGCGCGCCCGCGTCCAGCGCCAGCAGGTCGCGCACCGCGGCTCGCACCGCCGCTTCGTCGGCCAGGCCCAGGCGCACCCCGCCCGCCTCCGTCTTGTGCACCAGCCGCTCGCTGGCGACCTTGGCAACCACCGGATAGCCGAGCCTGGTGGCCGCCGCGGCGGCGTCGTCCTCGCCGGCGCACAGCGCCTGCGGCGCGACCTCGATGCCGAAGGCCCGCACCAGGTCGGCCGCGGCGTCGGGGTCGACGAGCCCGGTGCCGAGGGCGGGCAGGCCCGCCGGCCGCCGCGGCACCGTCGCCGGCGGTCGGCTCCTGGCACGGGACTGGCCGTACCGCTCGGCGTGGCCGAGCGCCCTGGCGGTCCGCTCCGGCCACTCGAAGCAGGGGATGCGGGCGGACTGGAGCAGGTCGGCGTTGCCCTGGGCCTGGCGTGGCGCCACCCAGCAGACAGAGACGGGCACCCGCACCCGGTCGCCGGCCAGCCGCCCGGCCGTCTGGACCACCGCCTCGGCCACGGCCGGGTCCAGGGCCGCGCGCTGCACCAGCACCAGCACGATCGCGTCCACCTCGCCCGAGCGGGCGAGGGTCTCCAGGCAGCGCGGGTACAGCTCGGCGAAGCGGGCCCAGTCGGGGGTCACGTCCACGGGGTTGCGCGGGCTGGCGTAGGCGGGCAGGCTCCCTGCCAGGCGCGCCTGCAGGCCGGGGGTGAGCTCGGGGACCACCAGCCCCTCCTCGGCCAGGAGGTCGGTCAGCTCCACCCCGGTGCCGCCGGAGTTGGTCACGATCCCGACCCGCGGCCCCGCCGGGACCGGCTGCCAGTCCAGGGCCTTGGCGGCATCGACCATCTCCAGGCCGCTGCGGGCCACCACCACGCCCGCCTGCCGGAAGGCCGCATCCCAGACCTTGGCGTTGCCGGCCAGGGCGGCGGTGTGGGAGTTGGCCGCCCGCGCCCCGGCCTCGCTCCGTCCGGTCTTGGCCACGATGATCGGCTTGCGGGCGGTGATGGCGCGGGCCCGCTCGTAGAAGGCGCGCCCCTCGTCGAGCGACTCGAGGAAGCAGCACACCACCGACGACTCGGGGTCGGCCCCCAGGTACTCGAGCACCTCGGCGTCGCCGATGTCGGCCTTGTTGCCGGCCGCGTAGACCTTGGAGAAGCGCAGGTCCTGCTCGAGGCCGAGGGTGTAGATGGCCATCCCGTAGGCACCCGACTGGGTGGCCAGGGCGATGTCCCCGCCCGCCGGGGGCGTGCCGGTGGCCATCGACGCGTTGAGGCCGGCGTTGCAGTTCTGCACCCCGAAGCAGTTGGGTCCCACCACCCGCACCCCGCCGGCGTGGGCGGCCTCGACCGCCGCCCGCTGGAGCGCGGCCCCCTCCGGACCGGCCTCGGCGAACCCGCCGGAGATCACGACCGCCGCGCCGACACCCGCCGCCGCGGCATCGGCCATGACCTCGGGAACCGCCGCGGCGGGCACGACCAGAACCGCCAGGTCCACGCCCCCGGGGATGTCCTGGAGGCGGCGGTAGGCCTTGCGGCCGTCCACCGTCTCCTGCGACCTGGTGACCGGGACGACCTCGCCGGCGAACGCGGCCAGGTTGCGCATGAACGTGGTCCCCATCTTCCCCGGCCGGTCCGAGGCGCCGACGACCGCGACCCTGCGGGGGTTGAAGATCAGCTCGAGCGCCCCGGTCATGGGCCGTCACATGCAGGCGGCACAGGAGGCGCCGCCGTCGGTCCAGCGGAAGCGGCGGCGGAGCTCCTGCTCGGAGAACTCCCGGCGCCGCACACCGAGCGGATCCAGCCGGCGGACCAGGGCGATGGCCGCCGGGTCCGGCGGTGGCAGCGCCCGCAGCCCGGGGTGCACCGCGAACTCGAAGCCGGTGGCCGCCCGCAGCTCGCCGAGGGAGACGTCGGGGTAGCGCTGGCGCAGCCGGGCGCGGCCGTCGGGGAAGTCGAACGCTCCCAGCTCGGTCACCAGCCATTCCGGCCCGCCACCCGTGAACTCCAGCTCCTCGCGGGTGCCCTCGGGGGTCACGTGCCCCAGGTCGGTGATGACGTCGCAGCGCTCGACCAGGGTCCGCCCGGAGCGGTGGTGGGTCGCCCAGAGGGTCAGGGTCCCCACGGTGGACGAGAGGTTGCAGCCGCCGCCCCCACCGCCCAGCTTGACCTTGGGGGTGTCCAGCGAGCCGATGGCGGTGACGTTGGTGTTGCCGTAGGGGTCGATCTGCCCTCCCGAGAGGAACATCCGGTCCACCCCGCCCCTGGCGGCGAGGTCGAACAACTCCTCGAAGCGGAGCACGTGGACCGCCCGGCGCATGATCGACCAGTCGTTGGACGTCGGCGGGACGAAGGCCGGGTCGGGGTCGAGCGCGTAGGTCGACCCCTCCACCAGCACCATGTGGCGGGCGTGGGTGCGCTTGGCCAGGTGCATGGCGATGGTGGCGCAGGGGCTGCCGAAGCCGTGGAAGACGACCTCCCGGTCGCGGATGGTGTCGGCCAGGGTGACGCACATCCACTCGTCGATGGTGAACTCGGCGCTCATGAGAGCAGTTCCTTCCAGCGCTCGTCGGAGACCGACCACTCGCCCAGGGCCCGCAGCCTGCCCTCGCCCACGGTCTTGCGGTAGCCCTCCTCGCCGCCAGGCCCCAGCACGTAGCGGTCCAGGTACTGGCGGACGCCCTCGTCGGCCCCGGCGGCCTTGACCCACTCGCCCAGGTGGGCCCGGTCGTAGGTGTAGTGCGGGTAGCAGGAGGTCGGGTGCGCGCCGTAGGGCGCCTCCACCACCGCCGTAACCGCGAAGTAGGGCAGGACCACCCCCGCCTCGGCGACCTCGGACTGCGAGGCGATGCGCTCCACCGTCACGACCACCTTCCTGGAGGCGAAGGTGAAGCGCTCGTCGAGCACCAGTGGCCGCGCCAAGTGGACGTTCCCGCGCCGATCGGCCAGCAGGCCGTGGATCAGCGCGACGTCCGGGGCCAGCGCCGGGACGGCCACCAGCCGCTGGTTGGTGAAGGGACAGCGGATCTCGCCGTACTCGGGGTGCAGCCGGTGGATGCCGGTCCCGAGGATCCCCCGCACCGGCATGAAGGGGATCCCGTACTCGGCCGCCCGCAGCTGCTGCAGCAGGGTGTAGCAGCAGGTCTCCCTGAGCACGAGCATTCCCGACTCCGCCGCCCGCCGGTAGGCGGGGGCCAGCCCGAAGTCCTGCTCGTAGCCGACGTAGCTCTCCTCGAGGACGCGCACGGCGCCCGCACCGACCAGCAGGTCGACGTCGACGCCGTGGGCGGAGCCGATCAGGTGGAGGTCCCGCCGGCCCGCGCGGACCAGCTCGCGCACCAGCGCCATCGGCTCCCGGTAGGAGAGGGCCCCGCCAAGGGCGACGACGTCGCCGTCGGCGACGTGGCCGGCGGCCTCCTCGAGGCTGACGAGCTTGTCGGGCTCGGTGAAGGCCATGTCCTCGCCTCCTCTACTGGGCAGTCATGCCGCCGTC
>WNGB01010532.1_pt1 | contig 14435 bp, 13 predicted proteins | sample 5400681 | NCBI WGS metagenome assembly WNGB01 (sample SAMN13153367, study PRJNA577476) | soil metagenome | isolation source: 115 cm soil or saprolite under grassland replicate 2 | place: USA:California | collected 2016-06-15 | reverse complement strand
TCGGTGTAGATGCCGATGATCACATGCAGCCCGGCTACCTCGAACTTTTTGGCCAGGTAGATCGGAGCCCAGAACGCCGCGAAGTCCATCTGGTTCAGTCGGCACTCGACTCCAACCTGCTTCCACTGCTCCTGGACTGGGACCGGATAGTCTGGCATGAAATGGCTCATCTCGAAGCTGAAGCGCTTGCCATCCCTGGTCAGGATGCCATCCGGGCCCGCTGTCCAACCGGCCTCCTTGAGCAGCGCTCTCGATTCGTCGGGGTTGTACTCGTATTGCGTCTTGGGCTCCGTGTACGCCCAGGATGTTGGATGGATGCCAGTATTGACCACCTGCCCGTGGCCTAGCATGACGTCCTTGACGAGTCCCTGGCGGTCGACAGCATGAGTCAGCGCGCGGCGGACCCTGACGTCCTGGAACAGCGGGTTCGCCAGGTTGAACTCGATGTAGCGGTTGGAGTAGCCGGGCATGTCCAGGATCTTGAAGCTCGGGTCCCTGGCAAAACTGTCATACTCGATGTACGGCAGGCCGTTGAACATGCCGGCCACGTCGATCGCACCGGTCCGCAGCAGCGAGGGAATCACCGCCGAGTCCGGGACTGTCTTCACGATCAAGCGATCGATCTTTGGGCGACCGGCCCAGTAGTCCGTGTGAGCCGCCATCGCAAGCTGGTCGTTTGGCCGCCACTCGGTCAGTTTGAAAGGGCCGGTCCCGACGGGGCTGCGAGCGCTGGCGTGCTTCTCCAGTTCTTCCACGGGAACTGCGCCGTAGACATGCTTCGGCAAGATCGGCTGGAACGCCGAGATGGACAGGAACGCGGCATACACCGACTGCATCTCTACCTTGACGGTGTACTCGTCCGGGGTGGTGACGCCGCCTATCTCCTTGGCCGCGCCGGATCGGAACGCGTCGGCGCCTTTGATCCGCGAAAAGAAGCCGTAGATCTGGGCACCGGCCTTGTTGGAAGGGTGGCCGATCACCTCCCAGGTGAACTTGACGTCAGCCGCGGTCAGCTCCTTGCCGTCGTGGAACTTGACACCCTTGCGCAGCTTGAAGGTGTAGTTCAGGCCGTCCGGGGAGACCTGCCACGACTCCGCCAGGCTCGGGATCGGGCGCAGATTGTCGTCCGGCCGGGTCAGGCCATCGAACAGGAGCTGAGAGTAGTAGATCGTGGTGGAGACGGGCGTGAAGGCCGGGTTCAGCGTCAGCGGCTCGCTCGAGCCGCTGAGGATGATCTGCCCGCCGGCGCTCTTGCCGGCAAGCTTGGCCGGCTCGGCCGTCGGCTTGGCCTCGGGCGCTTTGGGCGCAGTCGCCGGCGCGGACGTGGCTGCTGGCTGGGTGGCCGGACCGCAGGCCACGAGCAGCATCACGCCGCCCGCGCCCAGAGCCGATGCCAGGAACGTCCGGCGCGTCAGCTGCCGCCTGACGCCATCGCTCAGGGTCCCCTCATCGCCTCGCATCACAACCCTCCCCTCCTGGGCGGCGCATCTCCCCGCGCCTGGATCGCCCTCATCGAATGATTATTCCCAACGGCAAGGGAACTGTCGACATTCCCGCCGCGCCCGCTGCCGTGCTTCAGCCGCCCAGTCTGCTCCCCGTTTCTTGACTTTTCCGTTCGCCCCGTTACACTGATGACCAGCCGAGCTCACACGGGAGGTCGTGATGGGACGGGTTCGCCGAACGATCTATCTGGGCGCCCTGTTCGCCTTGACGGTCACCGCCTGCGGCCCGTCGGCCCAGCCGCCGCCCCCTGAGGCACCGAAGGGTAAGGCGGCCGAGACCGCCGCGCCTGCCAAGCCAGCCGAAGCGGCGAAGCCCGCCTCCGCGCCGGCCGCGACGACAGCGCCAGCGGCCAAGCCCGCCGAAGCGAAGCCGGCCGGCGCCGTTGACACCGAGGCGAGAGTTGTCGTGTCTCAAGCAACCGACGCCGACACTCTCCATTTCATTCTGCTCTCTTCCACCAATAGCCAGATGATCGCTCGGCTGATCATGGAGGGCCTGTACGAGACCGATCCGCTCAGCGGCAAGTTCATTCCGGTGCTGGCCGAGTCGTACCGAAACCCTGACCCGAAGACCTGGGAGTTCAAGCTGCGCAGAGGAGTCAAGTTCCACAACGGCGATCCCGTCACGGTGCAGGATGTCGCCTACAGCTACGACATCGCGGTCAACGATCCGAAGTCCCGCCTGTCCACGATCAAGCCCAACATCGAGGGCACCGAGATCGTCGACGACTCCACCATCCGCATCAAGACCAAGGTTATCTATCCGTCCTTCATCGACAACATCGCCAGCAGTGTCAAGATCATCCCAGCCAACTACGCCAAACAGGTCGGCACGGACGGGTTCAACCTGAAGCCGATCGGCAGTGGCCCCTACAAGTTTGTCGAATGGGCTAAGGACGATCATCTGACCCTGACCCGCAACGACGATTACTGGGGCGACAAGGCGAAGATCAAAGAGATCGTCTGGAAGCCGATCCCGGACGCGGCGACTCGGGTCGCGGCGCTCGAGACGGGCCAGTCCGACCTGATCGTCCATCTGCCGCCGACCGAGGCCCAGCGGCTCCAGGCTTCGAGGGATATGACCATCAAGAAGGTCCCCTCGATGCGGACGATCTACATCGGTATGAACACGGGGACCGGCAAGGCCGAGACCGTCGACGAGCCGCTGAAGGACGTTCGAGTCCGACACGCCATCCAGCGCGCGATTGACTACGACGCGATCATCAGGGACGTTCTCAAGGGCGACGGCATCCGCGTCGCGAGCACACTGGTCCCGGCTAACTGGGGTTTCGACAAGGATTTGAAACCGATCGACTACAGCCCGGACGAGGCCAAGAAGCTGCTCGCCGAGGCCGGTTACCCGAATGGGATCACGATCGACTTCGACGTCCCAAGTGGGCGTTATCTGCTGGATCGCGAGGTCGGCGAAGCCGTGGCCGGCCAGCTCGCCAAGGCAGGGATCAAGACCAACCTGGCGATCCAGGAGTGGGGCGCCTTTTACGACAAGTATCTCGGACTCAAAGACAAGGGCATCTACCTGCTCGGGGTCGGCAAGGACATCTATCCGGATGGGCACTTCTTCACCTACTACCACTCCAAGGGACGGGGCTTCTACTTCAGCGATCCGGACGTCGACGGGCTGATCGACAAGGCGCTCTCCACGCTCGACGAGAGCGTTCGGATGGACGCCTTCAAGCAGCTCCAGCGCGTGCTGCAGGACAAGGCGCACTGGGCCTACCTGTACGAGCAGATGGACATCTACGGCTTCCGCAACCGGCTGCAGTTCGAGCCGACCCCCGACGAGTTCATGCACTTGGAGAAGTCGCAAGTCACGAAATAGGCGTCAGGGGTCAGGGTCAGGGGCCAGGGGCCTGCGATCAGGACGATGCTGCCTGGCCAGCACCGGGCCGCTGTGCCCTAGACTCTGGCCGGACTGACGACACCTCAGCAACCAGTCGGGCGGCCAGGAGCCGGAGGTGCGAGCGTGGACCCGGGCGGCGTCGAGGAGCAGTTCATGGAGGCAACCGACCGGCTCCTGCCAGCCCTGGACGCCCTGGCGGAGCGTCACGGGCTCCTGGAGCAGCGAGAGCGGCTTCGCGAGCTCGGGGCAAACCCATACGTCCGGAGCGACGTGGACCCGCGCCTGACGGCCCTCGTGCACCGACTGGCGCTGGCGATCATCGCCGAGTCGCTCGTGCCTGAACAGGACGAGCGGCAGCGCACCTGACGGAGGCTATGAGGGAGGAGGGCGATGTTGATCAGACGATCGCTCAAGGCAGGGCTGATCACGGGCGCGCTGTCCGCGGCGCTCATGCTGGTTATCGAGTTCTTCTGGGCCCAGCTTCGGGTCGTGTGGCCGGTAGCATACGTTCCGCTCTTCCTAGCGGGCGTGTACGCCGTACGCCGTGGGGCAAGCTCGGTCGCTACCTCACGCCAGGCCGCTGTCAGCGGCGGGGTCGCTGGTCTGGCGGCCGCGGCGGTCACGCTGCTTGCCGTGTTGGCCATCGAGATCCTGTCGGGCGCTTACGGCAACCCGCCCTTCCCCTTCCAGTACACCCTCGTGCCAGTACTGCTCGACAGCCCCTTCTTCGTTCCCCCGACCGTCCTCTTTTACGACCTGCCTGGGTCGCTGCCGGTGCCATGGCCGCATACCAGGGTAGCCGCGGGCGGCGTCCTGGCCGCGCGCATCCCCTGGACGTTGCCGCTTTGGATCCCGCTTGGCGTGCTGCTGTCCGCGATCCAGGGCTGGGCGTATTACGGGCTCGCTCGGCAAGCCAATCTCGCGGACCGGGTCGCGGCGCGTATGGCGACTCTCCGGAGTGGATTTCAAACCAAGCTCCTGGCCGGCTTCTTGATCCTGACCGCAATGATCTTCGCGGTTGGCTGGCTGGGCTGGGCCGCGACCGAGCAGATGCACTTCCAGGTTCACGCCGGCCGCGCAATGCAGCACTTGCTCGACCACGCCCTGGCTATCCAGACAAATCTGCGAGCTCAGAGCGACGCACTCGCTCGCCTGGCTTCCGGCCCCGACGAAGCCGCCTTGGAGGTGGTTTCTGGGCTGGGACAGAAGATCAGCGCTGACCTTACTCACCTGAAGACGATCCCGCCGCCGGCCCACCCGGCCGAGTCGGTTGGGGCGATCGGCGTCTCGCTGCGGCGAGAAGCCGAAAAGCGCTTGCCTGAGGTGCGGGAAGCGGACAGTCGCTTCGCCGACTTCAACAGGACCGCCAGCCGCGTAGTCGACCTGTACCGAGCCGGCAGCGCCGCGGAGGCCCAGGCGCTGCTGCCCTCGCTTGATCCGCTGTTGAGAGCGGTCGATGCCCCGCTGTGGGAGCTGACCAGCAACTTGAACGCCGACCTGGTGGAGTGGGCGACCGAGACCGATCGCGGCAGCCACACCGAGCAGTTCGCCACGATGCTGCTGGTGCTCGTAGCTACGGGTCTGGCCTTCCCGCTGGGCTACGTCTTCTCGCAGATCGTGGTGCGGCCGGTCAACGCGATTAGCGACGGCCTGGAGCACATTGGGGCGGGCGACTTCGCCTCGCGCGTGCAGGTTGAAAACCGGGATGAACTGGGCGAGCTGGCGGGGCGGGTCAACCGGATGAGCGGGGAGCTGGACCGGCTCTACACCGAGCTGCGGGGCCTGAACGAGAACCTTGAACAAAAGGTGGAAGAACAGCTTCAGGAGATCGAACAAGCACGCGTGCTCAAGCGCTACCTCTCGCCTCAGGTCGCCGACTCGATCATCGCAGGCCAGAGCGACGTGAAGCTGGCCACGACGCGCAAGAACCTGACCGTCTGCTTCGCGGACATCCGCGGCTTCACGGGGCTATCCGAGCGAATGGAGCCAGAGGAGCTGATCGACCTCTTGAACGAGTACTTCGCGGCCATGACGGACGTCGTCTTCAAACATGGCGGCACCCTGGATAAGTACCTGGGCGATGGGATGATGGTCTTCTTTGGCGACCCGGTGCCCTACAACGATCACGCCGAACGGGCGGTAAGAATGGCCGCGGAGATGCTGGCGAAGCTGCCTGAGCTTCAGAAGCAGTGGTTCATGGAGGAGAAGGAGACGCTGAACATCGGGATCGGGATCAGCACGGGCTACGTCACGGTCGGCAACATCGGGTCCGCGGCGCGCCTCGAATACACGGTCATCGGTAACAACGTCAATCTGGCCTCCCGCCTGGCCGACATGGCCGGCCCGGGCCAGATCCTGGTCACCGAACGAACGATGGTCCAGGTCAGGGAGGTCGCTCAGTCCCGAGAGCACGGGGAAGTGACGGTCGAGGGAAGCGCCAGGCCGGTTCGGGTCTATGAAATAGTAGACGGTCGGCAGTGACCACCTTCATCCTGCGCCGGTTGGTCCAGAGCGTCTTCGTCATGCTCGGCGTTTCGCTGGTGGCCTTCATGCTTGTCCATCTGAGCGGCGATCCGATCAAGCTGATGCTCCCGTTCGACGCTTCGCCGGAACAGATCAGCCAGACCCGCGCGTACTGGGGGCTGGACGATCCGCTGCCAATGCAGTACGGGCGCTTCATTGCTCGAGTCGTCCGCGGCGATCTTGGGACCTCCATGAAACACAGCCAGCCGGTCGACAAATTGATCGGCGAGCGGCTGCGCGCGACGACGGAGCTGGCCGTGCTGGCGATGCTGTTCGCGCTGGCGGTGGCGATCCCCGTCGGCGTGTTCTCGGCGATTCGGCCGTACTCGGTCTGGGACAACCTGGCCACGGTCCTGGCGCTCAGCGGCCGTTCGATGCCCGTGTTCTGGCTCGGGCTGCTGCTGATCCTGATCTTCGCCGTCCAGCTCGGCTGGGTGCCTCCGTCCGGGCGGGGCGATTGGAGGCAGCTCGCGCTGCCGAGCGTCACGCTGGGGACGGCCGCGATGGCGACACTCACTCGGCTGACCCGTTCGTCGCTGCTCGACGAGATGGGCCAGGACTACTTGCGAACGGCGCGAGCCAAGGGTTTGGCCGAACGCGTGGTGGTCTACGCGCACGGCCTTCGAAACGCTTGGATTCCCATTATCACGGTGGCCGGCCTCCAGTTCGCGACCCTCCTGGGCGGCGCGCTGGTGACCGAGAGCGTCTTCGCCTGGCCTGGCCTGGGGCTGTTGACCGTTCGCGCGATCTACGACCGCGACCTGCCCCTGATCCAGGGTGCCACGCTCTTCTTCGCGACCGTCTTCGTAGCCATGAACCTGCTGGTCGACGTCCTCTACGCTTTCCTCGACCCACGGATCAGGCGGCAATAACAGGACTGAGGACTGAGGACTGAGGGGTGGTAGAAGGGACGCAGTCGCGGCCGGCACCGTTTGACCAGGGGGACCGACGCGCGAGCCGGGTCCCCGCGGCCCAGCCCTCAGGCCTCGATCCGGCGCGTCCCTACTTAGTCCTCAGTCCTCAGTCCTCGGTCCTTCGGTCGCGGGCGGTCGAGCTGTTGCGGCGAAATCGGGCGGCGATGATCGGACTGGTCGTCCTCATCGTGGTGGCCGCCGCGGCCGCCGCCGCGCCGCTCATCGCACCATACGAGCCCACGCTCCAGGAAACGGGCCAGAGCCTGAAGCCGGGCTTCTGGGCGGGCAATGAGCGCAATCTGCTCGGTACCGATCTGCAGGGCCGCGATATCCTGAGCCGCCTGATCTACGGCGCTCGCATCTCCGTGGCTGTCGGGCTGACAGCCGTCGCAATCTCGGCTCTGATCGGTGTCCTGGCCGGGTTGGTGGCCGGCTTCTACGCTGGGCGTGTGGGTGACGGGATCATGCGCGTGGCCGATATCCAGTTGTCATTCCCGGCCATCCTGCTGGCCCTGGCTCTGGTGGGCATCCTCGGGCCGAGCGCCTTCAACGTCGTCCTGGTCCTGGGCGTGACCGGGTGGGTCGTCTACGCGCGGGTGGTGCGCGGGCGCGTGCTGTCGGTCAAAGAGACGGAGTTCATCGCCGCCGCCCACGCGATCGGCGCGCGCGACCCGCGGATCATCTTTCGCCACGTCCTGCCGAACGTCATGACGCCGGTCATCGTGCTGGCCACTCTGGAAGTTGCGACCGTCATCATCGCCGAGGCGACGCTGAGCTTTCTGGGCGTCGGCATCCAGCCGCCTACGCCGACCTGGGGCGGCATGCTGGCCGACGGCAAGCTCTACCTCCGCAACGCCTGGTGGGTCTCCACCATCCCCGGCGTCACCATCACCGTGGTCGTCCTCAGCATCAACCTGCTCGGCGACTGGCTCCGCGACACGCTCGATCCGCGGTTCCGGCTCGCGTCATAGCAGGACAGGCGGGCCGGCGTCGTGCGCTGCTCGCCGAGAGCGGGAACGGGGGTGAGCCGGACTCCCGAGCAGGGTGCCCTCCAAGACGGATCTGCACATTTCTGGGCCCTCGATGGTTCTCGCCCCGACCAACGTGGGAGGGACTCGTCCGCAGCGCCGTTGGCTCCGCTCCTCGGTGCTATGTTCCAGTGCCGCCAGTCACCTAAATTCGTTGAAAGCTTTGAGCAGCTTCATAGTTGCTTCGTAGTCTAGGTGCTCTCCTTCGTAGTAACACACATACAGCCCCTGCAGATTGGACGGAAGATGGATGCCTTTCTGAACGAGAAGTATAAGTTCCTTCCGTAAAGCGCCATGGCGGCGCCTATCTCGATCAGGACATTCTCGTTGATTTTGTGATGCACGCTTCCTGAACCGTCGAACAATTCCTCCTCGCCCGCGACGTGAATGATGCCTGCAAAGCAGGTATGCATGTCATCCAGAACCTTGTCTGGTACCGGCTTTGAGGTGGTCTCGTGCTCTTGGGCGACCACGGGATCAAATTTCCCAAACGCCAGTAGCTCCTTTAGTTGCGCGACCACTTGCTTGTTTTTACCGTGCGTGATGAAGACCGTCTGGTTTGCCTCGCGCTTCTGTATGGGCATTCCCGTCGTCTCAGTTACCGCTGGGGCGTGCGTGGGGGCACCTGGGTCGCCCTGGGCGTTATCCAAGGAGAGATCCGACGCTGTGAGGCCAACGCTTCGCTGTGCGGGCGTGTCGGTGGCAACAAATGGGCCGGTTTTCGTCTGATGTATGATGCCGATGAACTCGCCGTTTCGCGTGAGGATCTGGAGGACCTTGTCAAGTCGGTCCACCGGCACGCCCATCTCTGCTAGCACGTTCTTGGCGATCCGCTCCTGAGGAAACTTGGCTCGGTTGTACCGGTCGAAGAAGCGCCCAGCGATCGAGGGCTTCAAGGCGGCGTCCACTCTTGCCGACACATCCTGCCCTTCCTCCGTCGGCGCAACCATCCGCCGCCCCAGGTCGGTGAGGGCGATGGCAGTCGCCTTTGATCCACCATCGGTCAGGCCATAGGCAATGGCAGCACCGCACAGGTCTCCCAGGCGCTACTGGTTGGAGAGATGTCGACGGCCATGGCGAGTTGATGGGGTGCGGCCGATCGCCCCGCGAAGTCATCGTAGAGACTCTGGGGGAGCCGCAGGGCTTCGGAAAGCGTCAACTTTGGAATGTCGGATTGCCTCAGGTAGGCACGCGGCTTTGCAGCGCTCGTAGCCGCCGCCCGCTCAGTGCACCGAATCGACTTTTTCTGTTTGACCGCCATTTGGTCCGCTCCGCCGTCCCCAGCAAACCCCCGTTGGGATAAGCAATTATAAGCGGGCGCAGCGCCGGTCGATCCACGCTTTCGACTCAGGCCGCAGTTCGTTGCTGGGGCCTGGCGTCGTAGCACAATCAGGTACCACAATCAGGCCAATCGGGTATTCTCAAGGCGCGGGGCGTCGGTCGTCGAGGCCCATGGAACAGCGATGCCGCATCGAGGTTAAAGCGATGAATGAATTGATCTTCCTCGTAGAAGAGGCAGCCGAGGGAGGCTACACGGCTCGGGCGCTTGGCGCCTCGATCTTCACGGAGGCCGACGACATGGGCGACCTCCATGTCCAGGTCCGCGACGCGGTCCGCTGCCACTTCGAGGAAGATGAACGGCCGAAGGTGATTCGGCTGCACTTCGTGCGAGAAGAAGTGATCGCGATGTGAGGCTTCCTCGCGACCTGTCAGGAAGGGAACTCGCCCGAGCGCTCAGCGCGCTCGGCTACCGCGTCACTCGTCAGACCGGGAGCCACCTCCGCCTGACCACGACGGAGCAGGGCGAGCACCACATCACCGTCCCCCAGCACAGCCCGCTGCGCATCGGAACCCTGGCCGGGATCCTCGCCGACGTTGGCGAGCACTTCGGCGTGAGCCGGGAGGAACTGCTTGCCCGGCTTTTCGGGCATGGGCGACCCAGCCTGCGATAACCTAGACGCGTAGCTCAACCCCCCACAGTCGGCGCGCTTCCGCGCGTCACTCGATGCCCAGATACGCCTTCTGGACGGTCTCGTTCTCGCGCAGCTTGGCGGCCGTGTCGTCTAGGACGATCGTGCCGGTTTCGAGCACGAAGCCGCGGTTCGCCACCTGGAGTGCCATGAGCGCGTTCTGCTCGACGAGCAGCACGGTGACCCCCTGCTGATTGATCTCCTGGATCGTCTGGAAGATCGTTTCAACCAGGATCGGCGACAGGCCCATCGAAGGCTCATCCAGCAGCAGGATCTTGGGCCTGGACATGAGGGCTCGCCCGATCGCCAGCATCTGCTGCTCGCCGCCTGAGAGCGTGCCGCCTTTCTGGCTGATCCGCTCTTTCAGGCGCGGAAACAGCTCGAATACGCGCTCGATGTCGGATGGCACCTGCGCCCGGTCCTTGCGGGCGAAGGCACCCATCTCCAGGTTCTCGAGTACCGACATGCGCGAAAAGATCCGGCGGCCCTCCGGGACCTGGCATACCCCGCGGGCGACGATCTCGTGGGGCGGTAGTCCGGTAATCGGCTGTCCGTCGAGCACGACTTGCCCCTCGCGGGGCTGCAAGATGCCAGAGATCGTCCGCAGAGTCGTGCTCTTGCCGGCCCCGTTGGCACCGATGAGCGTGACGACCTCGCCGTCTTTGACCGACAGCGACACGCCGCGCAACGCGTGGATGTTGCCATAGTAGGTATGGACATCCTGGACCTCGAGCGTAGCCATTAGACGGAATGAAGAGTGAAGAATGAAGAATGAAGAATGAGGGACGACGACGTGCAAGAAGTATTCTTCATTCTTCACTCTCGATTTTTCATTCCGTTAGGCGGTGGCCGCGCGGCCGAGATACGCTTCGATCACTTTCGGGTCGTGCTGGATCTCGCGCGGGGTGCCCTCGGAGATCTTGAGGCCGTAGTCCAGGACGGTTACCCGGTCTGAGATGTCCATCACCACTCGCATGTGGTGCTCGATCAGCAGGATCGTCAGGCCGAGGTCGGCGCGCAGGCGACGGATCAGATCGGTCAGGGCTTTGGTCTCCTGAGGGTTCATGCCGGCCGTTGGCTCGTCCAGGAGCAACAGGCTCGGCTGGGTGGCCAGGGCGCGGGCGATCTCCAGGCGCCGCTGGTCTCCGTACGGAAGGTAGCGGGCCCACGTCTCGTCGCGGCCTGGCAAGCCCACGAAACCGAGCAGCTCGACGGCTCGTTCGCGAGCCCGGCGCTCCTCGGCCACGACGGCTGGAGTTCGCAGCACCGCCCCAAGCGCCGTGCCCCTCAGCCGGCAATGCATGCCGACCAGGACGTTGTCCAGGGCGCTCATGTTGTTGAAAAGGCGGATGTTCTGAAACGTTCGCGCGATGCCAAGAGCCGTGATCTCGTTCGGCTTGGCTTGGTCGAGGCGGTGGCCGCGGAAGGCGATCTCACCGGCCGTCGTCCGATACAGCCCGGCAACCATGTTGAAGAAAGTGGTTTTGCCGGCCCCGTTCGGGCCGATCAGGCTCACGATCGCGCGCTCTTCGATGGTGAAGTCGAGGTCGTTGACCGCGACTAGCCCCCCAAACCGCTTAGTGACTTTCGTCGCCTGCAGAATCAGCGCCATCGTCAGGCCCGCGCGTCGTGGAGCGTTTCCTCGAGGCCGGCTACGGCCGTGGCGGAAGCGGGCTTGGCGCCCTTGAGCTCGGCTCTTCGCTGGGCGCTTGGGAAGATCCCCTCGGGGCGAATCAGCATCATCAGCACCAGGGCCAGACCGAACAGCATCAACTTGGAGTTCGACAGATCGACCGACTCGAGGAACGGCAAGCCGAGCGCCGAGCCGAAGCCGCGCACCCAGGGAGTGGCCGTCTCGACCCAGATGAAGTTGAAGGCGCCCATCAGCAGTCCGCCGAACATCACGCCCCAGATGTTCCCAATCCCGCCCAGGATGATCATCGAGAGCAGCATGATCGAGATGCTGAAATCGAACTGGAACGGATCGATAAACTGGAGCATCGAGGCGTACAGCGCGCCGCCAAAACCGGAGAACGAGGCTCCGAGGGAAAAGGCCAGCAGCTTGGTCTTGACCAGGTCGATGCCCATACTCGCGGCCGCGATCTCGTCCTCACGCATGGCCATCCAGGCACGGCCGAGGCGAGAATCGTACAGACGCATGATGACGAAGACCGAGAAGGCACTGATGGCGACGATCAGGTAGTACCAGGGAACCTGATCAGAGGCGAGCAGCTCATATTGGGCCGCGTGTGGGCGGCCGATCGGGTTCATGCCCTTGGAGCCGTTGGTGAGCTTCTCGAGGTTCAGAAAGGCGCGCGGAACGATTTCGCCGAATGCCAGTGTGACGATCGCCAGGTAGTCTCCGCGCAGCCTCAGCGTGGGCATGCCCAGGATGACGCCAAAGACCGCCGCCACGAAGAAGCTCACGATCAGGGCCAGCCAGAAGTCGGTTCGGAACGGTAGCGGGCTCTGAGGTGCCGTCAGGAACGCGGCGGTGTACCCGCCAATGGCGAAGAACGCCGCGTACCCGAGGTCGAGCAGGCCGGCAAACCCGACCACGATGTTGAGCCCGAGCGCGAGAAGCACGAAGATCAGGATCGGGTTCATACTGCCCATGCGGTTCCAGCCGGGTGTGCGGTCTAGCAGCGGATACAGCAGCACGAACGCGGCGAAGATCCCGAACAGGACCTGGTTTCGTCGCCGCTCGGTCAGCTCGGTCCAGCGCTGGACTGACTGCGCGCGGCGGGACAACAACTCATCGCGGCTGACCGCCGCGACCGAGCCGCCCGCCTGTTGACTCGCGACTCGCGACCCTTCGCTTCGCTCGAGGGCAGGCCCCTCGCTTCGCTCGAGGGCAGGCTCGCGACTCGCCTGTTCGGGCATCGCTCAGGAGCGCTGCGGCGGCCACGACGCCGATCATCAAGCCGCCGAGGAAAGCCCCCGATATATTGCCGATCCCGCCTAGCACGGCCGCCGTAAACGCCATCAGGCCATTGCGAAAGCCCTGAAAGAACCAGGCGCTGTTGTTGTACAGGCCGTAGATCAGGCCGGCCGCGCCGGCCAGTGCGCCACCGAGCAGGAAGGTCAAGGCGATGGTCTGATTGATGTCGATGCCCATCATCGCGGCCGCCTCGCGGTCCTGGGCCGTGGCGCGCATCGCCTTGCCCAAGCGCGTGCGTGCGACAAAGAGGTTCAGGGCCAGCATCAGCGGCACTGCCACCGCCATCACGAAGATGTCCTTGACCGTGAAGAAGAGCGGCGTGTTCAGGCCCAGCACGTCCCGGAAGATGTCGACGCTGGCGACGGGGTGAAGGTCGGGGAAGTTGACTGGCGAGGCGCCCTTCCAATGCAGGCCAACGTTCACCAGAATGAATGAAACACCGATCGCGGAGATCAGCGGCGCCAGCCGCGGCGCGCGTCGCAAGGGTCGATAGGCCAGCCGCTCGATGACGACGTTCAACAGCGCACAGCCGACCATGGCCGTGACGAGTGTCCCGACGAGCAAGAGCACGATCGTCGGCTCGGCCATCTGCGAGGCACGCCGCATCCCCATCAGGCCGGGCACCCAGGTCATGAGCGTGAGCGAGGTCATCGTGCCGAGCATGAAGACGTCGCCATGGGCGAAGTTGATCAGCTCGATGATCCCGTACACCAGGGTGTAGCCCAGTGCGACGAGGGCGATGATCGCGCCGTTGGCGAGCCCGATGAGCAGGATCTGGATGACAGTCTCGTACCAGGTCACCGCCGGAGCTCCAGGCTGATTAGGATCAGAGATTAGAGCGTAGGGGTTCGGCGCGCCGATTTCAAGACGAGGGATGAGGAATGAGGGATGAGCGACGAGCCAAGTTCGACTCGTGCCTCATACCTCATTCCTCATTCCTCGCATCTCATTTCCAGCGGAACGACGCGGCGCCCCGTCTGGGCCGGTTCTTGGCGCGTTGATGGCGATGTACTGGTCCCGATCGAGACGGGCGGTGACGTCGACGCGCGCGTCCACGACCGGCTGGCCGTCGCGCGTGACCGTCACTTTGATCGCCTGCTCGCCCGACGACAGCGCCGCCTGGCGCGGGGTGACCTCCACGACGAGGCCGGCGGGGTTGGCTGAGGGCGTCGTGGTGGTCGGCGTGGGAGTCGCATTCGCTTCGGGCGACGAGGCCGGTGCCGCGGCAGCGGCGGCCGGCGAGGCGCCGGGCGGTTGGGTCGGCCCCGCAGGTGGCCCTCCGCCGGGCACCGGCGTGGCGGGCGGGGAGATCGAGACCAGGAAGGCTGCCGCGATCCAGCCCGCCTGGCCGCCGGGCAGCTTCACGTTCCGCCAGGCCCGACCATCGACCTGGCGGTCAGGGCCCGCCAGATCCAGTTCCGTCCCTTCCGGCAACTCCGCCAGGACCTGCGCGCTGGTGGACGGCTCGGCCCGAACGTTGACGCTCGAGCCGTCGGCGTTGGCGATCCGGACGCGTTCGGTCGGCGCGGAGGCTGGAGGGGGTGCGGCTTGCGCGCTGGGCGGGGGCGAGGCTCCCACCGGCGGTGGTTGGCCGCTTGGCGGCGGTGAGGGCGTCGCCGGAGTTGATTGGCCACTCGCAAGCGCGCTGTCGAGCCGAGACGAGACCACGAGGGCGAGGCCGACCGTGTCGCCCAGG
>WNGB01024630.1_pt1 | contig 14442 bp, 14 predicted proteins | sample 5400681 | NCBI WGS metagenome assembly WNGB01 (sample SAMN13153367, study PRJNA577476) | soil metagenome | isolation source: 115 cm soil or saprolite under grassland replicate 2 | place: USA:California | collected 2016-06-15 | reverse complement strand
ACGTCACCTATCTGTGGCCGCAAAAGTCCGGGCCGCCAAAGGTTCAGGATCTGATCAAGGGCGACATCGTCTTCGTCGGCCAGCCGGAGCCCACGGGAGGCGGTGAGGCGGGACAGCCGAGCAAGCCGTAAACGGCGAGGTACGCACGCCTAGTCGGTGCGGCCACGGAATTGATCAAGCCGACTCGCCGCCGCGACGGCACCGCGCGGTGCCTCACAGCTTCTTATGGCTGCCGTCGCACATGGGCCGATTGCCGGTGCGCTTGCAGGCGCAGAACCAGGCCTGCTCCGCCTGCTCCGCCTTCCACTCGACCGGCGAAAACCCCGTGCCCTTGTGCGAGCCGTCGCAGAACGGCTGGCTCTTTGAGCGCCCGCAGGCGCACCACCAGTAGCTCTTGCCGGCCTCGACATCGACCGCGAGCGGAGCCCGTCCGCCGATTTCAGGCTGTGCATTCATGCCGGCGCTCCTCCCGCTTCGGTCGCAAGCCACGCCTCGCCGCAGGCTTTGGCGAGCTCGCGCACGCGCAGAATATAGCTCTGCCGCTCGGTGACCGAGATCACGCCGCGCGCATCGAGCAGATTGAAAACGTGACTGGCCTTGATGCACTGGTCGTAGGCCGGCAGCGCCATCAGGTGATGCTTGGCATTGCCGACCGTGCTCCAGCCTGCCTCGAGATACTTGCGGCAGGCTGATTCCGCCATCTTGAACTGCTCGAACAGCATGCCAGTGTCGGAGTGCTCGAAATTGTGCCGCGAATATTCCTTCTCGGCCTGCAGAAAGACGTCGCCGTAGGTCACCTTGGCAGCACCCTCGCGGCCGTTGAAGTTGAGATCGAACACCCGGTCGACGCCCTGCACATACATCGCCAGCCGTTCGAGCCCGTAGGTTAGCTCGCCCGACACCGGTGCACACTCGAAGCCCGCAACCTGCTGGAAGTAGGTGAACTGCGACACCTCCATGCCGTCGCACCAGCACTCCCAGCCGAGCCCCCAGGCCCCGAGCGTGGGTGATTCCCAGTCGTCCTCAACGAAGCGGATGTCGTGCAGCTTCGGATCGATCCCGATGACATAGAGCGACCTGAGATAGAGTTCCTGCAGGTCTGGAGGATTCGGCTTCAGGATCACCTGGAACTGGTAGTAGTGCTGCAGCCGATTCGGGTTCTCGCCGTAGCGGCCATCCTTGGGCCGGCGCGAGGGCTGCACGTAGGCGGCGTTCCAGGACTTGGGCCCGAGCGCACGCAATGTCGTGGCCGGATGGAACGTGCCGGCGCCGACCTCCATGTCGTAGGGCTGCAGGATCACGCAACCATAGTCGGCCCAGTAACGCTGCAGCGTCAGGATCAGCCCCTGAAACGAGCGCCGGGGGTCCATGTGATCGGGTCGCTGGCTGTCGGCGGCCATCGGCAAAATATCCAGATTTCCAAGGCTTGTTTCCAAGGCTTGCGAATGGGCGCGGACCCTATCGGCGCCCTCCATGCCGGTCAAGGCAACGCGGAGCGCCAAGGCCGTGACAAGGCCTCCGTTCGAGCGACGAAGGCATGGACTGGCCACCAGTTTTTATTCCGCCATTGCGCATAACCGCGGCCGAACTACAGTGGGCAACTCGTGTTCCGGTTCGGAGTCGGAACACCAGCATCCCTCATGGCGGCGTGGGGAAATCCGGACATGCGAGTCTTATTGGCTTGGCTGATTGTGCTCGGGGCATTCGCTGGCAGTGCCACCGCATTCGGGATTTGGGGCTCGCGCAAGGTTGCCGCGCATGTGCGAATCGAAACAAGCTGCATGCTGCTTGATGCAGCCGAGAAGGAAGGCTGGATCAGTCGCTCGGCACGCTTTGACCTCATGCAGAAAGTCGCAACGTCAAGCAAGATAAGCGCGGGAGTGCGAGACGCCGCCGATCGGATGCGATCCGGCTGCCCGGGGTGGAAGGTGCCATGAAGACGCTTGTCGTTGTGCTGACCGTGCTCGCGGCCTTGTTGGGCGCCGGTGGTGGCTTCGTGGTCGGCTTCATCGCGACGGTCATCGACCGTGTCCACGCCGACACGCAGCTTGGCTGCGCTCTGCTGCAGACGGCCGAGAGCTCAGGCTATCTCACCAAGGAGCGGCGCGGCCAGCTTGTGGACAAGGTTGTGCCCGCACTGTCCAAGGGCGCCCCGCCCCGTCCCGGCAGCGACTTTGTGCGCGCGTTCGCGGACGGCTGGTGGGACAGCATCCGCGAGGATCAGAAATCCGGCTGCTCAGGCACGTAGAGCATGATCCCGAAAAGTGGAACCCGGTTTTCGGAAAAAGATCATGCTCAAACAAAAAGCTAGACTATGATCCGACTCAACTTGGTCAGATCGTGGTCTAGACGCGCCCCTCATCAACTCCTCGCCGCACGGCGCCTACATCAGTCGCCACTCTCCGCTGTGCGGATCGCGCCGCAACGTTGGCAGCGCTTCGCGGGCGGCCGGCTCGATGACGGGCGCGGCCTTGAGCCGATCGAGCTCCTCGTTGATCCGCCGCACCTCCTTGACGACCCAATGCACGACGGCGGCAGCGCCGATCGTCCCGAGCACGAGTTTTACGGCAGCCGGAATGGCGATAGGGGGCATCGGTCGGTCTCCTCTCAACACGCGAGCCATTATTCATTCAAGCTATAGCGCTCACAAACCGTAGCGCGCCCATAGGGCACGCGCCTCAAGCGCCGAGATCAACTCGTCAGCGAAACCGTCGCGGCCAATTCCCTCAAGCCCAACGCCTGGGCGCACGCGTCCGAGCAGGCTCCGCTCCGGCGCGATCACAGGCGTGATGACCTTGTCGCCAAAGCGCTCGCGCAGGACCGAGCGCAGTTCGCCAACGGTATCAGCGAGGCCCAGCTCGACTGCGGTGCGCCCGGTCCAATATTCGCCGGAAAACAGCTCGCTTTCGGGGCCAGTCAAACGAGCGCCGCGGCGTTCCTTCACGAGCGCAATGAAGTCGTCATGGATCTCGCGCTGGACCAGCTTCAGCCGCTCGACCTCATCGGGCTTTTCCGGAAGGAACGGATCGAGCATCGCTTTGCGCTCGCCCGACGTATAGATCCGGCGCTCGACGCCAAGCTTCTCCAGGAGCCGCGGAAACCCGAACGTGCCGCCAATCACGCCGATCGAGCCAACGATCGAGGATGGGTCGCAGATAATCTCATCGGCCGCACAGGCGAGCATGTAGCCGCCGGACGCCGCGACATCTTCCGCGAAGGCAATGACGGGCAGCTTCTTCTCGGCGGCGAGCGATCTGATGCGCAGATAGATCAAGTGCGACTGCACTGGAGAGCCACCCGGAGAATTGATCAGCAGCGCGACCGCGCGGGCATTACGCACCGCAAAGGCCCGCTCGAGCTGGCGCGCGAGCGATGCCAGCATCAGCCCGGGCCGCAGCGGCGTCGACACCCCGATCACGCCCGCGAGTCGGACCACCGGAACGACGGGGACGTCACCCCACAGTCGCCGTGGTGTCACCGGCCGTAGCAGCTCGCGCGCGCTCGCGAACAGCTGCTTGATATGCTCTGACATGCCGTTGTCGGCCATCGGTCTTCCGCTCAATCAACGCCGCTTCGGAATTCTTGCCGTCATTGTTTAACACCGCTTCCTCAGGAGTAGCGCCACAATTGGGTCATCGAGACAAGTTACCGTTTTGCCATTCTTGGAATGCTTCTTGCTTGGAATGACGCACTGAAGCACCTCAGCGGCGAGATAATGTGTGATGGATGCGTTTAAGATCTACCTGATGATGGCCTTGATAGGCCTAATCGCGGCAGCGGCGGCCTATCGACGGCGCCAGCCGGCGCAGCCTGATCGAGCCTGACCACAATCGCGCCAGGAGCGCTCAGATTCGCGTCACCGCATGCTCGGCCAGCGGCAATGCCGCGCCTGCACGCAAGACCCCGTCAGCCTCTCGTGTCGCGCCCCCGGTGGTGTCGTTGAGCACCAAACCCGGGAGCAATTGCAGCGGGGCGTGACTCGCCTTGGTGGCGCGCACCAGCACGCGGATCGCGCTTTCGGCAGGCTTGGGATACACCGGCAGCACGATGGTCGCACCAAAAGCCGGCGCGAGCGCCTCCAGCACATCGTCAAGTCCGTCGGCCCGCCAGATCAGGCTCAAGGTGCCGCGCGGGCGCAACAGGCGTGCGGCGGCTCGCGTCCAGGCTGCGAGTGTGGCGCGCGGAGCGGCATGCGCCAGCCGGCGTCCGCGATCCGGTGAGACGCGCTGGCGCGCGGGATCATTGAACGGTGGATTCATCAACACGCGTGCGGCCTGGTCCGGACGTAGCCCGGTTGCGGCAAAAACGCGCGCTGGCGCCGCCACGTCGAGTTCCACAACCTCCGCCGAGACCCCATTGAGCTGCGCGTTCTCCACCGCCAGCGCGGCGAGCCGCGGCACAAGCTCGACCATGGTCAGCCGGATTCCTGGCACGCGGGCCGCAAGCGCGAGCCCAGCCGCGCCGACCCCCGCACCCAGCTCGACCACGGTCTCGCCCGCGCGGGCCGGAACGGAAGCCGCAAGCAGGATTGCGTCGTGACCGACACGATGGCCGCGCCGGGGCTGGCGCAGCCGCAGCCGGCCGCTCAGCACGGCATCCTCAGTGAGGTCGCTTGCGCCGCGGTCGGTCCCCATTTGGGGGCGCTAAGGCTTGTCGGGGCGAAGCTCGTGGCCGAGCCCAGCATCTTCAAGGAGCTTGCGGGCCTCGTCGGCGCGATCCTCGGCCACCAGAATACGGCGCGGCAGAATGCCGATCGATCCTTCCAGCACGCTCATATTCCGATCGAGCACCATATGCGGAATCTTGGCGCCGCCCAGAAGCGACTCGATGACAGTGAGCAGCACATCATCGTTGGTGCGGACAATCTCACGCATAGGCTCTCCTTCAGAAACTCCGAAATCGGGACACTATCCGGCGCGGGAGGTATACGCCGGGCCGGCGACTCCCGCCGCACATGCCACTAGTCATTCAGAGGCTATCCAAGCTCCCTTTTTCGAGACATTGACCCACCTCATTCGAAGCGCCACATGGCATTTGTGGCGCGCAAACTCCAGGGTGCAAAGGCACCAGCGGCGCTTGTCCGCCCACCATAGCGTTTCTATTGTCGCGCGTCCTTCCCCTGCCGGAGTAAGCCCTTGGCCGTCGTTGTCCCGTTCGAAAACCCTTCTCCCCCGTCCATCGCCCGTCTGATCGGCTTCTTGACCGCCGACATGGAGCGGGTCAACGCCGTTATCCTGTCGCGCACCGGCTCGGATGTCGCCATGATCCCGGAGGTGGCCAACCACCTGATTGCCTCCGGCGGCAAGAGGCTGCGCCCTATGCTCACCCTCGCGATGGCGCGGCTCGCCGGCTATACCGGCGACGGCCACATCAAGCTCGCGGCCGCTGTTGAATTCATGCATACGGCGACGCTGCTGCACGATGATGTCGTCGATGAAAGTGAGATGCGCCGCGGCAAGCTCGCCGCGCGGCTCCTGTGGGGCAACGAAGCGAGCGTGCTGGTCGGCGACTTTCTGCTCGGCCAAGCGTTCAAGATGATGGTCGAGGTCGGCTCGCTGCGCTCGCTTGAGATACTTTCCTCCGCTGCCGCCGTCATCGCCGAGGGCGAGGTGATGCAGCTCGCCGCCGCCAAGAACACCGCCACCACTGAGGACGAATATCTTTTCGTCATCCGCGCGAAGACCGCTGAGCTGTTTGCAGCCGCCTGCGAGGTCGGGCCGGCGCTCGGCGCGCGACCGAAGGACGAGCAGTCGGCCTGCCGCTCGTTCGGCATGAACCTCGGCATTGCGTTCCAGCTCGTCGACGACGCGCTCGACTATGGCGGCAAGGCCGCCAAGCTCGGCAAGAACGTCGGCGACGACTTCCGCGAAGGCAAGATCACGCTGCCGGTGGTGCTGTCCTATCGGCGCGGCTCCGAGGACGAGCGCGCATTCTGGCGCCGCACGCTGGAGGACGGCAACGCCACCGATACCGACCTCGATCACGCGATCGAGCTGATGGTCAAGCACCGAGCGATCGAGGACACCATCCAGCGCGCCCGCCACTATGGCGCCATCGCCAAGGATGCGCTGGCGCTGTTCCCGGCCTCTCCCATGAAGGAAGCGCTGGAAGAAACGGTGGAGTTCTGCATCGCGCGGTCGAGCTAAAGCGTGATCCCGAAAAGCGGGAACCGGTTTTCGGAAAGATCATGCTCAAACAAAAAGCTAGACCATGATTCCGATTCAACTTGGTCGGATCATGGCCTAGCGAAACGTTACCGGTCGGTCGGTGCCGGCTGATCCGGCCCGCGATAGCGCAAAATCCACACGCCCCAGTTCTTGTCGGTGACGTAGACGTAGCCGCGGGTATCCACCAGCACGTCCTCGGTCTGCGTCACCAGATCCTTTGGGAGCGGCCCGGCATTCTTTTCCGGGTCCGATGGAACGAACCAGCCGCTCTCGACCGGCTGCACCGGGTCCTTGATGTTGTAGACGCGCAGGCCGGCGTTGAAATAGGTGAGATAGATCAGGTTGCCTGGCTTCTCGACGTCAGGCAGGTGAATCTCCTGGTTGACGTTATGCGGACCAAAGCGACCGCCTTTCTCACAGAAGTTCTTGAAGCGCTTGCCGGGCGGCGGCACCGGCTGCGGAAACAGCGACATCAGCCGCATGCTCGCCGGGTTGCGATTGTCGATCAGGCCGGCGAACTGAAGGCCCTCATCGCAGCGCTCCGCGCTCGATTCGGAATTCACATAAAGCAGGTTGCGGTCCCACAGTGGCAGCACCGTGTGCAGCGACTGCGATCCAACATTGGCAAACGGCGGACTGAAATCGAGCCGGCCGACGAGCTTCGGATTGGCCACGTCGCTGATGTCGAGATTGATCACCGCCGGCGAGTAGCCCATCGAGACCATCTTGCCATCCGGGCTGACGTTGGCTGGCCCATGGAATCCCTCCGGCCCGCCGTGCTTCGGCTCGCCCTGCTTCTGGCCCGGCATATGCCAGCGCCCGGCCTCCTTCGGTTGGGGATAGGAATTGCGGTGAGTGCCGCCGGCTCCGGTCTTCCAGTGCGCGAGCTTTTTCGGATTGATCGGGTCGCTGATGTCCCAGACGAGCACGCCCTCATCCTGCGGCTTTTTCGGATCGGCACCCCAAGCGGCCACTGACTTCTGCAGCGCAGTGAGCATCAGGTTGTCGTGCAGCGTGACTTGGATGTTCCACGTGTTGTCGGCACCGGGAATGAATTTCACGAATTTCGGATCGCGTGGATCGGTGACGTCAAGAATGCTCCAGCCATAGTGCCAAAGATGGCCGAGATACATGTACCAGCGACCGTTGACTTTCTTGATCGCCATCTTGAAGGCGCCCTTGCGGTCGCCGACACTGCTATAGCCAACGGGTTCCATATTGGAGGCTTCCCAGCCCGCCGGAATCGGGTCAGCTGCGGCAGACATCGAGAATCCCACAGCAGCCATAGCCGCAGTCAGAAGCCCGCTGGGCAGAAGCCCACCAATTCTCGAATGCATTGAGTCCCTCCCGATGTGTGGCCGATCGCGCGCCAGTCGTCTAACAGTTGCGTTTGGCCAACCATGCGACAGATCAGCTGCTTTCGCTATCGTCCGCGTCGCGCACAAGGCACATCATGCGCACTGGCATTTCTACCATGCGGTCGAACGCGATTGTACGCCACACCGCCAACCAATTGCCGTGCGAGCCAGACCCTGCAATCGGAATTCTTTGAGCAACTCAATTTCTCGACCGGCAGGCTGGGTATTGGGGACTGGGAGACTGGAGAATGAAGGGTATTTTGAAGACTATCGTTTGGATGTGCTTCGCGGCTGCTGTCGCCTACGCGGGTTACAGCTGGTACACCTATTCGGGACTGTATCGGCTGATTGCCGAATGGCAGCTCGAGACGTTTGGATCTTTTTCCGTAAAGCTGACGTTGCTCGGCGTGATCCTCGCGCTGATCGTACCTCTTGCCATCGTGGGGCGCCTGCTCGGCGGCCCCAACCTGATGAACAAGCCCGACGGGTTCGCGCGGGCGCAAAGCTCGCCGGGATTGACCGCCCTCCTCGGTCTGCTGTTGTTGGTGGCCGGCGCCGCTGCAGGCTGGTTCGGCTATCAGAAATCGCAAGAAACGATCACATACGAGTCCATCGATCTCGCGGCCGGACAACTGCCGTCTACACAGCATGTGGTGCTGACCGGGATCGCCCGGACCGAGTACCTGATGCAGTACGAGACCAAGAGCAGCGGAAGCTCGACGACCCACACTTACTTCCCGCTCACATCATCGAGCTGGCGACGCGGCGAGCCATTTGTCTATTTTCTGAAGACCAACGCCACCGCCTACATGCCGGAAGGCGGTGGGCCTATGTTTGCATTCTCGCGCACGACGCCGCCGTTCAAAATGACCACACAGAAGGCATTGCTGGTCCGCAATGGGCTTCCCGGACCGGTTGGCGAGGCCTATCGCAAGAATAACATCGCGATGTCAGATTCCCCGATCGTGCTCGATGTGAGCCCAGACGCAGACTATGCGACCTACATAATCGCTGCCATTGCATGTGCGCTTGGCGGCTTCTTCACGCTGTTTGCAAGCGCCATGAAGGCGGTTCGACGACGGCGCGCGCTGGCGACATGAAGGACCAACGCCCAGCCCAAGAGGACACAAACACAGTGCTATCTGTGAGCTGAGCAGGCCGAGAGCTCCGGTCAACAATCGTCGTGTGTCACGTCGCCATTCTCGCTCAGCCGAGCATCGCCGATCGTACCCACCAGGCCGGCTTGCGGCCTCGCAGCGCCCGCGCCGCAGCCGCTGCTGCCTTGGCGGTGTCGAACAGCGCAAAGCAGGTGGCGCCCGAACCCGACATGCGCGCCAAGCGACATCCGGAAAGCTGGTGTAACGCCTCAAGGACCTCGGCCACCACGGGCTGCAGCGCGACGGCGGGCGGCTCCAGGTCGTTGCCACGATCGGTGAGGTACTCAATCAAGCTTGCGCGGTCGGTCGGCGGATAATCCTCCGATACCTTGGCCGCTCGCGCTACGCGCGGAGCGGCGAGCTTTTCGAACACGCCCTTGGTGGGCACCGCTACCCGCGGATTGACGAGCACTGCCGGAAGTCGCGGCAAATCGAGCGGCGGCGACAGGAGATTGCCAGTGCCGGACATCAGCCGCGGCCTCGGATCGAGGCAGACTGGAACATCGGCGCCAGTCAACCGCGCCGCTTCGCATAGCCGCCCATCGTCCAGCGCCAAGTGGTTTCTGCGCGCCAAGAGGCGCAGGGCGGCCGCCGCATCAGCCGAGCCGCCGCCTAGACCTGCGGCAACCGGCAGCCGCTTCGACAGGATAAAGTGCCCGTATTTGAGGCCCCTGACCCGCTCCGCGAGCGCGTTGGCGGCCTTGAGCACCAGATTGTCTGCAAGCGCACCCGATGAGCCAGCGGTCGGCCCGCGCACGGTGAGCAACAGGCGCGGTCCTGCCGCAAGCATCAGCGCGTCGCCAACCGAGGCAAAGACTACCAGGCTTTCGAGATCATGATAGCCATCGGGCCGCCGCCCGACGACGCGCAAAGTCAGATTGACCTTGGCGAGCGCCTGTTCGGCGCGCGCAGAAGGCACCTGCTCTCAACCGCCGCCGGGCCGCTTCGCCTTGGCAACGTCGGCCGCTTCCTCGGGCAGTCCGCCTTTGAGCTTGTCCTCGATCTTGACGAGATCGTCAGGCTCGGGCTTGAGATCACGCGCATGCGACCACTGGAAGCGCGCCTCAATCACGCGACCGACCTTCCAGTAGGCGTCGCCCAGATGGTCGTTGATGGTCGGATCCTCGGGCTTGAGCTCGACAGCATGCTCGAGATGTTTCACAGCATCGTCGTACTGGCCGATGCGATAGTGCGCCCAGCCAAGTGAATCCACGATGTAGCCGTCATCGGCACGCTGCTCGACAGCGCGCTGGATCATGCGCATGCCCTCGTCGAGATGCACGCCCTGATCGACCCAGGAATAGCCAAGATAGTTCAGCACCAGCGGCTGGTCCGGGAACAACTCCAGCGATTTCTTGAAGTCGGCTTCCGCACGCGGCCATTGCTTGGAACGCTCGAGGCAGATGCCGCGGAAGTAGAAGATCGTCCAATGCGAGCGTTCCGGGCCGCCAACGGCATTGACACCTTTCGAGTAGATGTCAGCGCATTCGGCAAACTGCTTGCGGCCGCGCAACACATTGCCGAGCGCGGTGATCGCTTCAATCTCGGTCGGGTCATCCGCGATCAGCCTATCAAGCAGCGACTTCGCCTCGTCGCTGCGCTCAAGCGAGTCGAGCCCGAGCGCGCGTTGGATCTGCGCGCTGCGATAGAGCGAGGAATTGGACGGCAGCCGCTCGTATACTTTCACCGCCAGCTCGTTCTTCTTCACCCCTTCATAGAAATCGGCGAGCGAAAGCAGCGCCATCGGGTGGCCAGGCGCAAGGTAGAGCGCAAGCTGTAGATAAATCAGCCCGAGATCCTCACCGCCGCGGCGCCCGAGCACAGATCCAAGACCGTAAAGCACTTCGGCAGCGCCCGCCTGCGGGCTGTCGGCCAAGATCGGCAGGCGCTTGCCACCATTGAGATCATTGATGGCCTCGGTGATCAGGGGATGGCGCGGCAAGAGTTCATCAAACGCGCGATAGACCTTGAGTGCCTCATCCTTGCTTTCCTTGCCGCCCTGACGCGCCAAGTAGCTGCCATAGGCCTGCACGATGCGCAGCTGCCCGTGATCGAACTGATAGGCGCGCTCGAACCGCTTGCCAGCATCGCGCTTCTGGCCGGCCAGGTCGAGGATCATGCCGGCGTGCAAGCTCTTGAAGATGTTGTACCAGTCCGGTCCGACAAGCTTGTCGACCGAATCGATCGCAGCCTTGTATTCAGCCGCGCTCGCCTGCGTCCAGGCGGCCAACAGCGTGCCGGCAAGATCAGCGACCGGCGCCCGCAGCGTCTGGGCCAGTTGCTGGCGCGCGACCGGATATTGCTTCTGCTTGATCGCCCGCACGCCCAGGACCAGCCGCGCGATGCGATCGTTCTTGTCGATCTGTACGATCCGCTCAGCGAGCTTGACGGCTTCGTCCACGTCACCATTGGCGAGCACGGACAAGAACGCGCGGCTCAGCAGTTCATTGTTGCGCGGATCACCCCGAAGCGCTGCGCGATAGTGGTTTGCAGCCGCAGCCGCATCACGCTCTACGCTGGCGTGACGGGCGGCAAGGAAGCTGCCGGAAACCGAGGTGCGAGAATAGGTCGAGGGAACCGGTGATTGGGCCACAAGCGGGCCCGACCAGGTCATGGCAACAACGGCGATAGCGGGCAGCGCCGCGCGCCGGAACGAGAGCGGGGAGATCACGGCTTGATCGACTCCGTTTGGCGGCCGATCGCCTCGGCGCGACCGCAGGTCTGGGGCAGAATGGCCTGTTTACGCCCGGTCCGCAAGAACAGCCCCCCGTCGGGCCTGACAAATCCTATTGAATTCTTTGATATGGCAGCATCGTGGCCACATCGATCACTTAATTCGGACAGATCCTGTTGGATTCGCCGTTCATTGCCGATTCCGAGCCATTTCGTACCATAGCCTGATTCGGGGTGCCTTGAATTTGCACGCTTTTCAACAATGCCAGTTGCGCATCGATGGGCTGCAGCGAGCTCTGCCTACATGTTCGGATAGTTGGGACCGCCACCGCCTTCCGGTGGAACCCAGGTGATGTTCTGGTTGGGGTCCTTGATGTCGCAAGTCTTGCAGTGGACGCAGTTCTGCGCGTTGATGACAAAGCGCGGCGCGCCCCCCTCCTCGACCCATTCGTAGACCCCCGCCGGGCAGTAGCGCGCGGAGGGCCCACCGTAGACGTCATGCTCCGACGACTTCTGCAAGGCCGGATCGGCCACCTTGAGATGTGGCGGCTGGTCCTCCTCGTGGTTGGTGTTGGAGAGGAACACCGACGAGAGCCTATCAAAAGTGAGCTTGCCGTCGGGCTTGGGATAAGCGATCGGCGTGCACCGTGAGGCTGGCCGCAGTGAGGCCCAGTCCGGCTTGCTGTGCTTGAGCGTACCGAAGATCGAAGCGCGCAGGACCGAATTCATCCACATGTCGAGACCAGCGAGCGATATGCCCAGATAGGTTCCGAAGCGCGACCATAAAGGCTTGGCGTTGCGCACTTTGAAAAGGTCACGGCCAATTTCGGAAGAGCGCCAGGCCGCGTCATAGGCGAGGAGCTCATCGTTGGCGCGGCCAGCCTTCAGCGCGTCGGCCACGCTCGCTGCCGCCTGCATGCCGGACAGGATCGCATTGTGGCTGCCCTTGATGCGCGGCACGTTCATGAAACCCGCTGCGCAGCCGATCAGCGCGCCGCCCCGGAAGGTGAGCTTCGGCACCGACTGATAGCCACCTTCGGTCAGCGCGCGCGCCCCATAGGCAAGACGCTTGCCGCCCGCAAACGTGTCACGCACCAGCGGGTGCGTCTTGAAGCGCTGGAACTCCTCGAATGGGTTGAGATAAGGGTTCGCATAATTGAGGTGGACCACAAAACCGACCGACACCAGGTTGTCGCCGAGATGATAAAGAAACGATCCACCACCAGTGTGTCGTTCGAGCGGCCAGCCAAACGTGTGTTGCACCAGGCCTGGCCGATGCTTCTCCGGCGCAACCTGCCAGAGCTCCTTGAGCCCGATGCCGTACTTCTGCGGCTCGCGACCCTGATCGAGGCCAAAGTGCTTGAGCAGAGTCTTGGTCAGGCTGCCGCGCGCCCCTTCGGCGAAGAGCGTGTATTTCGCCTTCAGCTCGACGCCGCGCGTGAAGGAATCCTTCGGGCGGCCGTCCTTGCCAATACCCATGTCACCGGTGGCAACGCCAGCGACCGCGCCCTCCGATGAATAGAGCACTTCGTTCGCAGCGAAGCCCGGAAAGATCTCGACACCCAGCGCTTCCGCCTTGGTGGCGAGCCAGCGGCACACGTCTCCAAGCGAGACGACGAAGTTGCCGTGGTTGCTCATCAGCGGCGGCATGAGGATGTTGGGCAACCGGATCGCGCCCGCGGAACCCAGCATGTAGAAGCGATCTGCGCTGACTGCGGTCTTGATCGGCGTGTCCTCGCCCCGCCAGCCTGGAAGCAACCGATCGAGCCCGATCGGATCAATCACTGCGCCTGAAAGGATGTGCGCTCCGACCTCGGAGCCCTTTTCGACCAGCACCACGGATGCGTCCGGAGCGAGCTGCTTAAGATGGATGGCAGCAGCAAGCCCTGCCGGCCCGGCGCCGACAATCGCCACGTCGAATTCCATCGCCTCACGGGCAGGCAGTGCCTCGGCGCTCACCTCGGCGTTCATGGGCGCTCCCGACTCAGATGCAATTCTCTTGCCTTGCTGGTTTTCCACGAAATCGGCGCCATGACAATTGCGGCGCCGCCACGCCAGTCGCAATCGTCCCTTGTCTCAACCCAGACAGTCTCAACCGGATGGTTTCATGCCACGGCCACTTGGCCTAAGCTCGCAGCCAACCTTTGGGAACCAGCAATGATCGTTGATCGCGACAAGGCCGCCCGAGAGCTCATCGCCTTTTATCACGAGGCGGGCGTCGACGCGGTGATCGGCGAGGAACCGATCGACCGGCTGGCCGAAGACAGAGCGCCGGCGCTCGAAGGGCCGGATGACGTTCCACCGCGCCCGGCCGCGATTGTCGCGGCGCGTGAGCGTGCCCCCGCCTCGCACACCGCTCCGCCTTCCGGCCGCACGCGTGTCGAGCCGCCGGCACCCGCTGCGCCGGATGCCGCCGTGATGGCGGCGCGCGAAGCTGCGCGTAAAGCCGCAAGCCTGGACGAGCTGCGCGCGATCCTCGACCGCTTCGAAGGCTGCGCGCTGCGGACCACCGCAACGCAGCTCGTCTTCGCGGACGGCAATCCGAACGCGCGCCTGATGTTCGTGGGAGAAGCCCCCGGCCGCGACGAGGACATCGAGGGCCTGCCGTTCGTTGGCCGCTCCGGGAGGCTCCTTGACCGCATGTTGGCGGCGATCGGACTCGATCGCAAAAGCGTCTACATTGCCAATATCGTGCCGTGGCGGCCGCCTGGCAACCGCACGCCGACGCCGCAGGAGACCGCGATCTGCCTGCCGTTCACGCAGCGTCAGATCGAGCTGGTCGATCCCGACGTGCTGGTTTGTCTCGGCAATCCTTCGACGCAGACGCTGCTCGCAACCAAGGAAGGCATCACCAGGACACGCGGCCGCTGGTTCCACTACCAGACCGGCATGCGCGATATCCGCGCCATGCCGACGTTTCACCCGGCCTTCCTGCTGCGCAATCCGATCAGCAAGCGGCTCGCCTGGCGCGACTTCCTGGCGATCAAGAAGACGCTGGCGGCCGCAACCTAGTGCTCCGTTTCCGAAGTTCGCCTGACACTGCGGCACGCTCAATGCGAACTTCGGAAACAAAGGAGCACTAGCAAC
>WNGB01008626.1_pt1 | contig 14445 bp, 11 predicted proteins | sample 5400681 | NCBI WGS metagenome assembly WNGB01 (sample SAMN13153367, study PRJNA577476) | soil metagenome | isolation source: 115 cm soil or saprolite under grassland replicate 2 | place: USA:California | collected 2016-06-15 | reverse complement strand
TCTCCGGTGGCGATGATTTTTAAGGCTGCAATACCTGCTGCTGCCGAGAGAGGATTGGCGTTGAATGTACCGGGATGCGGCACCATGCGATAGCGGTTCCAGTGCGGATCAGCCTTGGGCTCAAATATCTCCATGACCTCCCAACGGCCCACGACAGCGCCACCGTTGAGCCCCCCAGCCATCACTTTGGCGAGGGTCGCCATATCTGGGATGACGTTAAAATACTCCTGCGCGCCACCAACGGCATAGCGAAAGCCGGTAACGACTTCATCAAAGATCAGCACGACGCCACGGCGTGTCGTTTCCTCCCGGAGGTGCTTGAGAAATGCCGGGCTCGCCGGGACTGTGTCATCGTACGAGCCCCCGGGTTCAGAAATGACGGCCGCGATATCGTCTGAGCTGTCCAGCGCCTGGGTCAGCGCGGCAGGGTCATTGAAGGGGATAAGCATAACAGAGCGTTGGACTTCCTCGGGGATCCCGGCTGACATGGGAACATCGTACGGGGCGATGACACCGCACATGACGTAATCGTGCCAGCCGTGGAAATGGCCCTCAAACTTGATGATTTTCGTTTTGCCAGTGTAGGCCCGTGCGGCGCGCAGCGCCAGGAGTGTGGCCTCCGTGCCAGAGCTGGTAAATTTGACCGACTCTGCACACGGTACCAGGTCCATAATGAGCCGTGCCCAGTCAATTTCGAGACGTGTGCTCCCGCCAGCATGCGTGCCGCGTGCCACCTGCTCCCGTACGGCCTCGACGACAGCCGAGGGCGCATGACCCAACAGCATGGCACCGTGTCCCATCCAGTAATCGATGTACCGATTGCCATCCACATCCCACTTGTGCGCACCCACGCAGCGGTCCACGTAGAGTGGGAAAGGATCGAAGGTCCGGGCCATATGCGTTACACCACCCGGGAGGAGGGCTTGCGCCTCCTGATGCAGCCGCTGGGATGCTGGATATTTCTCGGCTTAGGCGCGGGCGATGGTCAGAGTGTCCTGGCTTGGGATGGTCATGAAGAGGCTCCTTTATCCCAGACGTTACGTGCGGACGTGTTGATGCCGTGCCGCATGCTGATCAAAAATGACCTTGAGCCCTTCGAGGGTCAGGTAGGGCTCGATTTTTTGTACTGTCGTCGACCCTTCCGCGATCAGGGGTGCCAAGCCACCTGTCGCCACAATGAGGGGATTCCCTCCCATCTCGGCCCGCATACGCTCAACCACCGCATCAACTAGCCCAACATAGCCAAAATAGATACCCGACTGCATAGCATGCACGGTGTGTTTGCCAATGACGGTACCCGGGTTGGCAAATTCCACCCGTGACAGTTTCGAGGCGTGCTGCGCCAGGGCTTCAATAGAAATGGTGATCCCTGGAGAGATGGCGCCACCCAGGTAAGCGCCTTCTGCAGAAACAGCATCGAAGGTTGTAGCCGTCCCCAGATCGACCACGATGAGCTCCCGATGGAATTTGTCATAGGCGGCGACCGCGTTGACGAGACGATCAGCGCCCACCTCTTCAGGACGATCCATAAGAATAGCGATCCCTGCCGTCGTGTGGTCAACAATCAGCGGTTGGCAGTCAAAATAGACGTGCGACACCTCAGTCAAGGAGAACAGCTGGGAGGGCACCACACACGAGATCGCTACATGGTGAATCTCCTTGGCGTCGATGCGCCGCTGGGCACAGAGTCCCTGGACCAGCACCCCGTATTCGTCGCTGGTGCGGTGCCGGCTGGTGGCCAGGCGCCAGTGGGTGACGAGGCGGTCGTGGTCATAGACTCCCATCACTGTGTTGGTATTGCCCACATCAATCACCAATAGCATGTCTGCATCCTTCTCGTGACCAGTAGATGACTCCCAACAGTCCCTCTGGCTTAGCAGAAAAAAACTTCGCCTGCGACCAGCCGTTGCTGGACGCCCTCGGTATTCTGTACGAGTAAAGCCCCATCCTCGGCGAGGTCTATGACAGTTCCCACGCCAGCGCCAGAGGCGTCAGTAAAACGCACTTGGCGTCCGATAATCGGTCCATAATGTAACCACCGCTGCAGGATTGGTGTGATGTTTCCCTGGTGAAAAGTATGGTAGAGACGTTCAAGATGCGACAGTAACCCAGCAAGAAGTGGTAACCGTGCCCAGGGGTGGCCAGCGGCCAGGGCAAGCGACGTTACTTGCTGATGTAACTCTGGAGGGAAATGTTCGAGCGCTGTGTTGACATTGATACCAACACCAATGATGACCAGAGGGGAGGTCGCAGGACTCAGCACCGCTTCACATAAGATGCCAGCAGCTTTTTTGCCATGGATTTCGACATCATTTGGCCATTTCAGACGTACAGGGAGAGCGCTATACTCCGCCAGAGCCTCAGCCGTGGCGACAGCGCTCGCCAGGGTCAGCTGTGGGAGACGAGGCGTATCGACCTGGGGCCGTACGAGGAGCGACAAATAAAGACCTACCCCTGCAGGAGAAGCAAAGATGCGTCCATGACGTCCACGTCCGTGCGTTTGATGCTCCGCCACCACGACTGTTCCTTCCGGAGCGCCATGGTGTGCCAAGTCCTTCAGAATGTCATTGGTCGAAGTCGTAGAAGGCAAAATATACATGGTCCGTCCAAACGTTTGCGTCGTCAGGAGCTGCTGCAGAGCTGGGGTGTCAAGAACATCGATAGACTGTGCCATGGGCATGCTGTAGGCTCGTATTCTTGGCAATGCCTGGAAGCTGGCCCGTGCCCTGTACATTTTGGCACATGCAGCGCCATGCAGGCTTAGGCATCGCGTTGGTCTGGCTCGACGGCTTGTTTGAGTTTGTCAATTTCCTGCTGTAGCAGTCCCTCGAGAAGATCGGGCATGTGTGCATGCACCACGTCGCGCACTGTTTCCAACATCTGTGGCATAAGCTGCGCGAGCGCCGTGGGGAGGTGCACGTCGAGGGCCTCGCGGAGTATCTGGACCATGTGCTGTCCGAGCATATGATACAGAGCGTCGAGTGACGCGGTCTCTGGCACAGCACTGGGGGGGGCATCCTGTGGTGCTTGTGCCACCGGGGGGAAGGCTCCATCGCTTGCCCTCCGGGCGGTTTCGGTTGGGTGCGGTACCTCGAGAGGAGTAGGCGTGAGGGCCACGTCGCTCCACGTCTGACCCACAAGGTCAACAGCTCTCTCAGACTCTGCACTGCGGGTGACGGCCGCGGCATCGACCCGCTCCATAGACAATCTCGCCGCCATGCGGGCATCGCTCTCTGCGTGTTCCCGGGCGCTCGACACTGATGCCTCGAAAGCGTTCCCCTCTGGACGGGGCAGGATAGTCGCGACGGGCGAGGCAGGGTACAGAGGGCGGTGCACCACTGCTACGAGTTGCTTCACCATATCGAGCAGGACTTGGGGTTCAAATGGTTTGGCCAGATGCGTGGTCACGCCCGCCCGCTCCCCTTTGGTTTTGTCATACGCCGCAAAACCGCTCGTCAGAAGGACGACAGGCATATGGCGGCCGCTGGCACTCTGGCGGATTCTCTGACAGAGTTGGAAGCCATCCAGGCCAGGCATGGAGGCGTCAGCCAGCACAATATCGGGCAGCAACGTCTGCGCTTTGTGCAGGCCATCCAGGGCATCACTCACCACCATGACCTCAAAACCTTCGCGGGTAAAGGTGGTCTCGACGATGGTTTGAATGGAGAGACTGTCTTCAACGAGCAACAGTTTCGTGGCCATACTAAGCCTTTCTCGTACCGTAACAGCACCATAGCCGGGGAGAAACGGTCGCCCGTTGCGTCCACGCCATGCATCCTAAGAAGACAGAGAGAGGTCTCAAGCGTATAATTCCTCAAGACTACCGTCGACTACTGGAGACTTTGAGGAGAACTCGCCTCTGCCACACAGCAGAGCCGCAGGAGCCCTGGCGGGGAGAGACCAGCCTCCTCAGGGCAAACGATACATCGCTCCTAAAGCGGGCGTATTGTACTACAACGCTATCCTGAAGACAATCATGTGGCTCTCGTACACGTGCTTGCCACGCGTGCTAATTCTCCAGAATAACATAACCTTACGCAACATATCGACAAGCCATTATGCGTCTGATTGATCGCTATATTATTCGTGAACTCTGGCCCTCGTTTCTCCTGGCCCTCGTCGTGGCCACGTTGGTCCTCTTCGTCGATAAGCTGCTGTGGCTCACGAGTCTGATTCTCCGGAACCACCTCGATCTGATGACATCCGGGCTCTTGCTCTGTTACACGCTGCCGACGGTCAGCGGTCTCACCCTCCCTATTGCCTTTTTCATCGGATGTACGTTGACGTTTAATCGGTTATCGATGGATAGCGAGTACGTGGTCCTCAAAGCTGCTGGGATCAGCACGTACCGGCTGCTCGTGCCACTGGGCGCAGCGGCTGTGGTGGTCTATGGTCTGTCCAGTTTTGTGCTCATGTATGTCTCGCCCTGGGGGTTTCAGGGATTGCAACGCCTCTTCTTTGAAGTGGCACGCAGCCACGCATACTACCATCTTCAAGAGCATGAATTCAACGATGGGTTTCAAGGTCTGGTGCTGTATGTGGAGCGCACTGTGCCAGAGCAACAACGGCTCGAAGGCGTCTTTATCGCTGATACACGCTCAGGAGTGTCACAAATCATTACCGCGCAGGCCGGTGAGCTGTTCAGCGAGCCCGAAGCCCTCCGTGTTGTTTTACGTCTCGAACAGGGGGCCATCCATCGCTCTGCGCCACCGTACAAGCGCTATGATGTCTTAACTTTTGGCCACTACGATATCGTTCTCAATCTTGAGACGAGTTTAGCGCGTCAGGCACGTGATGACGCGCGTCCACGTGAACTGTTTCCCTCCCAGTTGCGCGCTGAGATTGCGCGTCGGCAGGCCCTCGGGCAGCCGTCTCGTTATCTCGTACTCTACTGGCATAAGCTCTTTGCGCTCCCGTTTGCGTCAATCATCTTTGCTGGCCTTGGGCCTGCCCTCGGTGTCGTCCAGCCCAAGTCTGGGCGCTCCGCAGGGTATGTCCTGGGTCTGGGGGCGATCTTTGTCTATTATATTTTTTTAACGGCCAGTGATGCCCTGACGGACAAAATCCCCTTCTTCCCGGCTTTCCTTGCCGCCTGGTTCCCCAACATCTGCATGAGTGGCATCACCATACTTCTGTTGCGTCGGACGTCTCGAGAGGCCACCCCCCTTGATGTGGCGTGGCTGTGGGAAGGCCCACAACGCCTCTGGCAACGCTGGCGCCCACAGCCGGCCGTGTAGCTGGCACCACAATGCATTCGACCTGCTGGTGGGTAATAAGCTGTCCTTCACTGCTGCAGGCGGGGGCCCGCTGGTTCGAGGATGATATTGTAAGATTGGAGCAGCGTGCTCTTGGACTCCTCAAGACGGACGATGGCTTTGAGATACTCCGTAAGGGCATTGATGCCGTTGGAGCGTTCAACAGACAAAACATCCTGAAACTGCAGCGTCGTAAAAACAGTCGCCAGCCCAACCTGGAGTTTTTTCTCTTCGGCCTCGAGTTGTTTGGTCGCAAGTCGCCCCGAGATCCGTGTCGCCTGTACACGTTGGGAGTTCGTGAGCACATCACGGAAAGAGTTGCGCACTTCAGCCATGATGCTCTCCTCCAGATCCTTGATGCGCAGCATCTGCTGACGGATAGCCAATTGTGACTGCTGCACACGCCCCTTCGCCTGGCGGTTTTGGAGGGGATAACGGAAGGTCAAACCCACATTCCACCCGTAGCTCCGGGAAGGGTCGATCTGGTCGAAACTCCCCCCATAGTGCGGGTCAACCCCATTGATGCGCAGTGTGGCTTCCAGGTCCAGGGTAGGCAAGGTCTGATTCTGGTCAAAGACCAGGGTGATGTGTTGATTCTCCAGGGTGAGCTTCGCCTGAATGAGATCGGGACGCTGTGCGAGTGCCTGTCGGATCTGCTCTTCTTGATCGAGGGTTGGATCCGCGTATGTTGGCGTATCAACAGGCGTAATCATGACATCAGCGAGTTCCCCGGTGAGACTGAAATTCATCACGCGCTTCAAACGGTCTTCCGCCGCCCGTAGCGCATTCTGGGCGAGGAGGATACGTTCCTCCGTGCGGGCAATAGTGGTTTCAGCCTGGAGCACATCGAGAGGCGCAAGAGTGCCAACGGCCACTTGCTTGCGGATCTGATCGAGCAGCTTTTGCGCCAGCACCAACTGCTGTTTCTGCACCTCGAGATCCTGGCGACGGAAGACGAGATCCCAGTAGGCTTGCTGGACTCGTGAGGTGATAACAATAACCTGACGGCGGAAATCTTCTTTGGATATGGTAAGGTTGTTCTGGGCAATGAGGATTTGCGTCTTGGTAACCTCTGAGCCAAAATTTTTGAGCAAGGGTTGCGTGGCTCTCAACGTTGCCTCGCTCGTATAAAAGTCACTCCGAGGTCGGTTAGGATACGGAAAGCCAAGAAAGAAATTTTGATCGACGCCTTGACGACCCGCTTTCTGTTCGGTCCCAGCCGTTCTACGAGTAGTCGAGAGGTGCGTCTCAGACAATTCGACATCGGCCGTGCCACCATAGGGGATCAGTTGGGAGAGCCCCACTGCCAGCCGTTGCTCCTGGGAGTTATCCCTCGAGGTGCCATTAGGAAAACGATCGAGAAACGCCGTGGCCGTATCCTGGGTGCGGCTGTCTGAAGCACGCAGCGACGCACGGGTAGTCAGATCAAAAATACCTTCGCGCTCGGTGATCTGCGCTTCGCGGATCGGAGGATTCAGGCCCGCAATCTGGATTTCCAGATTGCTCTGGAGAGCAAAAGCCGTGGCTTCACGCAGGGTGAGGGACATTTCGCGCCGTTGCGCCTGGGCTGTCGCAGTAGGCACAAGAGCATGGCCGAGCACACAGCTCCCCATGAGCACGAGCATGACCTTGAGCGTTGCTGCCCTCCTGGATAACACACCTATGCCTGTCCCGCGACGTGTGTTCATACCCCCCTTTCATCTCCCTAGCTCTGGCCTTGAGCCAACGGCGTCATCCTTATGGACATCAGGACTACTGACATACAGCCTTGAGGCTGGGTTTTGTACTTGGAGTCTGGCCCAATGTCAAGCGTGTTTTTTCGCGGCATGCCGCAGGCGCGGATATGTCGCAGTACGTCAGAGAAGGCAGCGGGTCGGGTGCGTTGCTGTGTGGGGTGAGACGCATCATGGTCGCGTGTTCGTGCTTTACAGCGCTGTGGCACTTGCTTTTCTATTGCGGTCGGCACCTGGCATTGTTATAGTACCCCACCGACCAATATCGCGCACCATACCCCAGACCGATATGCAACGGGATGATTTATGCAGATTGTAGAAAATTTTGCAGCGTTTGATAAACTGGCCTATCCCAAGCCCGTCCTCGCTCTCGGGAATTTTGACGGTGTGCATCTCGGTCATCAGGCGATCTTTCAGCATGTGGTAACCCGCGCCAGGGACATTGATGGGACGAGCATGGTGTTTACCTTTGAGCCGCATCCCTTACAGGTGCTCGCGCCTGAGAAAGCCCCACCACTGCTGACGACCTATGAACAAAAAATTCGCCTGATTGCTGCGCTAGGGATTCAAGTCAGTTTGCGAGTGCCGTTTACGGAGCAGTTTGCACGCCAGGAGCCTATCGAGTTTGTGCGTGATGTGCTCTGTCAGCGTCTCGGCATTCACGAGGTCGTGGTGGGGCACGATTTTCGTTTTGGGCATCGGCGGGCCGGTACGGTGGACTTTCTCCAAGAACATGCGGCATACTTTGGCTATCGGGTAACGGTGATTCCGGCCATTATGCAGGATGAGACGGTGGTCAGCAGCTCAAACATCCGTCGCTTCCTGCTACAGGGCCAGGTCGAACAGGCTGCGCGTCTGTTGGGACGCTATTATGCCATTGAAGGCCCCGTTGTGGAGGGTTTTCGGCGTGGCGCCCAGTTGGGCTTTCCCACGGCTAACGTTCGCCCGATCAATGCAATTGTACCACATACAGGGGTCTATGCCGTGCGGGTGGAGTGGGACAAACGTCTCTACCCAGGGGTAGCAAACGTGGGGTACAATCCAACGTTTGGCAACCAGACCCTCAGCGTTGAGGCACATCTGTTTGACATCGAGGCATATCTGTATGGTGCTACAGTGCGGGTCGAGTTTTTGCATCGTATTCGTGAGGAGCGCAAATTTGCTTCAGTAGAAGAGTTGGTGGCGCAGATTGCCTGTGACGCGCAACACGCCCGTAGGGTGCATGCCCAACTCGCAACCATAGCGTAAAGACCTGTCTGAAGCAACGTAGAGGAAAACGGGCAGAGTTCGTACACTATATGAGTCAGCCATCTCCCCACGTTATCATCGCCATTGATGGACCCGCTGGGGCGGGCAAAAGCACTGTGGCACAGCGTCTGGCTTCTCTCCTGGGTTATCACTATGTGGATTCAGGGGCGATGTATCGTGCTGTGGGGTGGCTTGTGCATGAACGTGCCTTGCCTCTGGAGGAGCCCACCGCCATTCTGGCGTGCCTTGAACGTACGCCAATCTCGTTCACGTTCCACAATGGAACGTTGGAGGTTTGGATTGCTGGGCAGTGTGTGACCTCTCACTTGCGGGGTGAGGCGGTGTCGCAGGCCGCTTCCACCGTGGCGACCATGTCAGGTGTGCGTCGGATGATCACAGCACAGTTGCGGCACCTGGGTTGTCAGGCAGACGTGGTCATGGAAGGGCGTGATATTGGCACAGTCGTCTTTCCAGATGCGACTATGAAATTTTTTCTCGATGCCTCCCTGCAGGTGCGTGGCCAGCGGCGTATGCAGGAGATGCAACAGGTCGGGAACCCTGCCACGCTAGGGCAGGTTGTGGAGGCAATGGCCAGGCGCGATAGACAGGACCGTGCCCGCCCTGTGGCCCCTTTAATGCCGTCCTCCGAGGCCCATACGATTGATACGACAGATTTGACAGTTGACGAGGTTGTCCAAACTATGCTATCAGAGATTCAACGTGCTCTCCCACGAGAGGGGGGATGAAATGGGAGGGGCACATGGGGTAGAGGCAGGAGAGGCATGTGAGCGCATGCGTTCTCTAGGGCATAAACAGGAGGTTGGAGTTTCCATGACTGACAAGATAGAGCAGCAAGAAGCGCTGGCACTTGAGATGCCAGGAGCAGCGGGACATGAAAGTCAGATGCCGGCGCAGGACGCTGGCGCTGCTGAGGCTATCGCCGTTGAGGACGTGACCAGCCGGGAAGAGTTGGAGCAGCTCTACGAAGAGAGCCTAAAACATATCCAAGAGGGTGAGATCGTCCGCGGGCGCGTCGTCCACATTGGACGGGATTCGGTGTTGGTGGACGTCGGATATAAATCGGAAGGGACCATTGATCTCGACGAGTTCCCTGACCAGGGACGGTATCTGCAGGTTGGCGAAGAAGTGGACGTGCTCCTGGAAGAAAAAGAGGATAGCGAGGGACAGGTTATCCTCTCGAAGGAGAAGGCGAATCGCATCAAGATTTGGGACGATATCAGCAAGAAGTACGATGGCAATGATGTCGTCGACGGAGTGGTGGTCGCCCGTATCAAGGGCGGTTTGACAGTGGACATCGGCTTGAAGGCCTTTTTGCCAGGTTCACAAATTGATCTCCGGCCGGTACGCAACCTCGACAAGCTCATCGGTGAGCGGTTGCAGATGCGTATCATTAAGCTCAACAAGCGGCGGGGCAATATTGTCCTGTCCCGGCGCGTCCTCCTGGAAGAAGAGCGGCAGCGTGCCAAGGAGAAGACGCTCGCGTCGCTGACGGAAGGCCAAATCATTGAGGGTGTGGTGAAAAACATCACCGAGTACGGTGCCTTTATTGACTTGGGCGGCATTGATGGCCTCTTACACATCACCGACATGTCCTGGGGACGGGTGAGCCATCCCTCGGAGCTGTTCGCCATTGGTGACAAAGTCAAGGTGATGGTCCTCAAGTTTGACCAGGAACATGAGCGTGTCTCGCTCGGTTTGAAACAGATGACCCCGGATCCCTGGACGCACGTGGCTGAGAAGTATCCCGAAACGTCACGCGTAGCTGGGAGGGTCGTCAGTATCACCGATTACGGCGCCTTTGTGGAACTGGAAGAGGGGATCGAGGGGCTGGTGCACGTGTCGCAAATGTCCTGGGCCCGACGCACCCGTCATCCCTCGAAAATCGTCAACATTGGCGATACGATCGAGGCGGTGGTGCTCAGCGTCGATAAGGACAAAAAACGCATCTCGCTGGGCATGAAGCAAATTGAGCCCAACCCGTGGACGACGGTAGATGAGCGCTATCCCGTGGGGAGTGAAGTCGAAGGCAAAGTCCGCAACCTGACCGACTTCGGGGCGTTTATCGCGTTAGAAGAAGGGATCGACGGCCTCATCCACATTTCCGATATGTCCTGGACCCAGCGTGTCAAGCACCCTTCGGAAATCCTCAAAAAGGGTCAGAAGGTGCGGGCTGTCGTGCTGAATGTGGATAAAGATAATGAGCGCTTATCACTCGGATTGAAGCAGATGGAACTCGATCCGTGGACGCAGGTGCAGACGAAATACCAGGTTGGGCAGGACGTGCGTGTGAAGGTGGTGAAAGTAACCAATTTTGGGGCTTTTGCTGAGCTTGAGGACGGTGTTGAAGGACTCATCCACCTGTCTGAATTGAGCCGGGAAAAGGTTGCAGACCCAGAAGATGTTGTCAGCGTCAGCCAGGAACTTGAAGCAAAAATTATCAAGATCGATGTGGAGACGCGCAAGATTGGCCTCAGTGTCCGGGCTTTTATGGAAGAAAATGAGCGCCAGGAATTGCGTGACGTCAACCGCCAGGCTGCTGACACAGTCACCCTCAGCGATACGGCCCCAGAGGGAATGGCGACATTGCGTTCAGCTTTAATCGATGCTGCCAAGGAGGAAGAAGACGCCCAAAGCCTCTGATGTGTGGTTGTTGGACTCATCATCCGGGAGAGGCAGGGTGAGTCCAGGGCCATCTGTTTATCTTGGATAGTAGGGGTAGCCGAGGGTTCTCTGGCTTGAGAAAGCGAGAGATATGCTTGACAAGCCTTATGGGTGGGAGTATGTTGACACTCCTACATAATGCTCGGGTGCTGTGCGCTGGTTCCCCCTTCAGGAGACTTAAATGCATGACAAAGGCAGAACTCGTTGAGAAGGTTGCTGAAAAGATACAGCTCACCAAGAAGCAGACCGAGGCTGTCGTCAACATTATGCTGACTTGTATTACTGAGGCGCTGAGTGAGGGGGATAAAGTTGAGTTGCGCGGCTTTGGGAGTTTTCGTATACGTAACCGAAATCCACGTGAAGGGCGGAATCCCAAAACGGGTGATACGGTACAGATTCCAGCGAAGCGGGTGCCGTTTTTTAAGGCTGGTAAAGAGCTCCGCGAGATGGTTGACGATCAGTAGCCCGTGTGTCGTAGGTCTTCGTTCCCCTTTCTGTCTACGCCATGGTAGGCTCCTTCGGAGTGCCTAGGATGCAGAGCAGAGGAGGGGAGTGTGCTTCCCCCTCTAGATACTGTGCATGAAAGCAGCTTTCTCAATGCGAGAGCCGTGCGTTGTGTTGGTTGGTCCCACTGCTGTGGGGAAGACGGCTCTCTCTTTGCCCATTGCGCAGGCGCTTGACGCTGAGATTGTCAATGTTGATTCCCGCCAGATCTACAGACATATGGATATCGGTACTGCGAAGCCTTCCACGGTGCAGCAGGCCCAGGTACCACATCATTTGCTTGATCTTCTCCTCCCTGATCAGCAAAGTAGTGCAGCGCAGTTTCTGACCGTAGCCCGTCAGGTACTTGATGAGCTACGGCAACGTGGAAAACGCGCGCTTATTGTGGCGGGGAGCGGTCTCTACCTGCAGGCATTGCTCTATGGGCTTATGCCAGCCCCCACAGCCTATGAACCATTGCGACGTGCGTTGTCCATGTATGCCGACCGGTATGGCACACCAGCACTCCACCGGCGTCTCCAGCACGTTGATCCCGTTGCGGCCTCCTCCTATCACCCGCATGATCGTGTCCGCCTTGTCCGGGCGTTAGAAGTGACATATCTGACCGGGGAGCCATTCTCACTCCACCGCCAGCGTCATCAGGGCCAAGAGCCGATGCTCCCGTATACAGGGATTGCCCTGACGCGGGAGCGAGCCGATCTCTACGCTCGTGTTACGGCGCGCACAGATATGATGCTTGCCGCTGGTTGGTTGGCAGAAGTGGAGAGGCTGGTGAGGTGGGGGTATACGCGCGAATGTGCAGCCATGAACAGCCTCGGCTACCGCGAGCTCCTGGCCTATGTGGCGGGAGAGATGGCCTGGCACGAAACGCTGACAGCCATCAAAAAAGCCACCTGGCATTTGGCCAAGCGCCAGCTTACGTGGTTCCGTAAAATGCCACGCTTGTGCTGGTTCAACCTGTCAGCTGTGGATGAGCCGACAGCGGTAACAACTCTTGTTACGCACCTGCAGGCTATACTGACGGGCGGGGAAGGCTGGGAGCGTGACTCACGCATGGTAGATGCTCTGGAGGGATAAATAAGCCTCCCCTGGGGGGCTGGAGGGCATTGTGCATCCTATTTTGTTCCGTATTGGCCCGTTGGTGGTGCGTTTTTATGGGCTGATGTACGTGACCGCGCTGCTGATGGGGATATGGTTGCTCCGTCTTGAAGCCAAACGCCGTCATTTGCCGCCTGACCAGATGGTCGATCTCGCCTTTTATGTATTTGTAGGTGGCTTGCTAGGGGGGCGGCTGTATTATGTGCTCTTCAAGTGGAGCTATTATGGGGCCCAGCCATGGAAGATGATCGCCGTGTGGGAGGGGGGCATGGCGATCCACGGGGGCCTCATTGGCGGGCTCATTGGTGGCTGGCTATTTGCCCGCCTCCATGGTCTATCCTTCGCAACCCTCTGTGATATGGTTGCTCCCGCCATCAGTTTAGGACACGCATTTGGTCGTTTTGGCAATTTCATGAATGGCGATGCCCATGGCTATCCGCTCCATTCACCCATGCTCCCGACATGGCTACGCCATTTTCCGGACTGGATGGGTGTGACCTTTCCCACGACAAGTATTGCCGGTCAAGAGTTTGGTCCAGTACCACTCCATCCGGTGATGCTCTATGAATTAGTGCTCAACCTTATAGGGTTTGTGTGGCTGTGGAGTTGGCGGAAAAAACCCTGGCCTCCAGGTTGTCTGTTTGGCTTGTATCTGATGTACTATGCGTTAGTACGGTCATTTACATCGCTTTTTCGGGCTGACGACCTCTATCTAGGTGCGCTGCGTATGCCCCATGTGATTAGCATAGTGATGTTGCTTGCCGGATTGTTCACCTTCTTGCGTCCTCGCTCTCACTCTGTTGCACCATAACATGAGGATTGTGACGGATGATATTGGGCTGGGGGGGTAGTCCGTAACGGAGTTGGTGGAAGCTATAGCGGCTCCAGACCACAGCGAGAGAAGGAGCTAACACCATCCATATGTTGATGTGCCCATAGTGCATACCGTGACGGAGGTCGCTGCCCCACGTGGGTGTGAAGGACTCGGTATGGAGATTCAAAAAATAGAACGTCACTTCGAGGAGGAGCACGAGTCCCCCAAGCTGCGCAAGATAGGCTACGCGATGCAGAAGTGTAGTTTGTGCCGTGATGAGTTGGGCAGCGGCCGGCAGGCAGGCAATGGTGAGGGCAATATCGAGAGCCCGCGGTTGGTGTTCAAACACGACAAAAACCATAAAAGCGAGGACAAAAGCGGGGATAGCGTGCAGGAGAGCGAGCCCTCCACGCCACCACCGGCCGAGCAATCCTTGCAACCAACGTCTGTCACTGAGTATAAGCCAACTCACGCCTCCGATGAGCGCGGTCAGGAAGACCACACGAGGGATAGAACTCCGAAAGCCTTGCACCGTACGGCTCAGGACATCACGTCCCAGAAAATCTGTGCCCAGGGCGTAACGATACCCTGGGGCAAGAAACTGATCACGACTGTGAATTTCCATAGGATCGTAGAGTAAGAGTGATGGCGCCCACATAGTGACAGCACCGAGAATCAGGAGACACCAAAAGCCAGTATAAACTGACTTGGGGGGGGAGGAAGGTCCTGGAGTATAGGCTTGGGGTACAGGAGGACGCGGTTGGGCTTGCGAGTGAGGAGAGGTGTGCCACTCGCATAGACAACGTAAGACGAAGTACAGAGCCCCCATACAGAGGATAAAGCCTTGTAGAACAGGAAAATCACGTCGTTTTAGGGCTTCGATGCCAAGGCTCCCTAGGCCAGGGAACGTGAAGACATACTCGATGAGACTCACTTCCAAGAGGAAGTGCTCGAGGTGTGGGCGAAAGGATGTCCTGAAGTGCTGCCAGCGCTGCTGCAGAGGAACTCCCTGGGCATGGCGCTCTCGAGATCGTGTGTACCAGACGCGTAGCGGCGTAAGCGCTAATATTGAGGCCGGTAACAGCATGTAGAAAGGGTTAAAGAAATAGTA
>WNGB01011232.1_pt1 | contig 14446 bp, 18 predicted proteins | sample 5400681 | NCBI WGS metagenome assembly WNGB01 (sample SAMN13153367, study PRJNA577476) | soil metagenome | isolation source: 115 cm soil or saprolite under grassland replicate 2 | place: USA:California | collected 2016-06-15 | reverse complement strand
CTCACCGTGCCGCCGAAGCCGACGAACCTCGCGCTCCGCCTTCCGGTCCAGGACGTCTACTCGATCACCGGCGCCGGCACCGTGCCCGTCGGACGCGTCGAGACCGGCCTCCTGAAGGTCGGGATGAAGATCCACTTCATGCCCGCGGACAAGGTCGGCGAGGTCAAGTCGATCGAGATGCACCACGAGCAGATCCCCCAGGCGGAACCGGGCGACAACGTCGGGTTCAACGTCCGCGGGGTGGACAAGAAAGACCTCCGGCGCGGGGACGTCGCGGGCCCGACGGATCACCCGCCGACGGTCGCGAAGTCCTTCACGGCGCAGATCATCGTCCTCAACCATCCGAGCGTCATCACGGCCGGGTACACGCCGGTCTTCCACGCGCATACGGCCCAGGTCGCATGCACCTTCGAGGAGATCATCGCGGCGCTCGACCCGAAGACGGGCGCGCCGAAGCCCGAGAAGCCGGACTTCCTGAAGACGGGAGACGCGGCGCGCGTGAAAATCCGTCCCTCGAAGCCGTTCGTGATCGAGCCCTTCAAGGCGTTCCCGCAGATGGGACGGTTCGCGGTCCGCGACATGGGGCAGACCGTCGCGGCGGGTCAGGTCATCGACGTCGAAAAGCGGTGACCTCCATCCACTCCTTCCGGTCCTCAGGTTGAACCATGGCCCAGAAGGCGCGGATCTCGCTGAGCGGAACGGACCCGAAGAAGGTCGACAACGTGTGCCAACAGATCAAGCTCATCTCCGAGCGCACCGGCGTCGCGATGTCCGGGCCGATCCCGCTGCCGACGAAGAGGCTCCTCGTGCCGGTCCGCAAGTCCCCCGACGGCGAGGGCAGCGAGACGTGGGACCGCTGGGAGATGCGGATCCACAAGCGGCTCATCGACCTCGACGCGGACGAGCGGGCGTTGCGGCAGCTGATGCGCATTCAAGTGCCGGACGGCGTGAACATCGAGATCGTCTTGCGATCGTGACGTCAGCGCGGCCCTAGGTAGCTCCGGGCGAGCGCGAGCAAGGCGACGACGTCGGCGATGAACAGGGCGAATCCTCCGGCGACGATCGCCGTCGGGAGCATCGCGAGGACGAGCACGATCGGACCGAATCCGGCCGCGGATGCGAAGGCCACAGGCCACGCCCAGATCCGGCGGCGGAGGAACCCGATCCCCGTGGCGAAGGCGACGAGCGACGCATAGCCGCTCAGGAAGGCGTGGCCGACCGGGTCGAGGTGGGCCCAAAGGATCGCGAGCATCACGGAGAGGATCCATCCCGCGGCGGGCGCCATCGCGGGCCAGGGTCGCCGATCCGCCGCGATGCTCACGAGGCACAGGACGATCGCCACCACCCCGGCGAGGAGGGCCACCCACGGCGACGCGACCGCGATCCGGCCGTACTGGATCGCCCCCGCCAGGAGAGCGAGGCTTCCGGCGACGAGGCTCAGGCCGACGAACCAACGCAAGGCGGTCTCGGTCCGCGGCGTCATGCCATGTCATCCGCCACGGCCGGAAAAAGGGTTGGGCCGCTCGCAGATATGGGCCGACCCCTCATCCCTGGAGCGGACGCGGACACTCGGACTGGATGTCTCCGGACCTGCGTCGGGCGAATCGCGCGGAAAGCTTCATGTGAACGGCGACGCTCTGCGCGCGCCTGGGCCGGTAGATCAGCGGAAGATCGCCTGCTTTGCAAGCAGGAAGTCCTGGGTTCAAATCCCAGCCGGTCCATTGCATCTTCTATCACAAAGGATTTGTACCTCGTACTCCATGTACCTCGCGATGGACGACGGAGGGAACGAGTCCCACGCGGCCTGGCGTGCGATCCTCGAGGACCCCGAGGTCAAGGAGTGGCATGCGCGGCTCGGCTTGAAGAAGACCGGAACGGCGGACGAGCGGGGCCGCATCTTGTACCGGTACTGCCGCGCTCTCCGGACGACGCCCGCGGCGATCGCTTCGCGCGCGAAAGACCAGAACGGTGGGAAGCGCGAGGTAGAACGCGACTTGCAGGCCTTCGTCGTCTTGATGCATCGGTCACACCGGCCCTCTGATCACGGAGAGGATGACGACGATCCCAAAGCCCGCGAGCGGTGCATGGCATCGCATTCGCCGTCGTACGCGGAGAATTTCGTGAAGGCCGCGAGGTCGTGGTGCGAACATAACGATGTCACGCTGCGGCGCATCTCGGTCGGCGACACGGACGCGGCGCCGACGGTCGAGAACGAGATCCTGTTGACGCCGGAGCAACTGCGGGAGGTCCTCGCCGCCGCGAGCCCACGCGGCCGCGTAGTCCTTTCCCTCGTCGCCTTCGGATGTCTTCGACCGGAGTCGATCGGAACGCGGGATGCGTCGGACGGCCTCAAGATGGGAGACCTACCTGACCTCGAGCTGGACGGCACTACGATCCGAGTCAAGAGCACTCCGCTCCAAGTGATCATCCGGCGCGAGCTGTCCAAGGTTCGACGCAAGTACTGTTCGTTTCTCCCCGCGGAGGCCGCGGACTTCGTGCGGGAGTACCTCGAGCATCGACTTGCACGCGGCGAGATCCTGACCGAGACGTCGCCGCTAATCCGTCCGGACTACAACCGGGAACGTCAGGGACGGCCGGCCCACATGCGCGGCTGCCCGTACCTGACGACGCAGGCAATCACGTCGGAGATCAGAGATGCGATGCGGGCCCGAGGACTGAGGCAACGGCCGTACTCGCTGCGGGCCTACTGCATCGCCAGACTGATGTCGGCGGAACGAGACGGCAAAATCGCGCCGCTCGATCGGATGTTCTTCTCAGGGAGGAAAGATGCGATCGACCTGCGGTACTCGCACTTCAAGTCCCTCTCCGTCGAGACGATTGACCAGTTACGTCGCAGCTACGCCGCGTGCGAGTCGTACTTGGGGGCGAAGCCCATGGAGACGATTCCCGCGGACGATGCCGCGGCGCTACGGGCCGAAATCGCAAGTCTCCGATCGGACTACGCCGAGTTGCGCGGCGCGTTGGACTTCGCGATCGACGTCGGGCTGCCTGACCTGAAGTCGAAAGCGCGCGACCCGGACGAAATGGAACGCCTCAAGGGTCGCATGGAGGGCGTTCGCCGTGCGACTCGGGGCAAGGGCGGAGGCGCGGCGACGTGATCCCGTCCGCGTGGTGCGAGGCATGCGGCGCGCCGCTGCCCCTGAACGGAGGTAGGTTTTGCGGACGAGGCCGCCTTCGTCTTGGCTCAGTGTAGTGGTACCGTTACCGGATTCGGCCGCGAGTCCCATGTTGGGGATTGACACGGTCGGTAAAACGCTCTTAGGCATTGACACGGTCGGGCTCCGGAGTAATATGGGCGAATCGCCTTGTACGAGATCGTGGAGCATCGGGGAATGTCTGAGTGTGATCGTTTCGTCCAGCAGTACTACCGAGTGGAGCTGATCTACCCCGACGACCTGCGTAGCCCCGGGCTTGGCCGGCGGAGGGAGAAGGTCGCCCTCTGTCTCAGACACGCCTCGGAGCGCACGTTGCTCGAGCGGGAGCGGTTGCGCGAGATCAAGAGGAAGCGAGCCTCCTCGACCATCGGACGGCGGTGGTACAGGTACGACCGGATTGACGAGGAGACGAAGGAAGCATGCGCGGACGCCCCAAAGGCCGCAGGGGAATATGGAAAGGGCCGGGCTGGAGCCCGATCAGTGACCGCTCATTCGTCACCGACCTCTCGAGTTTTCTTTCGGACGAGTGTCACTTCCCAGACTTCCGTCCTAAACGCTTCGAGACCCATCTGAGGAAAGCCGCGACGAGAGCGATTGTACCTCCGATGTAGAAGATCGTGGCCGCGGCGATGTTTACCTGCGGTTCTGAGAGGAAGGAAATCACGGCCGGCGCGTTGAAGATCGCAAGCGCACCCGCGCCGACGACAACCACGGCCAAGATCGCGACGAGGATCGCGTCCCGGCGAATCCTCCAGGTCCCAACGATCGACTTCCGGACCCCCCGCACGTCGAACGTGGCAGCCGCGTACTTGGCATAGACCTCCCGAACGTGGGACCGGATGGTTTCGAGCTGCGCCGGCGACGGGGTGCCGAAGTGGAGAATCTGATGAGCGATGAACCGCACTGAACGTACATCGTCCTCCGCATTGTCGAAGCGGGCGACGGCTCCGTCCGTGGGAACGCACAGGGCCTCCAGGAAACCGTTCTCGATTCGGAAGAGGATTCGAACGGGACCGACTCGTTGAATGTTGAATCCCAGGTCCGTTTCGGCTTTTGGCTTGAAGGACAAAGGAACCCGATCTTCGGCGGCGTCCTCCAGCTCTCTCTGCAAGCGACTCTCGAAGCTGTCGACGCCGAGCGTGTCCAGCACTTCCGAATCGACGGTTGCCGCCACGGATCCGAGAAGCAAATCACCGCTCGTCCTCAGGCCGCGGAACACGCGAACTACGATTCGGGCTTGGATGTAGACGTGTTCCAACCCTTCGAGGAGGCCCATCAGGAAGATGACGCCAATCATCGTGTACGCCGCGTCGTCGGATGCCGTCCCGGTGGCCAACGCGAGAACGAAGATGACAATCCCGTTGAGTCCTGCCAGAACGGTGAGGAATGGGAGACTGAACTTCTCGTAGATTCCGTTCCACGCAGCAATCCAATCGAGAGCGAATGCGCCGAAGAATGCCACGAGGATCAGGTATCCGACCCACTCGCTGGAAACTCGGAACTGGAGGAAAATCAACGCATCGAGAAGGGCAGAGGCCACGCTGATGACGTATGAGATCGCGATGGCCCGCCTACTGTCGGCCTCGAACCCCGAGTCAATCGCCAACGAGCATCCCCGGTCGGGGAATTGCCCATAAATAGACAACCTTTGCGGTCGAAAGTCACCATTGGGAATATCCCCGTGACGCCGTCGGGCACCGCTGTCATTTCGCTGTCTTGGCGTTGGCTTCGCGCTGTTTTCGCTGTTCCGCCATCTCGATTAGGAAGGCGTCGTAGGAGCGACGCATGAGGGCGAACTCCTTCGCCATCGTCTCCAGGGCCTCCGCGAGGCGTTCGTTGCCGATGGCCCCCTGGCCGTTCAGGTGCTCGAAGACCTCGAGGAGCGGGACGTGGTGCAGGACGACTTCCTCCCGGAGGATGCCCGGACGATCGTACGCCTTCAGCAGGAAGTCGCCCAAGTTGACTGTCACGGCGGACGCGCCGTCGATCGCGAAGCCGACGTGATCCCGGTTCGATTCAATCCGGGCGGCCTCCCAAGGATGCGTCGTGAAGCCGAGGTCCAGCAGGCCGTCCAAGGCCCGCAGGACGCCGTACAGGACCTCGGCCGACATCGGATTGTCCGCGCACGCGATCCGGACCTCGATCGTGCCGGACGGGGACGAGAGGATCGCTGCCTCGCGGGATGGTCCGAGCGGGACGACGATCTCCCGCTTCCCGTCGTGTGCTGTCAAAGTGCTGTCGAGTGCTGTCAGGGCCGCGGCGAGGCGGGGGGAGGGTGCCCCCTCTGACAGCACCATGTGGACTCCATGGTAGGAGATCGGCGGGTCGCTGCGGGACAGGGATCCGCGCCGTCTCAGACGGTAGTTCCCGCGCGACAGGCGTTCGATCTCCCCGGACTTCGCGAGCCTCGAGAGGATCGAGTTGCCGAGCTTCCCCTCCTTGATATCTGCTTCGGCGAAGATCTCCCGCGTGGTGTACGCGTGCGTCGGCGCCGTCCGGAACACGTCCAGAATGCGAGTCCTATATGCGGCGTACTTCGACCCCTCCCCCGAGCCGTCCTGCTCGTCGGCGACCCGCGTTGTCTGACTGCTGTCTTTCGACCGCTGTCTTTGAGGGGCTTCCTGGACGAGGATCCCGCCTTCCGGAGGATAGGAAACGAACGGGCGATTCATGGCCTCGACTCCTCGCCGCCGGTCCAACTTTCAATCTGGACGACCCGTTCAAGTGGAATTCGCATCGTCCCGTCGCGTCGGACGACGACAACGATCCGCGCGGCGGCGTCGATCGCGATGCGGCCGCGCAAGGCCCGAGGAGCATTCGAGCTGTCGAGAAAAATCACTTTGTCTTCCGGCATTCTTGCATCCTTCTCATCCAGCGTCTTCCTCCGGACACGAAAAAGGTCCGGCGATGCACATGAGGCGATGTCAACTATATCACCTTAGGCGCGCCGGTTTCCCCGGGAAAAAACATCGTCCAGCAGCGCCCTCCGCTGTCCGCCGCGCGGACAAGTACCTCGACGAGCTGGCCCGGAATGAGGCCATCGAACGGGATGGATTGGACGATCCGGACCCGGGCTCCGTTTTCCTCGCCCTCGAGGAACGCGACGAACGTCGTGCGGGTCCCGTCCTGGTCCGTGACGATGCGCTCTCTGATCTCGAGGATCTTCCCGCGGAGGGTCGTCGTCATGGAATCAGCCGAATGACGAGCCTGACGAACCACAGAGGTAGGCCCAGTGTCTCTACGATCTCTTGAATACTCTTTCCCGCGCGGAATGCGCTTCTGACGAGAACTGCAGCGCTCGGATCGTCGACGCGAAGCTTCAACCGCAACTCCCGCGGCTCGAAGCGCTTTCGGATGGCGTCGCGCGGGTTCGGAAAGTCTTTCGGCCAGGTCGACCCGGCCTCCGCGACGTACGACGGGCCCGGTGCGCCCACGGGCTCGAACGTGCACCACCCCAAGTCGCCAGGGCGGCGCGGACGAACGCCCGGCTGCATGACCGCCGCCGGGATCGCGGCCTCCGCGACGGTCCGCGCGGGCCGCTCCCCGAGAAGTGTGCGCTCGAGGTTCCGCAGCGCCGCGATTTCGTCGGGCGAGAGCCTGTCGGTCATTGGCGCCTCCACGGGATCCAGCTCTGACGCGGTTCTGCGGGGCGGCGGTGGTCGTTTTCAATCTCGTCGGACGACGCGATGGCCTCGCTGTATCGCTTGATTCGCGTAACGTGGCCCGGCTCGTCACCCTCGAGTTCGGCGAGGACATCGGTCAACGGGCGCGCCTCCCGAACATCGGGTTTCCGTCGCCCATCGGCCGGATCTCGCCGAGGTAGCCCGGCGGCCGTGCGGCCTGGAGGCCGAGCGCGGCCGCTTCGATCTGAACGTCGTCGATCGCGCGGCGCAACTTGATCGCCACTGCGTAGAATCCCGCGCCCGGGTACAGCTCGCGGAGGACGGCGCGGTCGGCCTCAGTCCAGGGTCGATGGTCGATCAAACCTCGGCCGGAACAAACCGGACACGGATCGAACACGATTCGATCGATGGTCCCGCTTCCGTCGCACCGCCCACACCGACCGCGCCGCACCGCGTCCCGTACTTCGTCCGTCACGAGGACCGCCTCCCGTCGAGGGCGGCTTGGACGAGCTGTTTGACAATGGCTCCGCGCGGGACTCCGGCGGACCGCGCGCGCCGAGCGATCTCGGCGGCGATCTCGTCTGGGAATCGTACGGTCGTGACCTGCGCGGAACGCCGGCGGTGCCTCTCTAAAATCTGCTCGTCGGTCAACATGGCAATTGTCCTCGGCATGTGGTTCGTGGTTTGCCGCCAGCGATCCGAATCTGAGGGGTTTCGGACGTATCGAAAAAAGGCCGGCTACTCCGCGGCACAGTTCGCGCAGGCCTCGGCTACCGCGCCGGACTGCCGATGGCCTTTACGACTTCCTTGTAAGCCGGATCGAGCCCTTCGAGGTAGTGAGAGGCCATGTGGGTGCCAACAGGCACGAACCAGGCCTGTTCCATCGCCCGATCGTCCGACATCTCTTTCGTGAAGCCTTCAACTTTCCAGTTAAGGCCAGCCCACTTCAGCCGCTCGAGCCACTTCTCCGTCTTGACCGAAGAGACAATCATGGCGACGGATCCTTGGTCCCTGAGAATCTTGGCGACGAAGATTGGTACGAGGCCGAGATCGACGTCGGCCGGGACCTGCAAGACGTCTCCGACGTCGTAGATCGTGAGGGTGACCTGGGAAGGGATGTGCGGGTACGCTTTGAACTCGGCATTAAGTCGCTCGACGATGCTACTGGCCGTCGCGAGAATCTTGCCTTCGTGACGTTGGGACCGCCGGGTTACGAAATAGGCCCACAGCCACTCGGCATCGGTCTGTGGTTGGTAGTCCGTTCGCCACGCGTCGTGGAAGAACGACTTGTCCGCCACGAGCCTAATAGGGATGCTTCTGAGTGCGAACAGACAAGTCGGTCCTCCACGTCCACCGGCGTCTCACTTGTTCTCTGCGAACGCCCTCTTCAGAGCGTCGTTAATGTCAGTACCGTCAGCGTGAGCGAGCTTCCCTTGGTACGCCTTGATCTCTTTCGGACTGACACCGACCCGCTCGAACTGATAGGTCGGCGGCGATCCGACAATCGTCTTGACAGCGACCACGCCGTCCTTCAGGCTGAAGCCTTGTTGCTTCGCAATCTCCGCGAGCGGCGATGGTAGCTTGCTCGCTTGGTAGAAGTTGATGCTCACTACCTTGCCCTCGCTCCGGGCTGCTCCTTCGCCGTGGGTCATGTCCTTCGTCCTCCCGATCTTTCCACTTGTTCGGTTCCTATTAAAGTGTGCGCTCTTATTCTCACTCAGTCGTTCGGCCACTTCTCGTACATCGGGGCCTCAAGCTGTACTGTCTGGCCTGACTCAAAATAGTTTGTCACGCCCTCCTCCAACCCGGGACCCCTGCCGGTCTACCGATGGGCTATCCGGCTAATAGGCTTTGGGGCTCAGGCTTGGGGCGTCGGACAACACTCGGCCGCCTTCGACGTCCGTCCAAGGAGGCCCAGAAAACGGCGTCATCGCGTTTTATGGGTATCGCCCGCCGACCGTGGGGGCGGCTTCAGGTACAAATCAGACTCCGGTTAACCGCCCGCGGCGCGCCGATCGCTATAGGTCAGACCTAAACCTCATGGCTACGAGATAGCTATAGGATGGCTACATTCGCCGCGGTCCCAGGCCTCCATGTCCTCGGATTCGATTGATCAAGCCCCTAATCCCAGCCGGTCCACTGCCCGCCGGCCCGCCCCTCGGTCCATTCTCGACTTCGTTTCCCACGCTCCTGTCCATGGTGTTGCGGGATGGCGCCGACGATTTTCGCTCCGACAATGAAGGAACGGACCCGCGTTGCGGCCAAAGACCTAAATCTAACCCTCACTCTTGTGCCGCCCTATGCCGATGATCGACGTGTATGCACCGCGAGACATTTTCCCTCCGGGGACGGAGGGCCTCCTAGGCAAGGAACTGACGATGGCGGTTCTCCGTGCGGAGGGTGTGGCAACCCCCGGGCCCTTCCATCTGAACAATACCGCCGCGTTCCTTCACCTCATGGAGCCGGGTCAAATACACACCGCGGCAACCCGCTCCGCACGCACCGTCCGCGTCCAGGTCATCACGCCGCCCGCGGCGTTGACGCGCGGAGGGCAGAAGCAACTCGTCAAGGAGATCACCGAGATCGTAACCAGGGTCTCCAACGACCCGACCCAATCCGGTCGCACGTGGGTGATTCTCACGGAGGCAGCCGAGGGCGGTTGGGGGCTCTCGGGCACCGCCTTTGGCCGGGAAGAATTCGCGGCGCTCGCAGCCAAGGCGGCTGCGGCACGCGCGAAGTGAGCGCACAACCGGTCTAGGAATCCAAGTCCCTCTGACGTGATTCCGGCCCCGTCCGGAGCGGACCTCCTGGGCGTTCGGCGGCTTGTGAAGCCCAGAGGATTTGAACCTCGGCAAGTTTAGAGCCCAGCCGGTCCGTCATTGACGGATCGGGACGGCGTTTAACGGCGACGCCTCTTGATCCGATGCGAGGGCCCGTGGCCCGCGCGGCGACGGGCGCGACGGCGCGCAGCCCGCGTCATCCGAATCTCCTTTTGTGCCATCGAGGCGGGAGAATTGTGCCGCTATTTGAACCAAAGCCCTCGGGAGATCCGGATGCAACGGACGAATTCAGAGGAAAATGTGAAGGGGGCCCGCGGTTGGCGGGCCGTGCTCACGCGACCGTGATGTGGCCGAGGACCGGGGTGAAGGTCCACGTGCCCGAGGCCATCACGATCGACCGGGACAGGTCGATGTCCACGGTCAGCGTCGTCGTGCTGCCCGAGCGGATCTCGAACGTCGTCGTCGTCTTCAGCTCGCCGGACGGCACGGAGAATGTGATGGTCGTGCCATTCGCTAGCTGGCCGGTCGCGCTGCTCACGACAATCCGAATCTGCGTGTACTTTCCCGGCGCGAACCGAGCGTTCGCGAGCAGCTCGGAGATGTTCACGAGGGACGCCAAGTCGACCGTCGTCCGCGCCAGCGTGACGTTGTGCCAGCCGACGTCGTCCGCCTTCCCGGCCTCGTGGGCCCAGACGTCGGTGAAGGTCACGTCCACATGGGCCCAGTCGCCGACCGCGTCCATCACGCGGACGTCCAGCTCGCCCTCGTACAGGTAGACGTAGGCGGCGAATCCGCCGAGGACGAGGGCCGCTGCGAGGACCAGTGCGATGAGAGCGCGTCGCATGTCCATCCTCCGGACGTCCGGTTGCATCGGTCCGCATTAAGGCTTGTTGAACGCCCATCGAAACGCGGGAGACGAGAATCGTTTATGGCCCTCGGACGGTTCTCGGGGGCGATGCGGATGCCCCGAGCCGCACGGGCGTACGACGCCGGATACATTGCGATCTACCGGTCGGGCGTCCACTTCAGCGACACATCCAGACCGACGACAGCCCTCGTGCGATTCATCGACCGCATGCATCCCGGCGGCCGTGCGCTCGAACTCGGATGCGGGGAGGGGAGGGACGCGATCTTCCTCGCGAGGCGAGGCCTCCAAGTCACCGCCATCGATGCCTCGTCATCCGCGTTGTCCCGCGCCCGCGAGCGTGCACGAGAGGCGGGCGTCCGCATCCGCTTTTCCCGAGGCGACATGACCGGCCGCCAGCCGTTCCGCAGCGGGACGTTCGATCTCGTCGCCTCGATCGACGCGTTTCATCTGGCGACGGGGTCCCGCGACCGCGCGCGCCATTTTCGGGAGGCGTACCGACTCCTGAAGCCCGGCGGTCTCTACTTCTTCTGCAATCACACCGCGCGGCGGCCTCGGATCAGCGCGGGCCGCGGGAAGGACACGATCTGGGTCGGCGCGCCGGACGGTGGGCGGGAGATCCTCGTCCCCCGCGTCCCGTACGCGGTCCTGACGAAGGACGGATACGCGCGGGCGATCCGCGATGCGGGCCTGACGATCCGGATGGCGCGGTTCACCCGGTCCTTCCCGATCCAGGACGACGTCGCCCTGATCGTCGGGGCCAAACCCCTCGCTTCCCGTCGGACCTAGACGCCCGCGTAGAGACGGTCCGCGAGTTCGTGCGGCAGCCCTGCCTTCCGGATCTCGCCGGCGACCGCGTCGATGTCGTACGACACCCGGCGCAGCTCGAACGTCCGGCGGGTGAGGTCGAGGACGCCCCACGCGGCCCGCGGATCGCCGTCGCGGGGCTGGCCCACGCTGCCCGGGTTCACGACGAGGCCCGACCGGAAGGGGCAGGTCATCGGGAGGTGCGTGTGCCCGAGGATGACGAACGGAGCGCCCGCCATCCGGATGATCCACTCGTCCGCGGACCAGGAGAAGACGTACTCGTCGTCGTTCCGAGGGCTCCCGTGGTACATGGCGACGAGTCCCTCCGGTAAGGCGGTGCGAACGCGGTCCTCGAGGTCTTTGAGGTATCCGACCGAGGCGGGCGTCAGGTGGATGCGGGTCCAGCGGATCGCGGTGCTCGCGAGCTCGTTGAAGGCGAACACCTCGCCGCCGAGGGCCGCGCGGTCGTGGTTCCCGCGGATCGCCCGCACCTTCCGCGCGCGCAGGATCTCCAGGACCTCGTTCGGCCACGGGTTATAGCCAACGAGGTCGCCCGCCACCCAGATGCCCTCCGGGGCGACGCGGTCGACGTCCGCGAGGACCGCCTCGAGGGCCGGCCGGTTCGAGTGGACGTCGGAGAGGACCGCGAGGCGCATCACGCGTCCGAACGGGATCGGGCTATTTCAGGTGTTCAACGTGCGCTCAAAGTTAACCTCAAGTAAGGTTAACAGGCAACACTTCGGACCGGTCGGCCGGAGGGCCCGTGATCCGATGGATCGCCCGCGACTCGCTCGCGGGCCACCGCGCCTGACCAATTCCGCCGCACGGACCGCGGTTCGTGTCAATCCCCAGTGTGGTGCTCGAATGCACAGCTTTAAGCCCTTGGGACCCTCTGGGCCGCGCATCCGACAGGCCCGCGTACAATGTACGACGCGGTGTGCTCGGACTGCGGCCAGGCCACCCAGGTCCCGTTCAAACCGGACCCGGCCCGACCCGTCTACTGCCGAGATTGTTTCGCAAAGCGCCGGCCGCGACGGTTCTGAGATCGACAACGGCACAGCGTTCGAACCTTTTTGTTCGAGCTCCACCCGGTCATGCGGCTGGCGCGGAGCTCGTATTTTCTCTTGCCTTCGAATTAGAATGGCCTTGATTTCATTCAGGGCTCCCGAAAGCAACGCCTCCGCTCAACACTTATCCGCCGCCGGCGCCTTGCGTGCCGCGTGGACCGCATCGAGGTCGCCCCAGGGATTGAGGCGACCCGCGACTTCGCGCTGCATCTTCGCGGCGAACGGACCCTTGTGATCTCGGACCTGCACCTCGGGTTCGAGGGCGCCCTCGCGGAACAGGGCGTCTCGATCCCCCGGTTCCAGCGTCGCGTTATCCTCGAGCGGCTCGGGAAGATGCTCGACCGCGTGAAGGCGGAACAGGTGGTCATCGCGGGCGACTTCAAGCACGAGTTCTCGAAGAACCTAGTCGACGAATGGGTCGAGGTGAAGCAGGTCTTGCGCTTCCTCAAGGAACGCGTGACGGCGGTGCTCGTCCGCGGAAACCACGACAACTACCTCGCGACGATCCTCGGGGACCTCGGCCTCACGTTGCACGAACGCGCGGACGTCGGCGGCATGACGATCGTCCACGGCCACGAGGAGGTCTCGACGCTGCATCCGATCGTCATGGGCCATGAACACCCGGCCGTCAAGCTGAAAGACGACCTCGGCGCCGTCGTGAGCGTTCCCGCCTTCCTCGTCACGAATTCCCTGATCGTCCTCCCCGCGTTCAGCCCGCTCGCCCTCGGCGTGGACGTTTCCTCGTATCCGTACCTCTCGCCGATCCTGAACCGCATCCCCATCGACGACGCGCGCGTGATCGGTGTGGACGAGAAAGAGGGCCTCCTCGACTTCGGGCGGGTGGCGGGCCTCAAGGCGATGCGCGCGGCGCTATTGATGAAGTGATCCGGGGCCTCGACACCGCGCTTAGGTTTATCCTAACCTCGTCGGTCTCGGTCCAACTTCCATGGTCGCCGACATCGAGATAGCCCAGAGCACCCCGATGCGGCCGATTACGGACGTGGCCCAGGCCCTTGGCCTCGGCCGCGAGGACCTCATCCTGAAGAGCGATTACGTCGCGAAGGTCCGGCTCGACGCGGTCGAACGGAGCCGGAAGGCCCGCCAGGGGAAGCTCGTGCTGGTCACCGGCACGACCCCGACCCGTTACGGGGAGGGCAAGACGCTGACCACGGTCGGGCTGGGCCAGGCACTCACTAGGCTCGGGACGAGAGCGATCGTCGCCGTGCGGGAGCCCTCGCTCGGGCCCGTCTTCGGGACGAAGGGCGGCGCGACGGGCGGCGGCCGCTCGCAGATCCTCCCAATGGAGGAGATCAACCTGCACTTCACGGGCGACATCCACGCGGTCGGCGCCGCGAACAACCTCATCGCCGCCATCATGGACGCCCACATCTTCCACGGGAACGAGCTGGACCTCGATCCGACGCGCGTGCTGTTCCCGCGGTGCCTCGACATGAACGACCGCCAGCTGAGGAACATCGTCACGGGCCTCGGCGGTCCGAAGCACGGCGTGCCCCGGGAGGACGGCTTCATCATCACGGCCGCGAGCGAGGTCATGGCGATCCTCTGCCTCACGGAAGGGATCCGGGACCTCAAGGAGCGCCTCGAACGGATCGTCGTCGCGTGGGATCGCCGCGAGCACCCCGTCCGCGTCGGCGATCTGACAGTGCAGGGAGCCGCCGCGATCCTGCTGAAGGACGCCCTCATGCCGAACCTCGTCCAGACGCTCGAGGGCACCCCCGCGTTCGTCCATGGCGGTCCGTTCGCGAACATCGCGCACGGGCACAGCAGCGTGCTCGCGGACCGGCTCACGCTGGGCCTCGGGGACGTCGTGGTCACCGAGGCGGGGTTCGGCTCCGACCTCGGCGGGGAGAAGTTCGTCGACCTCGTGTGCCGAGAGAGCGGCCTGCGGCCCGACGCTGCGGTCCTCGTCGCGAGCGTCCGCGCGCTGAAACACCACGGCGGGGTCAAGAAGAAAGACCTCGCCACCGAGAACCCGAAGGCCCTCGCGCTCGGCTTCGCGAACCTCGACGCGCACATCAAGATCCTGCAGACCCTCGGCATCACGCCGGTCGTCGCGGTGAATCGCTTCGCCACGGACACGGACCGGGAGGTCGACGGCATCGTCGAC
>WNGB01009040.1_pt1 | contig 14450 bp, 23 predicted proteins | sample 5400681 | NCBI WGS metagenome assembly WNGB01 (sample SAMN13153367, study PRJNA577476) | soil metagenome | isolation source: 115 cm soil or saprolite under grassland replicate 2 | place: USA:California | collected 2016-06-15 | reverse complement strand
GATAAATGACACCTCCCAGATATTTCACCGCGGCCCCATCCCCGTTTACTCGCGCCTCGGCTTCGAGTTGTCGGTGAGCCGCCCCGCCGAGGAGATGATTCTATCCTGGGGCATTGACGTGTACGACGGGACAAACCTGATGCGCTGCCAGGTTCTGTGGCGAAGCGACACGGACGTTCTTCAGTACGCGGACGGGGCACTCGGCGCTACGAATTTCGCCACCGGCATTGACCTCCTCGCCGACGCTTCCCTCTTTCATACGGGCAAGCTAGTCGTTAACCCTACCTCCCAGCGTTACCAGCGGTTCACTCTTAACGGCACCACCTACGACCTTTCGACGAAAACCCCGGACATCGTCGCCGACGCAACGTTGCCCCATCTCCGGGTCGCGTTCCAGGAGGAGCCTTTCCGGTATCCACCGTTTCTTAACCTTCGTACACCCCTCTGTTCACCGAGGTCCGCCGATAGACCGGGTGGAATGGACGTTCTCGCCGCTCTCACGATCATGGGCCTGATGGGCCTCGGCTCCCTGGCCGCTCTGGTATACTCCCTCCATGACCAAAATTCACCTTCACGAGATCGCCGCCGTCCTCATTGCGATCATCGTCTGGACCACCATCGGCGTCCTCGCCGTCATCGAGCGCGACATCCCCGAGGTACTTACCAACGGTGGCTTCGCCGCTCTCGCCTACGTCTTTGGAACACGCGCCTCCACTACCCTCGAACACCTCACTAACGGACAAGGAGGACCTTCTCGTGCAGGACCAACTAACTGAGGCCATCTCTGGCGCCATCCGCAGCGCCATGTCGCCGGCGGCCGCCGGACCGCAAGCACCCCAGCGCGCCGGGGGCCGCCGCCTCCTCGCCGCCATGATCGCCGCCCGCGACTCCGACTGTGAATGCGAGGCCTCCCAGCTCCTCCGCGAGGAGCTCGACGACGCCATCGGCGACCTCCTGAAAGGAGCCCCTGTCCATGCCGGAAGTACGAATAATCAGCCGGCTGCCCGCCCAGCTAACAGACGGGAGCGGCGTTCCTAAACCCGCCCTTGCGGTCACCTACTCGACGGCAGCGGTCCCGCCTCGGACCATCACTCTACTGGGTGAAGATGTCAGTGACGACGAGGTCGCCGCTGCCATCCGAGATGATCTCGCCCAGGCCGAAGCCGGCCCGCCGTCCACCCTCGTGATCTAGTCCGTTGGCCCTGAGCCTGTCGAAGGGCTTCGTTATAATCACCCCATGCCTGACTGGCTCGACTTCGACCCCTGGCCGGAGATCTTCCCCGGCACCATCGAGCTCGTCGCCGCCGCCGACACCATCGACCTCCCCCTCATAGCTGGCGCCTCCCCCGGCCTCTTCGACGACCTGACCGGCTGGTTCGGTGGCATCGCCGAGTCCAGCGTCCAACCCGTCCTCGACTTCCTCGCCGGCAAGATCAGCGACCTCATCCGCAACGTCTGGGCCGGCGTCGAGGGCGGCCTCAACGTCCTCGCCCGCCTGCAATACAGGGGCGTGTTCGGCGCCTTCGGCTGGACGATCCCGGACCCGCCGCGGACCGCCTACGCCCAGTACGCCGACAATCGTTTCTTCACCTCCGGCCAGCTCCTCGCCCTCTCCTTCCAGGTCCTCTTCTACCTCTGGGTACGGATCCGCGACGACGGCCTCAACTGGGTCCGCGACCGGGTGAACGACGCCCTCGGCTTCGCCCAGTGGGGCTACGACAACATGAGCCGCTTCCTCATCCGCGTCCGCGACGACGGCCTCAACTGGGGCAAGGACCGCCTCTGGGACGCCCTCGGCTTCGCCTGGCGCGGCTTTACGGACCTGGGCGGCCTCCTGACTCGCCTCCGCGACGACGGCCTCAACTGGGGCAAGGACCGCCTCTGGGACGCCCTGGGATTCGCCTGGCGCGGCTTCACGGACATGGGTGGCCTCCTGACCCGCCTCCGCGACGACGGCCTCAACTGGACCCGCGACCGCGTGAACGACGCCCTCGGCTTCGCCGCCCACGGCTTCACTAACCTCGCCGACTTCATCCTCAGCGTCCCCACCACCGGCCTCGCCTGGCTGAAGGACCGGGTCGTCGACGCCCTCGGCTTCGCCGCCCGCGGCGCGACGGACCTCGCCTCCTGGGTCGAGCGTAAGTTCTCAGACCTCGGCACCTGGATCTACGGCAACGTCCTGCAACCCGTCCTCGACGAGCTGCGCGCCCTCCCCGGCCAGCTCGTCACCGGCGCCCAGGACGCCTTCGGCTTCGTCGTCGACGGCCTGCGCGATATCTTTAGCTGGACCCTGGGACCGCTAGTCGACTTCGCGCAGGCGAAGTTCGCCATCCCTCTGCGCCTCCTGCGCGGCGACTTCGACACGTTTGACGATTACCTGGAAGCCGTCTTGGACCCGCCGGAGAACGTGATGACCTCGCCGTTCGCCTTCCTCTTCACTCCGCTCCTCATCCTAGCCTCCTTTCTCTTCCAGACCATCCCAGCGTTGAGGCCCTACAACGAGCGTTGGGCGGCAGATGTCTATGAACGTATCGGTAGTCAGATTCTCACTCCCAACGACACCTACGAGGGCTGGGACCGAGGACTCATCAGTGACAACACGGCTCGGCGGAACCTGAAACGCCACGGCTTCAGCGGTGACGAGCTGAAGGTAATGGAGGAGCTTCGCTTCAAGATTCCCTCGGCCTCTGACCTGATGCGCATGGCGGATAAGCGCGTCTGGAGCCTCCAGGTCCCCGAAAAGTACGGCCAGTACTCAGAGCTACCCGATCAAGTCGTCGATTTCATGGAGCAGATCGGCTTCAAGGAGGAATGGACACGCAACTACTGGCGCGCTCACTGGGACCTCCCCAGTCCCCAGCAGGTATTCGAGATGTTCCACCGTGACGTAATTACGGAGGAGGACATCACCCAGTACCTCGGCCTCACCGACTGGCTGCCGTTCTTCCGCGACAAGCTGCTCGCCATCTCCTACAACCCCTTCACCCGCATCGACCTCCGCCGTATGTATAAGCTCGGCATCCTCAGTCTGGCCGACGTCGAACGTGGCTACCGGGACCTCGGGCTCTCCCCGGAGAAAGCCGCCCGCATGACGGAGTTCGTTCAGCGCCTGGGGACCACCACCGACGCCGAGGACCTCGAGGAGCTCTCCGACCTCTCGATCGCCTCCATCCGCCAGCTCTACCGCCGCCACGTCATCGACCGCGAGGAGGCGCTCGACGCCATCGTCGAGTCCGGGGCCTCCGAGTTCGTCGCCAACATCCTCCTCGCCTCCGACGACGTCCAGCTCGCCATCAACCCCACCACCGACGCCGGCGTCCCCGTCCGCGACCTCACCCTCACCACGGTCCTCACCGCCTACCGCGAGCGCGTCTGGGACCGCGACCGCACCCAGAACGAGCTGGAGCTGCACGGCCTCCTCCCCAACGAGGCCGACGTCATGCTCGAGCTCGAGGACCTCAAGCTCGCCAGGGACCTGAAGGACGCCCAGGTCAAGCTCGTCCGCGAGCGCTACATCGGCTACACTATCGACGCCGGCACCGCCCGGGCTCAGCTCGGCCGGGCCGGCATTCACCCCGACATCCAGGCCCTCCACCTGGCCGAGTGGGACGTCGACCGCGAGCGCGGCGCCCGCAAATTGACGGTCGCCGAGATATTCAAGGCCCTCGACGCTGGGATCCTCGACGACGACAACGCCTTCTCCCGCCTCCTCGTCCTCGGCTATACTGAGACCGACGCCGACATCGTCTTCGAGCTCCGAGGCGCGGCGTAGGAGGTAGACATGGACGCGCTAGCACTGATCTCCGCTCTCTCGATAGTCGGCTGGGGACTGATCGCCTGGGGCGTCTGGCGCCTGGCCGTCCGGTTCGGCCGCGGCGGTCGCGAGGGCACGAAGGAGGACGACCTCCATGAGCGCCACCGAAGAACGTAAGGCCCTCGACCGCCTCTCCCAGGCGGTCCGCAACCTCATCACCGGCGCCCGCCCCGGCTCCGGCCTCCGCCAGCTCCCACCGCCCGAGGAACCCCCGCCAGAACCCTCGCAGGAGCCCCAGGAGAAGACACCCGAGTAGAGACGGCCCGCAGGCCCGTCTCACCCTCGCCCGGACCACCCTCCCATCACAGAATCGACTCCTACAGCCAAACCGCGTAAATCTCCCAATCGGCACCCCACGGGGTGCCGGCTATTTTGTTGATAACCCCTCCGGCGTGCGGAATTATAACCCGGCTCCTCTTGACACACATAAGGAGCTAGTTTAGAAGTATCATTCTAGATGGCATGGAAGAGCGTTGGTGTAAACGACCGGGTTGTCCTCGCAAGATCCCGGCGCGCCGTCGCCCCGATGCCCTCTACTGTTCCGAACGCTGCCGGTCGAAACACCACCAGCAACTGTACCGGGAGCGAGTGAAGCAGGCCAGGTCAACGACTTAACCATAACGCGCTATAGCATATATAGTGCGAACACCTCAGGAGGTAGGATGCAGCACGCACCCCACACCAACCCCGCAAGGGGGTCGCCGTGCAGATCGCAGACTTCTTCCAACGGTTCGGTGCCGACGGCACCGGCTACAGGCGCACTCGCCCCGCCGACTGCAAGGGCCGGCTCGTTTGCGTCGACTGTCCTCGGGACCATCACAGTCCCCCTCTTCTGCCTTTCCGCCTGCCTGTTCACGTCCGCCTGCATCGCGAGCGCTTTCCTGACCACGCTATCCGCTTCTGGTGCTGGACCCACTACTCATTCGAAGAGGAAGGAGCTGACCTCTTGACCCAGGAAGCCCCCGCGGTCGACGCCGCTCTGGCGGTCTGTCGCAACTGCCGCAACATCTTCCTCTGGACCACGGACTCTGAGAATTGCATCCTCTGCGGCAACCCCCCCACCTGGACGATCGATTTTGGGGCATCGAGCGCCTCCCCTCAAGACGGTTCCGTGGGAGCGGATGCTGAGGCCGAGGCGCCCGCCCCTCCAACCCGTTTCGGTATCATCTGCCCCGGCTGTGACCTCCACTTCGACGTCGAGATCACCCCCGACGCCATCACCCCCATTGCCCCTCCCACCCCAGCCGCCGAGCCGGAGGCCGAAGGCGCGCTGACATCCCAGTCGCCGGAGGCCTCCGCCGGCGCCCAGCGCCCCACCAAGAAGCGAAAGGAGTAGCCCCAATGAAACAGGTCGCTACACCGGCCTTGCCCCGCCGCTGTCAGGTCTACGACGAACTCCGCCGCCGGCAGTGCTTGCGCAGGGCCGTCAAGAGGGTCATCCTTCCTAATGGCCGAATCACCTACACCTGCGCTATATGCGCGCAATGCGTCGACGACGCGCAGGCGGCGTTGATCACATGATCCGCGTCGGCGAGTACCGCGTCGTCCTCCAATCCTGCTCCCACTGCGGCGAGCTCGGCCTGGTCGACGAGCGCACGTGCCGCACCTGCCGCCACCGCATCGACCTCCCCCGCATGCTCTGCGATTGCCCCTCCTGTGAAGCCTGGTCGCGCGGCGACCACAAGCCCCACCTCCGAGGAGCCGCTTGACGACTGACCAGGCCCTCGACGACGTCCAGGCCGACATCATTGTCAGTATCCGCGTAGAGCTAGCCCGCCTCTCCACCTCTATCGAGGTCCTCCGTCAGGAGGCAAAGGAGGACGTCAACCTACAAACCTATCGCAACTACCTGAGCCACCTCGACGCTGCACTCTGCTGCCTAAATAACGGGTATCAGCATCTCCACTTCGCCCGACGCCAACTTACAAACCGCCGAAAGTTAGTGCCTTGACTGACCCCATCGACGTCCGCCACTTCATGACGGACAGAGGCGTCGGCCGCTACGCCCTCACCCCCGCCACCGTCATTGGCATCGCCGTCCACCACTCCGTCAGCGGATCCTTCTTCTTCGTTCCGCCGGCGGAGACCCAGGACGACGAGGTCGTCCACCTGAAGGCCATCGACTCCTGGCACGCACAGCTCGGTTGGAACGGGTTCGGTTATCACATGGCCGCCTTCCCCTCCGGCCGCTTCTACCTCTGCGGCTCCCTCGCTGGCGCCCGCGCCCACGTCGCCAGCCGCAACAACGAGCTCGTCGGCGTCGTCCTTATCGGCGACTTCACGCTCTCCACGCCGCCGGCGGAGCAGCTCTACGCCACTGCCTACGCCATCAACTACATCCGCCAGACCTACCCCTCTCGCCGCCCGCGGGGTCATCGTGAGTGGGCCTTACCCGAGTACCCCACCGCCTGCCCCGGCAACTCCTTCCAGTCCTGGCTCCCGGGCCTGGACACCGTACCCCAGGAGGACGACATGAACGAAGCCGAGGCAACCGCCCTCTTCACACGGCTGCACGCCGCCGCCCACGCCGGCGGCGGCCAGCGCACCCATACGATCGTCAGCGGAGACACCCTCTGGGACCTCGCCGGCACCTACTACGGCGACGGCACCCAGTGGCCCCGCATCCGCGACGCCAACCCAGGCATCAACCCAGACGCCCTCCAGATCGGCGCAGTCATCGTCATCCCGTGAGGTATTGGAGAACCGTGAGAGTACCAACGGAGCTGCGCAGCGCTCGCGTCGACCGGGGCGCGGCCATGTGTAGGTGGTCCCTGCTGCGCGGCTCCGTTGGCGTTCTCACGGACGCCTGAAACGTGAGCGGAGCCCGCGGCCGACACCCCGGCCGCGAAGCTCCGCCACCTCCATAGTAACCAAGTCGCGGGGGTCACCGCGTCAACAACGACCACCGGGGGGTGTCCCAAATTCCAGGATGACCGTGACCTGGACTGTCACGGAGCCCGATCGAGGTTAGGTGTGGTGCGGAGCGACCAGGTTTAACGTTCCGGGCGGACTCTTCGGACGAGCTCGGTCCGTAAAACGCTCCTGCTAGCAGCCTGGAGGCGGCGGCCGCCGCCTCCAGGAACCACACCTAACCTCGATTCGGGTTGCGCCGGCACCGAAAGGGCGGGCCGATCAAGCGGGTGGGCATCAAGGCCCGGCACTGGCACCCGCTCGGCGATAAGAAGCCTCGTTAGGGACCTGTGCGACGCCGAAGGGGCCTACACCGCCCTTTTGTGGAAAGGCGGAGCCGGGGGTTTGCGAAAGCCCCCGGCTCTGCCTCTGCTAACCTGCCCACCCTTAAGCAAAACAAGCCAAATGGAGGTATTGAGAATGGTCAAACTGGGGAGAGAGGTTCTAGGAGAGAGGGACCAATTTTGCGCTGCCTATACAATTTGTGTGGATTGTGGGTGTCCCGGCCGATATCGTTACCCGCGATGCGGCAGCTGCCGGCAGGCCCGGGTGGATCTCAAACGCGCCATCCAGCGCGAGCGCCTGATGCTATACTTCGAGCTCCTCGAGGAACGGGACCCGTACACCCCTGACCTCGCCCGCGAGCTGACGTGACTAAACCAGCGGACCGCCTACCCGAACCGAACGCATTCATGGACCGCCCGTCACCCGCCACGTACACCTTCCGCGTCCTGTCCTGGGACACTGGCCGGCTGGCGATCCTCCCCCGCCACTCCGCTGCGGTGAAGGAGGTGGACGTCCTCCGCCTCCACGTCCCACCGGAGGACAAGCCCGACGGTCCCCCATATTGGGACGTCACCTCCGCGCGCCTGATCGCCATGCTCCGGCCCATCCTCCCGATCATTTCCCGCACCGGCGCCCGCCTCGTCGTCGACGCCACCGGCGACCCGCCCGCCACCGAGTACCAGCTCGCCTTCCTCATCTCACGGACCTGACGTAGCCGGCCCCGCAGCTGCTAGGCGCCCCTACGCTCCTGCCCTCGCCCCAGTAGACGCCGCCGCCGTCGCCCCGACCTCCAAAAGATCGCCATCTTTTGGTTGGGGGGCGGAGGGAAGCGTCAGCCAATTTCGGAGGGGTGCAGTGAGGCCCGAGAGCCACGGTGGAGCGCGAATTAAGGGCTGTCGTCCGTCAACTGCGCCAGGCGCTCAACGAGACCGACGTGGGGGGCAACACGGCGATTCCGGGGGTAGATCGCGTAGTAATCCTCAGCCCACGGCCTGTCGAAGTGGACATAGCGGAGCCCGGCGCGCTCGATGACGAGCTGCCCGAGCGCATCGTGCTGCAAGGTGAGGACCTCCCCCACCAGTCGCCGGGGCAGAAACGGCTGGAGATCCGGCGTCGCCGGCACCAGGAGCATGTACTCGAGTAGCTTCCCTACCGCGCGCGACGGGTCCCACATCCTGGCCTCGATGACGATGAGCTCCCGCTCGTCAACGACCACCGCGTCGGCCCAGCGGTTGAAGTTCCGTTGGAAGCGGCGCCTGCCCTCGTCGGCCGGGTCGATGCCTGTCATGTCGGGATCTGCCCCCATCCGGGGGTGGACGAACCACTGCCGCCCTTCGTACCGCTCGGCGAGGTACTCCATCAGCAGGCGAGATTCGGCCAGAGTTTGGCGACGCTTCGGGTTGTGGCGCTCCTGCGTCATCTATCCGGCGACCCGTTGCAGGGTTGTCCGCCGGCACTGCGGGCAGTCCATTCGCTCGGCCGCCGTGACGCCGGTAGGGAAGGGGATTTCAAGCCTTGCCCGGCACCGCGTACACACGTAAACGACGGGGTAGCCCTCAACTAAGCGGTAGGGGATTTTAGACCCCTTGATTCCCGTCGGCATCGACGACGATGATAACACCATCAGACCGGGCCGATGTAGGAGTGAGCGCATGGACTTCGAATCAGCACAAGCTCTAGTCGACGAGATATCTCGCGATCCGGACGTCGCCCGGTCCGCGATCCGGCTCGGTCAGCTCTTCGCGAACCGGCCCGAGGTGCGCGAGGCCCTGCACTCAAAGGAGTTCGCTCCCGGCGTCCGCAAGGGTAACCCCGGCCCCGACCCCGCTCGCACCGCTGCCAAGCTCGTCGCTCGCGCCCAGGCCGCTACCGGCGACTACGTCTACGGAATGCAGAACCCACGCCGCAACCCGCAGCAGGCCGCCGTCGCGGCCAAGGGCAAGTGGGCGAACAACCTCCAGGAGGCCATCGCCAACGACTCATACGGGAAGGCGGTAGGGCGCTACGACCTCGGCGAGGCAGTGGCGATCGCGACCGGCGACGGCGGTCAGGCCTTCGCCCAGGGCATCACTAAGCGCCAATCGAAGATCGAGCGCGTCCACCAGAATCTCATGCCGCAGCTGGCGGCCATCTCCTCTCGCGTCCAGCAGATGCCGCAGAACACATCGGCCGAGCGCCGGGCCCGCATGAACGCCAACCTCGACGCCATGCTCCTCCTGGGCAAGACCCGCAAGGGCGGGGGAGGCTAGCTTGGCCGAGCGCTACGGTGAGTGCGTCAACTGCCGGCGCATCCGGCCTGAATCCCTGCTGAACAAAGAGGGACGCTGTGAGACCTGCGGCACCCGCGAGACCGAGCCCGCTGCCGCCGACCCCAAGCAGGTAGGACCGCACGGCGAGGCGAAGGGTCAGGGGGCAAAGGGCTCGACCGCCGAGGCCCCCGCGAAGAAGGACACCGGCCCGGCCGGCGAAGGCTCTGAGGAGCTCGGCGACAAGCTGAAAGGGAAAGGGGAGTCGGAATGACCTTCGAGCGTAGGCTACTCCTCGACCAGGAGACTCAGTCCTCCGACTCCGCCACGCGCCGCATCCCCCTCCCGCGCCGCGGCCTCCTCTCCGGCCTCACCCTTCGCACCCGCATCACCAATGGGGCCACCTCCGGCCTCGAGAAGATCTTCACCGCCATCGATCGCGTGGAGGTCGTCGCCGACGGCTCTAATTACCTGTTCTCCATCCAGGGCGCGGCCCTCTACCGGCTCGCTCACTTCGTCTACAAGGTCGAGCCGCCCCACCGCCAGGACCAGCAGCTCTCCGTCGTCCAGGAGCTCACCCTGCCCATCCTCTTCGGCCCCTACTTCGGACACCCCAACTGGGCGCTCAACCTGGGCAACTACCGCGACGTCGAGCTCCGCATCCAATACAGCCCGACGATCGCCGCCACCGAGTTCGTCGCCGGGACTACCCAGTTCCACGTCGTCATGTGGATCGACGACGACGAGAGCGTCATCGGCGGTCAACGCGGCTTCATCCGCACCACCGAGGTCCGGCAGTTCACGACCGCTGCCTCCGGCGTCGACCTCACCGAGCTCGCCCGCCGCTACCCCTACTGGGACATCATGGTCTACTGCCGCGAGGCCGCCATTGACGACGGCGTCGACCTCACGATCGCCGAGGTCCGCGTCGACGACGGCCAGTACATCCCCGCCACCGGCCGCTGGGACGACTGGCAGGCCGAGAACGAGAAGGTCCTCGGCATCGACGTGCGCCACAACGGCATCATGCTGCGCGGCGACACCGAGACGTTCGACACCCACACCGGCCGCATCTGGTGGGCGACCGTCACCTCCATCTTCGTCCAGTCCGATGCCGCCGGCCTCGTCTCGAACATGATCGGCTCCATCGCCGGCGACCGCCTCACGATGTCCGTCTCCGACACCGCCGACGCCGCCGCCTCCACTCACTTCACCGCGGGCGCTGCTGACCGCCCCATGCTCTGGGAAGCCAAGGGGCTCGGCGTCGGCAACGCCATCCTCATCCCCTTCGCTCTACACGACAACCCGGACCTCGCCCTCGACGCCCGCGACCGCGGCCGGCTTCAACTCGCCCTCACCCAGGGCGGTGCCGGCGGCGACGTCCAGGTCGTCACCCGCGAGCTCGTCGCCGCGTAATGTCCGACGGGCTGCCGCCCGAGGTCCAGGCCGTATTCAGCCAGGCAGAGTCTCCTCTGCAAGCGGAGCCGGAACCACGGCCGGCGACGGCTCCGCCGCCGTACCCCTACTGGCTCGCCCCCGTCGAGCCCATCGCCTCCCTCGTCATCACCGAAGACACGCTCATCGCTCGCGGGCCCACCCTCTTCTGGGGCCTACAGAACCGCCCGAGTGCCGCGTGGTCATTAACACTGCGTGACGGCGTAAACGCCTCCGGCCCGGCCAGATACGAGGCCGGCGCGCCCACTTCCTACGTATACAGTTTCCTTCCTGCGCGTCCCCTCCTCTTCCGCAACGGCCTCTTCGCCGACCTCGGCTCCGGCCTGACGTCAGTCACCATCCTCTACGAGCCACTCCGCGAGGAGCAGCTCGTCCCCAGGCCCGAGGCGCCCGCCGAGACGGAGTAGCCCCGGTGCCGGCCGAAGGCTACCGCGGCCACACAGTCGGGGCCGAACCGCGCCGGCGCCCTCCTCCGCGCCCGGCTCCGCCCACCACCGAGGACGGGATCCCCGTCACCACCGTCGACCTCTCGCAGGTGATCCCCCCCTCGTCCGTGTTTACCGGCCAGGCCAGCGTCACCACCGCCGGCCTCCGCGTCCAGCTCCCCGATGTCCCCTGCCGCTCGGCCTCCATCCGCGCCCGCCCAGCCAACACCGGCAACGTCTTTCTCGGCGACGAGCTCGTCAACAGCGCGACCGGCTATATCCTCCGCCCCGCTGACATCATCGACCTGGCGATCGACAACCTCCGCCGCCTCTACATCGACGCCGCTGTAAACGGCGAAGGCATCGCCTGGCTGGTCGTCCGATGACCACCGGCCCGCTCATCCACTCCACCCCCGCCGTCGACCCCGCCCTGGCGGCCGCGCCCTACCTCACCTTCGGCACCTCCCCGGCTCTCTCCGGCGAGATCTCCGTCGACGCCACGGCCCTCAGTACCTTCCCGGACCGTGACATCCGCTTCCAGTGGAACAGCGTCAATAACCGGGAATTTCGGATTGACAACATCGGGGCGGGTGCAGGCCGGCTGGGTCTCAACGGCGCCATCAACGCTAATGACGTGATGACCATCTACTATGCCGCCTTCAACAACCTCCTCGGACTGCGTGGTAGCCGCATCCTCACGGCGAACGCCGGAAATCTGCAACATATCAACGCTGCGGCCAACCTCGACCTCGCCGGCTTTAACGCAACCACCTTCGCCGGCCTCTACTTCTCGCCAGTCCTATTCGATACCGTCGGTGGCGGTATGCTCACAAACAGCATCGGCCTAAACGTGGGCACCAATTTGAACGCGATTATCACCACCTACCGGCTTGTGAATCTGCCCGCTCTCCTCGGCGCCCTCGCCCCCGCGACCGTCGTTGGTGTCGACATAGGCAACATGTCGAGCCTATTTGGTGGCGTCAGCTACGGCGTCCGCATAGGGGACTTCCCCAACGACCCCGTCGCCCGCGGCCTCGAACTCGGGCCGACTCCCTATCTGCGGCTCCTCATGTCTGGCGAGTGGGTCCCCACCGCCAATCAGACGCCCTTCTACCTCGCCGAGGGTGTCGCCCCCACCCTGCGCAACGTCCAGTGGGTCGACCCGGGCGCGGCCGGCATCAACCTCGTCGCCGGCCAGCGCGTCATGGTCCTGGTGTAAACTGCGGTCATGGCGAAGTTCAGTGTTGAGGTGCCCGACGACCTGATCGCCGACGCCGCCGCCGCCTGGACCCGTCTCATGGACCGCCGCGCTGTCGACCAGCGCCAGGACCTGAAGATAGACGACGCCTGGGCTACCAACTGCGCCATCAACAACCTGGGCAATATCCTCATCTCCGACCAGCACGAGACCAACACCGAGGCCGCTAACGCTGCCACCCAGGTCCATCAGCTCCGCGTCGCCGCCCTCGTTAAAGCCGTCAGCGACGCTGGGTTGCCGACTCCGTAGACGTCGTGCCCTTCTACGAGTTTGACGTCACCTCCCCCGCCAACACCCCGCGTACCGCCCCCACGGAGGTCCTGGCCCGCTTTCAGAAGGGTGTCATCGTCCAGTGGGAGGTAGCCATCCCCGGCGGCGTCCAGGGCCTCACCGGCTCTTTCGTACGCCGGGGGGACGTCCAGATCGTCCCCTGGAACCCAGGAGCCTACATAAAGGGCGACGACGACCGTATCGTCTGGCAGGACAACTACCCACTGGACGACGAGCCTCAGACGCTGCGACTGTTTACCTGGAACGAGGACGACTCCTACGCCCACACCGTCACCTTCCGCGTCAATCTAGTCCCCTTAGACGCCGCCGAAGCCGTCGCGGCCGCGCCCGGCTTGCTCCGCCGCATCGCGCAGTTTCTGGGTGCCGAAACCGGCGCGAGTATAATGCCCTTCATGGCTCGGCCGGTGTACGCTTTCTTCCCCTCGAGGGCCGGGTAGTGAGCTGTGCTAGGATGCGCGTATGTCGCGCCTGGCTCCCGTCGTCGCTGCCGTCCTGGTGGTGGCCCTAGTGGCACACGGCACCCCCGACTACGGCGTCACCGCCGGCCAGATCACCACCTACCAGCTAAAGGACCTGGCCGAGCTCGCCGCCCGTCTCGGCTCCATCGACACCCACGACCGCCGCGGTGACGTCGTCCTCCTGGACTCCTTCGAGGACGGGATACCGCGATGGGATGGCAGCACGGCCTCCGGCGTCACCGCCGTGGTAGCCCCATCCATGCGCTACGCCCGCCACGGGCGTTACTCGCTTCGTCTGGTCACAGGCACGGCTGCTCCCACGCTAGCCCAGGCCAGGTGTCCGTGGGCCGCGCCCGCGATTTCACCGCTGGGCCTCGAGCTGGCTTGGATTGTCCCCACCGCGCCCGGCACCCTGACCGTCGAGTTGTACCTCTACGACGGGACGACCCTCTTTACCCCCGCCTGGCAGTACCTGATCGCAACGACCGCTTTCCAGTTCCGCAACAACGCCGGTGTAATGACGACTCTGGACACGGTCAACCTCAACTTCAACCCACCACTGTTCCATGTGGTTAAGATGGTGTGCGACTTCACCACCTCTCGCTACAGCCGCATTATCCTGAATAACAGGACCTACACCGCCGGGCTGACCGCCCTGCCCTCTCAGGCCGACGCGACGACACCCCGTCTCGAGATACGCCTGAGCCACGACAGAGCCGGCGTCGGCGCACTTGAGACGTTCATCGACGACGTCATCCTCACCCAGAACGAGCCCGTATGAGATACCCCGTCGAGCCCGCCTACGAGACCATCGTCCGTCAGCTTTACGCCGCCTCGCCCGGCGCCCACGCCGTTACAACTCGCTGGACATACACCGTTCCCGCCGGCCGCTTCGCCGTTCTTGAACAGGCGTTCGTGAGCGTCGACCTCTCCGCGACCGGCGCCCTCCTCGCCAGCGTGATATTCGTCGCGACCGCCGCCGGCACCGAGCTCCACCGCGTGCTCGACGTTCGCTCCCTCACCGATAGGCCCCTCTCGGACCACGCAGAGCCTCACCTTGTACTCAACGCTGGCGAGATCCTGCGCGCCCAGACCGCGAACACCGACGCCGGCGTCCGCGCCTTCCTGCTCAGCGCCCAGCTCATCGAATTACCACTCTAGCACCTCATTTCCGGTATCCACCGTTTCTTAACCTTCGTACACCCCTCTGTTCACCGAGGTCCGCCGATAGACCGGGTGGAATGGACGTTCTCGCCGCTCTCACGATCATGGGCCTGATGGGCCTCGGCTCCCTGGCCGCTCTGGTAT
>WNGB01008623.1_pt1 | contig 14450 bp, 10 predicted proteins | sample 5400681 | NCBI WGS metagenome assembly WNGB01 (sample SAMN13153367, study PRJNA577476) | soil metagenome | isolation source: 115 cm soil or saprolite under grassland replicate 2 | place: USA:California | collected 2016-06-15 | reverse complement strand
TTAATCAGAACGCGGAGAGCTGAGTTGGAGGGATTCGACCGTCCAGTTCCTCGCGGGTTATGTGCCGAGATTCAAGGCGAAGCCGAATCCATCTACGAGGCGCTGCAGGAGTTCACGACGGCAGCTCAGAACCTCTTGCCACTCCTGTCTCTATCGGCCAACGCGCCGATCGAAAACCTTCAGCCCGAGCTAGCCTTCGAATCGACGCCCGGAGTCGAGGAACGGGAATACTTCCAACAGTTCCTTTTGGACGAGCGATTACTGCCCTACAGGCCCAGACTGGTGAACGCCCGCGCGACCAAGGACCTCATGCTCGCCGTCATCAACCATCAGGAAAGCAACCGCCTCCTGCGGGCGAGCGCTCAATACTTCCATGCCCTTCAGGAGTGGGGTCCTGGACAGGAGATCATGGCGCTGGCGCACATATACATCGGCATAGAGGTCCTAACGCCGGTCGCGCTCAGGACGCACTTGTCACAATACCGGATAGACAAGGCCGATCTCCTAGCGGCTTGGAAGATGGATGTTCGCCAGCTGGACTCTGAGGTGAAGCGACGCTTGCTCTTCAACGGAGATGACGACACATACACCAAGGTTAGGAAAGCCAGCGATGGATTCGAACATGGCTTTCTCGACTTTCACGACATACGCGACACCGCGCTCGACCTTCGAGAGAAGGCAGCTGCCTACTTGAGACAAGCATTGCTCAGACTCTCGGGCTTGCCACAGAATGTTGCTACGGAATTGACGGAGCATCCCTACGCGAGACCGTTTCAGCTGGAGTACACCAAGTACCTGTGGGGCTCCTTACGTGGCAAAGGGGACGCGCTAGGTGCGGAGGGGCAGGAGTTCCCGTTTGTCAGGTGGCGCAGCAAAGCCGCTCAGAAAGTCGGTACGACCGGCCCAGATCCTGAGATCACGTTTGCCGAAACCCTCACACCCAGATTGGGTCCGGGCATCGCTCTCCAACTACGCCGACTGGAGATCTGGGGTCCCAAACCGGATGAGGAGCAGCGAGAGACGCCATCGCTTCAGGCGCCCTCCTAGAGCCTGCGCTGCCCACACGCCTCCGACAACACTACTCAGCTTGTCAGGCGGATAGCCGCACTTCCGCAGGATCCGCTTCGAGCGGGCTAGCCACCGCTCGCGGGACATACGAGTTTGTCAAATCAACCGTAAGCCGTATCTTGGCCAGTTGAGAGAAAGCCCGGAGAGACGTTTGCGCACGCAGAAGCTTCCTCAAGCTCTGGTCAATGAAATACTGCGCCGCGGCGTTAGTGAAGACGCGGCTACCATCGCGCACGAGCTGAATCTTCGTCGACTCGAGGTGGTGGCCATTCTTTCTCACTCGAAGATCGAAGCTGAGGCCCGTCGACGAGACACGGACGAGGTTGAGCCTCAACGCGATACCGACCTGTGGGAGAAGCCGCCTGAGATTGTTGAGGAACCACCGGAGCGTTCGAGCTCTCAAGTGCGACCTCATTCGCAAGAAGGCGTGAGCAAAGACACAACGAATGATGGAGCCAAGGGCATTTACCTTGGCGAGGAACTTGAATACTCGGCGCCAGTGGTCTGGTCGCCGGCGGACTCACAAGCCGTATACAACCCTCATTTGATGATCATGGGAGAGAGTGGTTCTGGTAAGACGTACGCGGTTCAATGCATTGTTACAGAGTTAGCGAAGGCCGGAATGTCGTCGATCATCTTCGACTATGGTCAGGGGTTTGAAGACGAAAAGCTGGATCCCAGCTTCGTCAAGTTTTGCAATCCTCAGCAGTACCTCATTGGGGAGCAAGGCCTCGGGCTGAATCCATTCCAGATCTTTCCCCAGGACGCCCGCGGTCCAAGCAGTGTGGCGACACGCCTCGCGGATGCCTTCGACGCAGCGTTTCACCTGGGGGATATTCAAAAGAGAGCTTTCATTGATGCCGTGCTAAGGGCGTACGGCAAGGCGGGAATTACCACCCCTGATAGGCAAACATGGACAAGACCACTCCCAACACTGAGCACGCTTAATAGCTCGATCGAAGAGCTTGCTGCAGACCGCGACTATCCCAACTATCGGAACGCGGTGACTCTTTCTGCTCGTCTAACAACCTTCTTCATGCTCGTCTCGATCCATGAGCAGCAATGGTCATGGGATAAGCTGATCAACGACAGCGCAATGCGCGTTCATGTCCTGCAGTTTCGCGGTTTGGAGGGAAAGACGAGACGCGTAATGGTAGAGCTTCTGCTGTGGCACATGTTCTTCTACTTCAAGTCGCACAACCGTCAGGGCTCTCGAGTCTTTTGTATCCTGGATGAGGCTCACCACCTGTCATTCCGCGAGGGCGGACCGATCGATTCCCTTCTTAGGGAGGCCCGGAAGTTTGGCTTAGGAATCGTTTTTGCTTCGCAGCAACCAGAGGACTTTAGTCCGGTTGCGTATTCGAATACCGCCTCGAAGCTGATCTTTCAAACAGCGGATCCAGATTCGAAGGTCTCGAAGTTCCTCGCCTCGAAGTCCCAAAACTATGATGATCCCGCCGAGATTCGAGACATCATTTCGAGTCTGCCGCAGGGGAGGGCCCTGTTTATCACCAAGAATCGGGCTCAGACCATCAGTGTTTCTGACTTTCCCAAGCGCGCCACGCAGTGGGGAAGCTGATGGCAGAGACTACCCACACCCGTGAAGAACTAGTCTACGCGCCGGCAATTGTCATACTGGCCGATGACTTGTATCCACGCAAACTGGAGATCGTTAGGGAGTACATTCAGAACGCCAGTGATGCCCTCGATGCGTTCTCGAGAATTGCTTCGCATATCGGAGATGACACCAAACCCCAAATAAAGATCTCCGTGCAAGGCAAGAGCCTTCTCATTTTCGATAATGGCATCGGAATGGATGTAGAGGATGTGTCCAAGCTGAAGAGAATTGCCTATTCAGAGAAACGCGAGGGACAGGAGGCAGGATACAAGGGGATCGGCCGACTAGCGGGTATCGCTGTTGCCAACAAGCTCATGATGTCGTCGACGTGCTATGGCGACCCCAAACTCCACAAGTTTGAGTTTCGAGCCGGAGATCTACACCAAGACATTGCGGACAACCGAAAGAAAGGGGTCCAGGAGCCGGCTAGCACGGTGATCAATCGCCACACATCAATCACAACCCTCGACACCGATCCTACCGACCATTTCACCATTGTCGAGCTTCGAGACATTGATGATCGACACGCCGATCTTTTGGACCCAATTGTACTGCGTCGCTTTATCGGAGATATCGGCCCTGTTGGCTTTGCTCCAGACTTTTTTTGGGGCAACCGAATTTCCGACCGTCTGTACCAACATGTCCCGGACTACTCACCCAAATCGATCTGGCTTTCCAACAACGAAGGCGATCGGTCAGAGATTTACAAGCCGTACAACGACCTAATGCGGCTGGCTGAGCCGGAATTCTACGAGATTCCCGATCCGCACGATGGGAATCGCTTGCTCGCGTACTGCTGGACTACAACGCGAGGTCAAGACATGCTTGGCAAGGTTCGCCCAACAGGTAAGCGCTTCACCATCGACGGAAAGGGTGATGATAAGAAGAGTCTTGCTGGCCCCGTTTATAAGCTCTTTGGTTTTTCCGTGGGAGATCGTAGTCTCCCGCTCCGGACTCTATGGCGGAAAGATTACACCCGAGCTCTCTGGTTCACCGGTGAGATTCACATCGTAGACAAGGAAATCAAACCCACCACCGATCGCTCGAACTTTGTGGAGAATGCTGCGCGATCAGCTCTGTACCTTGCTGGAAGGGAACGTGTCGCAAAGCGACTTGATTTGCGCGCTCAGGTCATAAGTGATGATCGTAAGGCGTGGGAGAAGGCAGAGGAGTATCGCGCGAAGTTTCAAAACCTCAGATCTAGGTTAGACAAGGGGGACGTTGAGCGAGCGGAGCTCAAGGCAATTAGGGCTGAACTCCACCAGGCCGAGAAGGAACTCAGCCGCACGTGCAAGGACCATGAGGTTCTCGACGATATTCGCAACGTCAATCGTGAGAGGCGTGACCTGTTGTCACGTCTTGATGCGTCAATTGGCCAGAAGAACAAGACCAGTGAAATAAATGATCTTGCCCGTGAAGTGGAAATGACCACACAGTCACGCAAGCTGTACACGATCATCATGGAGGTGTTGGAAAACCACTTTGGTAAGGATCTCGACACGTATTACGAGTTGTCGGGCGAGATTAAGAACGCCATCAGAAAACGGTTCTCACATTGAAACCCGACCGCCAGTCGATGGAGACTGTCTTCAAGTCGAACCCGAACAAGGATTTTCTCCGTTCTGGCTACGACAAAGCCATCGTCAAAGAGTGGTTCTCCGAAGCTGGAAGGCCCCTGGAGTATCTAGGTCTCCCTGGCCCGGATATGCTGGACATCGTCGAATGGCAGGAATTCCTGGGCCGATTCACCGCCATCGAGCGGGGCGAGAACGAGCAGCATCTCCTGTTTCTTCGGGCGAACGTCCGCGACGTTGAGCATCGCTTGTATTCGCTTTATGGAGAATTTGATGAAATCATTCGTACCGGTAGGGACAGGTACAATCGTGCGCCACGGTGGCCATATGACCTGGTCAATCTCGACTATTATGGCGGGTTGGTTTACCAAACTCTTTCCAGGCCGTTAGCACTTCAGAAACTCATAGCAAACCAGGATGAATACAAGCGAAGCTTCCTTCTTGTCATCACACAGCACCTGCGAGATGCCGATCTAAAAGGCGAGAAGTTGTCGTTCTTCGACGAGCTGGAACGCAGGTTGGTCCGCGACCTCGGCAGCAGAGGTACAATTGCCGAGGCAATGACTTCGTTCAAGTCGACGAGAACGCCGGATACGGCAAGACAGGTTGCATACGTCAATATCCTGCTTCGTGACTTCGGCGAGGCGTCGCATTTTCAGGTTAACTGCAGGCCAGCAATCGTTTACAGCGGCACTGGTGGCGCGCGAATGCTGCATTTCGTCACCGCTCTCATTCACAGTGAACGGGCATATCGCGCCGTCAGCGAACAGTCTCTAATCGATGTCGTTAATCTTGGCTACCGGGAGCTTCGAGACGCTCAATTGTTCGACGTGACCACGGTGCCGAAGATCCACTGACGTCTGGTCGGAAGTCGCGTTCCTTGATCTCGGAGATCCAACTGTGGCGAATAAAAACATTCTTCTAATTGAGCCCTCCTACCGGAACAAGTACCCTCCTTTGGGACTCATGAAGATCGCCCAGTATCACGGTCCTCGAGGAAGAAGGGACGATGTGCGTTTCATCAAGGGCGAAGATTTCTCTGTTGTCGATCGCGCTTGGGACCGCGTCTACGTCACGACACTCTTCTCATTCGAGTACAAGAGAATTGCGAAATCGATCGACTTCGCTTTAGGCGTCGTGAACGGGTCCTCAGATAGGGTGTTCGTAGGTGGCATCGCCGCTTCCCTCATGCATCAGCGATTCCTTGATGAACCGCGTTGGCGCGGCGTGCGATTCATTCGGGGGCTTTTGGACAAAAGTCCTGCGGAATCCCTTCAACTGGATGACTTCGCCGGGGAACTGTACTCCGAGGACCGATCCGGAAAACCGATCGAGGACTACGTGCCTGACTACGGCATTCTGGAGCACGTGACCTACAAATATCCCGTTCGCGACGCGTACTTCACCTACGCCTCGCGCGGTTGCATTAGAACGTGTTCATTCTGCGGAGTCCCGAAATTGGAGGGGGCACAGAGGGACACTGAATCGATAAGCTCCGTAGTGGAGGGTATTGAGAGACTCTATGGAGCCAAGAAGGACCTCATCTTGATGGACAACAATGTTGTAGCGTCACCGCGGTTCAAAGAAATCATCGCCGAGATCCGGGCCTTGGGGTTTCACGCGGGCGCGAAGCTACAGCGCGGTAGGACGGCGGTGCTGCGCAGGGTTGACTTCAACCAGGGTGTGGATGCGAGGATACTGTGCAAGGACCCCGTCTACCTTCGAGAGCTGAGCACCATTTGCATACAGCCGCTCCGAATTGCTTTCGATCATCTAGGGCTCTCGAAGCCGTACACGCAGGCCATTCGTTATGCCTGCGATAACGGGCTCAAAGAACTTTCCAACTACATGCTGTACAATTTCCACGATTCGCCAAGGGATCTCTTCGAGCGGATGCGATTGAATGTCGCTCTAAACGAAGAACTGGGAATCAGAATCTTCTCCTTTCCAATGCGGTATCAGCCAACGGACCTACCTGATCGGAGTCACGTTGGCGACAAATGGAACCGCTACTATCTGCGCTCCATGCAGATTATCCTGCAAGCAACTCACGGGATTGTGAGCGGCTCTCCGGATTTCTTTAAGCGTGCTTTTGGTGACACTTACCAGGATTTCGAGCGCATTCTCATTCGCCCTCACCACTTCATCTTCAACCGCGAGTGGTTCGATCGCTTGGGTGGCCGAGCGGAGCTAGACGAGTACGAAGCCAAACTGGGGGAGCTGTCGGCGGCACAGCGCTTGGACCTCGTGCAACTCCTAAGCGCCCATAACCCACATGAGTACCGAGTGGCGTTCAAGGGGGTTACCGACCGCGCCTTAAAGAGGACCTTGGAGCATTATTTGCCGCCAAAGCGCGAGGACGAGATCAAAATATGGCGGAAGGTCAGCAAGACGCGGGCTGCGGAAGACCTGCGAACCATCAAAGTCGCTGAGGATGAACTCGTGGAAGACGCCGGGCTTGAAGAGGACATCGAAAGCCAGCCGGAAGCTCTACAGGTTGGAATCGTGTAGCATATGTCATCTGCTCCCGCCAAGGCTTCTCGCGCTCCTGATCCGCGTAAATCTCTCAAGAATCAGATTATCGTCGGGAAGGACATTCTTGAGTTACTCAGTACAGCGATGTACGTCGATCCTCTAGCCGTGATTCGTGAATACGTCCAAAACGCTGCGGACTCAATCGACTGTGCATACGGCCAAGGAATCCTCCAGCCGAACGAACGAGGGCGAGTTGAGGTCGAGCTCGATCCGAACGGTCGGACATTGGTCCTCCGAGACAATGGCGCAGGAATACCCCAATCGGATGTCGAGAGAGCACTCGTCTCATTCGGCGCGAGCGCAAAGAGGGGAAAAGGACTGAGGGGATTTCGTGGAGTGGGTCGATTAGGCGGGCTGGCGTATGCTCGCGAACTGATTTTTCGAACGCGCTCGCCCACCGATTCGCTAGTGACCGAGTTGCATTGGGACTGCAAGGAACTGCGGGAACGCCTGGCTGAGTCAGACGGGAGGCCGGATCTTGAGGATGTGGTGCGACGCGTGGTTCATGTCACTCGCCGTGAGCCTAGAGCACGCGAGAATCATTTTTTCGAAGTCCGCCTGGAAGGTGTGGTCCGTCTCTGGAATGATCGCTTGGTCAATTCGGAGGAAGTGAGAAAGTACTTGGCTCAGGTTTGCCCCCTTCCCTTCCACCCGAGTTTTCGATTTGGGAACGAGATAGGCGCTTTCCTTTCCAACTACATGATGGCGCGCCATCTCGATATTCGAATGAACGACTCCGAACCGCTGACTCGCCCGCACGTGGCCGAGTTCGCGGTTTCAGCAACGAAGCGTGATCGTTTCACCGAGTGGCAGCCTATTGAGCTGCCTGGCCTCAGTGATGGTCCCGCAGCAGTTGGCTGGATTTTACATCACTCCTATCTCGGCGCACTCAAGGGTTCACCCGAGATCCGAGGGCTGCGAGCGCGTTCGGGCGACATCCAGGTCGGAGACGGAGAGCTGTTTACCAAGTCCTTCCCTGAGACTCGCTTCAACTCATGGGTGGTGGGTGAGATTCACGTTCTTGACCCACGTCTCCGTCCGAATGGCCGGCGAGACAGCTTCGAACAGAATTTTGCTTTTGCAACACTGCTGAATGAACTGCTGCCAACGTGCCGAGACCTCGCGCAGCGTTGCCGCTCAAGCTCAGCCATCCGGAGCCGAGTGAGGGCGTTCGAGGAGTCCGAGAAACAGGCAAACCAATGGCTGCGGGCGCTAAGCGTTCGAGTACCCGGTGGGAAATCAAGGTCTTCGCTTCTCAAGGCACTGGACGACGTACTCGAAAGAATGATCCAGCTCAGCGCTATCCCGACGCTCAAACAGCAAGTGGCGGAAGACTTTCAGCGGCGAGTGAAGAGACTCGCGGCTCGCAAGAAGCGCATATTGGCGCTTCCCGCGAAGAGTCTGGCGGTCCTTTCTCCACGCAAGCGAAGGCTGTATAGGGAAGTCGCTGGCCTAATTAAGGCTTGTGCGCCGAGCAAGCAATTAGCATCAACGCTCCTCGACAAGATCGCGGACCGCCTAGCACGACAGAGGAATTGAAGCAGGGCCAAAGGACCAGAAAGCCGCTCGATCAGCACCCGTGTGGATCGGGTCGTGGGTCTGTAGATTGCCGAACAAGTATCGGCGAGGGACTGGTCGCTCTATGGCTACGGGATCTCGGGGAGCGCGGTTCAGCTCCTAGTCGACGTGAGGGAAAGCGGCCGCAGTCCAGCAGCACCCCCATCCACCCACCAACCTATGAATGATTCGGCCCACTAGACCTCGCCAACTGCATCGAGGAGGGAGGGTAAAAGAGCTGGATATCCTGGCCATTTCAGATATCCGGTCCCAGCCCCTCAGCGATTTGCTCGCCCATGTCGGTCGTCTACACAATCGACCAGATCTGATCATCTACGCGGGAGATGACGTTGCCCGCTTCCGTGACGGGGAAAGGAATGATTTCGAAGAGTTGGCCTCCCTCTCCCGCTTTGGACTCGTTGGTGTGATCGGTAATGATGATGGCCCAGCCGCTCGGCGTTTTCTGGCCGGGCGCCATGTGTTTGACGTCCATCACCAGCCTGTTCGCATTGGGGACATCCTAATCGTCGGTATTGAAGGTGCACCGAACCGGCGGGGAATTGGCATCGGTTCACCGCTCTATTCCGAAGCGGAAATCGCCAGACACCTACAAACCCGCTGCCGCACGCATAGGGGTCCTATTTTCGTAGTATCCCACGCGCCACCTTACAAGATCCTCGATCAGGCGATTCGATTTGGTCTGAATAACATCGGCTCGCGTGCGTTGCGCCAGTTCGCCCGTTCCGATCCTCGCGTGCAACTGATCGTCTGCGGACACTGCCATAAGCAAGGCGGAAAGGCGCAGCAGTTCCATCGCACTACAGTGATTAACGCGGCTTCACACGATGGGCCAGACGATTTGATCCGCATTGCGCACTATCGTTGGCGTCGTGGATACATCCTCGTTTCGGGTCCTCCGCCTGTGCACTTCGATCATGCTCGACCTTGGGGCGAGCTTGAGGCCATCACGGGCCTGTGGCACACTGATTTTCCTAAGCTTTGGAAAGCGGGCATCACGAGGATCGCGCAACTGGCGGCCACAACGTCCGAATCCCTGGGAGTAATCGTAGGCCGCCGTCCACACTTGGTGCGCCACTTTCCAGTCCTGGCCCAGGCCAAGCTGTCCGGAAACCCATTGCCGATAAGGCCCCTCTATGCACCAAAGCCGCGAGTCTATTTCGATATCGAGACCGATCCTCAGGGTGGCAAGAAGCTTTGCTGGCTGATTGGGATTCTCGACGAGGAGACAGGAAGATTCCAGCAGTACCTGGCGAACACGCCTAATCAAGAGCGGGAAATCCTCGGAGCATTCAGCAGCTATTGTGCCACGCTCGGGAATCGGTCTCTTGTGTCCTATTCAGGAAGCAACTTCGACCATAGGAATGTCATAACACGTATGCAAGCCCTTGGACTGCCCGTCCCCGGCGCCTTAACGAAGGCGGTCGACCTCCTCTATCCGATCCAAAACGCCATCGCATTGCCGTGCACCGGTCTTGGCCTGAAGGTCGTGTCCGCCGCTTTGGGGTTTACATACCGCCACAACGACATTGACGGATTCATGGTTGCCGTCGAATACATGCACCTGTCTCGAAACGGCAAACGCATCCCCAAGAAGTTCCTCGAATACAATGAAGACGATGTCCGAGCGGTACGGCACGTAGTGTCAAAAGTAGAAGAACTCGCGGGGTACGGCGGATGGCCGTCTCCGGGTAAGAAGCGACAGTCATCGTCCTGATCGTGCTCAGCTTGACTCGACACGATTAACGAGCTCGTTGTTGCGACGCCGGCTCTTCGTCTATTCGGCCTCTAGAGGAGACTGCACGGTCTGACGGCGCTCCATGGCGGATTGGCACGAAAGCTGGACTGTCGTCCACTAGCGTTCATGACACTACCAATGCCGCGGGGTCGCCGAACTCGAAGTGCCTAACGGGCTCGGTGAAGGGCGAATTGATGACGGGGTTCTGGATGACTACGTCAGCCATGGTGGCCTACGGTAACCACAATTCGCCCGTCCGGCGAGGCTCTCGATCCCTTGACGGGAAACTGCGCGCTGGACGGGGCGACTGAGTGGCTGCATGGTAATGCACGCAAGAAACAGAACTCTCCAGGACCGAGGCGATGGCAATCACAGACCGTGCAATCGATCAAGCGTTTTCCGACCTGAAGAAGACGTGCGGCGGGGTCCGGAACGATTACTTCGGTCTTCTCTACTTGGAGCAAGAGTTTGGGATCGAGCGAGAGCAGGCCATTGCACAGCTCGCATTCGGCGGCAACGACTATGGCGTGGATGGATTTCACTTTGACGGCGACAAACGGAACCTCTACCTCCTCCAATTCAAATTCTCCGACTCGCACGCTCAGTTTAAGGAGTCCTTCAATCGCCTAATCGAGAACGGGATGGAGCGCGTGTTCGGTGCGCGCACTCAAGATCAAAAGCAGAACCAGCTTCTCCTTCAGCTTAAGAGCTGCTTGATCGAGAATGAAAGCGTTATCGATCGCGTCTGCATTCATTTCGTCTTCACTGGTGATCCCGCGGAAGCGGAGCGCAGCCAGGTATTGGACAAGCTCCGCGAGGACTTGGAGAACAAGAAGTACCTGATCGACCAGCGGTTTGGCCGTCCCGTGACTCTAGTGATCGAGTTTCGCTCAGCGAGGACCCGCAAGGTCGGGCCGACCACTCACCTCCGAAAGACCCACACGTACCCGGTCCAGCTTGAAGAGACCGTAACCCGTGCCGGACCGAATGGGGAAACAATGACCATCGGTTTCATGCGCCTCGTTGACCTCCAGGCGATGTATAGAGAGATGGGGCAACGTTTCTTCGAGCGAAACATCCGGGCTGCCCTATCAGAGAGTGAAGCTGTCAATCGCTCGATTCAGCAGTCGCTCAAGCGGATCGTTGTAGATGGGAAGGAAGACCCGAAGGTCTTCGCTTTCAACCACAACGGCGTCACACTCTTCGCTGAAGCGCTTGCTGCGGATGACGGCGAGTTCAAGATCACGGAGCCTCGTTTACTGAACGGCGCGCAGACAGTTACCACATTCTCCAGGTTCCTGAAGGCGAATGAAGGGAACCGCGTGCTCGGTGATCGGAGGGCGGCGCTGGAGGGCATAAGGGTTGTGTGTCGCATCATCACTGATGCTGTGCCCGAATTCGTCACGACGGTGACGATCAACAACAACCGGCAGAATCCAGTCGATCCGTGGAACCTGCACGCAAACGACATGATTCAGCTGGAGCTCCAGGACAAGCTGATTCAGGATCTGGGCATCTATTACGAGCGCCAGGAGCGCGCGTTCGAGAATCTTAGCGACGAAGACCTGGAGGATCTTGGCATCACCGAGTACAAAGCCATCGAGCTAACGCGCCTCGCGCGCACCCTGCTCGTAAGCGACGGGGATCTCGACAAGTTCACACGCTTCCGTGAAGTGTTCGAAGATGACCGGATTTATGGTCAGGTCTTCAACGAGAGCCGCCTGAAGGCCGACTCTCGCCATATCGTGCTTTGCTACAAAGTGCAGTTCCGCCTGCGCCGCCTTGTGCACGATATCGTCGACAAAGGCACGAACAAGTATGCGTATGTCGAACGCGCCAGGAATCTTCTGTGGGCGTTGCTTTGCCAGGCGATGCTGAACGATCCCAAGTTGGAGGAACGAGCCGAGGAGTTCGGCCGTGGGCTCGGCTTGGAGGCACAGTACACCGATTGGCTTTCGGGACTCGCAACGAACCGCTGCCGGTTTATCCTCTCTGACCTAGTCGCAGACAAATTGTATGCCCCGAAGGCCGCCGAGGGGAACTACAGCTTCATGCGAACGAACGCCGCTTACAAGCGGTCGATGGAGTTTGCCTACAAGCGCTGGCGTTGGGTGGAGAAACGCCTTAACCGCTAGCAAGAACGCCCGCTGCGCTAAGACGCGCACTCACCTGGTTGCTGACTGCCCAAGTATTCCGGCCCCTGACCGCGGCGGTCTGAACAACCTTGTGTCGGCCCCGTTTCAGAGGATGGCATGAACCTTCGCGACGTGCTCATCTCCAACATAGCGGCCCTCCCTCGACCACCTCGGACCGAGCCATTCGAGGACGCACTCGCACGGCTCTTCGCTAACTATCTGGATCTCGCGAGACAGGTCGATGCCGACGACGATGCATCAAAGATTGTGAGACGTGCCGTTCCGGACATTGAACGATTGTGCGCGTCAATCTTTCGAGTGCTGGATTTGTCTCTCCGAGGCCAGCCTTCACGCGCTCGCGACGAGCTCGATAAGGCAATTAAGGACGTCACGCCGCACATAGAGAGGCTGGTGTCGGTACCGATCGAAGGGGACAAGTTTGGAGTCGCGTACCGCGTGCGACTCTGCGGCGTTGATGCCGGCCTCGCTCGAAGCGGCTTGTTCCACATACCATACGACCAGCGTCACAGAGTAGGGCCGCAGCGCTTCAGCGTTCTGGGCGTTCCTATGCTTTACCTGGGCAGCACGCTGTACGTGTGCTGGGAGGAACTAGGCAGACCACCCTTTCGAGGGTTGTGGATGGCCGCCTTTCGCCTTCGGAAGGGGAAGACACTCAAGCTCCTGAATCTCGCGTACCGGCCGGGACTGTGGGCCATGCTGCTCGATCAGGCTGGATACCCCGCGGCCGTCACTGAACTAGCAAGGATAGCAGCGTCCTACGCGGTGCTCTGGCCCCTCATCGCCGCTTCAACGCACCAAGTGCCTCCTGGTGACGCGGCGTTTGTGATTGAGTACGTCGTGCCACAGTTGCTGATGAGCTGGGTCGCGGAAACGAACACTTTCGATGGTATCCGGTACTTCTCGTCCATCCATCGCATGCCACCGGCGGCGACTTGGGCCATCATCAACTACGCCCTACCCGCACAGGACATCCAGCCCTCTGGGTATAGTCCGCGACTGGCCGATTTGTTTGAACTCACTGAACCAGTCGAATGGACATTCTCCGACGCGGTCGGCACGCTCGTAACGCCCTTGTATCACGGACGGATCTCGGCCGTCCTGAAACTTGCTGAAGGTCAAGGTGTTCCCTATGAGGGCACTGTGTTCGCCAGAATGGAGGGAACTCTCGAACAAGTGCCATTTGCACCACTGGCATGACCCGAGTCGAATCTCTTGCGGGGAATCGATCGGTTCAGAGAGGCCGTGGTGCCAATGGTGGTGCCAAAACTCTCGTTGCTGGCCGTCGCGGGCCGTCGCTCGGATCGCCTAACTCCTTGCAACCACAACGGCCAGCGCCGGAGGGCGCTGGCCGTGGGGGATTACGAATCGAGAGCTCTACCACTGAGCTACGGTGGCGGCGGCCCTAACGTAGCGACGGGGAGGTCTACGCGGTACCCGCTGTAGGTGCGCACTCACGATTCGAGCGCCCCGAGGTATCGCCGCGTCCGGCCCAGGTACGCTTCGTCTTTGCAATCGGGCGCCTCCTGTCCGCACCGCACGCAGACCGCGTACTCCACCGCCCCCACGATGGCCACTAGTTGCTGCGTCGCGCGCGTCCGGCTGGCGTCCTCCAACTGCAAACAGACCCAGCACGCCGGCGCGCCCGGAAGTTCTGATGGGTCGCGACGGGCAATCCGGGGGAGCGGCTCGGGTTCGGCTGCCTCCGGGCTTCGCCGCGACGGTTGCCCGGCAAGTATCGCGAAATGCAGGAAATAGTGCTGCAACGAGCGGACAGCGCTGGACGGCACATGGTCGTCGAAAAAGAGTCGACAGAACTCCTCCCGCGCGCGCAGGATCTCCCGGCGACGGTGCCCGTGCCAGCGGTCGTCGCGGGCCGTGAGGTCGAACAGCTCGAGGGCGCGTGCCAGCGCGCGGTCGAATCGGTCGGATCGCTGCGCGGCCCGTGCCGCGATCGCGCGATCGACCTCGCTCCCCACGTTCGCGAGTTGCTCGGCGAGCGAGAAGCCTTCCCAGCGTCCCGCGGCGAGATCAGCGTGAGTCGTCATCCCGGCCCGTCAGCCTTCCACCAGCCCGGTGACGATCTGCCGAATGCGATCCCGGAGCGCGCTATTCTCGACATTTCGCGACCGGTTCCCCTGTGACGGACGGACGTTGATCAACGAATCGAATTCGATCCACGCGTCCTC
>WNGB01014986.1_pt1 | contig 14451 bp, 15 predicted proteins | sample 5400681 | NCBI WGS metagenome assembly WNGB01 (sample SAMN13153367, study PRJNA577476) | soil metagenome | isolation source: 115 cm soil or saprolite under grassland replicate 2 | place: USA:California | collected 2016-06-15 | reverse complement strand
AACAGGCCCTTTGCCCGCTCGTAGCGCGCGGCCGAGCCGGGATGCATGCGCCGATAGGTCTCTTCGATCGTCATTGTGCCAAACTCTTTCGCCAGTTCATCAGGCCTATATCAGCCGCCAATCATTGAACCTGCGGCAAAATAGGGGCGACCGACGCGTTCTGATCACTAAGATAAGGTTTCAGAAATCCTGTCTGTACTTTACAGTCGATCCGCGCTGGGGTGGGGGTATCGGGGCGGGGCTGCGCCCCGCCCCGATACCCCCACCCCAGCGCAGACTGTCAGGTTACCGGGAACCTTGGCATAGTTTTAAGAGTCACATCCCGTACTCAAGCCGGCGGATCAGCGCATTCGGCAGATGCGCCTCACGCATCTGGCGCTGCGTCTGCCCGATGTCGTACTCGGTCCGTTTGAACAGCAGCGTGCCCGCGTCGGTATCCAGGATGGCGAAGGCGGCGCGCGGGTCCTGGTTTCGTGGCTGGCCGACGCTGCCGGGGTTCAGGAAATAGCGGTAGCCCGGCTCGAGCTCCAGCAGCAGGTCGGCGTCCGCCAGCGCCGGGCCGTCGACCTCGCCATCGGGATGCAAACGAAAGATCAGGGGGACGTGCGAGTGACCGATGAAGCAAACCTGATTGTCGAACAGCGCGAAATTGTCCTCGGCCTGCGGGCGCGAGAGCAGGTATTCCCAGACCGGCTCGCGCGGGCTGCCGTGTGCCACCCGAAAGCGCTCGTCGACCTCCAGCTGCGGCGGCAGCGTTTCCAGCGCCGCACGATTGTCTGGTTCGAGCTGCTGGCCATTCCAGATATTGGCCGTGCGCGCGGCGGGGTTGAAATCGCTCAGATCCACCTTGCCAAGGCAGGCCAGGTCGTGGTTGCCGCCGATCATCACACGCGCATGGGTTCGCATAGTTTTGATACACTCGTTTGGACGCGGCCCGTAGCCGATCGTATCGCCAAGATTCCAGAGCTGGTCGAACGATCCAGCCACCGCGAGCACGGTGTCGAGAGCGGTGTAGTTCGAGTGAATATCCGAGACGATCAACACACGCATAGCTGTTAACTTCCAGTAATGGTTATGTCTTACGACAGACTGAGCCTATTCGTATAATTATGTGGGACCATCGTACCACACATCATGGAGGTCCGGGGCTCCTATGGTCGAACCAACCGGTCATTGCCCATACGTGGGCTTAAAGCAGAATCGCGCCATCCGGTTCGCGTCCCCGACACCGGAGCATCGCTGCTACGTGAGCGGCGAGCCGCTTGAGATCCCGGTGGACCAGGCGAGCTATTGCCTATCGCAGGGCCATGTACACTGTCCATTATACATGGGTTTATCTGTCCCCACAACGAGCGACGCCACGCCCGCGGTCGTCGGGGGCGCGGCGGCCGCGCCGCTGAAGACCGGCGTGCGCGGCTGGTATGGCACGCTGCCAACCCGCGACCGCGTGATCTACACGATCATGCTGGCGATGCTGGCGATCATCGTGGCAATCTATCTGTTCGTCGGCCTGCAGACGCTCTTCGACCGGAACGGCGGGATCATCAGCACGCCACCCACCAGCGCGCCGACATCGGAGCAGGTCGCCATAGGGCCATCGCCAACCAGCGGGCCGACCAGCATACCGCCAACGCCCACCAACCTGCCGCCGGACACGCCGGAGCCATCCCCGACAGTCGAGCCGACCCAGGCGCCGCTCATCCTGCCGCCGACCAGCCAGCCAACTCAGCCCGCAACCGTCGCGCCATCGGCGAGCGGCACGGCGTCAGGTGGCGCCACGGCGACCAGCGCAAGCCCATCGGCGACCAGCAGCGCGGCGCCCAGCACAGCGCGCCCGGCCGCCGCGCCAACCACAGCCGCCCGGCCCAAGCCGACCAGCGCGCCTGCGCCGACGCCAGCGCCGCTCGTGCCACTGCGGCCGGGCGCGCCCGCGCCGACGCCGGCGCCGCTCGTGCCACTGCCGCCAAACGAGCCGCCGCCCGTCGCGGCAAGCGCCCAGGCGGTCACGCTCTACTTCGGCGACGCCACGGGCAGCGTCATCGTGCCGGTACGGCGCAACACCAGCGTTGTGGGCAACCGCGTGGCCGAGAGCGCCATCCGCGAGCTGATCGCCGGCCCGCGCAACGGCCTGGGCCGGCTGGTCCGGGCCGACGCCAAGCTCCTCGGCATCTCGATCCGCAATAGCCTCGCGACGGTCAACTTCGACCGCGACCCGGCCGGCGGCGACAAGCGCGGCTACGACTCGATCGTCTTCACCCTGACCGAGTTCCCGACGATCGGTCGCATCCAGCTCCAGGTCAACGGCGCGAATCTCGGCGGGGTGCGCGGGCGCCCGGTGATCAACCCGATCAACCCCGACGGCCTGCCGGATAACAAAAGCGCCACCGAATACCTGCCGCTCTACTTCCCGTCGGCCGACGGCTCGCTCATCCCCGAGGGCACCCAGCTACGCGGCATCCGGCTGGTCGAGGGCGTCATCCAGGTCGACTTCACCCAGCCGTTCGCCGGCTCGCCCGACCCCGGCGCCGCCGTCCGCACGGTGGTCGAGTCGCTGACGACGCTCAAGACGGTGCGCGGCGTGCAGCTCTTCATCGAGGGCCAGCCGTACGCCGACGGCAAAGTCTTCGGGCGAACGGCGATCAACCAGGAGTAGGATGACGAGCCGCTGAAACCAGCGAGACCACTGAGAGGGGTTCTCAGTGGTCTCGCTTCGTGACAGCTTGACAATATCGTGAAACGTGATGTGCCGGTTGTGTTCACGTTTCATTCAGCCGATGGGCCTGTTAAACACGCGGCGGCTACCACCACGATCCAATCTGACCAACCCGGCTTTCGGGAGGCACAATGCAGCATCGCTCGCAGACCCGCAGCGGAACGCCGGTCTCTGTCTCGGAGATCAGACCGTCGCGGCCGCCACAGTACCGGCAGATGCTTAGATTCTCGATGTCGTCGGCACGCCAGAGCTGTGGGGAGAGAAACAGCTCCAGGTGGTGGTTGATGGCCAGAATGCCGACTTTCACACATACGGCGGCGGGGAAGACTTCCTCGACGCGAGCAAAGAGCTGTTGCTTATGGGAATAGACCTCGTCGCCAATCGCGATGCCGCGCATACGCGGGTGTTGGCTTATCTTCATAGTTTGCCCAGCTGCGCAATCAGGCCGCGCAGTTCCTCCTCATCCAGCCGAAAGCCCGGATCATCGCCGAACATCAGGGTGTCGAGCGCGTCGGCGATCGCCGGCTCCGCGCCGGCTTCATACTTCTCCTGGCCAAGCTCCTCGGCGTAGAAGCGATCGAAAGCCCACGCGGCCAGCGCCGCATCGTCCGTCTGCCCGGCCAGCCGTGCCTCGATCTGCCGGATCAGCTCGGCGCAGGTAATTGTCGTCTCAGAAGGCTGCGCCGGATCGAGCTGCGTCATAATCAGATCATGCTCACTCAGGTGCCAGCGCCTGCTCGCACTGGTCGTAAAATCCGCAGGCCGCGCAGCGCCGCGGCTCGTCGTGGCTGCGGTCGCAATCCTCATCCTGAAGGTCGGCGCGCATTTCGTCGAGGGTCGCCAGCAGTTCGTCGCGAATCCGCTCGGTGTAATCGAGCCGAAATGTGCGCTCGGCGTAGCGCAGCAGGCCGTAGGGCGGCGCCACGCCGCTGGTCTCCTCCACGAGCAGGCAGTAGGCCGCGAGCTGCATCAGATCGGACTGATATGGCCGTCCCGCACGGCGACCGGGCTTGACCTCGACTGGAATGACCCTTCCGCGCAGCTCCAGAAGATAATCCGGCTTGCCGACCAGCCCCAGCCGGCGCGCGATCAGCGGCTTCTCCGGCGCGTGCCCCCCGGTGTCCTGGTAGACGACCGGCGCCCACGGGAGGCCGGCGCTTTGGCGCAGGCGCATCGCCCAGAGACAGGCCAGCAGCGCCAGCATCAGCAGGGCCAGCCCAAGCGCCACGCCCATCAGCGGCCTGTCAGGATCAGCGCGATCGCCGCGACAGCCAGCAGCCCGGCGAACAGCAGCAGCGCCCGGCTGCCGGCGACCGCACGCCCATGGCGGCGATGCAGCACGGCGCCGTGCTCACGCCGCTCGCGGCCGGCCGGCGCCAGCCCGGCGACTCGCCGCAGCCACCAGGCTCGCGCACAGTACACATACTCGCCAAATAGGTTGACAATTCGTGGTGGGGTGGGGGTTGGGGGGGGCGTAGCCCGCCCCAACCCCCACCCCACCACGAATTGTCAACGTATTACTGGCCGCCCAGCACCGGCGCACCGCCGATCCAGCTCGCCACATCGGAGACGGTGATGATGACCATCAGCCCCATCAGCATCATGAAGCCGACCGCGTGAACCATGGCCTCTTTCTCGGGCGGGATCTTCTTGCCGCGCCGGGCCAGCTCGATCAGCGAGAACATGATGTGGCTACCGTCGAGCGCGGGGATCGGCAGCAGGTTGATCAGGAACAGGTTCAGGCTGATCAGCGCGGTCCACTGCCAGAAGCCGGTCAGTCCGTCGCGCTGGATGACCTCGCCAGTGCCGCGCGCGATTCCGACGACGCCGGTGACGCCGCCGGGAGGCGCCGGGTTCAGGCCGAACAGGCCGCCGATCATCTGCCCAATGCCGGAGATAAAGCGGCCGAGAACCTCCCAGGTATAGTTGAAGCCGGTCACCACCGCGGTCGGCAGGCTTGCCGGCAGATACTGGACATTGGCCCCATACTGAAATCCAAAGCCAGACTCGTGCCGATCGCCTTCTGGCGTCGTCCAGGGTCCCGGCGTGATCTGCAATGTCAGCTGCTGATCGCCACGCTGGACGACGAACGGGATCGGCTGGCCAGGGCGCTGCTGAGCGGCCTGGCGGATGACGTTGATATCGCGGCCGACCGGCTGATCGCCCACCTGCACGATGACATCGCGCGCCTGGAAACCGGCCGCAGCGGCCGGCGTTCCCTCGTAGACTCGACTCAGCTGAGCGCCGTCGAAGGGCGTGGGCACGCCCTTGGCCATAAACAGCCCGGCGAAGATGACAAACGCCAGGAACAGGTTCATCAGTGGGCCCGCCAGGAGCACCACGATCTTTTTCCACGGCGATGCCTCGGAGAGGCTGCCGACGCCGTACAACGACTCGCCCTCGCCGCCGAAGCGCACAAATCCGCCGACCGGCAGCCAGTTCAGTGTATATTTTACGCCATTGCGCTCGAACAGCGTCAGCGCGCGTGGCGGATAGCCGATGCCAAACTCCTCGACCTTGATCCCCAGCCACACCGCTGTCAAAAAGTGGCCTAGCTCGTGGACGATCACCAGCAGGCCAAGCATGATCAGGAATGCAACCAGGGTCAGCACGCCACCAGAAAGCCCTTCCAACACTCTGTCTCCTTCGCGACACGGCGACGTCTACGGCCCCGCGCCACGCAATGTATCTGTGTCTTACAGGCTAGAAAGAGAAAGGCGGGCGAATCTTTTCCCACCTTCTCGCCTGCACGCATCTGTCGCAGTTAAGTGTACCGCAATTGGATATGCGCTGTCAACACTTCAGCGGATACGTGCAGCGACAGGTTGGGAAAGCCGAGGCAGTGATCTGGAATCGGGCTAGGCCGCGAGCAGCTTGATCAGGTAGTAGAGCACAGGAAACGTGAACAGCATGCTATCGGCGCGGTCGAGGACACCGCCGTGGCCAGGGATGAGGTTGCCGGCATCCTTCAGGCCAACCTGGCGCTTGATCAGCGACTCTGACAGGTCGCCGAGCGGGCCGGCCACGCCGCCAACCAGGCCGAGCAGCCCGGCCTGAACCAGCGTGATCGGCAGGCCGAGCAGCGGCACGCACACGACGCCGGCGAGGATCGAGCCGATCAGGCCGCCGGCCGCGCCCTCCCAGGTCTTCTTGGGGCTCAGGACCGGCGCCATCTTGTGCCGGCCCAGCGCGCGCCCGACGAAGTAGGCCGCGGTATCCTGGACCCAGGTGATCGCCAGCACGAAATAGATCCAGGCTGCGCCGGGCGCGATCGTGAGATGAAGCGGCGCGAAGATACCGCCCTCGAGCGGCGTGTCCAGCGCGCGCAGCAAGATAATATGGCCGGCCAGCAAGCTTAGATAGAGCGCGCCGGCGAGCGTCAGGCCCCACGCGGGCAGCACGCCGGCCTCGCGCGAGCGTGGCAGCTCGGCCACCAGGCCGGCGATGATCGCCAGCGTGACGACCGGCAGCACCAGATCGACCGCAGCGATCGCCTGCAGGCTCATGGCAAGCAGGACCGCGAGCGCAACGCCGACGCCGACCGCCACGCGTGGCTCGTAGCCGCCCTGGCGGAACGCGCCGTACAGCTCGATCAGGGCGATCACCATCCCGACGGCGATACCCACAACCACTGCCCAGACGCTCCACCAGACCAGCACGATCAGCAGCGGCAGCAGCGCGAGCGCGCTGATCAGGCGCTGCGCCAGCGAGCTTTTACTCTTCGAAGAGGCCGCCGAAGCGGCGTTCGCGCTGTCCATAATCTTTGATCGCCTGTCGCAGCAGCTCTGGGCTGAAATCGGGCCAATACGTTGGCGTCACCCAGTACTCGCTATACGCCGCCTGCCAGATCAGGAAATTGGAGAGCCGCCACTCGCCGCTGGTGCGGATGATCAAGTCCGGGTCGGGGAGGCCGCGAGTGGAGAGGTGTTCAGAGATACTCTGCTCGTCGATCGCGTCGGGCGCCACACCCTCGGCTATCAGCGCGCGCACCGCCTCGACGATGTCGGCGCGGCCGCCGTAGTTGAAGGCCACGCAGAGCGTGATCTTCTGGTTTGCGCGCGTCAGGTCCAGCGCCGCCTGGGTCTTGCGCTGGAGCAGCGGGGAGACGCCTTTCATACTGCCGAGGTGGCGGATCTGTACGCCCTGCTCGTGCAGGCTGCGGGTCTCGCGGTCGAGGAACTCGCCGAAGATGCGCATCAGCCCCTCGACCTCGGCGGACGGGCGCGACCAATTCTCGGTGGAAAAGGCATAGATCGTCAGGTAGCGCACACCCTGATCGACGCACTCGCTCAAGATCCGTCGGATGTTCTCCACCCCGGCGCGATGACCCACCAGGCGTGGCAGGCCACGCTGCTTGGCCCAGCGGCCATTGCCATCCATAATAATGGCAATATGGCGCGGGGCCGGCGAATGTGCTCGCTTCTCCGACGTCATCTCCACCCCCAGTAGTCAGCATTCAGAAGTCAGGTGTCAGAATAACACTGACATCACTGCCGTCAGTGTATAACTAGGCATTCGATGCTCTTCTGACTCCTGACTCCTGACTCCTGAATACTCTACTAGACTTCCATGACCTCGGCTTCTTTGGCCGCGCCGACATGGTCGATCTCGCGGATATACTTATCGGTCAGCTCCTGCAGCTTCTCCTGGGCGCGGCGCATATCGTTCTCGGAGATCAGCTTCTCGTGCTCGAGCTCGCGCACGTCGTCGAGCGCGTCGCGGCGCAGGTTGCGCACCGCGACCTTGCTCTCCTCGACCCGCGCGCGCACCTGCTTGGTCAGATCGCGGCGCCGCTCTTCCGTGAGCGGCGGCAGCACCAGGCGGATCACGCGGCCGTCGTTGGACGGGTTGATGCCGAGATCGGAGTTCTGGATGGCCTTTTCGATCGTCTTGATCATGGAGGCATCGTAGGGCTGGATGAGGATCATGCGGGCGTCGGGAGTGGTGATGCCGGCCAGCTGGTTCATCGGCATCGCGGACCCGTAGGCATCGACCTGCATGTGCTCGACCAGGGCCGGCGAGGCGCGGCCGGTGCGAACGGTGGTCAGGTGCTGGCGCAGCGCCTCGACCGACTTCTTCATCTTCCCCTCGGTCTCACGCAAGACATCGCTGATCATGGCTCTGCTCCTTCACGCAGCGGCGGTATCGGTCACCAGCGTGCCAACTCGCTCTCCCATGATGATCCGGTCGATGTTGTTGGGCTTCATCGGATCGAAGACAATGATTGGAATATGGTTGTCCATACAGAATGTCAGGGCGGTGCTATCCATGACCGTCAGCCCGCGCCGCAGGGCATCCATATACGAAAGCTGATCGAAGCGGGTCGCGTTGGCGTCGCGCTTCGGATCGGCGCTATAGACACCGTCGACGCCGTTCTTCGCCATCAGAATGACCTCGGCGTGAATCTCGGCCGCGCGCAGCGCCGCGGCCGAGTCGGTGGTGAAGTAGGGGTTGCCGGTACCTCCCGCCAGGATGATCACGCGCCCCTTCTCCAGATGGCGAATCGCGCGGCGATGAATGTACGGCTCGGCCACCTCGTCCATCTTGATCGCACTCATCGCGCGCGTCACGATGTTGCGGCCTTCCAGCGCGTCCTGGAGGGCCAGGGCGTTGATGATCGTCGCCAGCATGCCCATGTAGTGCGACTGCGCCGTATCCATGCCGCGGGCCGAGGCGCGATTGCCGCGCCAGATATTGCCGCCGCCAAGGACGACCGCGACCTGCACGCCACGGTTGAGAATGCCCTCGATCTCCTGGGCATAGAAATCGAGCACTTGCGGCGAGATGCTGTCGCCGCCGCTGCCGACGAGCGCCTCACCGCTGAGCTTGAGCAAAATGCGATGATACTTTGGCTCAGCCATAACTGACGCGGATTAGGCCACGAATACACGGAATAAATTGTCCGTGTATCCGTGGCCCAATCCGCGCGCTATCCTCCAATCTCGTAGCGCACGAAGCGTCGGACAACAATGTTTTCGCGAACCTTGGCAACCGTTTCCTTAATCTTGTCCTCAATGGTGCGCGAGCCATCCTTGACGAACGGCTGCGCCAGCAGGACGTTCTGCTCGTAATACTTCTCGGCCGTCTCGCCGCTCACCTCGATCTCGGCTGCCGGAACATCTTCGGGCTTGAGGTAGCGTGGATTCAGCGCGGCGACCTGCAGCGCGACATCCTTCGCCAGCGCGATGAAATCCTCGGTGCGCGCGACGAAGTCGGTCTCGCAGTCCAGCTCGACCAGCGCGGCCATGCGCGATCCGGGATGCACGTAGACCTCGATGCGGCCCTCCTTGGCCTCACGGCCCTGCACCTTATCGCTGACTTTGAGGCCCTTCTCGCGCAGCAGCTCGATCGCCCGGCCCATATCGCCGGCCGTCTGCGAAAGAATATCCTTGCACTCCTTGACGCCCGCGCCGGTGCGCTCGCGCAGCTCCTTGACCATCTGAGCGGTAATCTCAGCCACAATCCTACTCCTTTGTCATCTAGCGGGGTCTGCTCTATTGTACGCCGCTTTGCGCGCCGCGCAAGCACCCGCGTGTATTAAACATAAAAATGGGAAGAACGAAGGCCGCACGCTGCTGCGCCGCCGCCTTCGATCTTCCTCACCATACCGGTTGGCGGGGCCGCCGCGGTAGATCTACGCGACCGGCTCCTCCTCTGACTCGTCGACCTGCTCGACCTCAGGCTCAGGCTGGCTGTAGCGCCCGCCGCGCATCTGATCGGCCTGCGAGCTCTCACGGCGATTCTGGCCCTCGATCGCCGCGTCGGCGATCTTGCCCGTGATCAGCCGGATGCTGCGAATCGCGTCGTCGTTGCAGGGGATGATGTAGTCGATCAGATCCGGGTCGCAGTTGGTGTCGACCATCGCGACGATCGGGATGCCCACCTTACGGGCCTCTTTGACCGCCAGCTCCTCTTTGTGCGGGTCGACGATGAACAGCGCGCCCGGCAGACGATCCATCCGCTTCATGCCGCTGAAGACGTGGTTGAGCTTCTCGATCTCCTGTCCGAGCTTCATGCCCTCGGCCTTGGTGAGCCGCCCGAAGTCGCCGCGATCGCGCTGCTCCTCCAGCTCGGAGACGTAGCGCAGCCGCTTGCGGATCGTCGAGAAGTTCGTCAGCGTGCCGCCGAGCCAGCGCTGGGTCACATAGAGCTGGCCGGCGCGCGTGGCCTCCTCGGAGATCGCCTCCTGCGCCTGCTTCTTGGTCCCGACGAACAGGATCTTGCCGCCTGCCGCGATGGTCTCGACGACAAAGTTATACCCCGCCGTGAGGCCGACGATCGTCTTCTGCAAGTCGAGAATGTGGATGCCGTTGCGCGCGGTGAAAATAAACGGCTTCATCTTCGGATTCCAGCGCTTGGTCTGGTGGCCAAAGTGCGCGCCGGACTCCAGCAGCGACTTCATCGAGACGAGCCGTTGGGTGCCCTGTGTCATGGGTGTGACATTCCTCCTTAACAATGATTCTCACTGTTCCGCCACCCCCCTCAGCTCGCGGCAGGGCCGGCGCGCCGCCGGCAGGATCCGACGCGATCAGGGGATGTGTGTAGTTGGCGCGCCAAAACGCGCCGCCGCGTAGTATAGCATACAAGAGCGGCGAGGGCAAACATCAACAACTTGATCCACACGCGGTATAATGGGTTTAGATGTGATACTATGGCACGCGACCGTTCCAACGTTTTGCAGGCCACATGTCACAGGTCGCAAGTCGCAGACGGCGGCAAACCAGCGATTGCGACCTGCGGCCTGCGACCTGCGACGAGTAATGAAACCCATCCTCGCCTCCCAAATCACAGAGGGAAGAGACGCTGTCATGACCGACGCTCCTAGCCAGCCATTGAACATCGTCCTGCTCGGCCCGCCGGGGTCCGGCAAGAGTACGATCGCCGAGGGGTTGCTGCGCGCACGCCCATTCGCCATGATCGCCACGGGCCAGCGGCTGCGCGCCGAGATCAAGGCGCGCAGCGCGCTCGGGCGCGCCGCCGAGGCGCGCATCGCGCGCGGCGAGCTCGTGCCCGACTCGCTGATGGACCGGCTGCTGCGCGCCAGCCTGGAGACGCTCGACCCGTCCGAGGGATTCCTGCTCGACGGCTACCCGCGCACGCTGCACCAGGCGCGCGGCCTGGACGGCCTGCTGGCCGACTATCGGCGCGCGCTGCACGCGGTGATCGCCCTGGAGGTCGGGGACGAAGAGGTGATCCGGCGGCTCGGCGGGCGGCGGATCTGCGAGGGCGCCGGCGAGCCGTTCCCCGTCCACGTGGACGACCTGGCAAGCATCTTGCGCTGCCAGGAGCGCGGCGGCCGGCTGGTGGCCCGCGAGGACGATCGGCCGGAGATCGTGCGCCAGCGCCTGATCGTGTACCACGAGCAGACTCAGCCGTTGCTGGAGTTCTACGCGGCCGCCGGGCTGCTGCGCCGCGTCGACGCCAACGCCGCGCCGGCCGAAGTCACGCGCAGGGCGCTGGCCGCGCTGCCGGAAAACGTTTGAACGTTGAAACGTTCGAACGTTTGAACGTTGGTCATCGCGTGCCATTCCAAGGAGATGCCATGACAGACTCACCGCTGAGAATTCTGCTGATGGCCGCAGAGATGGTGCCGTTCGCTAAAACCGGCGGCCTCGCCGACGTAACCGGCGCGCTGCCCAAGGCGCTGAAAGGCCAGGGACACGATATCCGCGTGGCGATGCCGCGCTACGGGCGGATCGACCGCGACCGCTTCAGCATACACGAGGCTTTGGCGCCGTTCCCCGTGCCGATGGACGACCATAGCGAAGATGCGGCGCTGCTGCAGGCCAGCGTCGCCTCGGCCGGCGGCGACGTGCCGGTCTACATGGTCGACAACGCGCACTACTACGACCGTGACGGCATCTATATGTACGAGGACGACGCCGACCGCTTCATCTTCTTCTGCCGGGCGACGCTGGAGGGGATCAAGCGGCTCGGCTGGCAGCCGGACGTAATCCACTGCCACGACTGGCACACCGCGATCGTTCCCAACTGGCTCAAGACGATCTACAAGGACGACCCGTTCTATGCCGGCACCGCCTGCGTCTACACGATCCACAACCTGGCCTACCAGGGCATCTTCGGCTACCGCGTGCTGGAGATCGCCGGCGTCGACGAGTACGGCTTTATCGCCCACCCGGATATGCCGCACCTCAACGACGTCGTCGACTTCATGGGCCGCGGGATCTACTACGCCGACATCATCAATACCGTCAGCGAGACCTACGCCAACGAGGTGCTGTCGTCCGAGTTCGGCGAAGGGCTCGACCCACTGCTGCGCGACCGCCGCGACCGGCTCTACGGCGTGCTGAACGGGATCGACACCGATATCAACAACCCGGCCACCGATCTGCACATCGCCGCGCACTACGATGCCGCCGACGCCGCGGGCAAGGTCGAGTGCAAGCTGGATCTGCAGCGCGAGGCCGGACTGGCGCAGAGCCGCGCGACGCCGCTGATCGGCGCGATCTCGCGCCTGGCCGACCAGAAAGGCTTCGATCTGCTCGACCAGATCATCGACCCGCTGCTGCGCAACAACGACGTGCAGATCGTCGTGCTGGGCACCGGCGACCAGCGCTACCACGACCGGCTGAACAGCATCGGCGCGCGGTACCCGCAGCAGGCGGCGGCATTTCTGACCTTCAACGCCCAGATGGCCCAGAAGATCTACGCCGGCTCGGATATGTTCCTGATGCCGTCGCGCTTCGAGCCGTGCGGGCTGGGGCAGATGATCGCGCTGCGCTACGGGTCGATCCCGATCGTGCGCGAGACCGGCGGCCTGGCCGACACAGTGCGAAACTTCGACCCGACGACCGGCGAGGGCAATGGCTTCTCGTTCCGGCCCTATGACTCGATGGCGCTCTACGCCGCGATCATCCGCGCGCTCGAAAACTACCACTACCGCAACACCTGGCAGCAGCTCATGCTCCGCGCGATGTCGGCCGACCACTCCTGGGCGACCTCGGCCCACCGCTACGTCGACCTGTACCATCGCGCCATCGCCACGCGGGCCGATCGACCGCCGCGCGAGACGTACAACAAGGCGTAGCATCCCCATTATGCCCTGCACCCCAGGCCGTCGCGTCGCCAAGAACCCTGTGCCCAATGTGCGAAGCCGAGTAACTACGACCGCTGCTCGGACAGTTCATGATCACACACAATGATGTGCTAACGGTCACAAATTTCGCGTTTATGGTAGTGCGGGCAATTCATGAGCTGCCCGTCCACGACCACGAAACACGATCGGCACGGGAGAGCGGCAATGGAGACCTACTACACGATCAATGGGCAGGACATACACGTCCAGGATGTCGGGCCGGGGCACGGGCCGATCGCGATCCTGATTCATGGCTGGTCGAGCTCGTGGTTCACGTGGAATCCGATCTTGCCCTCGCTAAGCAAGCGCTACCGCTGCATCGCGATCGACCTTCCGGGGTTCGGAAAGTCGCCGCCGCCAGCCGACAAGCCGTCGATCGCCGGCTACGCCGACATCGTCGCGAAGATCATCATGAAGTTCAGCGATCGGGCAGTGCTGGTGATGGGGCACTCGATGGGCGGGCAGATTGCGACGACGCTGGCGCTGCGCTACCCGGTGCTGGTCGACAAGCTGGTGCTGCTCAACCCGGCCCTCAGCGGCCGGCTCTCCACACGCGTGAATCTGCTGATGAAGCCCCACGTGATGGCCGAGCGCTACCGGCCGCTGGAGTGGCTGCTGCATGTCGCGGCGAAGACGCCGCTGGACTACACCGATTACCTGCTGAAGCCGACCAACTTCGCCGAGCGCGCGCAGGTCTCCGAGGAGGACTACGCCAAGATCCGCGACGACGCCCGCCGCCGCGGGCAGGGCGAGATGCGCGCCGCCTGCTTCACCGCCATGCGCGACGGCGACCTGCGCGGCCAGCTCGGGCGAGTCGAGCCGCCGACGCTGGTGATCTGGGGCGCCGAGGACAACATCGTGCCGCTGCGCGACGCCGGCCTGGTCCACGCCGAGTGGCCCAAGGCCGACCTGCGCATCCTGCCGAACGCCGGCCACTGGCCGCAGTTCGAGCAGACCGACGCAACGCTGCGCCATATCGCCCACTTCCTGGGGCTGCCGCCCGAGGTCGGCGGCGTCGAAGCGGATGGCAATCAGGATCTGACGTACATCCAGGAGGTTGCGGCGTTTCTGAACAACTCCGAGATCGGCGGGATGCTGACCGAGGCGCAGCGGCTGCGGCTGGCCGCGCTGGTACACTCGCACGGCTACGCCCCCGGCGAGAAGGTCGTGACTATGAACGCCAGCGGCAACGAGATGTACATCGTCAAAGAGGGCACGCTGGAGGTCTGGCTGACCACCGAGACGACCTCGACGCGGCTGGCGTTCATGCAGGCCGGCCAGGTCGCGGGCGAGCTGGCGCTGCTGGAGGGCACCACCCGCAGCGCCGAGCTGCGCGCCGGCCAGCGTGGCGCGACGCTGCTGGCGCTAACCCAGGCCGCGCTCATCACGCTGGCCGAAGACGACTCGGCGATGGGCATGCGCATGATGCAAAACCTGGCGATCTCGCTCGGCAAGCGACTGCGGCTGCAGAACTGGCGCGCGGCGCGGGCGCTGGACGCCGAGGTCGCCGAGATCGATTAAGACAAGGTTCTTGTGAGCTTTACAATGCTGCGTGACAGGTCGCAGGTCACAGGTCGCAGGTGACTTCGACGTGCGACGTGCGACGTGCGACGTGCGACTTGCAACATGCAACGAACTGTAA
>WNGB01032680.1_pt1 | contig 14453 bp, 15 predicted proteins | sample 5400681 | NCBI WGS metagenome assembly WNGB01 (sample SAMN13153367, study PRJNA577476) | soil metagenome | isolation source: 115 cm soil or saprolite under grassland replicate 2 | place: USA:California | collected 2016-06-15 | reverse complement strand
GTGACGTCTTCCGGCGGTCCGGTCACTTCGATGCTGACGGACCGTTTGGTGAGCGGCCGGTCGACGCCACCTACATCGGACGGGTTCGTGAGCGACACGCGTGCGCCGCCTTCTCGGGTGACCGATCCGCGTACCTCGTCTACGACCATCGTCGCTCGGTGGAGGATCTCCAACGAGACGACCGCCGACGGACCGGGATCGATCCGGTATTCACGATGGCTCGCCGCGGTGGCTTCGACCACGAATCCTTCACCCGATTTCAGCACGGCGAGGCGGATCTGTGCGTCTTGGGGGCCGGGCGCGACCCGGTAACCCTGTTCGAGCAGACGCGCAAGCAAAGATCCCCGAAGCTGACGTACTTCTTCCCCCTTCCAACCGGTCGCTTCGATGCGGCTCGTATCCACGCTGACCGCCGCAGGCACGGGGGCGTTCGTCGCGAGAAGAACGATGGGTATCGCAGAGAGCAAGCGTCACCCCGACCGGGAAGGATTCAACCATGATGTCACACCTGAGAAGGCCGAGAGTTTCCTCGGGCGCGTCCTATGGTTGCGAGACCCCGTCCCATTCCGCTGGTTGATTCTCATTCGCAGCGAGAAGCCTGGTAGCCACGCTGCCCGTGAATTCGCCCGTACACGTGACCGTAACGGGCACGGGAATGTGTACGGAGGGCCCTAAAATTAAGCGACACGCATCGAACGTGGACGTTTTGATGCTCGGGAGATGCATTTGCAAATGCGCACTCGAGAGCCGCGTGGGGAAACGCGGAAGCCGAACTTCGCTCCTCAGTTCGCGGCGAAAGTCACATTGAAAGCAGGAAGATATTCCGAGGCACCGACGTCCCGCTTCGGCGTGTAAATCGCGTCAATCACCGCGACGATCTCTTTGAACAATGCTTGGTTGTCGGTGTGAATCACCGCTTGGTCGAGTTTCTTGTCACTCGCGTCACGGTGTGCCCCATTGGCATTCCATTCGGCGTTGATCTCGGCGGCGAGCTCGGGATAGCGGATAGTGGAAATGGTGCCGTCGTCGATCTCGATCGGGCGCCGCGGAATCTCGATCGCGTTGATAATGGTGGAACCTTGCTTCCACGTGAGGGTGAACGTTTCTTCCTTGAACATGCCGACGTGAAGCATCTTATCCGGAGGTTGCGTGATCACGACTGTTTCCCGTGGCAGTCCCGGCACTTGCGCGTCGGCGTTCAGACGCGACATGTGGGACCACACCGCAGTGATGAGTAGGAACGAGATGCAGCATACGAGCAGGTCGATCATTGGGATCATGTTGATCTCGCTGTCGACCGGCCTCCGCCCACGTGGGGCGCCAGAATCCACTGCCATGCCAGCCATAGGGTTCTCCGTTCTCGAATCAGACTCGCCCGCTCAGCAATTGTTCCCGCCAAGCACAAGAAACATGTCTGTCGTCGCGGGCTAGCTCCACGCGCGCTGTAGTCCGAGCGCCCGTCCGACCGGCGCGAGAAGGCAGAAGACGCAGGCCCGTATCTCGACGGATCCACCGAATTCGAAAATAGGGCAGTGTCGCGCCCGCCGCCTCTTCGATCGAAGCGGCGTCGAGGATGAGACTGCCGGTCACGAGGTCCTTGGTCTCGGCGTACGGGCCATCGGTGAAGACACGGTCGCGACCTCGAATGGCCTTGCCTCCAAATTGGGAAGCATGATGGCTGACCCTGTTCCCGAGACGCGGCTTTGAGGCCTTGATCGGATAATACAAGGTTCTGTCAACTTGCTGAAAGAGTCACTCAATTGGCGACTTTCACCCCATCGGCCGCGCCCGATGGATCCCACAGATACCCTCGCCCTTCAGGAGGTGCCTCGCATGCCTTGACGTGCCGATCCTGGTTGGACTTCCTTCTCTCCTGGTTCATCGAAATCCTCCCCGGACACGCAGCATAGACGGGACCTGTACGTGAGTCCATCGCGACTCTGCTAGTTCCAGTTGTCGATCTTGATGTCGTTTGGCTCCGGGGCACCCTTCCCGGTTTCGAGAAGCGCCTTCAGGCTCAATAGAAAGACCGCCCACTTGGTGCTGCAATGGTGCATGAACTCCACCGGCTCCTTCCAACCTTCATGTTTGAAGAGGACGATCGTATAGTCGCCGTCCTGTTTGAGCTCCCAACTTACCTTCGTGCCGATCCATTCTTTGGGCCCGTCGACCACTTGCCATAGCACGCGCTTGCCGGGCTGAAGCTCGAGAACCTTCATGTCGAAACCGCCGGCCGCAAAGCGGAATTGGAGCACTCCGCCGACGTTACATTCCCCTTGCGTGTTGTGCGTCCACCAGCCGGAAAGACCTTCGCGCGTGGTCAATGCATGGTAGGCAGCATTCGGGGACGACGATTTGATTCCGACTCTGTGTAGAATATCCATCTTTCGATTCCTCCTTTAGCTAAGACGACGCCACCCTCGCCATTTCATCGCGGCGCAGCGAGCCAAGGGCCAGGTTCATACATTGCGGAAATCGACGTATGAGCCTCTGCTAGGGCTCGTTGGAGGCTCTCTCTCCCGAGCATCCGCTCCAGCCACGCGCCGGTCTTCGGATACGCTCGAAGGTCGAGCCCGACCATCGGAGACGCGATGAGGACGCACGCCAGGGCGAAGTCGGCGACGGACAATCGGGTCACGACGTACTCGTGGTCGATGAGTGACGCTTCGAGCACGCCGCAGTGCCGCGCGAAGTCAGAGCGTGCGATGGCCACGGCCGATGCGTCGGTCGCGCCGCAGCCGGTCATCGGCTTGACGAAACCCTCGAAGGCGATTCTGGAGAGCGCCGGACCCAAGTGAGCGGACTGCCAGTGGAGCCACCGGTCGACATCGGCGCGTTCGCACGCATCCATCGACAAGAGCGACGGCGTTGGGTGGGTCGTCGCGAGGTACGTGATGATCGCGTTCGACTCCCAGAGGACGAAGTCTCCAACGACGAGCACTGGAACGAGGCCGTTTGGGTTGAGCGCGCGAAAGAAGGGCGCGTCTGTTTCGCGCCTGAGAATGTTCACGGTCACGAGCTCGAGGCGCACGTCCAGCTCGTAAGCCACGGCGCGCACCTTGAGACAGTTGATCGAGCTCGGGAAGTGATAGAGCTTCAAGGCGAACCCTACAGAATAGGGAGCTGCCCTTTACCTGTAGCAATCAAGCTTCGTAAACTACCGCTGATGAGCAAGCCCCATGCGTTCGAGCAGGCGCCATAACATTCATGGTTAGGAACCAGGCCCACGTGGGTGAAGCGGACCTCGGTCTTGTTGCCGTTTTTGGCGATTTCAAAAGTAATTGCTGTGCCCTTCCACTCGCTCTTGTCTTCGACGAAATGGAGGGTAGCGTCCAAAACGAGCCAAACGACTTTCTTGCCAGGAAGTGATTCCGTTATCTTCTGTTTGCTGTAATGGATGTCTTTATATCGATACGTGAACTCGTCACCGAGTTGGTCGGTGAGGTGCTCCCTTCAATTTCTCCCGACCACCATCCACGAACGTCGTTGATGGCTGCGAAGGCTTCTTCCGGACTTTGGTCCACTGAAATGGTCGTGGTGAAATTTCGATCTTTCATGATTGCCTCGCGAACGCTCGCTCGAGCTCCTTGTTACTCTTGCTCCAAAGAGCGCCCATCTGCTGCGCCATGGGGTCGGGGAAGATCTCTTCGTCACCGCGAGCGATCCCAGCGAGAAGATTCTTCGCGGTCTCGGCCGGGCTGGTCTTGGGTATCTGGAGCGTTTTGACCATGTCCGTATCGATGGGCCCGGGAAGAGCGAGGACTTCGATGCGCTTTGCTTTCAGCTCCGGCCGCAAGGCTTGGGTGATCGAGTAGGCCGCGGCCTTGGATGCGGCGTAGCCTCCGAAGGGCGGGACGCTCGCAAGCGCCGAGATCGACAGGACGTTCACGATGGTGGCGCCGTTGGCGCGCTCGAGCGTCGGTAGGAACGCCTTGATGACCGCGAAGGTCCCGTGAAAATTGGTGCGAAAATCGGCGTCGATCTCCGCTTGGCTCGTCGTCAGGACGTCAAACGAGCTGAATAGACCTGCGTTGTTGATGAGCAGCGTAACGTCGCTTGCCTTGTTCGCGGCAGCGGCGATCTGTTCGGGTTTCGTGGTGTCGAGCGTGAGGGGCACGACACGTGAGCCGTTAGCAGAGACCTTCCTTTCGTCTCGAGCCGCGGCGTAGACCTTGGCTGCTCCGGCCTCGACAAGGGCTAGAACCAGCGCCTTGCCGAGTCCTCGGTTCGCACCCGCAACGAGAGCAATGGATCCTTCGATCTTCATGACAAGTTCTCCTTCCTCTTCTTGGGTCGTTTTGACCTCCTGACCCTGAGACGACGCGAGGGGCACAATTTCATCGGCGTGCAACGGGGAAGGTTCCTGTGGCATGCTCGCGCCATGGCCGGCCGTGCGAGCGGGGAGTCCTTTCGGGCGAACTTCGAGCAGCATCGGCGCGCCATCACGCTGCACTGCTACAGGATGCTCGGCTCGCTCCAGGATGCGGAAGAGGTCGTTCAGGAGACCCTGCTCCGAGCATGGCAAAAGCAGGATGAGGTCAGGTCGACCAGCGCGACGCGGGCGTGGCTCTACAAGATCGCGACAAACGCATGCCTCGACTTGCTGAAGGCGCGTCGCCGGCGAGCTCTTCCGCACTTGGTCGCGCCGTCGGTGAGCACGGCGCCGGCGCTCGATTCACCAGCGGACGAATGGGTCTGGGTCGAGCCGGCTCCCGACACGCTGCTCGACCTGGCAGACGACGCCGGCAAGCTGCAGGATACGCGAATCTCGCTACGCGAAAGCATCGGCCTTGCGTTCATCACCGCATTGCAGTTCTTGTCGCCGAAGCAGCGCGCTGCGCTCCTTCTCGTCGACGTTCTCGGGTGGAAGCCAGAGGAGACGGCGGCCCTTCTGGAGACGAGCGTCTTTTCCGTGAACTCTCTCCTGCAGCGCGCGCGCAAGAGCGTCGAGGCGCGAAAGGACCAGGACGTGTCGCAGGAGGCATCGAGCTCCGACGATACGGCCCTGCTACGGCGCTACATCACCACATGGGAGAGCGGCGATGTCGACGCGTTCACCGCGCTCCTTGCAGAGGACGCGCGCCTTTCGATGCCGCCGCGACCGGAGTGGTTCGCGGGGCGCGAAGCGATCAGGCGATTCCTCGCGAGCGTGATGGCAGCGGAGCCGCACCAGTACCATCTCGTGCCGCTCCGCGCGAACGGGCAGCCCGCGGTCGGCGTCTACACTCGGCCCATGACAGGGGACGGCGCGTACGAGGCGGCCGCGATCTCGCTCCTCGCGTTCCGTGGAGGACGCGTTTCGCAAATCACTCGGTTCAGCTTCCCGAAGCTGTTCCCGCTGTTCGGTCTGCCGGCTCGGCTTCCCGAGGGCGTCGTCAATTTTCAATGAGCTTGAGCTTCCTCTCGTAGCCCAGCTGCTCGGCTCGACTGGTCGCCAGCGCCATGGCGCGCTCGTACAGCCGCCGTGCCTCGATAGGTTGAGCCCGGTTTCCTCGTCGAACGTGAGGTTCGCCGAACGGATCGGCTTGCTACGCAAGTCGATGAGAACGTTGCCCCCTCCGAGGTACCCAGCCGAACGCTCGGGCTCCGCGATGTTCATGTTCTCGAAGCTTGCGGAGTGGCAGCCGTAGCAGTCGAGGGCGGCAACGAGATAGCGCCCGTACGCCACCCTGTCGGTGACCGGCGGCGCGTCGATCCGCTGCGTCGGATACGGCAGTTTCCTGAACGCGAAGTGGCAGAGGAGCTTGGTCAAAAAAGAAGGCTGAGAGACCCCCTTGGGATTCAGGTCCATGGGGGTTACCAGCGGGTCGCCCGACCGTGAGAACGAGATGATTGCGTGCAGATCGTCGTCGGCCATGTGCGGCAGCTTGGTCATCGATGGCGGGAGATAGCGTCCGTCGCGGGCCACGCCGGTGCGAAGGAGATAGGCGATCTCGCCGTCGCTCCACGAGCCGATGCCCTTCGTCGGATGTGCGGTGATATTGGCCGAGTAGACCGTTCCGAACTTCGTCGGAATGTCGACCAGCTGCTTGCCAGTGAGCGCTCCGGTGGCCGGATCGAGATGGCATCCGACGCAAAGGAGGGTGGCGAGTTTCTTTCCGCGCGCGATAGCAGGCGGCGCGGCAAGTGTTCCAGCTCGTTTTCGGCGCCGTCCAACGCTTCGCGCACGGCGTCGCCATGCTCGCCCTCGAGAAGCAGATCCTTTTCGATATGGAACCCGAGGCACTGCTCCAGGCCACCAATGACGCGATCGCTCGGCAGCCCGACCCACCAAAATCCGCTCGCAAGATGAGCTGATGCCCGCCGGGCTACAGGTGATGTCCGGCGCGCATCGGTGGTTGCCGCTCGCGCGAGACTCGAAGGCGGCGTAAGGCGGTGCGCGCGCGTTTCAGCTCCCATTCGGGACACGGGCACGAGCCTTGCTGAATCGTCCGGGATGCAGAAGCTTCGTTCGATTTCGGTTGTCATGATGCTGACGGCTTCGGGCCTGGTGGTCGCTTGTGGCGGTGACGACTCGACGACCGCCGGCGGCAACGGCGGCAGCCAGACGACAACGGCGGGACGAGGCGGGTCGAGCACGACGGGCGCGAGTGGGTCCAACGCGAACGGCGGTGCAGGCGGTGTTCTCGAAGACAGCTCGGCGGCGGCTGGAACGGGCGGCACGACCGACGACGCCGGCACCGATCGTGGCGCGATCGAAGCTGGCACTGGCGGTTCGGGCGACAGCGGCACCGGCGTCAGTTGCGACTCGACGCATCTCTGCGTCGCGGGCTATTGCGTGGTCCCCGCCGGCGGAACGCTGGGGACCTGCAAGGCGTCGTGTCCGCCCGGGCAGGGCTGGAACAGCAACAAGATCTGCTTTGGCCCCTGCGGCACCGCGGCCGGTTTCACTTGTCTCGATGGCGTCTGCAGCGATCCGGCGAGTGGCCACTGCGCAGACAATTCCACCTGTCCCGACCCGAAGACCCAAGGCGTGGATGCAAACGGGGTGTGCGGCGGAACCTGCTCGGCCTCACAGGGCTGCGCGCAAAAATTGTGCGACGACGTCTCGAAAACTTGCGTCGTCGCCTGCCCGGCGAACGAAGGCGTGAGCGGCACTCACTGCGTTTTCTGCCCGAGCGGTCAGGGGGTTGGCAGCGATCACACCTGCGGTGGCAAATGCGATTTCGGCAAGACGACGAATCGCTGCCTCACCGGATACTGCGAGTCTTTCTTCACTTACAACATCTGTATCATCAGCTGTCAGAACGAGGAGACGCCCAACACCAACGGCGATTGCAGCGGGGCGTGCGTCACCGGCCGCGACTGCACGAGCGGCGTCTGCACCGCCAATGGTTGCGCGACCTCATGTTTCGGCGGCTACACGCTCGATTCCCGCGGGGCCTGTGGCGGTTCGTGCAGCGCGACCGACCATTGTCAGAGCGGCTACTGCGTCCCCTCGATTGAAGGGAGCCACGTGACCGGAACCTGCATGAGCAGCTGCGGATCCAACAACTGGGGGGTGAACGCCGACGGCATTTGTGGCGGCCAGTGCTACGGGGCGGCTGGCAACATCCATGGCTCCTGCACGACCGGCCACTGCGCTCAGCCGAATCCCACCTACAACTTCTGCGTGCTCACCTGCCCGAACTCGCAAGGCGTCGATCACTACGGACTGTGCGGCGGTCAGTGCGGAGGGACGGGCTCGATGTATCCGGTGTGCCTGAGTGGCTGTTGCACGTCGTCGGTCGAAGGCACCTGCAAGACGGGCACGGAGACCGGCGCTTGCGGCGCGAGCGGCTCGGTCTGCAGCGTGTGCCCTGCCCAGCGCCCTATTTGCTCCGGCCACGTCTGCACGACGGGTTGAGTGGTTTCAACGCCGCCCAACCGCCGAGCGCCGCGCCTCGGCGACGGCTTCGATCGCGCAACCCGCGCCCCAGCTGAAATGGGCCTCCGATTCATACAACCGCGAGCGCCACGGCAGATAGGGAGCCTCTGGGAAGTAGATCTCGTAGATCGCGCCGTCGCGGTCGGCCATCTGCTGCAAGAGCGACAAGATTCGATGGGCTTCTTCCGGGTCGCCCATTTTGAGAGCGACCTTCGCCGCCAGCGCCATGAGCCACGACCAGCGTGCCCGATCGTGATAACCGGACAAGCCGACGACGCGCGTTGGCAACGAAACCCACGGCCGCGGGTAATCGGGACTGGTCGCGCAGCCCGGAGCGTCGTGACCCATCCAGAGCACGTGGCTCCTCAAGGACCGATAGAGATCGGCTGCCGCGCGGCTCCCGAGAGGGAGGTAGCCGAGATCCAGCGCGAGCAGCAGGCCGTCGACGGAGATTTGGGGATGACCTCGAACCGAACGGTAAAGGCCTGCCTGCCCATCGAAAAACTCCGCGTCGATCCGTGCGCGAACGCGATCGGACCGGTCCGCTTCGATTCCGAACGCCGAGTACGGCAGGAGACGTTCGGTCACCCTGTGATAGAGGACGTTGGTATAAAACGTCGATCCCGAGCGCCGTACGCTGTCCTGCCAATCCGAATAAGCGTTTTGAAAAACGAGGCCATCACGGATCGATCGTTCGTAATAACGATAGACCTCGACGAGCGCGCCCTCGTGCCGTTGCCACCAATCGGTATCACCGGTGCTCGTGACGTAGTCGAGCGAGGCGAGAAGCACGAGCAAGTTGGAATCGATGGCTTCGACGCCGTGCTCGCTTTGGTACTCCGGCCGGATCGAATCGCCCATCGGGCTCTGACGTGGAACGAGAGGCAGCACGCGCCCCGCGCAGTGCCAGGCGACACGCAGCCAGGCCGGCGAGATCGAATCCATCAAACGGGGAACGAGTGCATCCCTCGGACGGCGGTGGCCGAGCAGCGTACTCAGGTGGTTGGCGACGACGTCCTGGCGGCCAAGCTCGAGCAAACCGCGGGCGGCGAAGCAAAAATCACGGGTCCAGAGCCCCCGAAATTGGCCGCGTCCGGCGCTGAGATAGGGACCTGAAGCGAGCTCGACAAAATTCCCCTGCAAGCATCCGCTAGCGACGGAGAAGAGGGAATCGTAACTCGGTCTTTCGGAAGACATCCCGGCCCAACGATCAACATAGCGTCCATGAAACGCCGCTCAAGCAGGCAGGGCCGACCGAGGCTCCATTGCTTTCGAGCGCTCGAGGTACGAGCACGGTGGTTGAATGCCGACAGATCTTCCCTCCCCGGTCACCGCCTTCGACTCGTCGACAGTCCCGCTCGATGCGCTCGCGCATTTCTTGAACGGGCGCGACTATCAGGTGCTCGGCATGTCTTCGCCCTTGTCCGAGGCAATTTCGTCCGCCAGCGCGCTTCTGCCCATGAGGGTGAGGGAGTGGCTCTACCAGCGGGGCGGGCGCAAGGAGGCGGTCGATCCCGAGAAGCTGCGAGAATTCGATGCGGAGAAGATTGCGGGCGCCCTAGCCGCCAAATATCCCGAGCGACAGTACCCGGCGATCGCGATCGGATCGTCGAACGGAGCGATCATCCACCTGTGCGCGGCCCTCGACATTCCGTGGTTGCCGCAGAACCTTCTCGTCTTGGTGCGCCGAGACGGCCTCGACCCCGACGAGCCGCGCAAGATCATGGAGAGCGGCCGCGAGGTTGCCGAGCCGCTCCTGGCGGCCGCTCCGGACATCGCGCTGCACCACATGGTCGATCCCACCCAGGACCGACTGATGGGCCGAGAAGCGCTGTACTTTCGATTGAAGCGATTGCGGCTCGGACGCGCCTACGAGTCGTTCATCACACGGCATCTCGCACCGGGCGGCACCCTGTTCACCGTCGAGTGCGATCTGCGTTGGCCGGTGAAAAGAGTGGCCGATCGCCACGTCTTCCAATTCGGCGGCGTCGGAGGCCTGGCGCCCGACGAATACCTTCGTGGCAGCGACCGGGTGACGACTTTTCTTCGATCGCAAGGCGCCGCCGTTCCTCGCTGGCATGCGCCGGAGCCGGGTGAGCAGGCCCCCGAAGCTGAATGGGGTTTTGCGCCGGAGCTCCTGGACGACGCTCGCCGCTTCGCCGATCTCCACGGTTACAAGATCCAGCGCCTTCGATTTGCGACGCCGGAAGTATTGAGCCCCATCGTCGCAGATCTCTACCGTTGGTGGTACCGGCGTCGATCGCCAGGTGCGGCGAAGCAGCGGCTCGTCGTCGAGTCTTTCTTCCTCATCGATCCTTGGTGCGTCATAAGGACCGGGGCCATTCCGTTCTGGACCGTCTTCAATGCCGAGGGCTCCACCGAAGCTCTGGAACGCTATCTGGACCGCTCGGAAGCGTTCGAAGACATCTACATGGTGATCTTCTCGAACGGCATCCGCTCGCCGGGCCTTGCGCCCATCGAACGCTGGCTATCGGCTTTGCGGCGCGCCAAAGGGCGTGGTCAGCTGCTCGGCGTCGACCCCGGCGCCTATCCGAAGGACTTTCAGGTCTTCTTCCGTTACCACCGTGCGATGCAGAAGATTCCGCCCCTCGGCGCGAGACCGGAGCCGCTCGCGCTCGACGAGCTCGCGGAATTTCTGAAGTCCGCCAACTTCTCGGTCTCCGGTTAACACCCTCGCGTTTCGCCGCGCTCACCGCCAAGCAAAACCCGTTTGGCCCATCACGCTCGCGGGTGTCACGACGAAGGAGACCTGCGGTCCGGAAGAGGCTCCGCTCGGCGCGGTGAGAAACATCTATCCCGAAAACGCGGCGGCTGCGCCTCCCAACGCGAGGCCAACGATGGCAAAAGTCTGGCAATATCGGCCGCCCCCCTTGTATTCGCCACACCGTTGCATGCGCGTCAGGGTGCCCTGAACGCAGAGGCCATCGTCGTTCCAATTGTCGATCAGCACTTGGTGCGCGATCTGAGCCGCCGTCCCTTCCATGAGCAAGACGCCAGCCGTACCGAGCGCGACCCAGCCCAGCGTCCGGCGTGTGGAACGTTCGCCGAAGGCGTGCGCCGGTGGAACGGCGTCGGCGGGGGCTTTAGGTTGGGATGGTTGCGACGGCGCCAACGAAGGAACAGGTGCCAGGTTCGCTTCCAACAACACCAGGGCGCGTGGCGCAAGATCGACCTCGCGGCGCACGGTCATGTAACCAGAAGCCCGCACCTCGACCGCGGCGTGGCCGGTCGCGAGTCGCAACGGGTCGGCGGGTAACGCCGCCACGCGCTCGCCGTTGATCCAAAGCTCGGCTCCGGAGACATTGGTGTGGACTTCGAGTGAACCAAGGTGCTGCTGGACATCGCCGAGCTCGCGCTCGAGCACGGTGCGGTTCTTCTGAATCCAAGCGTCGTCCGATTGATGCAAGGCTGCCTTCAGATCTCGCTCGGCCTGCGACCATTGCTCGAGGGCCTGCTCGGCGAGTGCGATCTGCGCCAGCGTTCGCGGCGATGACTTGAGTTCGTACGCCCGGCGGAATGCTTCGAGGGCCTCCGAATCCTTTCATTCGCGTCGAAGGGCGATGCCGCGGCCGACGTACTCATCGGCGCTCGTCTGCGCCTGGGCGAGCGACAAGTCCGCTCCAAGCACGAGAGAGACGGGCAGTAGCGCCAGCGTCACCAGTGCACGAAACGGGCGGGTCATTCGAGGATGGGCACGTTGTGGCTGCCCTTCTCGGGCGCTGCCGGAGGAAGCGGCTCCGCGCGAGCACCCGACGAAGTTGCGGCAGGACGCGAAGATCCGCTCGCGACACGACGTGTGCGCGGCAGGGGGTTCGAAGGGCTCGATGCGGAGAGCTGCACAGTCGCTGCCAGAGGCTGCGAAGTAACCACGGCGAGGACGGTATCCGTTGGAGCGGCGATCGTCGCCGGAGCGGCAACCCCGAGCGCCCCGAGCGCTCCCACGAAAGCCAGCCGAGATGTGCGGCGGGATTCGGCGTCGAGCGGCCGGGCCAAGGAAGTACCGGTTTCGCGTTCTTGTGTGGCTTGGCCGTCGGCGCACGTTGCCTCGAGCCCGCTGCCGTCGTGCGAATCGATCACGAATTCAGGTCCCCAGATCGCCCAAGCGCCTTTGCTCCCCATCGAAAGCAAAGCCGAGCCGAGGGCATACACCGATGGGAAGCGCTTGCTCGGGTCGCGGTGCATGGCCCGAAGAACGACATCGTCGAGCGCCGGTGGAATCCCTGGCCGGACCGCGCTCGGAGCGCGCACCGATGACGTGACGATGGCGTGCATCAGGTCGTAAGGGCTCGAGCCGTCGAACGGCAGAACGCCGGTCGCGCACTCGTAAAGCATCACACCGAGCGAGTACTGATCGCTTGCCGCCGTGGCCAGCAGATGCAGGTGCAGAGGTGGATGAAGAGGTTTCACATTTCCCCTGACGATTATCGCAAGGGATGACCCGTTCAAGGTTCGGCTCGCAGCAAGCAAACATCTTGGTTGGAGCACGCTCCGATGCTGCAAGTTCCGCGAACGCTGACGCGAGAAGGGGCTCTTTCGACTTTGCCTGCGCGCACTCGAGCTATCCGCGACTCTGGACTGCAACCGTGGCAGTGTAACGGTGCAACGGTGACCTAGGGTGCGACTGCACCATATCGCCATCTGCATCGGGCCCTGCGTCCGCTGCATCGCCTGCCTCGCCGGTTTGCATTCCGGCCGCGTCAGCGACGTCTCCTTCCGACTTGGCTCTCCCGCAAGCGGCGAAGCAGATGGCGACAATCGGCGCCCAGTACGAGAGCCGTACGTATCGAGCCTCAGTCATCAGTTCTCCAGTCGGATTTTGTCGAGCGGTGGTAGCAAGCATCGAGCCCAACTGGATTTGAGGGGGGCGGGGATGAGCGTCGCTCATATTGAGTCGATTCGTCGCGCGCGCAACGGGCGGACGATTTGTGGCCCGGATCTCGCGATGGAGGACCCTACCGTCCCTGGAGGACAGGGGCCACACAAGCGCGTTGCTCGGCGCTGCCCCGTGTCGGCGATGAAGCGCATCTTGATTCCGATGGGTCTCCTCTTTGTGGTCGCGTGGGCCAACTGCGCGAGCAACGATTCGGATACAAGAACCGAAGGTAACCACGCCGGAACGAGCGGTATCGGCGGAGACACCTTTGGGTCGACGTCACTCACGAGCGGGTCGGGCGGAGCATCGACGGGGTCCGCCGGCGCGACCGGGGCGGGCGGCGCGACGGCTGGGACCGGAGGTGGGCTCGACGGCGGCGGCGGGACCGGGGGTCATGCAGGCGGGTACACGTTTGGAAGCCATCCGCTGAAATATCCCGCGGGAACGATCCAACCGAGTGGCGGACCGGGCGCGCTCGACGCCGCGGTGACCGGCTACTACGACCGGTGGAAGGCCGCCTACGTGACCTCGGGATGCGGCGGCTACTACATCAAGACCGGTCCCATCGAACCCATGGCCATCACCGGCTCGTCCGCCAATGGAGCGGCGATGATTGCCATCGCCATGATGGCCGGACACGATCCCGAAGCCCAGACCGTCTTCGATGGATTCGTGGCGGTCGCGCGAGCCTTCCCGAGCTACCTGACGGGCCACGACGGTCTCCTGGCCTACGCCATCTACGAGGGCTGCAAGAGGCCGGCCGAGGGGGACTCGACGACCGACGGCGATCTCGATTTCGCCTTCGCGCTTCTCTTGGCGGACAACCAGTGGGGTTCGAGCGGCAAGGTCGACTACCTCGCCGAGGCGAAGAAGACGATCACCGCCCTCAAGCCTTACGACATGAATCCCGATCTCAAGCTTCCCCGCATCGGCGACTGGGCGTCACTGCCCGACGAGCCGATGGTGTGGAAAACGTCGACGAAGCCGCCCTTCTTCATGATGGATCACTTCCGCGCATACGGACATGCAACCGGCGACACGTTCTGGATGGACTGCGTCAGCACGCAGGAGGCGCTCATCGCCAGGATTCAGTCGATGTATGCGGCTGCGACCGGGCTTTTGCCTCAGTTTTTGACGAACGGGACGACACCCCCCACAGGCAAGCTTCTCAACGACGCCAACGACGGCAGCTACTACCGCGAAGCAGGCCGGATTCCATTTCGGTTGGCGGCCGACTACGTCGTGAGCGGCGACATGCAGACGCGAGCGGCGCTCACCAAGATCAACGCTTGGATCAAAATGAAAACGGGTGGGGATCCCGCGAAGATCGTCAATGGCTACAAACTGGACGGCACCCCGATCGGTACCAGTCCGAACATGGGTTTCGTGGCCCCCTTCGGCGCCGGAGCGATCATCGATGCATCCAACCAGGCCTGGCTCGACGCGATCTGGAAGCAAGTCACCGCCGCCGGGGCGGAGGACTACTCGGCCGATACCGCGAAGCTGCTCAGCATGCTGGTGATCTCGGGCAACTGGTGGACACCCCGCTAGCGATCCATGCGCTCATTGAGGGCAATTGGTGGAGCAGCAAATGTCTCCGCATCCGTTGGGGGTGCTGAAACCGATCGGCTGGCAGGTGTTCGGCATCAAGCACGCTGATCCGTTTCCGCATCTGCAGATGGGGAAACCCGA
>WNGB01009031.1_pt1 | contig 14453 bp, 16 predicted proteins | sample 5400681 | NCBI WGS metagenome assembly WNGB01 (sample SAMN13153367, study PRJNA577476) | soil metagenome | isolation source: 115 cm soil or saprolite under grassland replicate 2 | place: USA:California | collected 2016-06-15 | reverse complement strand
TCTCGCCCGGTGGACAGTTCTGGATCCCCCATCGTGGCCGCGGAGCAGGTCGAGCGAACTCGAAGAAAGACCTGGCCCGTGACACATGCCTGGGTCCGCTCTTGATTCGAGCGATCTCGACCCCAAGATACGGACCGAGAACTCGGGCGTTCTGGCTCGATACAGACGCCTCTGGTGCCTCTATTCGTCCTGACCTATCCTGCTGCTCGCAATCACCGATGCGGGAGGCGGCAGTGCTGGTCAAGGTCGGCACCTTCAATATGAACAACCTCTTCTCTCGCTACAACTTCCAGGGAGAAATCCAGGCCATCGCCGCCGGCGACAACAGCGTCGAGGCCGTGTACGAGTTCACGGATCCCACGAGCTATCGGCTCCGTACCTTCATGGGGAGGCTGGTCAAATCGACGTGGACGTTTTGGCGGTCCAAGAGGTCGAGGACATCGGCACGCTGAGGCGGTTCGTAATCGACAACCTCGGGAGCCTGTATCCACACGTGGTCCTGGTGGAAGGCAACGACCCGCGGCTGATCGACGTCGCGCTCCTGTCGAAGCTGCCCCTCGGAGCCGTGACGAGTTGGCAGCGAGCCGTGCACCCCTCCGATCCCACGACCCCTGTTTTCGGGAGGGACCTCCTCGAGGTCGAGATCCTTAACCCGTCCAGGACGCGTCGCCTGTTTACGGTGTTCAACACCCACTTGAAGTCGCACTTCCTCTCGCCCGGTGAGACCGAGAAGGACGCAAACGACAGGAGGGAACGGCAAGCTAACATCGCCAAGACGATCATCGAGTCCCGGACTCGGCCAAACAGCGCCTACGTCCTGACTGGGGACATGAACGACCCCCCTGACTCAGCGGCCCTGGCGCCGCTGGTCGTCTCCAGCCTGAATCTCGTCAACGGCTTGGCGAATCCAGTGGAGACGCGACCAGCCCCGGCGGACAACCCGCCGCCGGTCTCCCCTGCATGGACACATCGGTTCAAGCCGAGCGGGCAGCCTGCCAACTACGAGCTTTTCGATCACGTGTGGCTCAGCCCTGCTCTTTCGGCCAAGCAGGTCGGGGCGTTCATCGACCGACGGACCAGGTTGACCGGAGATGGGAGCGACCACGACCCGGCATGGGTCGAGCTCAACGTCTAGAGCGGAGGACTCCCCCGGACGGGTTGGCGACGGCCCTGAGCATAACGACCCCCGAAGGGCGCACTTATTTCGGATCGGCGCCAGCGCTTTTTCCTTCAAGGCTCGTTCGGCATGACCGGGAACCCGAGGAAGCGTTCGGAGCACCTCGCGATCCTCTGTGGGTTTCTGGACATGCACCCCCAACGCTCCACGCGCTTGCGTGCCGCGTCCGGTAACGATGCGGTTGTGGATTCCACCCCCATCCGGACATGAACCATGGGGTCCATGTGGCCCGGCAATGTTCACGAAACAGGTGTCTCCCCCGGTGGACGGTCTGGCTCCCATCGTGGCTGCCACGCGGCGCAGGTCGAGCGATCTCGAAGAAAGACCTGGTCTCAGGCCCGATCCGAGGTTTGTGTGCCCTTCAGGTATCTGGCCTCGCCTTCTCTGCACCGATCGCACGGCACCTGGTCTTCCAGGAGATGCGCGTTGTAGCGAGCATGTGTCCCGTGAGCGGCCCGCCCGCTGAGTGCTTGGAGTTCCGTGGTCGTCAATATAGTCGACCACATTCTATCCCAGGCCTGCATGAGTCGGTCTTCATCACCTTCTCCGCTGGCTACAAGCTCGGTCGTCTTCGGTCCCACGTGGGACAGGACGTGATGGGGATCGATGCGACCTGTCTTGGGAACTGCCCAGCCGATGGTGGGGCTGTCCCACGTGCAATGTGCCACCAGGTGTTGGTGGTGGGTCAGTTTGGGTTCACCTAGGGACCTGAACCTCGCGTGGACCGCATCTCTCCCCTTGAGGAAATCGCTGGGCTCTTCGGCTAGTACCTTGGAGTCGATTTCTGTAGAGGAGGCCGCCATGTCAACCAAGCCGAAACAACCAACGGCGTACCTACGTCTCACCATCATGATTCCACGCCCAAAGGAACCCTTCCTCTTCCATTCCGATTCGATACCCCTCACTCCAGAACGCATGGACCTTCTCCTGCAACTCGTCGGACCGGACAAGTGGAAACGGTCAAGGCTGGCCCGGAAGGTCACATGGGCCGATTTGCAGGCTGCGGTGGCCCGATATCTCGACAAGTCACAATGACCCCCGTGGGGTACAGAAATCCGATCGGGCGCTGACGTGCGGCTGCCCCGCAGATCAGACGGCGCGAGGCTCGATTTCCCTCTCGATGCGATCCCCTACGCGGTCGTATTCCACATCCAGGTCGTACTGTGCCTGAAGGTTCAGCCAAAACCTCTCAGAGGTCCCGAAGTAGCGAGCCAGTCGCAACGCCGTGTCTGCCGAGACTGCGCGCGTCCCGTGCACGATCTCGTTGATCCGGCGGGGAGGAACATTGATGTCCTTGGCAAGCCGATACTGGCTGATCCCCAGGGGCGCCAGGAACTCCTCGAGCAGGATCTCCCCGGGATGGACGGGCGGGAGCCTCTTGGCCATCATCTTCTCCTAGTGGTAGTCCACGATCTCGACCTCGTACGCATCGCCGCCATGCCACCGGAAGCAGATCCGCCACTGGTCGTTGACCCGGATGCTGTGCTGGCCTGCGCGATCACCGCGCAGCCGTTCCAGGCGGTTTCCGGGCGGCACGCGAAGATCGTCCAGTCTCGCCGCGGCATCCAGCATCCGGAGCTTTCGCAGGGCCACCTTCTGCACCCCCGCTCCGAACCGGCGAACCGGCCGCCGCTCGAAGAGCCGCTCGGCTTCCCGGTCCCGGAAGCTCTTGATCACGGCGTACCGTAACGCGACGCGTTAACAGTGTCAAGCGCTCAGGTCGATTCCGTGGTCCAGAAACCTGATGCTCACGCGGCGACGCGGTACTCGTTGATGAGGCCTGAAGGGTGCATTTACTCTGATCCGTGGCATGACTAGCGGGTTTCGCCTTGGCTTGTTCGGCCTGGCCCGGAATCCGAGGAAGAGGAACACCATTCCGGTATGGGCCATGGTGCACGGTGTGGCCAGACAATGTTCAAGAAACAGGTGCCTGGCCCCGGGCCGGAGCCAGATATCAGGTCCCCCGAAATCGCTGGTCAGGAGCCGAATGCGAGTTTTCGCCCCCTACAGTGTCGGCGGCGTCCTCTGGGTTGTGAATCATGCCGCGAGGCTGGCCGATCGTCGCGACCCGCTTCCTCCCCATTTCGCCTGCGGCTGGAGTGAGTGCCTTGAAGACGGGTGTGTCGCAGTCGCCGAAATAGGTGCGTGTGACAGATCTTTCGACTCGGGCATCGGACGGAGTTCGAGTTGCAATCGCTCCAGTACGTGAGTCTCGGACAGCCCCCCTCGAGGGCTCGGTGCGTAGACTATTTTCGTGGAGTCCTGCCCCTCGTGCGGTTTTGCGCTGCCCGGCGTAGTCCGGTTCTGCCCCCAGTGCGGCGTGCCTCTGGCCGAACCCTCACCGGGCATCGAACGCAAGCTGGTGACGATCCTGTTCGCGGACGTCTCGGGGTCCACGACCCTCGCCGAGCGCCTCGACCCCGAGCGCTTCAAGGACGTGATGGACGCGTTCTTCGATGCCATGGAGCGGGAGATCGAGGCCGAGGGAGGCACCCTCGAGAAGTTCATCGGGGACGCCCTCGTAGCGGTGTTTGGCGTCCCGGCCGCACACGAGGACGACCCCGACCGGGCCCTCCGAGCGGCCCTTCGGATGCAGGACGCCCTCCAGCGCCTGAATGAGTCGCTCCGGCTCACTCATGGCATCGAGCTCGCCATCCGCGTCGGCGTGAACACCGGCGAGGTGGTGGCCTCCACCTCGCCGAGCCCAGGCCGCGGCATCGTGGCCGGCGACGCCGTGAACGTTACCGCCCGCCTGGAACAGGCGGCCCGACCAGGGAAGATCTTGGTCTCGGAGCGGACCGCCAAGGCCGGACGGGGATTCCGCTTCGCCGAGGTCGGTTCCCTGGCCCTGAAGGGCAAGGATCGCTCCGTCCAGGCACTCGAGCTCATCGGTAGAGACAGCGGCCCGGCAGCCAGAATCGGCGCACGGCACGCCCCCTTGGTGGGCCGGGACCAGGAGATGGCCCTCCTCCAACTCCTGTGCCAGCGAGTGATCGCAGAGGAACGTCCGCACCTCGTCACGATCTACGGGGATGCCGGGGTGGGTAAGACCCGCCTCGTGGACGAGTTCAAGGCGTGGGCCTCAACGGCGGACCCGGCTCCTCGGTCGGTCCGGGGCCGGTGCCTGCCCTACGGGAAGGGCGTGACGTACTGGCCGCTGTCCGACATCCTGAAGCACGAGGCCGGCGTTCGATACACCGACCCTCCCGACGTAGCCCTCAAGAAGATCGAGGAGACCGCGCTCCGGCTGTTCTCTCCACGGTTCTGCGCCGATCCGGCCCGAGCCACCTCCGCCCTGTGCTTCACGGTGGGCCTCTTGGGCCAGGACCGATCCCTCACGGAACTCGAGCCCAGGCAGGTTGGTCTGGCGATTTCGGCCGCATGGCGATCGTTCTTCTCCGCTCTCGCCGGCGACCGGCCGACGATCGTAATCGTGGAGGACATCCACTGGGCCGACACGGCCATGCTCGAGTTGCTTGAGGACCTGGTTGACCACGCCAAAGGCCGGCTGCTGTTCCTGTGCAGCGCCCGTCCCGAACTCACAGCGCGACGGCAGGACTGGGGTGGGGGCCGTCGCAATGCCTCAACCATTCTCCTGGAACCGCTCGCCGCCCCGGACGCCGCACGGCTCCTCGATCTCCTCGTGACCGATGCGCTCTCCGGAGCCATCCGGACACAGATCTTGGAGCGCGCCGGGGGGAACCCCTTTTTCCTCGAGGAGCTCATCGGTCTCTTCCTAGAGCTTCTCGTAGCACAGGCCGCGAACCGAAGCCCGGAGGGTCGCGACATTCGGGAGTTCCCCCGGCCCGCCGACGCGGTCCTGCACATCCCAGACACCGTGCAGGGCGTGCTCGCCGCCCGGATGGACCAGCTGGATCCGGGCGATAAGCGGACCCTTCAGTTCGCCGCCGTCGTGGGGAAGGTCTTCTGGAGCGGCGTGGTAGCGCGGCTCCTCCATCAAGGTCGGTACGAGGTCGAGGACGCCCTGGCCCGCCTGGAGAACCGCGGTCTGGTCCTTGCTCGCCTCGGGTCTACCGTCGAGGGCGACCATGAGTACGCGTTCAAGCACATCCTGACCCGCGACACGGCGTACGAGAGCCTCCCCCGCAGGGAGCGGGCCACGGCGCACGCCTCCGTGGCGGTGTGGATGGAGGAGGGGGCCGGAGAGCGCATCCGCGAGTTCGTGGAGCTGCTGGCCCACCATTACACTGAGTCGTATCACGCTACCCTGTCCGATCCGGGCCGGTCCGAAGGCGCCGAGCGCCTTCGGGCCCAGGCTTTCCGTTACACGCTCCTTGCAGCCCAAGAGGCCCTCCCGAAGCTGGCTCTTGCTCAGGCTGAGCGATTCGCTGAGGCGGCTGCCGGTCTGGCGTCGGATCCGGTCGAGCGGTCCCGCGCGTTCGAGGTGCAGGGGAAGGCGTACTTCCAAGACTCCAAGGGAGACGAGGCTTGGGAGTGCCTGAGGAAAGCCGTCGACCTCCGCCTGGAGGGAGCACCCGATGACCACGCAACGATCGCTGCCCTGGCCGCCGCTGCGCTGGAAGTCCCAACGCGGGGGCGAGGGACAATGCGAGCTCGGCTCTCAGGTTCGGAAGCGGAGCCATATCTTCGCCTCGGCTTGTCGAACGCCGGTGCGGCGGGCACCGAACAACGCGCTCGCCTGCTGATCGTCAAGGCGTTCTGGCCAGCGGCCTTCAGAGAACTCGACTTGAGCAGGGAGGAGCAAGCAAAGAGAGCGGGAGAAGAGGCAACTGAGATCGCACTTCGACTGGACCGTCCAGACCTGGCCTCTGCGGCACTCGATGGCGTCGCCAACGTTCACTTGGCGGCAGGACTCTGGGGTCAAGTCGACCAGGTGTTGCGACGTAGGGTCAAGCTCACAGAGGCGCTCTCGGACCCGTTTGAGCTCGCCGACATCTATGCCAGCTCCGCGCTGGCCATGCTTCACATCGGACGCTACGCTGACGCGTTCGCGTCCGCGGACCAGGGATTCAAGGTCGCGGCGTCCGTCGTCCCTCTCATGGCTCAATACTGTCTCGACTGGCGTCTCCTTGCGAGGTTTCGACTCGGGGACTGGAGCGCCTTCTTCGTCGATGTCACGCTCCTTCAAGAACTGCTGGGTGACCGTCGGGGGAACCCGCCGGGGTATGCTGCCGATCACCTCGCGGCGACAGCCTTCCTGCATCAGGTCCGGGACGAAGATGACCTGGCGGACCGTTCCCTGGAGGAGCTGGACCAGGTCGAGAAGGCGGAGGAGCGGCCGGGCCCGCACTGGGTCGCGCTCCGCTCGCTCGTGCTGGCCCGACGAGGTGCCTTCGCCGAAGCGCACGCCATCCTCGATGCAGCCCCAACCGCCACGCAAAGGTTCGGGCGCGGCCTCCTGCTCGAGGCACGGTGTGGCGTCTTGCAGGAAGAGCAGGCGTGGGACGCCATGCCCAGCGTGCTGACCGAGTGCCGGCGCCACTCCGAGGAGGCCGGACTGCTGGCTCTGCCGCTCCACGCCGATCGCCTCGAGGGCGTCGCCGCCCTGGCCAAAGGAAGCACCTCCGCTTCGATTCCTCTCTTGGAGCGAGCGAGTGCCGGCTTTCAAGAGCTCGGAGCGCGTTGGGAAGTCGCCAGAGCTGATCTGCTGCTCGCAGAGGCCGCAGCGCCGGTCAACCGGGAGGCCGCGCGAGGCCGAGCGTCGGAGGCCGAACGGGTCTTCGCCCAACTTGGCTCCGCCCGAGAGCTGAACCGGGCGCGAGAGCTATTCGCGCGGCTGGGGTGAAAGCGTGGTCACCGCCCCCGACAACGGCGAACCGTTCACGGGCTAGTCGTCGTCGTCCGGGCTATCTCTCTTCTCGCTGGGGTAGTACGTGATGAAGCCGAACGAAGTAGCCGACCGGAGCAGCCCGGGTATTCCTTGTAGCCCACCATTGCCGAGGAGGCCGCCCTTGACCTCATCGAAGGTCGACCCGCCGACCTCGACCAAGATGTCGAACCCGCCCGCGACGATCGACGAACCTAGATGCTCGGGTCCCAGGCGCTGGCTGGCTTCGAACGCCTGTTGCACCATCGCCGGCTGAACCCACAATTGGATGAAAGCCAGAACGGGCGGACGCGGGCTGTGCACGATGTGTCTGGCGCTCGTCTGCAGGAGCACGGCCGTATCGGGGTCACCCAATGCCCTGAGCTGCCCGAGGAATTCCTCCAAATTCTCATAGCCGGAGAGAGTGGCCACTCCAAGAGCGGCATAGGGCCCGGAAAGCACGGCAATCGCTCGAACTGCCTGCAGACGCTTGAGGCTCTCGACCTTCTCTTCCGGCGCTTCCTTCACGAAAATGTAGACGTCGAGGCCTTCGATCCCTGCCAAGCCTCTCACCCCCTCCCTCGGAGTCCTGAATAGTTGACGCTGAATCGACCCTCCTTGGCAAGAGGCGCCCCGCGCTGCCCTCGGTAAGCCGCGATGCGCTCTTGAGCGACAGAGAGGATCTGCGTGAAGGGCGCATTTATTCCGATCACTAGGCTTGACCAGCGGGTTTCCTTCAAGTTGGTTCAGTCTGGCACGGAACCCGAAGACGACCTCGGAAGACCTCGCGACCCGCGGCGGGATTTCGGGATACTGCACCCACAGCCGACGATTGCTGACTATGCTGATTGCCTGCCACCCTCCACGATGCGGTGATGGCTCCACCCGCCCATCTGGACATGAGCCATGGGGTCCGGTGTTGCTGGACAATGTTTCTCGAAACAGAGGTCTCGCCCGGTGGACGGTCCGGATTCCCCATCGTGGCCGCGGAGGCGAAGCAGGTCGAGCGAACTGGAAGGACGACCTGATCACGGGGCCCGATCCGAGGTTTTGTGCCCTACGGCTGCTCCGATGGTGAGCCGCCATTCCAACGAACCGCCCTCGGCGCCGCGCGCCGGACCCGTCAGGGAGCGGGTCCGCTCGCCTTCCGAGCATGGAAGACCCACCGCGACAGCCTCCCCTCCGCGGCGAGGGAGACGGCTACGTCGAGGAAATCCTGGAAGGCCTCGAACGTCTCGGCGCCCTCCGCGGCGATCACTTCGTCGGGATACCGGTCGCGAGCGGCTCGCATCCGCCCGCCCACTTCGGCGACGGCCCCGGACCGATCCTCGGCTCGCTCGAGCACCAGACCGGCAGCGTCGATGGCTCGTTCGTTTGCGCCGGATGGAGTCACCATGAAGAAGCCCATGAACGTTCGGCGGCGAACCTCCTCGTTCGACACGGGTCCGGTGAGGACCAGACCCTCCGTGAAGAGGACCTGACCGTCGGGCCGAAGCACGCGCGCCCAGTCGCGCAGGAGGGCGGACCGGTCCTGAAGGTGGTGCACGGAATCGTTGGAGAACACGACGTCAAAGGACCCATCTGGGAAGGGGAGTCGTTCATTCGCGTCCAGGACCCGGAAGGAGCATCGGTCCGCCCTTCGCTCGTTTGCTGCCGCCACGGCGTGAGGATCGACGTCGATCCCGGTCACCTCGGCGCCGAGATCCTGAGCGAGGAGCACCGAGATCCCGCCCGAGCCGCAGGCAACGTCGAGCACCGACGTCACGCCCGATCCGAGCCAGGACGCGAACTCGTGGGCCTCGGCGGCCTGCATCCATCCTGCTTGGCCGAGGTCCTCGTCGTACGTCTCGCTCCGAACTCGTGTCTGGACGTCGGATCGGATGGTGGAGTACGTCTTCTCGTAGAAATCGGAGTCCTCTGCCACGGACCGGACTCTATCCTCGAGGGGCCATCATGCTGCGGATCCGAATAAATGCACCCTTGAGAGGCTGTCGCAGAAACCGGTGCCGGGCGCCCTGGCCCACATCATGTTGTAGTTAGCATCTTGTCCTGCCGCAACATGTAGGGGCGCTTGAGGCGCAGAGGGCACTGTTGCATTGGGCGCAGGGCCGTCCATCAGGGGAGACTCCCGCAATGAGATCACACGCCGACCCTTACCCCCACCCAGCGCCCAGTTCGGCCTTCGCCGGGTACCGTTTCCCACCCGAAGTCATCACCCTGGCGGTCCGGTGGTACCTGCGGTTCGGCCTCTCCTACCGGGACGTCGAGGAGCTCCTGGCCGAGCGCGGGATCGAGGTCGACCACGTCACCATCTACCGCTGGGTCCAACGCTTCGCCCCGAGGTTCGCCGAGGCCGCACGAGCTCGACGACAGGTCGGGAATCGCTGGCACGTCGATGAAACGTACCTGAAGGTCAGCGGGGGCCTGGCGCTACCTGTTCCGGGCTATCGACCAGTTCGGGCAGGTCATCGACGTCTTCCTCCCGCTGCGGCGGAACACAGAGGCCGCACGGAGGCTCTTCGCCCAGGCGATCAGCCGCACTCGGATCTCACCCACCGAGGTCACCACCGACCGGTACGGGGTCTACCCACGCGTCCTGGGTGAGCTGCTCCCGGCCGCCTTCACACGGAGGTCCATGCCAACAATCCGCTCGAGACCGACCACGGGCGTCACAAGGCCCGCCTCCGACCGATGCGAGGGCTGAAGCGAGATCGAACTGCGAGGGTGATCGTCGGCGGGCACGCCTTCGTGCAGAACCTCCGCCGGGGCTTCTACGACCTCGGGACCGATGTCCGACCGACGGCTCGTCTCGCCGACGCGTTCGCCGAACTGGCCCTCGTGATCTGACACGTGCCAGACGGATAGATCCACCGCGCCCGGGCTTTATCCAACGCAACAGTGCCCGCAGGACGACGGGGTGCTTCGAGCCCACCGAGCTCGGCACGACAGGACCAAGGAGTTCGGAGCGCTGGCCAACCCGACAGGACGACCACGGAGGGCTCGAGATGTCGCATAGGAGCCGAAGCCGATCCGAGACACGGGTACCGAGACCTGACAGCTCGAAGCGCCCGCGAAAGCTTCTCAGACCGGCGGCGGGCCCGGGGGCTCGACGAGCCCGCTTCGGAGAAGTATCCGGTCAAGGCTCGAGCGGGAGAGAACCGGATCGGCCCCTTTCCGTGCGAGCTCGTAGGCGAGCCTCCTTGGTCCCCAGCTAGAATGTCCTGGCCAAGCTCGGTCACCCTGAGCTCGGCCCGGGCGGGCGTTCGGTTGGGAAGGCTCCTCGGGCGCTTGGACGTCCGCCAGGCAAGACATGCCGCCCTCGGGGTAGCGCAACAGCCATTTGCTAGTGCCTCCAGCCCGTCGGCCGCGCCGCGGCGGCGACCCACGAGGATCCGACCAGGGGTATCTGTGGAGATCCGGTCTTTGTTCGCCGCTCAGGACGGAACGTCGGCCATTCCGTGTCCGCGGTGCTTCGTGATTCGGGCGCCCACTCACCCTTGAGGCCGCGGGCCGCCTCTCTCGACCCCCCGAGGGTATAGTGGTCAACTATCGAGGCGATGAGGGCCATGTCTTCGGCTGGCATAGAAGACTTCGTCGGCCGCTCGAGCGAACTCGCCGACCTTGACTCGGCGCTGGACCGGGCCCTCGGGGGTCTCGGGCAGCTCATCCTGCTGATGGGCGAACCCGGCATCGGCAAGACGCGGCTGCTAGAACAATTCGCCGGCTCGATCGTCCCAGGTCCGCCCACGGTGTGGGGCCATGCCTACGAGCAGGAGGCCCCCCCATACTGGCCGTGGATCGAAGTGCTCCGCGAACTGTTCCCGCGCGTCGGATTGGACCCGATCGAGGCACCCCTCGGTCCGGTTGCCGATGAACTCGCCGTCATCGCGCCGGAGATCGGTCACCTCCTCGGTGTGCTCGGGGTCCAGCGGGCGACCGACCATCCCGAAGGCCGGTTCCTGATGTTCGATGCGGTGACCCGGTTCCTTTGGGCCGCCGCTTCGCCCGATGGGCTGGTGGTCGTCCTCGAGGACCTCCACTGGGCCGACCAGGGCTCGGCGCTGTTGCTTCGCCAGCTGTCGCGGCAGGTGGGCGGGGCTCGGCTGATGGTGATTGCGACCTTTCGACAGACCGATGTCGGGAAGGATGACCCGCTGCGCTCGACCCTCGATGCTCTGGCCGGTCCTCATACCCGACCTCTCATGCTTGGAGGGCTCGACCGCGACGACGTGCGCCGATTCCTCGACGCGACGACCAGCCACCGCGTCGACGACGAACTCGTGCAACGCGTTCATGCTCGAACCGGAGGAAATCCACTGTTCCTCCGGGAGGTCGCGCGGCTCTTCGACCGCTCTCCAGAAAAGTGGGCCTCCGAGATGCCAGAGGGCGTGGCAGCCATGATCGTGCGACGGCTCGAACGCCTTCCGCCGGATGCCGCAATGGTCCTCCGTCTGGCCTCCGTCGCCGGAGCGGACAGCAACGCAGAGCTGCTCAAGACCCTCAGTCGACTTGGGTCCGACCGACTAGCCGGTGCCCTGGCGGATGCCACGGACGCCGGGCTCCTCGCCTCGCCTTTCGATCGATCGGACCGCATCCGGTTCGCCCATTCGCTGATACGAGACGCGATCTACCGGTCGCTGCCCGCTACCTATCGGTCGCGGCTTCACCGGAGGATCGCCGTCGTCCTGGAACGCGAGATGCGGGCAAGCGGCGAAGAACGCTCCGCGGGCCTGGCCGCCCATTGGCTGGCCGCAGGCGATCGCGCTGGCCTCGAGCGCGGCGCCGCCTACGCCGCCAGGGCGGCCCGAACAGCGTTGCGCCTGCTGGGCTACGAGGAGGCCGCTCGGCTGTCGCATGAGGCCCTCGATGCCATGGCCCGCTCGGGCGCCGGACGTGCTGAGCAATGCGAGGCGTGGCTGACGCTGGCCCAGGCGGAGTACCTGGCCGGCCGGGTCCAGGACAGTGCCGCCGCTTGCCACGAGGTTGCCACCCAGGCCCTAGGTGCGGGTCGTCCCGACCTGCTTGGGGAAGCGGCGCTGGTGCTTCGAGGCATCGGGCACGGAGACGTTGCTCGTGACGTGGCGGACCTCTGCAGCACGGCGCTCTCGGCGATTCCGGAGGAGGACAGCGTCCTTCGGGCTCGTCTGCTGGGCCAGCTTGCAGTCGCTCGGTACAACGCGGGGCAGTACGTGGCGTCGGAGGAGCTGAGCCGGGTGGCCATGGAGATGGCGGAGCGATTGAAGGATCCGGGTGCTCTGGTCATGGGCCTGCACGCACGGCAGATGGCCCTGTGCGGTCCGGCAGGCGTCACCGAACGGCTGGCCCTGGGAACCCGCATGATCGACCTCGCGGCCGGCACGGGTGAGCCGGTCGACGAGATGTGGGGGCGCCTGTGGCGGATCGATGCCATGTTCGAACTCGGGTCCATGGCTGCCCTGGATGCCGAGCTCGAGGAACTGGCCCAGCTTGTCCGGAGGGTCCCGCTCCCGATCGCCCGATGGCAGCTGGCTAGGCTGCGGGGAGCCCGGGCGCAGATGGCCGGGCGATTCGAGGAGGCGGAGCGCCGGGCGGAGGAGGCGCTCGCGGTGGGCACGGCTTTGCACGCCGTCGAGCCCTTGTTCTGGATCCTCGACGGAGAGCTGGGTCGGCGAAACGAGGAGCGCCTCGCCACATCAAAGATGTTCGGGGAAAGGCCTGGGATGGAAGTCGCCCAAGCCGAGCTCGGACACATCTACCTGGCATTGGGTCAGATCGATGAGGCTCGGGAGCAGTACGAACGGTTGAGACCGTCGCTGCGGACGCTTCCGATGGTTTCCTCGTGGGTGGCGATCATGGCAAGGGCCACCGAACTGGCGGCGGCCTTCGACGATACGGAGATGGCTGGCTGGATCTATGAGCGGCTGCTGCCGCTCGCTCCCTACTGCATCTCCGGAGGTGCCGGAACCCTGGCGTGCCTGGGGTCTGTCTCTTGGTGCTTAGGGGTCCTGGCCGCTTGCCTTGACCGGCTGGGCGATGCCGACCGGCACTGTCGGGACGCGGAGGCGATGAACGAGCGTATTGGGGCTCGACCATACCTGGCCCACGTCCAGTGCGAGCACGCCAGGGTTCTTCTCCGCCGGGGCGGAGAGCGGGACCGGGCCGAGGCGCTCCGGCTGGCGGAAGTCAGCGCCAGGACCGCTCGAGCCCTCGGGATGCAGCCCCTCCTTCGTAAAGCGACCCAGCTCGTGGCCGACATCCGGGCAGCCGATCGCGAGGCTATGCCTCTGACCCCCAGGGAGCAAGAGGTCGCGGCATTGATCGGGCGAGGGATGTCCAATCGCGATATCGCGACTGCCCTGTACCTGTCGGAGCGAACGGTGGAGGCCCACGTGCGGAGCGCACTGACCAAGCTCGGATTCACCTCGCGGACGCAGATCGCGACGTGGGCCGTGGGCCACGGCTTCCTCGACCCGGGCGAGGTCCGCGATTGATGCCGACCCCGCGTTTCGGCCCGTCGTTTGTGCCTCTCTACGCCGCGGCACCCTCGAACACGGCGTCGATGTCGAGGTGCAAGCTAACTCGCCGACCCACGATCGGTCCCCACCTTCGGACCACGTTGAACTTTCGGATGTCGATCCGTCCGGAGGCGACGATCCGAGCTCGATAGCCTTCGTCGATCGATTCGACATCGCGAGCGGCACGTCCAGGTCCACCTACGCGTATCCCCGGATAGTGAGCTCGCCACGCATGCGCCGACGAATCTCCGGATTCGCTCCAGGGTAGTGCTGGCGAAGCGCAGCTCGGGGAACTCATCAACTTTTAGGAATCCTCGCTTCCGTAGATCCTTGTCTCTCTGGGCGATCCCGGAAGCCACGCTCCGCGCAGAGACGACCGCCTCCACTGACGACTGCAGGGGCTCGTCTCGCATGGAGATCGTCCCCGAGAACGAGTTGAACCTCCCGTGCACCTTCTTCAGGCCGAACTGGGCGGCGGTGCACCCGACGGACACGCCGCCGGGTCGATCCGCCACGTGCCCGGTCGCAGTTCTGGCCGGGTCGCGACCGCCGTCATCTCGATGCTGCGTTGCATGGCTCCTCCCTTCGCTCTTTCAGCGGGCCGCTTCAGGCTGGGCTGGAGCGGTCTCGTAGGCGGCTACGTGGTGGATCTCGACATGGTCAGGACCGATGAGGAGCGCCGGATCCTCCCCGGGGAGCAGCTCCGTGCCCAGCACCGCCCGGTTGCCGGCTTCGATCGCCTCGACGGAGGTGGCCAGGACCACGATCATGTCCCCGTCGCCCTCGGGCCTGCGAAGCACGTACGCGGTGACGACGCCGGGGAGGTCCCTAGTTGCGGGCTTGATGCGTTCCTCCCTCGCCCGGTCACGGGCGGCCAGCTCTGCCTTGCTGCGGAGGCCGTCGAAGAACGCCACCCAGGCCACTGCGGCTTCCGATGGCGCCGCGCGGCCGGTGAAGACGTCGATCACCTCGTACAGGTCGTCGTTATCCGGCG
>WNGB01008953.1_pt1 | contig 14454 bp, 9 predicted proteins | sample 5400681 | NCBI WGS metagenome assembly WNGB01 (sample SAMN13153367, study PRJNA577476) | soil metagenome | isolation source: 115 cm soil or saprolite under grassland replicate 2 | place: USA:California | collected 2016-06-15 | reverse complement strand
GGAGCGCGTGCTGCGCCAGGGAGAATCGCTGGCGTACGACGAGCTGGATCTCGATTACGACGGCTATCCGGAGCTATGGATCCACTCCGCGCAGTTCTCCGCGGTAATCAGCCCGCAGCGCGGCGGTGCGATCGAGATGCTGACGCGGTTCGCGGATCTCACAAATCTCGCCGACGTCCTGACCCGGCGGCGCGAATCGTATCACGAGATTCCCACACAGCCGCACGGCGGCGACAACAAAAGCAGCGGGGGGGGGGTGGGGGGGGGCACCGCGAGCATCCACGACATCGAGAAAGTGTCTCGGCTCACCGCGCTGCCGCCGGCAGACGCCGAGCCGCGCGCCATCCTCGTCGAGCGACTGTTGGGCGACGATGTATCCGCCGCCGCCTACACGGGCGCGAAGTACCAGGCGATCCGGTCGTGGGCAGCGGTGCCGATGAGTGCCCGCGTGTCGTTGAACGGCGACTCTGCGACCGTGGTACTGCGCGCGGACGATCTCGAGAAGCGATTGATATTCGACCGGGCGGGTTGCCTCGACGTCGCCTACACCTGGAACGCGGCGGCCGCACCCGCGAACGCGGTGTTCGCACCCGAGCTGTCGCTGGCTCGGGAAGTTGCGCTGCGCCTGCAGCCTGACACCGAAGTCTGGCGCTCCGAAATCACCACCGTGGCGCGCAGCGAGCGCGGCTTTGAGGAAACCGTCCAGGGATTCTCGCTCACGCCGCGTTGGCCGGCCGGTCTCGGGGCGTGCTCGCTCGAGCTCGGCGGCGGAGGCACATGAGCTTCGCGGCGCTCGCCGGCCAGCTCGCCGAGGTCGGCCGCCTCTGCTACGCCCGCGGCTGGGCGCTCGGCACGAGCGGCAACTTCAGCGCGGTCGTCGGCCGGACGCCCCTCACGCTGGCGATCACGACAAGCGGTGTCGATAAGGGCGTCCTGGAGCCGGGCCACATCGTCGAGATCGACGAGCACGGCCGCGTAGTGGGAGGCGCCGGCACGCCATCGGCCGAAGCGACGTTGCACCTGGCAATCGTGCGATCGCGGGGAGCGGGCGCGGTATTGCATACGCACTCGATTTGGAGCACGATTCTCTCAGACGCGGCCGGCGATGCGCCAGGGGGCGGCGGTCTCGCCATCGACGGCTATGAGATGCTGAAGGGCCTGGACGGCGTCCGTACCCATGAGCATCGCGAGTGGCTGCCGATTCTCGAGAACACGCAGGATTGGCCCGCCGCCGTTCCACGGATCGAGGCGAAACTGCGTGAGCATCCCGAGGTGCACGGCTTCCTGATCCGGCGGCACGGCCTCTACACCTGGGGCCGCGATCTCGCCGCAGCCAGGCGACAAGTCGAGGTATTCGAGTTTTTGTTCGAAGTGTTGGGACGAAACCGAGGTGCGACATGGCAACCGTGAAGATTCCCGCCGAGCAGCGGACACTGACCGATCAGCGCGAGGTGACCGAATACCTCGCGACGTTGGGCATCGACTATGAGCGCTGGCCGCTGGCGCAGCGCGCCGCGGCGAACGCGCCGGCGGAGGCCGTACTGGCGGCGTATGCGCCTGAAATTGAGCAGCTGAAGGCCCGCGGCGGATACGTCACGGCGGACATCATCGACGTCACGTCCGCGACGCCCAATCTCGACGCGATGCTCGCCAAGTTCAGCACGGAGCATTGGCACGACGAGGACGAGGTCCGATTCATCATCCGTGGCCGCGGCCTGTTTCACATTCACCCCCGCGAAGGGGGTGGACCCGTCATCGCCATCGAGGTGGAGGCGGGTGATCTGATTCGTGTCCCGCGCGGCACCTGGCACTGGTTCGACCTGTGCGGGGACCGCGACATCCGCGCGATCCGGCTGTTCCAGGACAAGTCGGGATGGACGCCCCATTACACGAACAGCGGGACCGACAAGGGATACCAACCGCTCTGCATGGGGCCGAGTTACATCCCATTGGGCTGAGCGGCATCCGCGCGGTCCTGTTGGACATCGAGGGCACGACTACACCCATCGCGTTCGTCCACCAGGTCCTGTTCCCCTACGCGCGCGTCCGCGTCCACGACCTGCTGGAGCAGCGTGACGTCGCCGCGCTGCGTGCCGAACACCAATCCGAGCCGCCGCACGCCGATCTGCCGTCCTGGAACGCCGCGAACGAGCGGGCCTCGGCCGAGGCCTACGTTTACTGGCTGATGGACCGCGACCGCAAGTCGACGGCACTGAAAGCGCTGCAGGGCCGGATCTGGGAAGCGGGCTACCGCGCCGGTGACTTGAAGGGCAAGGGCGAAGTCTACCCCGACGTGCGGCCGGCCCTCGAGCGCTGGCACGAGGCGGGGAAGACGATCGCGATCTTCTCGTCGGGCAGCGTGCAGGCGCAGCGCAATCTCTTCGCCAACACCACGGACGGGGATCTCGCGTCGTTTCTCTCGGGCTATTTCGACACGACGACCGGGCCGAAACGCGAAGCCAGGAGTTATCGTCAGATTGCGGCGACGCTGGGACAGGAGCCGCGTGACGTGTTGTTCATCTCGGACGTAACCGCAGAGCTCGACGCAGCCAGAGCAGCCGGCATGCGGACCGTGTTGTGTGTGCGCGGCGCCGTCTCGCCGGACGATGCCTCCGCAAACCATCCTCGCATTCGGTCCTTCGCCGAGCTAGCGTAGGCGCCATGGGTGTCGCCGGTATCGTCGGGCTGCTCGTGGTCGCGTGGGCGATTTTCACCTTCAATCGCCTCATCCGGCTGCGCCAGCTGGGCGACAATGCGTGGTCCGATATCGACGTGCAGCTCAAGCGGCGCCACGACCTGATTCCCAACGTCGTCGCCGTTGTGCAAGGCCACGCCGGCTACGAGAAAGGCACACTCGAAGCAGTCGTCGCGGCCCGCGGGCGGGCGCTCCAGGCATCTCAGGCGGGACCGGCGACACGCGCCCGAGAGGAAGACCCGCTCGGGAATGCGCTGCAACGCGTCCTCGGGGTGGCCGAGGCCTATCCCGAGCTGAAAGCCGCCGCGAGCTTCGCCTCGCTCCAGTCGACGCTGATCGACGTCGAAGAGCACCTCCAGAACGCCCGCCGCTATTACAACGCGGTCGTCCGCGATTTCAATATCGCCATCGCGCAATTCCCCGCCGGCATCATCGCCGGCATGATGCGGCTGCAGCCGCGCGAGTTTTTTGGCCTGGACGACGCGTCCGAGCGCGCCGTGCCGAAGGTGCCCCTCGTCCTCCTGTTCCTGGCGCTGTCGGGAACGGGACTCAGTGCGCAACGCTCCTACTCGATCGAGCGGTTTGACGCGCGGATTCGCGTCAATCGCGATGCCAGCATCGATGTCACCGAAACGATTGCCGCACGTTTCGTCGGCTCCTACAACGGGTTGTATCGCACGATCCCGGTCGTGTACCACGGCGCCCAGGGATTGAACTGGACGATCCGCCTCATGCTGCAGAGTGCGCGCGACAATGCGGGACACGATCTGCGCACCGAGACCAGCCACGAAGGCGCCTCCGTCAAGTACAAGATCTGGATCCCCGGCGCCACCAACGCAGAGCGTACCATCGTGCTGCGCTATCACGCGACGAACGCGCTGCGCTTCTTCGACGAGCACGACGAGCTCTACTGGAATGTCACCGGCGACCAGTGGGACGTGCCGATCCGCAGAGCCTCGGCGGAGATCGAGTTGCCGAGGGGAGCTCCCGGCGGGCGCCCGGAGATCGAGGTAGCTGCCGGCACGCCGGGCGTGCGCGCGATCGCCTACAACGGCGTCTACGGATCGACGACTCGCGACGCGAAGGTCACCATCAGCGACACCGTCATCCGCCTGGCGATGCCGCATCGGCTCGATTTCCACGAGGGCCTGACGGCGGTGGTCGGATGGGACAAGGGGTTAGTGACGCGGCCGACCGCGATGGATCGCGCGATGGAGCTTGCGGGCAGCAACTGGCCATTCTTGATCCCGATCCCGGTCTTTCTCATTGCGTTCATGCGTTGGTCGCGGCGCGGTCGCGATCCGCGGCGCCGCCCGGTGACCGTGCTGTACGAGCCGCCCGCGGGGATCACGCCGGCCGAGGCCGGCACGCTGATCGACCACTCGGTGGACATGCGGGACATCACCGCCACGCTGATGGACCTTGCCGTGCGCGGCTACATACGCATCGAGGAACAGGAGAATCCGAAGCTGTTGGGCCTGTTCGGCGGCGGGACGGATTACACGCTGCACCGGCTCAAGGCGAGCGAAGGGCTCAAGCCGCATGAGCTGGCCGTATTCAACGGCGTCTTTGGCAAAGACGACGTCTTCGAGAGCTTCAGCGCCAACTCCACCATGTCGCTCAGCGTCAGCGTCGATGGCAAAGAGATCAGCCCTCCGTCGACTGGGGGCGGGACCAGCCGCCAGCGCGTGCCCGTAGAGGAGTTGAATCAGCGCTTCTACCGGCACCTCAATCCCATTCGGAATGCGATCTGGGATCAGCTGATCGACAGTGGCTTCTACAGGAAGCGCCCCGAGCAGGCGAGGCAGGAGGCGATGCGGTTGGGCTGCGCGCTGCCGCTGGTGATCGCCATCGCCGGCTCTCTGCTCTCCCCTTTCTTCCTGCTGACGCCGGTGCCGTTCATCCTCGCCGCGCTCGTGTCGGCACTGATCCTGTACATCTTTGCGCAGCTCATGCCGTCACGGACCGAGCCCGGCACGCGGGCGCTCGAGCAGGTGCTCGGATTCGAGGAGTTCCTGCGCCGCGTCGACTCGGAGCACACGCAGGCCATCGTCGGCCACCCCGAGGTGTTCGATAAGTGCCTGCCGTATGCGATGGCTTTCGGTGTCGATCAACAGTTCGCGCGCGCCTTCGAAGGCATCTACAAAGAGCCTCCCGGCTGGTACGTCGGACCGAGCGTCACGGACTTCAACGTCAGGAATCTCTCGCGCCGGGTCACACATCTCGAAACGTTCCTCCGGACGACGATGACATCCACCCCGCGCAGCGTCGGGACGACCTGGTACTCGTCCGGGGCGAGTGGCGGCGGGTCGTCGTCCTCACCGAGCTGGTCGTTCGGCTCGGGATTCGGCGGCGGTGGCAAGTCGGGCGGCGGTGGATTCTCGGGCGGGGGCGGTGGAGGGGGCGGCGGTGGCGTGGCGCGTTCTAACATCACGAGCCTCCTGCTCCTCCTCGCACTCACGCCACCGCAGCGGTCACTTGCCGCGCAGGAGAAATCGTACTCCATCCAGCGCTGCGATGCGGCCGTTCGCGTGAACAAAGATGCGAGCATCGACGTCACCGAAACGATCACGGCGCGCTTCGTCGGTTCGTGGAACGGCTTGTACCGCACGATTCCCGTCGCCTACCGCACCTCGCAAGGATTGAACTGGACGCTCGGCGTCGCGTTGCTCGGCGCGCAAGACCAGTCAACGGGACAGAATTTGCGCACGGAGACCAGCCGGCAGCGGCACGACATCAAGTACAAGATCTGGATCCCGGGCGCTGCCAACGCGGACCGCACGATCGTCCTCCGCTATCATGCGACCAACGGCCTGCGCTTCTTCGACGAGCACGACGAGCTGTACTGGAACGTGACCGGCGATGCGTGGGAAGTGCCGATCCAGGTGGCGACAGCCGAGATCGAGCTGCCGGTGGGTACTCCCGGCATCCGGGCGATCGCGTTCAACGGGGTGTACGGGTCCGGCGCACGCGATGCGACCGTTGCGATCGATGGCAACATGGTCCGGGTGGCGATGCCACACGCGCTCGGCTATCACGAAGGCCTGACGGTAGTGGTGGGCTGGGATAAGGGTGTCGTCGCTCAACCGTCGGCTGCCGCCCGCGCGGCTGCCACCGTAAGCAGCAACTGGCCGCTGCTCCTGCCCATCCCGGTTTTCCTGCTCGCGTTCTGGAGCTGGTGGCGACGGGGTCGCGATCCTCGCCGCCGGCCCATCGCGGTCCAGTACGAACCGCCAGCCGGCATCACGCCGGCCGAGGCGGGCACGTTGCTCGACAACTCGGCGGACATGCGCGACGTCACCGCCACGATGATCGACCTGGCTGTGCGCGGTCAGCTACGCATCGAAGAGCACCAGAATCCGAAGTTGTTCGGCCTGTTCGGCGGTGGGACGGAGTACTCCTTGCACCGGCTGAAGCCGGTCGCGGCCGACTATGGTGACGGCATGGCGCTGCACGAGAGCAAAGTGTACACGGGAATCTTCCTTGGCCACAACGAGGTCGTCCCTCTCGCAGAGCTCAAGGACGACTTCTACAAGCATCTCCCGGGAATTCGCGACGCCATCTTCGACGCATTGACCGGCAACGGCTTTTACCGCAACCGACCTGACAAGGTGAAGCAACACTGGATAGGAGCGGCGGTTGGCATCGGCGTGTTGGTGGGCGTCGGCGGCACGTATCTCTCGAAGCTCACACCGCTCACCCCGGTCCCGTTCGTCATCGCTGCGGTCGTGTCCGCGCTCATCCTCATTGCCTTCGCCCAGGTCATGCCGGCTCGGACCGAAGCGGGAGCTCGTGCGCTGGAGCACATCCTGGGATTTGAGGAATTCCTGCGGCGTGTCGAATCCGAGCAGTTCAAACGCGTCATCATCGGCCATCCGGAACTGTTCGACAAGTATTTGCCCTTCGCCATGGCCTTCGGTGTGGAGCGGCAGTTCGCACGGGCGTTCGAAGGGATCTACACCCAGCCGCCGCAATGGTACGTCGGACCGAGCATCATCAACTTCAACGTAACTCACTTCTCGAGCAGCATGTCGCATCTCGGCACGGTGGCGAGTACGACGATGTCGTCGTCGCCGCGCAGCTCGAGCGGGTCGGGGTTCGGCGGAGGTGGAAGCTCTGGAGGCGGTGGGGGTGGCGGCGGAGGCGGGGCTTTCTAACCTGGGAGTGGACGATGAAGCGGTTTCTGTCGATGGCCGTCATGTTGGTCAGCATAACATGTCATTCATTAGCAGCCCAGACGCACGCTGCGATCACCGCCGCCGATCTGCGGCAACGTCTCTATCTCATTGCGGACGATTCGCTGATGGGCCGAGAGACAGGCAGCGCAGGCGCGTTCACAGCGTCGGCCTATGTCGCGGCGGAGTTTCGGCGGCTCGGCCTCGAGCCCGCCGGGGACAGCGGCACGTACTTCCAAACCGTCCCGTTCTGGGTGGTCGCGATGGATCCGCACTCCCGCCTCGTGACGAGCGACGGCACGGCGTTGCAGCTCGGTCCCGACTTCCTGCCGGTGAGCCTTGCGGTCGCCCCGAAAGTGCTCGTTCAGACGCCCGTGGTTTTCGCGGGGTCGATCGCCGATACCGCGCACCTGATGGCGGCGACGGGGATCGCGGGGAAATTCGTCGTGCTCGACGTTCCGCCCGGATTCGACCGGCGGGCGATCGGATCCCTGCTCGGCCGCTACCGCGAGGCGGCAACGGTCGGAGTCGTGGCTCTCGACCAGCTCGGCAGCGAATCGATCGCCCGGATCCGCGAAGGCCGGCCGGTTTCGGATACTTCCCGTAACCCGCGCGCGATCGCGTTGCTGTGGCTGAGCCGGCACGCCGCCACCGCGGTGCTGGGCAGCGATCCCGCCACCACGACGCCCGGATCGACGGCGGCCAACACCATCAGCGGGCAGTTCGACTTCACCCGCAAACCCGTACAATGGCCGGCGCGGAACGTCGTGGGCGTTCTGCGCGGCTCCGACCCTGCCCTGCGCAACGAGTACGTGTCGCTGTCGGCCCATCACGACCACGTCGGGTTCGACCGCAGCCCGGTAGATCACGATTCGCTGCGCGCGTTCAATCGTGTGGTGCGGCCGATGGGGGCGGATTCCCCGATGCGGCCGGCGACCGACGAGGAACGGGCGAAGATCCGGACCATTCTCGACAGCCTGCGCGCCGTCCGCCCTCCGCGCGCCGATTCGATCCGCAACGGCGCGGACGACGACGGCTCGGGCACAGTCGCCATCCTCGAAATCGCCGAAGCGTTCGCGCGCGGCGGCCCGCGGCCCCGGCGCTCGATTCTGTTCGTCAGTCATACCGGCGAAGAGGCAGGTCTGCTCGGCTCGCGCTGGTATTCGGATCACGCGACGGTGCCAATCGATTCGATCGTCGGCGAGATCGATCAGGACATGATCGGCCGCGGCACGGCCTCCGACTTTCCGCGCGGCGGCACAGGCGCAGGCAGTCCGACCTATCTCGAAGTGATCGGTGCCAAGCGGATTTCACGCGAGTTCGGCGACATGCTGGAGGCGGCGAACGCGAAGCAGCCGCTCCCCTTCGTGTTCGATTACACTTACGATCAGCCCGGCCATCCACTGCAGTACTACTGTCGCGCCGATCACTACAGCTACGCACGCTACGGAATTCCCTCAGTTTCGTTTTCGCGCGGCGAGCATCTCGATTACCACCAGGTGACGGACGAGGCCCAGTACATCAGCTATCCGGATCTGGCGCGCGTCGCGCAGATGGTGCACGACGGCGCCTTGGCGATCGCGAACGCGCCGGACCGTCCCAAGCGTGACGTGCCGAAGCCGACTGATCCGAATGCACCCTGCCGTCAGTAACGAGGCGTCTTAGAAGTACTTCAGCCACCAGTCGCTGCGGCGCGCCTTGCGGTCGGCGTACCAGCGGGCCGCGAATCAGGTCCCGCGCGCCAGCAAGTCCGGCTCGCATTAACTTGCCTCCGCCCATGACGCCCCGAACGGCGAGCTTTGCACTGGTGCTGGCGCTCGTGCTGCCTCGCGCTGCTGGCGCCCAGAGCCTCCGTGTCCGGACGGCGACGGGCCGGATCCGGCTCGACGGCCGGCTGGATGAGCCCGATTGGATGCGCGCCGACTCCCTGACGGACTTCCGCCAGCGTGAGCCCTTCATGGGAGAGCCTGCGACCGAGCGCACCGTCGTCCGCGTGCTGCGCGATGCCGGCGCGCTCTACGTCGGCGTACGGGCGTACGACGGGGCACCGCGTCGCATCCGCGCCACCCAACTGCGGCGCGACGCCAGCCTGTCGAGCGACGACAATGTCCAGCTCATCATCGACAGCTTCCACGACCGCCGCAGCGCATTCGTGTTTGGCACGAACCCGAACGGCGCCCGCTGGGACGCACAACTCGCCGATCTCGACAACCTCAACGAGAACTGGAATGGCATCTGGGACGTCGCGGTGTCGCGCGACGCCACGGGGTGGACGGCCGAGTTCCGGATTCCGTTTCGCACGCTGCGCTTTCGCAACGGGACGGATGTGCGGTTCGGCTTCAACGTGCGCCGTTTCATTCGGCGCAAGAACGAACAGGATCTCTGGCGCTCCTGGGGTCGCACGGAAGGGTTGTATCAGCTCCTGAGGGCCGGCGAGCTGAGCGACATCGGTGACGTGGGTCGGGCCCGTGACGTGGAGCTGTATCCCTATGTGCTGAGCCGCGCAATCGAACCGGCACACGACAGCGTCGGCGCGCGCGCGGCGGATGGCTTCGTCGGTGCCAAAGCGGGGCTCGATGCGAAGCTCGCGGTCTCGCCGACGCTCACGGCGGACGTCACGGCCGGCACCGACTTCGCGCAGGTGGAGGCCGACCAACAGGTCATCAACCTCACGCGCTTCCCGTTCTTCTTCCCGGAGAAGCGGCAGTTTTTCCTCGAGTCGAGTGGGCAGTTTGAGTTCGGCACGCCGGAACGGGCTCAGGTGTTCTATTCGCGGCGCATCGGATTGGACTCGACCGGCAGCGCCGTCCCCATCGTGGCGGGTGGCCGGCTCTACGGACGTGCCGGACCGTGGCGCATCGGCGTTCTCGACGCGCAAACCGGGGGTGAGCGTGCCAATAATGCCGTGGTGCGCATGCAGCATGATCTGCTTGCGAGATCGTACGTCGGGATCATCGGCACCCTGCGAACGGCTGCGGCATCCGGTCCCGCGGCAACGGCGGGGTTCGACATGGATTTCCCGCTCATCGTGCACGGGCAGAACCTCGAGCCCAAATTCTGGATCGCCGGCAGCCGGACGCCCGGCGCAAGCGGTGTCCCGCTCGCCTGGCGACTATCGGCCGACAATCCCAACGATCTCTTCGACAACTTCATCTCGCTCTACCGCATCGACGCCGGATTCGATCCCGCACTGGGCTTCGTACGGCGCACGGGGATCTGGGAGACGACGGGTCACGTCGATTTCATGCCGCGGCCGCACGCGCTCGGCATTCGCCAGCTGGATTTCACCGTGCCCATTCCGAGCTGGGACATCATCGCCAACGCATCCGGATCCCTGGGGCGTACCGGCGACTGGCAGACGGCGTGGTTCGAGTGGCGCGTGTTCGGCGGCGACCGCGACAATGGCGACCACTTCGAGGTCAACGTTCAGCGGCAGTTCGATGCACCGCCCGATACGTTCGAAATGTTCCGTGGGGTGAGTGTGCCGCCCGGCCGATACTGGTGGTCGCGCTACGAGCTGCAGTATGAGACCTCGGCAGCGCACCCGTTGAGTATCTCGGCTTTCGTGAACTGGGGACCGTTCTACGGGGGCCGCAGCGCCGACCTGGAGCTCGAGGGCACGTGGCGGGGCGGTGGCCATGCCATCGTCGGCGTCAACCTGACGCGCACCGCGGCGCGCCTCCCCGCGGGAGGCTTCACCGCGCTCCAAGCCTCGAGTCATCTGGAATACGATTTCAATCCCCGCTCGAGCCTGCTTGGGTTCGTCCAGTACACCAACGAAGACCAGCGCGTCGATTTCAACATCCGCTTCCACTGGATTCCGGTGATCGGTGACGATGTGTTCGTAGTCTGGAACTCGGGTTACAGCACCAATCCGGCTTCGCGGTATCGATTCCCCGCTATGTCCTCCCTCACGAGGCAACTGAACGGCGCTTTCGTCGTGAAAGTCGTCCACCGTCTCGCTCCATGAGCGGTGACACGCTCCGGGCGCTCCCGCCGGATGGACGGCTGTTACTGCTCACCCGCTTCATCCGCTTGTTCGGGTACGGGGCGTTGTCTGTCGTCTTGGTCCTGTACCTGACCGGCTTGGGGATCGGGACGCAGCAGATCGGTCTCCTGCTGACGCTTACGCTGGTCGGGGACACCGCTGTCTCATTCTGGCTCAGCACCCGCGCGGATCGGTTCGGGCGGCGGCGCATGCTCATTCTCGGAGCCGCGCTGATGGCAGCCGCCGGAATTGCGTTCGCGCTGACGCGCAACTTCCTCGCGCTCCTGGTCGCGGCCACGATCGGCGTCATCAGTCCCAGCGGCAATGAGGTCGGACCATTCCTTCCCATCGAGCAGGCCGCGCTCGCGCATGTCGTGCCAAGCGACCGCCGGGCCGGCGTGTTCGCGTGGTACACACTGACCGGCGCGTTCGCGACCGCGCTTGGCTCGCTTGCCGCCGGTGTGTTATCCCGACCGCTCCACTACCGCGGCATTGTCGTCCTGTACGCTGCACTCGGCATCGTCCTCGCCATCAGCTTTACGCGTCTGTCCACGGCCGCGGAGGTACCGGCGCCCCGAACCAGGGCGTTGTTCGGCCTGAGCCGCTCCCGCAATGTGGTGCTGCGGCTCGCGACCCTGTTCGCGCTCGATTCGTTCGCCGGCGGGTTCGTCGTGCAAAGCTTTGCCGCCTACTGGTTCTATCTCCGATTCGCCGTGGAGCCGGCAACGCTGGGCGCGATTTTTTTCGGGGCGAACGTGCTCGCGGGCATCTCCGCCCTGGTGGCGTCCCGACTGGCTGCGCGTTTTGGCCTCATCCGCACGATGGTATTCACACACCTGCCGTCGAACGTGCTGCTCATTCTCGTGCCGCTCATGCCGAGCCTGCCGCTTGCCGTGGCCGTGCTGTTCGCGCGTTTCAGCATCAGTCAGATGGACGTGCCCACCCGTCAGGCATATCTCATGGCGGTCGTGACTCCGGAGGAGCGGTCGGCAGCTGGTGGGATAACCGGGGTGGCGCGAACCGTCGGAGCCGGGCTCGCACCCCTGTTTGCCGGACTGCTGTTTGCACGGCCGAGCTTGATCAACGCGCCCTTCTTCATTGCCGGGACACTGAAGATCGTGTATGACCTGCTGCTGTATCGGGGGTTCGGCCAATCCAAGCCTAGTCCCTCTTGATATTCATCTCATCCAGTGCGGCGCGGAGCCCGCGCGCGAGTTTGAGCGCGTCCCCTTCGCCCCAGAAATGCATGAAGAGCAGCCGCGGTGTCTCGCTCAACATGTGGCTGTGCAAAGCGGTGATCACGATGCCGTTCGCACGCAGCGCGCGCAGCACCGGATTCACTTCGCTCGCAATCATGACGAAATCGCCCGTGACCGCGGCCGTGCCGGCGCCGGTCGCCTGGAAATTGATGGCAGTCGCCACACCCATCGCCGGTGGCACTTCCATGCCGTCCAGCGTCACGCTGGTGGCGCGTGGGACACTCAACTGATAGACCCCGCCGTTGACTCTCCCGTGTGTCCCGATGGTCTGCGCAATCTGGGTGGTATCCAGGCCGAGCAATGGCAGCGCGGCCGACGCCGGCGCGGGAGCGGGGGGAGGCGTCTGCGTACGCGCGAGCGCATCGTGCACCACGGTCGCGAGGGCGACGGGCCCTCCCCGGCCTTCGATGTGGAGATAGACGACGTGCGGCGATTCGCCGACCAGATGGTTATGCAGGGCCGTTTGCTCGATGCCGCCGAGTTGGAGTGCATCGACGACGGGGCCCACCTCGGACGGCAGCAGGACGAGGTCGCCCATTAACATCGCCGCGCTGTCTCCCGTCTGTTTGAACGCCACCCAGGAACCCAGCGCGAGCGCCGGCTTAACGACCACCTTGCCCACGGTGACATGAAGGTCACTGCGGGGAAATCCAATCCGGTAACTTTCGCCTTGCAGATTGCCCGATCTGCCCAGGACCCGGTCGACTTGTCTCCAATCGATTGGCGTGGAACGGGACGGCTGTTGAACTGTGACGGCGCACACAAGCAACAGGGAAACGGCGGTCATCGTGTATCCTTGCCGGGGTTTGTGTAGTCTGAACAATGCCGAGAACTTGTACGTTCAAGCATCATGCTTGGGTCCAGGCAACTTGTCGCAAACCGGGGGTAATCCTAGGACATGAAGACCATCATTCGCGTCACGCTGTTACTCGGCTCGCTGAGTTTCCTCGCCCCCCGAGCACAGGGGCAGTACTTCGGCCGGAACCCTGTTCAATATGAGAACTTCCACTTCAAAATCCTGAAGACCCAGCATTTCGACGTCTATTTCTATGATAAGGAAGCGCCGGCGGCGGCCGAAGCGGCGCGCATGGCCGAGCGCTGGTATGCCAGGATCTCGACGGTGCTGCGGCACCAGCTCAGCGGCCGCCAACCGCTGATCCTCTACTCCGATCACCCGGATTTCGAGCAGACGAACGTGCTCGGCGAGCAGCCGGGCGAGGGCACGGGCGGCGTCACCGAGAGCCTGAAGCGCCGCATCATCCTGCCGATGGGGGCGTCGCTGGCCGAGACGGATCACGTGATCGGCCACGAGCTGACGCACGCGTTCCAATACGACATCACGGGCGTCGGCCGGGGTTCGGTGGCCGGCGGGCTGAATCGCGTACCGCTCTGGTTCATCGAAGGCATGGCCGAATACATGTCGCTCGGCCCCGTCGATCCCAATACGACGATGTGGATGCGCGACGCGGTGCGCCGCGGCGAGCTCCCCAGGTTCCGGGACCTCGAGAGTTACAAGTATTTCCCGTACCGGTGGGGCCAGTCGTTCTGGGCCTATCTGGGCGGCACGTATGGTGACGACATCGTCGGCGCGCTGCTGCGCGCGGCCGGCCGGACGGGCAACGTCCAGGCGTCGCTCGAGACGATGACGCACCGGCCCGTCGATAGTCTCATCGCGGACTGGCATCGCGCGTTGACCGAGGCGGCACAGCCGGTGGCGGTGGCGACCGGTGTCACGCTTGGTCTACTTCTCGGACGCGGGACTGTTCTCCATCGACATGTACCTCGCCAACGCGGAGAACGGACACACGATCCGCAAGCTCGTGTCCGCGACGCGGGATCCACACCTCGAGAGCATGCAGTTCATCAGCTCCACCGGTGCCTGGAACGCCGACGGCAGCCGCTTCGTCTTCGGCGCCGTGGTGACCGGCAAGCCGGCGCTGCGCATCGTCAAAGGCGATAACGGCGACCTGGTGCAGGAGATCAAGTTCCCGACGCTGGGCGAGATCTTCAATCCGACGTGGTCGCCCGACGGCACCAGGATCGCGTTCAGCGCTCAGCTCGGAGGGCTCACCGATCTCTTTTTGTATGATCTCGCCGGTGGGCAGCTGCAGCGCCTGACCGATGATTCGTACGCCGATCTGCAGCCGGCGTGGTCACCCGACGGCTCGCAGATCGCGTTCGTGACCGACCGCTTCGGCACGTCGCTCGATTCACTGACGTACGGCGACTATCAGCTCGCCGTCATCAGCGCGCGCCCCGGCGGACAGATCACGCGGCTGCCACATCTGCCCAATGCCAAGCACATCAATCCGCAGTGGAGCTCGGACGGCAAGAGCC
>WNGB01049706.1_pt1 | contig 14457 bp, 11 predicted proteins | sample 5400681 | NCBI WGS metagenome assembly WNGB01 (sample SAMN13153367, study PRJNA577476) | soil metagenome | isolation source: 115 cm soil or saprolite under grassland replicate 2 | place: USA:California | collected 2016-06-15 | reverse complement strand
ACATGCCTGCTGAGTTCGGTCTGGCGGTCGAGAACTTCACCCCCGCGAGCAAGCGTCCGAGCATCGACCGGATCCTCGACTACGCGAGCGCCGCGGAGCGGCTCGGCTTCGGCTCGCTGTGGGTGTGGGACCACCTGTTTCTGGGCGGCCGGCGGCCGTTCCCGTTCCTCGAGTCGATGTCGACCCTGGCCGCGCTGGCGACCCGGACCTCCACGGTGACGCTGGGCACCGGCGTGCTGGTGCTGCCGCTACGCAACCCGGTGGTGCTGGCCAAGGTGGCCGCCACGGTGGATCTCATCTCCAAGGGACGGCTCACGCTCGGCGTGGCCGCGGGCTGGTACGAGCGGGAGTTCCAGGCCTGCGGCGTCCCCTTCCGGCAGCGTGGCCGGCTGTTCGAGCGGAACCTGGAGATCGTCGACCGGCTCTGGCGGGAGCCGGAGGTGACCGCCGTCTACGATGGGCTGGACCTGCGGCGGGTGTCGATGCAGCCGCCGCCGGCCAGCCGCCCCCGCCCGCGGGTGCTCATCGGCGGGTACGTCGACCGGGTGCTGCGCCGGGTGGCGACCATGAGCGACGGCTGGCTGACCTACTTCTACACCCCGGCGAGCTTCCGGTCGGCGTGGGGGAGGATCCGCGACCATGCGGAGGCGGCGGGCCGCGACCCGGACTCGCTCACCAACGTCGCCCAGGTGCCGATCTGCGTGTCCTCCTCGTTCGAGGACGCCGACCGGCGCGTCCGGGCGTTCGTCGCCGAGTACTTCGACGTCCCCGCGTGGAGCGAGTCCTCGCCGGACAGCGCCGTCCGTGGCACGCCGGAGCAGTGCGCCTCCCAGCTCGCCGAGCACTTCGCCGCCGGCACGCAGCACGTCGTGCTGGTGCCCTGCGACTATGCGCTCGACCAGGTCGAGCGCATCGCCGCGGAGGTCCTGCCGGCGCTGCGGCCCGCTGGACGCCTGGCGGGGGGGCGGGCCTGAATGGGCGCCGTCGCGTCCAGGCGGCTCCGCGAGGAGCTGGAGGGCAAGCTGCGCCCGGTGGCCTGGAGCTCTCGCGCCCGCTCACCTGCTACGAGGCGGAGCTGTTCCTGGTCGCCGGCGCGGCCCGCGGGATCGTGACGAGCTGGGTCGGGATCGGTCTCCCGTGGGGCATCTCACGGGTCGTGCGCGAGCTGGTCGAGGGCCGCCGGGCGACCTACGAGGAGTGGAGCCACCTGGCGCTCGGGCTGCGCTACAAGGCGGGCGCCATGGGCGTGCCGTTCCTGCCCACCTACTCGATGCTCGGCTCCGACCTCGTCCGGCTGGTCGACACCCACGAGCTCACCTGCCCATTCACCGGCGAGAAGGTGTTGCTGGTCCCCGCGCTCAACCCGGACGTCGCCCTGGTCCACGTGCAGCGCGCCGACCGCTTCGGCAACGCCCAGATCGACGGCTACACGCACATGGACGCGGACATGGCGGCCGCCGCTCGCACGGTGATCGTCAGCACCGAGGAGGTGGTCCCACCCGAGCGCATCCGGGAGCGGCCGGACGCGACCATCATCCCGCACTTCCTGGTGGACGCGGTGGTCGAGGCGCCCATGGGTGCCTTCCCGCACGAGTGCTACGGTCGCTACGAAGCGGACTTCGCGCACTTCGACGAGTACACCGCCGCGATCAGACGCGACGGGATGCGCGCGGTCTCAGCGTACCTGGAACGGCACGTCCACGGGCAGGCGGATTTCGCCGGGTTCCTGGCCGGCTTCGGGGAGGCTCGGCTGGAGGCCCAGCGCGAACGGGCGGCGGAGCTGATGGCGCCGTGAGCTGGACGCCGCAGGAGCTGATGACGGTGTCGGCCAGCCGCCTGCTGCGGGACCACCGGGTGGTGTTCGCCGGGGTCGGCGTGCCGCTGCTGGCGTCGGTGCTGGCCAAGCGGCGGCAGGCGCCGGACCTCACCATCGTGCTGGAGGGCGGCATCATCGGCCCGAGTATGCTCGAGGGCAAACTGCCGATCTCCACCAACGAGATGCGGGCGGCGCGCCACGCCGCCATGCTCACCGCCATCGCCGACGTCTTCCTGCTGGCGCAGCGGGGGTTCCTCCACTACGGCTTTCTCGGGGCCGCCCAGATCGACATGTACGGCAACATCAACACCAGCGTGATCGGGCCGGTCGAGCGGCCGCGGGTGCGCCTGCCCGGAACCGGCGGGGCCAACGACATCGCCTCGCTCTGCAATGAGGTGCTGGTGGTCACCGCCCACGAGTCGCGCCGCTTCGTCGAGCGGGTGGACTTCGTGACCAGCCCCGGCCACCTCGGCGGCGGAGACGCCCGCGAGAAGGCGGGCCTGGTCTCCCGCGGGCCGAGCACGGTCGTCACCGACCTGGCGCAGCTCGACTTCGAGCCGCAGAGCAAGCGGATGCGCCTGCGCGCCCTCCAGCCCGGGGTCAGCGTGGCGGACGTCCGCGCGCAGACCGGCTTCGAGCTGCTGGTCCACCCCGAGGTGGGCGAGCTGCGGCCGCCGGAGGCCGAGGAGCTGCGGATCCTGCGGGAGCTCGAGAGCGGGGCCGCGGGAGGAGACTGAGAGGCCAACCATGGAGACCAGCCGGAGGGTCGGGCTGCTCGTCCCGTCCTCGAACACCGTGATGGAGCCCGACCTCTGGCGGGCGCTGCCGCCGGGCGCCAGCTTGCACACGGGGCGCATGTACCTGGAGGACACCACCCCCGAGGGCGAGAGCCGCATGCTCGACGGCGTGCCCACGGTCAGCGTGATCGCCTCGGTCAGGCGGGCGATCGCGGCCGGTGGCGCGCGGCGGGTCGGCGTGGTCACGCCCTATGTCGACGCGCTCAACCAGCGCATCAAGGAGAGCGTCGAGGCCGGCGGCGTCGAGGTCGCTGTCATCGCCGGCCTGGGGATCTCCGACAACTTCGAGATCGCCGCGGTGCCGGTGGAGGAGATCCTCGACTTCGCCGAACGGACCCTGCGCGGGCTCGCCGTCGATCTGGCGTTCGTGTCGTGCACCAACTTCCCGGCCGTGGCGGCCCTGCCGGAGCTGGAGCGGCGGCTCGGCCTGCCGGTGGTCACCAGCAACCAGGCCGCCATCGCCGCGGTGCTCGCGTTGCTGGACGCGGCGCCTGCCCGCCAGGGCGGTTGACGCGATGGTCGCGGCGCCCTTCCAGTACCAACGCGTCAGCTCCTTCGACGAGGCCGTGCGGGCGCTGCGCGAGCACGGCGAGGAGGCGAAGGTCATCGCGGGCGGGCAGAGCCTGGTGCCGATGCTGAACCTGCGGGTCGCCCGGCCCGACTGGCTGATCGACATCAACCCGGTCGGTGCCGGCCCGATCGAGGATCTCGGCGGATACCTGCGCCTGCCGGCGCTCACGCGGCACCGCGCCCTCGAGCAGGCCGAGGTGGTGCGGCGGCGCTGCCCCATCCTGGCGGCGGCGACCGCCTTCGTCGGCAACGCGCGCAGCCGGGCGCGCGGCACGATCGGCGGCAGCCTCGCGCACGCCGACCCCGGTGGCGAGCTGCCCTGCGTGGCGGCCGCCCTCGGCGCCGAGGTCACCGTGCGGGGCGGGGACGGCGCCCGCGACCTGGCGGTCCGCGACCTGCTGGTCTCGTACCTGACCACCGCGCTCGAGCCCGACGAGGTCATCACCGAGGTGCGCGTGCCGACCCAGCCCGAGCGCAGCGGCTGGTCGTTCCTGGAACTGACGCGCCGCAGCTCCGACTGGATGGTGGTCGGCGTGGCCGCCCTGGTCGAGCTGGACACCGCCGGAGCGGTGGCCGGCGCCTCGGTCGCCATCGGCGGCGTGGCGGATCGTCCCTGGCTGGTCCCGGCGGAGCCGCTGGACGAACTGCTCGGTGCGGCTCCGGAGCCGGCGCTGCTGGAGCGGGTGACGGAACGGGCCGCCGGCATGCTCGACCCCGAGGACGACGTGCACGCCTCCGGTGGGTACCGTCGCCGCATGGCCGCCGTCCTCGGCCGGCGTGCGCTCGCCGAGGCCGTACAGCGTGCCCGCGCGAACCAGGAGCCCGGTCCATGAGCGACGTCGGCAGGCAGCGGGTCACCTTCACGGTCAACGGCGCGCGACGGGACGCCTGGGTGTTCCCGCACGAGTCGCTGCTCGACGTGCTCAGGGACGCGCTCGGCCATCACGAGGTCCGCTACGGGTGCGGCGAGGGCGTGTGCGGGACCTGCACGGTGCTGCTGGACGGCGAGGCCGTCAGCGCGTGCCTGCTGCTGGCGGTGCAGGCGGAAGGGTGCTCGCTGGTGACCGTCCGCGGCCTGGCCGACGGCACCGAGCCGCACCCGCTGCAAGCGAGCTTCCTGCGCAACGGCGCGGCGCAGTGCGGCTTCTGCACGCCAGGGATGCTGCTGGCGGCCTATGCGCTGCTCCAGCACGAGCGGCGGCCGAGCCGCGAACGGATCCGTCGCGAGCTGATCGGCAACCTGTGCCGCTGCACCGGCTACAGCAAGATCGTCGACGCGGTCGAGGAGTACGCCGACGAGGCCGCCGGGCGGGCCGATGGCTGCATGCTGCACGGCAAGGTCGTGCGGGCACAGGTGCCGTGCGCCAGGATCACCGCCATCGACGTCTCCGCCGCGCGGGCCGTGCCGGGTGTCGTCGCCGTGCTCACCGCCGCCGACGTGCCATGGAACCAGGTGGTGGAGCGCGCCAGCGGTGGCGTTGCCGAGCTGGCGGTCGCCATGCCCGTGCTCGCCGACGACCGGGTTCGCTACCTGGGCGAGCCGGTCGCGCTGGTCGCCGCCATCAGCGCGCAGGCCGCCGAGGAGGCGGCCGAGCTGATCGAGGTCGACTACCAGGACCTCCCTGGAGTCTTCGACGCCGAGCGCGCCCTGGAGCCCGGCGCGCCGCTGGTGCACGACGAGGGCAACGTGCTGGTGACCTGGACCATCGCCCGCGGCGACGCGGACGCTGGGCTCCAGGCGGCTGACCTGGTGGTCGAGGGCATCTACCGGACCCAGCGGGTCGAGCACGCCTACCTGGAGCCGGAGGCCGGCGTCGGCTGGGTCGACACCTCCGGGGTGGTCACCCTGCGCGTGGCCACGCAGGTGATCGAGCACGCCGCCACCATCGCCGCCGTCCTCGGCCTGCCCTCCAGCAGGGTCCGGGTGATCAGCACCTACATGGGCGGCGGGTTCGGCGGCAAGGAGGACATGACCGTCGAGCCCTACCTCGCCCTGCTGGTCTGGCGCACCCGCCGGCCGGTCAGGATGGTGTGGGACCGCCAGGACTCGATCATGGCCAGCACCAAGCGCCACCCGTTCACCATGCGCTACCAGACCGGCGTGCGGCGCGACGGCACCATCGTCGCCCAGACCGTCGACGTCGTCGGCGACGCCGGCGCCTACCCCTACCTGAGCGCGCGGGTGCTGTTCGCCGCGTGCGCGCTCGCGTCGGGGCCCTACCGCGTGCCGAACGTGCGGCACCGCGCCCGCGCCGTGTTCACCAACAACGTCCCCACCAGCGCGTTCCGCGGCTTCGGCGCGATGCAGGTCACCTTCGCGTACGAGCAGCAGATGGACCGGGTCGCCGCGGCGCTGGGGCTGGACCCGCTGGCGGTGCGCGAGCGCAACTTCCTCGCCAAGGGCGACACGCTCCCGACGGGCGAGCGGCTCGACACCGCCGTGGCCGCCGGCGAGTGCCTCCGGCGGGCGCTGGAGGCGCTGGGCGAGCCTCCACCGCCGAGCGGGCCGGCCCGGCGCGTCGGCCGCGGCGTCGCCGTCAACATGCAGCCCTACGGCCGCACCGTCTGGTTCCGCGACCAGGCCTCCTGCGGGATCAGCCTGGAGGCGGACGGGAGCCTGCTGCTGCGCAGCGGCGTCACCGACCTCGGCGGGGGCCAGGCCGCCTCGCTCGCCCAGATCGCCTCCGAGGTGCTGGGGGTGCCGCTGCGCGAGATCAGCGTCCACATCGGCGATTCCTCGCTCACCCCGCCGGCCGGCGGGACCTTCGCCACCCGCCAGCTCTACATGTCCGGCAACGCGGCGCTGGCTGCCGCGCTCCAGCTGCGCGCCAGGCTCCTGCCGGTCGCCGCGGAGCTGCTCGGCGCCCCCGCCGACCAGCTCGTTTTCGAGGACGGGATGGTGCGGGAGCAGGGCACCGCCGCCGGCAAAGGCGTCCGCCTGGCCGAGCTGGTCACCGCCTGCCACAGCCGCGGGGTTTCCTGCGCGCACCTCGGCACCTGGCACGCGGGGACCGGCAGCTTCGACACCGCCGCCGGTCAGGGCGCCAGCTTCCCCGACTACACCTTCGGGGCGCACGCCGCCGACGTCGAGGTCGACATGGAGACCGGGCAGGTCCGGGTGCTCAGGTACGCCGCCGCCCACGACGTCGGTCGGGCGATCAACCCGCTGCGGGTGGAGGGACAGATCCAGGGCGGCGCCTACCAGGGTCTCGGCTACGCCCTCGGCGAGGAGATCGTCACCCGCGACGGCCAGCCCGTCTCGACCCTGCTCGCGGACTACCTCCTGCCCTACTCCGCCGACCTGCCCGACGTGCGGGCGATCATCGTCTCCAGCGGTGAGGGCAAGGGCCCGTTCGGAGCGCGGGGGATCGGCGAGCCGCCGATCGGCAACCCCGCGGCGACCATCGCCAACGCCGTGGCCGCGGCCACCGGCGTCCGGGTCACGCAGCTCCCGATCACCCCGGAGCGGCTGCTGGACGCGATCGACCTCGCCGGGGGCGAGGCCCGGTGAGCGCCACGCCCGGACTCGCGGGACGTGCGCTGCTGGTCAATCCGGGCGCACGGCCGGAGCGCGCCACCGAGCCGCCATCGCGGGCCCCACTCGGGGTCCACCGGCGGCTGCCGGGCTACGCGGTCACGCCGCTGGTGGAGGCGCCCGCGCTCGCGCGAGCCAACGGCGTCGCCCGGGTGTGGGTCAAGGACGAGTCCTGGAGGCTGGGGCTGCCGGCGTTCAAGATGCTCGGCGCGAGCTGGGCCGCCTACCGGGCGGTGGTCGAGCGGCTCGGCCGCGACCCGGAGCCGTGGGCCAGCCTCGACGAGCTCCGCCGGGTCCTCGGACCGCTCCGCCCGCTGACCCTGGCGGCCGCCACCGACGGCAACCACGGTCGCGCCGTCGCCCGCATGGCCACCCTGCTCGGCGCGGGCGCGGAGATCTTCGTGCCGGAGGGCACGTCGAGCGCGCGGATCGCCGCCATCGAGGGCGAGGGAGCCCGGGTCACGGTGGTCGACGGCGACTACGACGCCGCGGTCTCGGCGGCCGCCTCCAGGGCCGGGGAGCGGTGCCTGGTGATCGCCGACATCGCCTGGCCCGGCTACGAGCAGGTCCCCACCTGGGTCGTCGAGGGGTACGCCACCATCTTCTGGGAGGTCGAGGACCAGCTGGCCACGCTCGGCGGCGAGCGGCCGGACGTGGTCGTGGTCCCGGTCGGGGTCGGCGCGCTCGCGGCGGCTGCCGTGCGGCACTACCGGCGCAGGGGACTGGAGCATCGCCCGCGGCTGATCGGCGTCGAGCCGCTGGCGGCCGCCTGCGTCCTGCGCTCCCTGCGGGCGGGCAGGATCGTCACCGTCCCTGGCCCCCACCACTCGATCATGGCCGGGCTGAACTGCGGCACGCCCTCGCTGGTCGCCTGGCCGTTGCTGATGACCGGTCTGGACGCGGTGGTGGCGGTCGCCGACGGGCGCGCGCGCCAGGCCATGCGCGACCTGGCGGCGGTCGGCGTCGTCGCCGGCGAGACCGGCGCCGCGTACATGGCCACAAGTCCGTACGGGGGACCGTTGATCAGCCTCGACGGCGCCATCGACCTGCACTGCCACCCCTACCCCGACCTCTTCCCGCGGCTCGCCGACGACATCGACATCGCCGTGGCGGCACGGGACGCGGGCCTCGAGGCGCTGGTGCTCAAGTGCCACCACGAGAGCACGGTGTCCCGCGCCTACCTGGTCCAGCGGATCGTGCCCGGCATCCGCGTGTTCGGCGGCGTGGTGCTCAACACCTACGTCGGCGGCATCAATCCCGCCGCGGTCGAGGCGGCGCTGCGGCTGGGCGGCAAGGAGGTCTGGATGCCGACGGTCGACGCCGGCTACCACGCGCAGGTCCACGGCGGCACCGGCGGCTACGACGCGCAGGGCGGCGGCCGCGTCCAAGCCGAGGGCATCTGGGTCACCGACGTCGACGGCCAGCTCGAGCCGGTGGTCAAGGAGGTGCTCGCACTGGTCGCCGAGCACCAGGCGATCCTCGCCCGCCTGGCAGTACGCCGCCCCCGAGAAGATCGTCGCGGCGGTCAGGCGGGTCGGCGCCTCGCGCTGCCTGCTCGTCTCCGACACGGGCCAGCGGCACAACCCGATGCCGTCGGAGGCCCTGCGGATCTTCGCCCAGACCGTCTTCGAGAAGGGGCTGAGCGAGGCGGACGTCGTCACCATGACCAGCGGCAATCCGCACGACCTCCTGGACCTCGACGCCGCCGACGCCAAACCGCGCCCGGTCGACCTCGCCTGGGCGGCGCGCCTGAACGCCGACCCCTGCCAGGAGCTGACGCCGAGCCAATCGGCGGCCACCCACAACCATTGACAATTCCTTCGCCCAACATTGGTGGAGGATTTCAAAACCTGCCCCTTGCACTGGCCGGATGACAGGCCGTTAGCTACCCGGGAGAGAAGGAATTCCGCGGCTCGCGCACGCTCCCAACAATCCGTTCGAGGTAGGCCCGGCCAATTTCGGACCGGTGGGCACCCGGAGGGTGACATGGCAGAAGCGATCACGTCGGAAGTGCGGCTCGACGCGCACAGCATCGAGCCGATCCCGGAGCGGGACAAGGACTCGACTGGCCCGCAGCAGATGTGGATCTGGGCGGGAGCCAACATCGCGCCGATCAACTGGGTCCTCGGGGCGCTCGGGATCGTCCTCGGACTCGGCCTGGTCGAGACCATCCTGATCGTGCTCATCGGCAATATCGTCGGCTGCGCGATCTTCGCGGCGATGACCGTGATGGGCCACAAGACGGGCGTCAACCAGATGGTCCTCTCGCGTTCGGCGTTCGGCCGGCGGGGCGGCTACCTGTCGGCCTGGTTGCAGTTCCTCATGACCATGGCCTGGATCGGGATCAACACCTATTTCCCGGTGGTGCTGGCGGTGGCGATCCTCGGCCACTTCGGCGTCAAGGACACCTTCACGGTCAAGTTCATCGTCGTGACCGCGATCATGATCATCCAGGTCGCCATCGGCGTGTACGGCTTCTATCTGATCCGGACGTTCGAGAAATACACCGTCCCCGTCACCCTGGCCATCATGCTCCTGATGAGCATCCTGGCCTGGTCGCGGTCGGGAGTCGTCAACTGGCACCTGGCGACCAAGCTCACCGGGGCGGCGCATTTCTCCAGCATCACCGGGCTGATCACCGCCATCGGCGTCGGCTGGGGGATCTCCTGGGTGACCTGGGCATCGGACTACTCGCGCTTCGTGCCCAAGAGGGTCCCGTCGAGGACGGTATTCTGGTACAGCTATTTCGGGATGTTCGTTCCGACCGTGTGGCTGGCCGTCCTCGGCGCGTCGATCGCCAGCGTCAGCCAGTCCACCGACCCGGCGAGACTTGTCTCGTCGGTGTTCGGGGGCGTCGTCGCGGTGCTGGTGATGCTGATGGTGCTCCACGGTCCCATCGCCACCAACATCCTCAACGTCTATTCCTCGGCGCTGGCGGCGGTCAGCGCCGGCATCCGCGCCTCCCGGTTCGCGCTGGGGATCCTCGCCGGGGTCGTCGGCTACGCGGTGACCCTGTATTTCCTGCGCGCGCCCTCGTTCGCCCAGAGCTTCGACAACTGGATGGTCGGGCTGATCCTCTGGATGTCGCCGTGGGCCGGTGTTGCAGGGCCTGGTCTCCAAGCACCTGCTCTCCGGGGCCGACCTCTCCTGGCTGGTGGGCATGGCCGTGGCCGGGGCGGTCTACCTGGTCGGGATGCGGGGCCGGGCGCCGGTTCCCGCCGAGCCGATGGTGGCGCCGCCGACCGTGACCGGCCCCTAGATGGCCGGTCTGGTCGGGACGAGGAGGCTGCGATGATCCGCGCGGCGGTGCTGACCGCTCCGGGAAGGCTCGAGGTCATGAGTTTCCCGGAGTCGGCGCCGCCGCGCGACGGGGCGCTGCTGCGGCCGACCCACTGCGGGGTGTGCGGGACCGACCCGCACATGTACAGCGGGCACCTGGCGGTGCCCATGCCGCTGGTCATGGGGCACGAGTTCTCCGGCGTGCTGGAGGGATGGGGCCCGGACTTCCCGGCGCGCGACGTGTACGGCCAGGAGCTCCACCCCGGCGAGGCCGTGGCGGTCGGCACCACGCTGGCCTGCGGGACCTGCTACTACTGCCGGTTCGTGCCGCAGCGCCAGAACCTGTGCCAGGACGTCAACATCTACGGGATCACGCTGGGGGCCGACCAGGCGCCGCACGTTCGCGGCGGCTACAGCGATCTGCTGTACCTGCTCCCGCAGACGTGGCTGTTCAAGCTGCCGGCCAACGTCACGCTGAAGATGGCGGCGCTGGCCGACCCGATCGCCTGCGGGACGCGAGCGCTGGAGCGGGCCTTCGCGCCGGGGATGCCGTGGGCGGGCGAGGGCGTCGGCCTCGGGAAGTCGGTGGTGGTGCAGGGGCTGGGGCCCATCGGGATCATGACCGGCGCGGCCGCCCGGGCCATGGGGGCCAGCCCGGTCATCGGCATCGACCGCATCCCGCTGCGCCTGGAGATGGCTCGACGCTTCGGCTTCGACGAGGTGCTCTCGCTGGAGGAGCTGCGGGAGGTGGAGGACAGGGTCCAGGCGGTGCGGTCGATGACGCACGGGCTCGGCGCCGACGTGGTGGTCGAGGTGGTGGGCCTGCCCCCCGCGTTCGCCGAGTCGCTCCGGCTGGTCCGCAGGGGCGGCCGGGTGGTCGAGTTCGGCCACTTCACCGACAACGGCACGATGGCGCTCAACCCGCAGGACGTCGTGAACCTGGACGTGGACATCCTCGGGTCGTACGCCTACCCCAACGCGCAGATCGGCACCTCACTGGCGTTCCTGTCGAGATACGCGGAGGTCTACCCGTTCGAGGACCTGGTGACCCACACCTTCGGGGTGGGGGACACCGAGAGGGCGATCCAGGCCAGCCGCGACAAGGTCTGCGTCAAGGCGATGGTGGTGTCGGGGAGCTGAGGGGACTGGCATTGGACAGGAGCTCGATGCCGATGGGCGTTGGCCGGTAGTGGTTGATCTCGTTGAGGTCCTGCGGGCATGCCGACGCCACCACGATGCAGTCCAGCTCGGCGCGCACGACGACACCGTCTCCGGCGCCGGTGGGCGCCGCGCTCCAGGTGAAGGCGCCGTCGGCTTGCACCCCCACGGCCATGAACAGGTTGATCGGCTGGGGCACCTCGATCGTGCCGTGGCCGAGCGCCGCCATCGTCCGCTGGAGGTTCTCTTGGCAGGAAGGGTGCCATCCGTCGACGCCGAGGAGCCGGTAGCGGGTCGGATCGCAGGCCGCGCAGAGCATGTCGTGCACGCCAGGCGAGTCGTCCGCCTCGAATCGGAGGATGGGGCGGCGGCGATTGGTCACGAAGGACTCGCTCACCCGTGGGAACAGCCGGTTGACGTGGACCCTGGTGTGCTCGGCGCTGGCGTACTCGGCGACGTCGTCGGCCACGAACGCGAACAGGTCCACCACCTGGCCACCCTCGATGTCGACCACCCGGAACCGCCCGCCGGGCCGCACCCGGACCGCCCGTGCGTCGCGGGCCGGCACCACGACCAGCGCGTCCTTCATGGGTCCCCCGGTGACGGGCCGCGCTCGGCGCGGCGGGGCGTCAGCATAGCCGACAGCAGCATCCGGGCTCGAGGAGGTCAGCGGATGGACCAGGGTGAGGGCGGCGGTGGCCGCTTGAATTTTCCGTTCGTCGGGATCCCCTCGTTCCTCAGGGCGGCCGTGTGCGAGGACCTGACCCGTCTCGACGCCGACATCGCGATCCTCGGCGCGCCGAGCGACGAAGGGTCGCCCTTCATGCCGGGCTCGAGGTTCGGCGCCCGCTCCGTCCGGGAGCACTCGCTGCGGTTCGTCACCGATGGGCACGGCTACTACGACCCGGAGACCCGCAGGCAGTTCCTCGAGCACGAGATGGTCGAGGGGCGGATCGCCGACGTCGGGGACGCCGACGTGCTGCCCACCAACGTGGTCGGCACCTTCGCCAACATCACCGAACTGGCCCGGGGGGTGATCCGGGCGGGCGCCATCCCGGTGGCGCTCGGCGGCGACCACGCCATCACCTTCCCGGTGGTCCGGGCGTTCGAGCGGGAGCAGCCGTTCCACGTCATCCACTTCGACGCGCACATCGACTACATGCCGTTCGTCCACGGCCTCGAGTACACCAACCAGCACGCCTTCCGGCACATCCGCCTGATGCCGAACGTCCGGTCCATCAACCAGGTCGGCATCCGCAGCATCCGCAACACGCGCGTCATGCACGAGGACTCCCTGCGCGACGGCAACCGGGTCGTGACCATGGAGGAATTCCGGGACCGGCCGGTCGAGTCGGTCCTGGAGGGGGTCCCGGAAGGAGCGCGCTGCTACGTCAGCATCGACATCGACGTGCTCGACATCTCGCTCACCCCTGGCTGCGTCTCGGCGGAGCCGAACGGCATGAGCTACGCGGAGCTTCGGGACGCGCTCGCCGCGATCGCCGAGCGGACCCAGGTGATCGGCCTCGACCTCGTCGAGGTCAACCCGCTGCTCGACGTCCCCACCGGGCTCACCTCCTACCTGGCCGCCCACGTCCTGGTGGAGGCCCTCGGCCGCATCTGCGACCAGCCCTGGTGGCGGAACGCGCGGGACGCGCGCGCCGAGCTGCGCGCCGCCGCGGCACGGCCCGGCGAAGGCGCCTGAGGAGGACGACATGACCGACCCGATCAAGGTCGACGTCCACATGCACCTGTACCCCTCCGCGGAATCCGGAGCCTGGTGGAAGACGGGCTACGAGATCTGGGAGTACGGCGCCAAGGACGGCGTCACCTTCAGCCGCTACGACGGGACGGTCGACGACGCGCTCGCCGCCATGGCGGAGGCCGGGTTCCGGCATGGCGTGGCCGTCAACCTGCTGAGCGTCGAGCTCTTCCGGGAGGAGGCCATGGCGATGCTGCCGGAGGATCTCCCCTCCGAGGACCGCGCTCGCGCCGTGGCCGAGATCGACGGGAGCATGGCCGAGCGCTTCCGCGCGTCCAACCGTTGGCTGGTCGACGCCCTCGAGGAGATCCCGAGCCTCACGCCCTACGTCGGGGTGGATCCCTGGGCGCTGGAGCCCGAACAGAACGTCGAGCACCTGCGGGAGATGGCCGAGCGGGGGGCGCGCGGTGTCAAGCTGCACCCGGTGGCGCAGCGGTTCGAGCCGAACGATGCCCGCATGCATCCCGTGTACGACGCCTGTGAGGAGCTGGGCCTGGTGGTGCTCTCCCATACCGGGTCGGCCAAGGGCGGGGAGGCGTTCGCCGAGCCGCAGGCCTTCGCCGGCATGCTCGCGCGGCATCCTCGTCTCAAGGTGGTCCTGGCCCATCTGGGTGGCGGAAGCTGGCACCAGACGCTGGCCCTGGCGCGGGCGTTCCCCGAGGTGGCCTTCGACCTCTGCGAGATCATCGAGTGGACCGGAGCGCCGGGGGCACCCACCGAAGAGGACCTGGCCCGGATGATCCGGGAGATCGGTCCGGAGCGGGTCATGCTCGGCACCGACTTTCCCTGGTACGACCTGGATCGGACGGTCGAGCTGGTCATGCGGCTGCCGCTGCTCTCCACCGCCGAGAAGGAGGGGATCCTGGGAGCCAACGCCGTCCGCATCCTGGGTCTGCCGGAGGATCCCTGAGGAGGGAAGCGATGGAGCACGCGACGGAAGCGGTCGAGCGGATGCTGGCGGTCGCCATCGAGGAGGCGGAGATCGGGCTCGCGGAGGGTGGCGTGCCGGTGGGCGGTGCCCTGTTCGCGGCCGACGGGCAGCTTCTGGGACGGGGCCGCAACCGGCGGGTGCAGGAGGGCGACCCCTCGATCCACGGCGAGACCGACGCCTTCCGCAGGTCGGGGAGGCAGCGGAGCTACCGCGGCACCACCATGGTGACGACGCTGGCCCCGTGCTGGTACTGCAGCGGGCTGATCCGGCAGTTCCGCATCCCTCGGGTGGTGGTCGGGGAGGACCGCCACTTCCAGGGCGGGGTCTCCTGGCTCCGGGAGTCGGGCGTCGAGGTCGTCGTCGTGGGCTCGGCGGCGTGCCTCGACCTCATGGAACGCTTCATCCACGAGCATCCCGAGATCTGGAACGAGGACATCGGCGAGGACTGAGCCGGCGACCGGCGGTCTCAGCCAGGCCTCACTCCTGGCTGGCGGAGATGCCGGGGCGCGGGGTGCTGGCGGTGCGGCGCCAGTCGACGGTGGGGCGCAGGGCGCCCAGGTCGGCGCGGTGCTTGTGGCGCTCGGCGATCGCGAACAGCGAGGTGATCAGCGT
>WNGB01024857.1_pt1 | contig 14460 bp, 11 predicted proteins | sample 5400681 | NCBI WGS metagenome assembly WNGB01 (sample SAMN13153367, study PRJNA577476) | soil metagenome | isolation source: 115 cm soil or saprolite under grassland replicate 2 | place: USA:California | collected 2016-06-15 | reverse complement strand
CGATCCGCAGCTCGTAGCGCCCGCGCTTGGCCGAGATGCCGAGCGTCGGGTTCTCCTGCCCCATCAGGTCGGCCACCATCTCGCCGATCACGCTCTCGCCCAGGCCGGTGGCGTGCAGCGTGCGGACCAGGATCACGCCGGTCTGCCCACGCTCGTCGCGCAGGTAGGGCAGCAGCGCGTGCTCCCACAGGTAGCGCATCTCGAACGGCACGCCGGGCAGCACCGCGACGGTTCCGCGGGCGTCCTCGACGACGAAGGCGGGCGCGGTGCCGCGCGGGTTCTCGACGACCCGGGCGCCCGCGGGTACGTAGGCCTGGCGGCGGTTGCTCTCGCTCATCGCGCGGCCGAACGAGCGAAAGCGCGCCGCGATCTGGTCGAGCAGGTGCTGGTGGAACACCAGCGGCCGGCCCAGCGCGCGCGCGACCGCCTCGCGCGTCACGTCGTCGACCGTCGGGCCGAGCCCGCCGGTGCAGATCACCAGGTCGGCGCGGTCGAGCGCCTCGGCGATCGTGGCGGCAATGCGCTCCTCGTTGTCGCCGACGACCGTCTTGCGAAACAGGCCCACCCCGATCGCCGCGAGCTGGCGCGCCAGGTAGGCGCTGTTGGTGTCGACCGTCTCGCCGAGCAGCAGCTCGGAGCCGATCGCGATAATCTCAGCGTTCATAGTCATCCAGGAGTCAGGAGTCAGGAGTCAGGAGTCAGAATGGCCGAATCATTCTGACTCCTGACTCCTGGCTCCTGACTTCTCTTTCGTGCGGCTCTCGCGGAACTGAGTCCACAGATCCTGCTCGTGCGTATCGCGGGCCTTGCGCGCGACGTCCAGGGTCTCGTTGAACAGGTCGGTGAAATGCTGGCGGATCTCCGAGCCCGAGCGCGGCGACGTGATGATCACCACTGCGGCGCCGATCGCCGCGCCGACGACGAAGCCAAGCAGAAAGCGGCCCATATCCCCTCCTCAAATCTCAAGAACGATGCTCGTCCCAGCTTAGATGCGGCCCATCCAACAAGAGTGACACTGCATTCAATACGTTCCGGCCTAAGATCCCATAAAATTGATCGATCAGCAAGAATTAGCCTCGAAATGTGCGTCGACAGAAGACGAGTTCCAGCTGCAAGACCGGCGCAAAACTCGTATGCCCATCGAACCCGACCAGCTCGTAGCTACTCTCGGACACGATAGCCGCGCCTAATGCCTGGAGAGCACTACGCGGAATGAGCGTAACGTCGGCGCCGGTATCAAGCAGCATTGGCACATCAGGGACGGCTGCCCCAGTCTCGTGACTGCGCAGTGTTACGTGTGCGATCGGAGCGGGTGGTTGAAATCGAGTAGTGTCATATGCCAGCATCATTCGATTCCTCAATAACCTCCAGCACAAAATCAGCCGCCTGCTCCGGGCGTGCCAATCGGGGACTCACGACATAGGCGATCTGCTCAACCTGCATGCCAGGGATTATGACATACACTTTTGTGTTGTCCGGAAGATGAACATCGCCAGTTAATCGAATCTGGCCGTGCTCTACAACTCCTTCAAACGTTGCAATGCTCATCTCTCACCTCTTAAGAAGCCTGTAGCGGCGACCCCAGCCGCCTGATCGCCGACAGAAGTCGCCACTACGAGCATCAGATCGTTATTTCTTAGCCGCGATATCGGCCCTGGCGCGCTCGATGAATGTCTCGACCGGCAGCGCGCCCAGGTCCTCGCCGCTGCGGAGCCGCACCGCCACCGCGCCGGCGGCCTGCTCCTTATCGCCGATTATAAGCATGTACGGAACCTTTTGCAACTGCGCGCGGCGGATCTTGGCCTGCATGCGGTCGCGCGTCTCGTCGAGCTCGACCCGCAGGCCGGCCTGCTCCAGCCGCCCGAGCAACTCGCGGCAGTAGGCGCCGTGCTTCTCGTCGGAGATCGGGATGATCTGGGCCTGCACCGGCGCGAGCCAGGCCGGGAACGCGCCGCCGAAGTGCTCGATGATCACGCCCAGGAAGCGCTCGGTCGAGCCCGTCACCGCGCGGTGGATCAGCACCGGCGTGTGTGGCTGGCCATCCTCGCCGATGTACTCGACGCCCAGGCGCGACGGCTGGATGAAGTCGATCTGGATCGTCGAGAGCTGCCACTCGCGCCCCAGCGCGTCCCTGGCCAGGAAGTCGGCCTTCGGGCCGTAGAACGCCGCCTCGCCCTCGACCGCCTTGTAGGCCACGCCGTTGGCGTCGAGCGCGGCCTTGAGCGCCTCGGTCGCCCGATCCCACTTGTCGTCGTCGGCGACGTATTTGCCCTCCTTGCCGCGCAGCGAGAGCTGCACGCGGTAGTCGGTCATCTGGTAGGCCGCCAGCACCTCGCGGATGAGCAGCAGACAGCGGCTGAACTCCTCCTGGATCTGCTCGGGCGTGCAGAAGACGTGGCAGTCGTCCTGCGTGAGCGAGCGCACTCGCGTGAGGCCGCTGAGCGTGCCGCTCGGCTCATAGCGATAGAGCGTGGCGAACTCGGCGAAGCGCAGCGGCAGCTCGCGGTAGGAGTGGATGCCCATCTCCTTGTACAGCGTCATATGCGAGGGGCAGTTCATCGGCTTCAGCCGGAAGACCACGTCCTCGTCCACCATCGGCGGGAACATGACGTCGCGGTAGTTCTCGTAGTGCCCCGATTTATAGTACAGGCTCTCCTTGACCATGTGGCCGGTCCAGACGTGCTGGTAGCCATAGCGCGTCTGCGTCTCGCGCACATAGCTCTCCATCGTGTGGCGCAGGATCTCGCCCTTGGGCGTGAACAGCGGCAGTCCCGGCCCGACGTCTTCGGAGAAGTAGAACAGCCCCAGCTCCTTGCCGAGCTTGCGGTGGTCGCGCCGGCGGGCCTCTTCGAGCCGGTGCAGGTGCGCGTCCAGCTCGGCCTTGCTGTTCCAGGCCGTGCCGTAGATCCGCTGCAGCATCGGGCGCTTCTCGTCGCCGCGCCAGTACGCCCCGGCGACGTTCAGCAGCTTGAAGCCGTCGGCCGGAATCTCGCCCGTGCGCTCGACGTGCGGCCCGCGGCACAGGTCCTCGAACGTGTCGTGCTTGTACGTCGAGATCACCTGGCTGCCCGAGCCGGCCTCGCCATACTCGTCCTGGCCCTGCGCCAGCCCCGCGATCAGCTCCAGCTTGTAGGGCTGGTCCCTGAACAGCGCGCGGGCCTCGTCGGCGCTGACCACGCGGTACTGAAACGGGTAGTCGCCCTTGATGATCCGGCGCATGCGCTCCTCGATCGCCGCCAGGTCCTCGGGCGTGAGCGGGCGCGGCAGGTCGAAGTCGTAGTAGAAGCCGTCCTCGATCGGCGGGCCAATCGCGATCTTGCCCTCGGGAAACTCCTCCAGCACCGCCTCGGCCATCACGTGTGCGGCCGAGTGGCGCAGGCGGTAGTAGGAGTCTTTGTCGGGTGAGACTGGCATGGCGAACCTCCAGTTTTGAGTTATGAGTTTTAAGTTTTGAGTTAGGCTCATCCTCAACTCAAAACTCATAACTCATAACTCATAACTTGTTGAACTATCCTTCAATCGCGACGACAATCGCTCCCTGCTCGACGCGCACGTCGGTGACGCGTCGGCCCTGGAGCGTGAGCTGGTCGTTCAGCTGCCGCTCGAGCGAGCGGGTCAGGTCCGGCAGGGCGATCACCTGGCCGAGCGGGCCGTCGAGACGCGGGTTCACGGCGATGATCCGCCCGCCCTGGACGGCCAGGCCCAGCCGGGCGGTGCTGGTGGTGCCGAGTGCGCTCAGGTCGACCTGGACCTCGTCGGGGACGAAGCGCACCGTCGCGCCGTCGAGCGGCTTGAGCGAGCCGGCGCGCGCGGCCAGGTACTGGTTGGCCTGCTGCTCGCTCACGCGCAGCTCGCCCGACGGCAGCGCTGCGATCGCGGTGGGCAGCGCGGCGGCCGCGCCCTGCTCGACCTGCTGGTTCAGCCCCGATCCGGCCTGCCCGCCGATGTTGCTGCGCAGCTGCCCGCCGATCTGCGTGCCGATGTAGTCGCTCACCTGCGGCCGCAGCCACAGGCGATATGCCACGACGCCCAGCAGGACGATCCAGACCAGCGCGACCACCCAGGCCAGACAGCCAACCCCTCTGCGGCGCCGCCGCTGGTAGTAGCGCTCTTGTCGATAGCTCATTGCTCTCTCCCGCTCTGTGATGGGGTGCGGGCTCCGGCCACCCCAAACCGCAGATTGTCTATCTGCCAAGAAGGTCCTCGGATGTGATCTTGAAATTTGGGACTTGGGATTTGGGACTTGGGACTTGGGGCTTGGGGCTTGGGGTCCTCTGCTAACCCCTAGTCCCTAGCCCCTCGTCCCTCGTCCCCAGCCCCTCAATCATCCTTCAATCGTGACGACGATCGCTCCCTGCTCGACGCGCACATCGGTGACCCGGCGGCCCTGGAGCGTGAGCTGGTCGTTCAGCTGCTGCTCCATCGCGCGGGTCAGGTCCGGCAGGGCGATCACCTGGCCGAGCAGGCCGTCAAGCTGCGGATTCACCGTGACAAGCCGTCCATCCTGGACCGCTAGACCCATGCGCGCAGTGCTTGTGAAGCCCATAGCGCGGATGTCGATCTGGACCTCATTCGGGACGAAGTGCATCGTTGTCGATTCGATCGCTTTGATCGGGGCCGCATGCCTGGTCAAATAGGCGTTTGCTCGCTCCTCGGTGATGCGCAGCTCGCCCGACGGCAGCGCGGCCACAGTTGTGGGCAGCGCAACCACGATGTTCTGCGGTGTCGGCGTGATCGTAGGGCGCGGTGTCGGCGTGATCGTAGGGCTAGGAGCAATGCCCCCGGCTTGCCCAGTATCCGTGGCGCTACTCTGCGCGGTTACTGGGGCTGCCTGCGGGGCAGCGGTGGGCTCACTATTCGCGACATCGCCCTGGCCGCCCTGCACGGCGCCGGCCTGTCCACTGCTCGGGATACTGCTTGGCACGATCTGCGTAGCGGCGGCTGGCCCGCCCGAATTAGCCACAATCTGCGCGGCAATCTGCCGCCCGACATACTGGCTCACCTGTGGTCGCAGCCAGAAGCGGTAGGCCAGTACGCCTACCAGGACGATCGACAGCAGCACGACCAGCCTGATCAGGCAGCCGTTTATCGTGCGGTGCAGCTTGGTGCGATGCTCGTACTGATCACTCATTGCACTCCTCGTCTGAGCGCATCCCACCACAAAACCAAAAAACCCCCGCCCCGCAGATCGGGACGAAGGCATGCTTCGTGGTTCCACCCAACATTTAGATTGTAGATTGTAGATTGTAGATTGTAGATTGAGGCCAGCCCAATCTGCAATCTGCAATCTGCAATCTGCAATCCCTCGTGTGGCCCGTTATCGGCGGCCAGCCGCGCTCCCATACTTGCCGGCGGCGTTGGGGGAGCGGCTCGGAGGTGGTGTTCGCCTGGCTCGTGGCCGGTCGCGCTCGCAGTCGCTGGCGCGCCCTCCCTGAAGGCTGTGGCCGGGCTACTCGTCCTCGTCAACGCATACTCTGCATTTGTTCCGACGATCATAGCACGTGCCGGCGAGGGATGTCAAGTCGGCAATCAGATCGATTCCGCTCGGCGCGGCACTCCCCTTGCAGCGCTTCTGCTGAGCGCATTCTGCGGTATCTGCGGTAGAATGATAATGTTATAGAGAAAAGAGTTCGCAGCTATGACGAAAAAAGACCCGCCCGCGCGCCAGAACTATCGCCGGCCGAAGCACCGCTCGCTGAACCGCGCCGTGATCAGCGGCAAGCCGACCGAGGACGAGCAACTGCTGGCGAAGCCGCGCCCGGAGCAAGAGCCATTTACCCACACCGATCCCTGGCGCGTGCTGCGGATCATGGGCGAGTTCGTCGACGGGTTCGAGGCGCTCGCCGAGCTCGGCCAGGCGGTAACGATCTTCGGGTCGGCGCGCGTCGCGGAGAGCGACCCGATATATCAGGCCGCCGCCGAGACGGCCCGACTGCTGGGCGAGGCCGGCTTCACGATCATCACCGGCGGCGGGCCGGGGATCATGGAGGCCGCCAACCGCGGCGCGCGCGCGTCCGGGGCGAACTCGGTCGGGCTGAACATCGAGCTGCCGTTCGAGCAGGGCGTGAACGCGTTCGTGGACATCGCGGTCGAGTTCCGCTACTTCTTCGTGCGCAAGACGATGTTCGTCAAGTATGCGCAGGCGTTTGTGATCTTTCCCGGCGGCTTCGGCACGCTCGACGAGCTGTTCGAGGCGCTGACGCTGATCCAGACCGGCAAGGTCCAGAACTTCCCGCTGATTCTGTTCGGCTCGGCCTACTGGGGCGGCCTGATCGAATGGATGCGCACGACGTTGCTGGCCGAGGGCAAGGTCGCCGAGGCCGACCTGGACTTGCTGGTGCTGTGCGACTCGCCATCCGAGGTGCGCGACCTGATCGTGCGCTCGGTGCATGAGCACGGCTGGCGCAGCGAGCAGGAGGCCGCCGCGCGGGCGGAGACGCGCCGGGTTATGAGCGAAGACTGAACGACACACCTGGCTACTGGCGCGCGACCAGCGGCAGGAAGTATCGGTCGGGAAAGAACGCCTGGCTATTCGCCGGGGCCACCGCGAGGTAGGCCAGCTCGACCGTCGCGCCGGCGATCGAGGTATTGTCGCCCACAAAGATGAAGCTGGGCACCTTGTAGGGATTGGGGCCGACCAGCGGGTCCTTAAAGGCGCTGTAGTCCCGTAGCCTGCCACTCAGAATCGGAACACCGTCGCCGGAGAGCGCGTACCGATCGCCGCGCACCGCCAGCGTGTAGGTGATCAGGCCGGCCTGAGTATCGAATGCGGCGCCCTCGGCGTGGGTGAAGAGCGTGCCGCCCAGTAGCACGGGCGTGCGGCCGTCCTGCGCCCAGATCTCACTCTGCCAGAAACCGAGCTCGACGCCCCTGGTGTCGCGGCTGAGCGCGATCAGGCTGAAGCCGGCGCGGTCAGACACGCCGTCGCCATTCCTATCACTGTTCGAATGATCCTCTTGCACGACCTTCACGGTCACGGTCACGGTGTAGCCGGCGGTGCGGTCCAGCGCCGGCACGTGCACGGTGTTGCCCCAGATGCCCGCGGCGTCGGCGAAGTATCCGACGTAATCGCTCTGCCGCGTGGCCAGCGAGGGCGGGTTGAGCGCCATCCCCTGCGCGTCGGGCGTGCTGCCCCGCGCGCCGTCGTAGAGCACGAAGGTCATGCCGGCGGCCGGCGCGGCGCGCCCGGCCGGTCGATCGCTGCCGGCGGCCCGGGGGCCGCCCGAGCCCGGCAGCAGGAGCAAGAGCGGCAAGAGCATCAGCACGGCGCCGAGGTGCCGCGCCAGGGCGCGGTCGTCGATCCGCGCCAGGCCCGCGGCGATCACCAGCACCGGCGCGCCGCCGGCCAGGCAGACGATGTTCTTGGTCATCGCGGCGACCGGAATGCCCAGCGCCGCCGCCGCGGACGCGACGGTCGGCATGGGGCCGGAGGCCGGGTGCAGCGTGGCCGCGACCCCGCGCGCCGCCAGGTCGCGCAGCTGCTCGGGGCTGCGCAGCGATTGGATCATCTTCCCTGTCCTCATGGGAGGGGGTGTGGAGGCGGGGCGTAGCCCCGCCCCCACACCCCCTCCCCCTCCAGGTACCGCCCTGCCGCAGGTGAGCGGAAGCGGGAGCAAAGAACCAGTTTAGAGCATATAATGGAGCAGTTCAACCGCTCCGCTGGAGCGAGCCACGTGGAATCGAGGCGCTATGTTCTTTCGCATCGGCACCGGCGAGTGCCTGATCATCCTGGCCCTGCTGATCGTCGTGATCGGGCTGGCGTATCGCGGCGGCTATTTTCGCGGCCGCAGGCGACCATAGAGCAGCGGTCAGTCGTCAGTCGTCAGTCGTCAGCGGCGTTGATGCATTGCAAAGCGATCACGCGCTATTGATACCGCTCAACGATTCTGACAAGTGCTGGGGATCATTCGTGGTCACTCGGCAATCTCTTGTGGTGCGGGGGACGCCCCCCACACCACAATCGACCTGCGAAAGCCCGCTTGGCTTTCGCAGGACTATAGCTCGGCCAGGCTGCGCGCCAGGCGGCTCACGCCCTCAGCTATGCGCTCGGGCGTCGAGTGCGAGAAGTTAAGCCGCATGGTATTGGCGCCGCCACCATTGGCGTGGAACGCAGCCCCCGGGACAAATGCCACTTTCCGATCGAGCGACGCCTGGAGCAGCGTGGCCGCGTCGACGTGCGCGGGCAGGCTGAGCCAGACGAACATCCCGCCCCGCGGGCGCGTCCACGTCACCCCTTGCGGCATGAGCTGATCGAGCGCGGCGAGCATCGCGTCGCGCCGCGCGTGGTAGGTCGCGCGGATGGTGGGCACGTGCCGGTCCAGCAGCCCATCGCGGCACGCCTCGTACGCGACGGCCTGGGAGAGGCTGCCGGTGTGCAGATCGAGCCCTTGCTTGGCCATGACAAACCGGCCGACCAGCTCCTTGGGTGCGGCGACCCAGCCGACGCGCAGCCCAGGGGCCAGGAGCTTGGAAAAGGTGCTGAAATACACGACGTGCCGCAGCTCGCCGTGCATCTCGACATCCATGGCGGCCAGGATCGGCGGACGCGCGCCCTCGTAGTACAGCTCGCCGTACGGGTCGTCCTCGACAATCGGGAGCCCGTAGCGCGCGGCCACCTCCAGCAGCGCGCGCTTGCGCTCGGGCGACGGCGTGATGCCGGTCGGGTTCTGGAAGCACGAGACCATGTAGAGGAAGCGCGGCTGCTCGCCGCTCTTGAGCACCTGCTCCAGCGCGGCGACGTCCAGGCCGTCTTCGTCCATCGGGAGGGTGATGAACCGCGGGCCGTATGGGCGAAAAGCCTGCAGCGCGCCCATGTAGGTCGGCTCCTCGACCAGCACCAGCGCGTCGGGGTCGATCAGCAGCTTCGCAATGGCGTCGAGCCCCTGCTGCGAGCCGTTCAGGGTGAGCACCTGCTCGGCGGGAATCGACAGGCCACGCCCACGCATCAGCGTCGTGATGAACTCGCGCAGCGGCGCATACCCCTCGGTCGGGCCATACTGCAGGGCGGCCAGCGGCTTCTCCACCAGCACGCGCTCGGCGGCGGCCATCAGCTCCTCGGTTGGGAAGCAGTCCGGCGAGGGCAGGCCGCCGGCAAACGAGATGACCTCCGGCTGCTCGGTGACTTTCAGCAGGTCGCGGATGGCCGAGCTGGTCATGCGCCGGGCGCCGGATGAGAGTCTGTCGGTCCAGAGAGAGCTCATGATTGATCGTCCCTTTGCCGCGATGTTCACGGGAAGGATTTGGGGAGGGCCAGTGGCCCTCCCCAAATCCCTCCCTTTCAGGTTGCCCTGAAAGACTATCGCTCGTTATGATGATACGACTGTGGCCGACAAGTATACCAGCATCCGCCGCTCTTTGGACAGAGACAATGGGCGGCCCCTGGGCGCGACAATCCCGACGCGCCGTGCCGCCCCTCGACGATCTGGGCGAGCGCCTGTGCCCCGATCGCGTCGATCGGCGGGACGCCAGGCATGGGCCTTTCGCCCTGCGATCTAATCGTTCTCGTACCCGCTCGCGTCCGAGATCAGGACATCGTAGCGGCCGTCGTCGCGGCTGCGCAGGCGGATGTGGTAGGCGCCGCGCACGATCTTGCGTCGCCGCAGCTCGTCGTCGATATGCTGGCGGATCTCGACCCATAGCCCGGCCTCGCCGGTGTAGTAGCGGCGGATCAGGTCATTCAGCTCCGCGTCGGCTGGCCAGCGAATCATCGTGGTCCTCCCATGGGCTGTCGGATATGGCAAGATTACCATCGAACGGCGCAGAGCGCAAAAAGGACCAACGTGAAACGCGAATCTAGGGTGTGGTACACCGGCATCATCGCGTGCATTGTCACGCATCGTCGTCGTCGGGGCGCACGCATGGCCCCCGGCGTCATCGGCGGGTGCGTGGTGGCGCATCGTCGTCATCGCATCGTGGGGCAATCCCTTGCGGTTGCCCCCGAGGGCGGCGATGAGGCGCAACGCCAATCGCCCCCGTGTGATGATACGCCCAATGCACGCGCCGGGGGCGACCGACCATGGCCAATGAATCGCGCGGCCGGTCCTCGCCGAGAAGACCGGCCGCGCTGCGGATGAGCGCCCCGCGACGTCGGACAGGCGGCGCATGTGCTACTTCCGGACTATCGGCACGTCGACGATCGCGTACGACAGCAGCGCGCCCTTGGCGATATAGGTCGCGACGTTGCCGGCGCCGTCGCGCGCGTCGACGATCACGAAGATGTTCGTGCCGAGCGGCGGCGGGGTGATGAACCCCTCGTACAGCCCGGTCGCGCCGTTGAGCGTCAGGCTCTGCGTTTGCCAGGTCGTCCCGTCGTTGCTGTACGTCACCTTCACCGTGAGCGGGCCGCCCGCGCCATCGCTCACCTTGGCGCTGATCTTGATCTGCGCCGCCGCGATCGCCGCCTTGACCTGCGGCGGCAGGACGATCGTGACGTCGCTGATCCGCGGCGGCGTGGTATCCGCCAGTGTGCTGAGCCTGGCGCTGCGCGGATCGATGTAGCTAACCTCGAAGACCATCCGCGAGAAGCGCCGCAGCCGCCCCGAGCGCGCGCTGGCGGCCCAGAACTGCGCCGGCGTGACCAGCAGCTTGTCGGCGTAGACGCCGCCGGCGGAGGTGCGCTGGTAGGTGAAGGGCTGCTCGGGCAACCACTGGCCCTGCGCGGTCAGGTCCGGGTCGCTGAGCTGCCGCAGGAAGGTCGTGTCGGTGGTGATCGTCGTGACGTGCGGGTTGAAGCCGGTCAGCTCCGGCAGCATCGCGCCGCCCACCATCCGGACGCCGCGCGGCTGCGGGATTCCCGAGCCCTCGCCGTTGGTCTTGCCGGTGTCCTGCAGCGTGATATCGTAGGTCAGCAGCGGCAGCACCGGCTTGCCGGCCGCCACCAGGTCCTCGCCCGTCACAGTGAAGGTGCCAGGCAGGAAGCTGTCCTGCACCTGCGCGGTCTTGACGCGCGGCACGCCGTCGCCGCCGAGCGTGTCCATGCTGTAGACGATGTTGCTGACGGTGATCAGGCGCGTGAACGTCGGGCTGTTGGGGCCCAGCGACGCCTTGGTCTGGTCGGGGACGGGCACGCTTGCCGGGTCGAACAGGCCGCCAGGATACGGCGGGGGCGTCGGGCTGGGCACCTTCACGCGGATGAACGGCAGGCCGTACAGCGTCCACTCCTCGATCACCTTCTCATCGTAGGGGCCGAAGCTGCCTGGGCCGGCGGTGCGCACGTAGTCGCGCTTGGCGCGCGCCAGCGACTCGCCGATCGTCGGGCCGAGGTAGTTGTTGTTGGCGTCGACAACTTTGCGCCCGATCGCCCTGGTGAACTGCACCGCCAGCTTCTCGCTGTAGGCGATCAGGTCGCTGTCGCCGTAGCCAAAGCCGGTGTTGCCGATCCAGTTGCCGCCCTGCTTCAGCGCCGCGCTCGGGAAGTCGACCTTGTAGCCGTACGTCGAGTCGCTGGACAGGTCGCCGTTTATCACGCTCAGGCCCGAGTGGCAGCCGACCGAGTAGACCAGCGAGGCGGTATCGCTGGGTGCAGTGCCACCAAAATAGAGATCCTTGAAGTAGGCGTTATAGGGATATGCTGCATCGACTGTCGGCGAATACAGCCGCTCAGCCGTGAACCCGCCGTTCAGGTCGGCCGGGATCGCCTCGTAGTGCGTGAAGTGGCCGTTGAGCGACATCAGGTAATAGCGCGTCTGCGGCCCGCTTCCAGTGCCATAGGTGCCAGCCAGCTGCGGCAGCTGGTTCGCGAACCAGGTCCGCGTCAGGTCGTCCACCGTCCATGTGTCGCCGATCAGCGAACTGTCGAGCGCGTGGGCCTTGTCAAACGTTGTGTTCGGGTCGAAGCCGTACTGCCCATACAGCCCGGCGATCGCGGTCGCCTCGTCCTTCAGGAAGTCGTATCCGGTCACATAGGCCGAGCCATAGCGGCCGGGGATGGCCCGGTCCGCGTTGACCGTGTAGCCGCTGAAGTTCGCGCCGTAGGCATCGTAGGCCTTGAGGTAGCTGTCGATGTCTTCCGGCGTCTCGACCAGCCGGCCGACCGCAAGGTCGGGCAGGTACAGCCCGCGGCCGCGCCAGGGCGTGAACGCGCGGTCGCCGTAGTAGTTGTCGGTCTGGATGGTGTGGTAGAACAGGCTGCCCTCCAGCCCGGTCGCCGGCTTGCCGGGCGTGCCGGCGTCGGACGGCAGCGGCGGGGGCAGGCCGAGCGCCTGCGAGCTGAGCTGGCCGTAGTAGTCGCTCTCATTCGAGATCAGGGTCTCGTCGGGCACGCGGAAGAACGGGATGACGTTGTCGCCGCCGACGAGCACGACGTTCTCGACAGCCGGATAGTAGCTCTTGATCGCCCGGTCGAGGATGAACCAGATCTGCCGCGCGACCTCGTTCGCCAGCAGCGTCCTGGCGGCCTCGTGGGCGCTGGCCGCCGCGCGCAGGATCGCCAGGCTGCGCTCCAGCTCGTCCCAGGCGCCGGCGACATCCCCATCGCGCAGGAGCACCTGGGCCAGCGTGCGGCGGGCCATGCCCTCCTCGGCGCGGGCCTCCAGCCGGGCGGCATTCGCCAGCGCAAGCTCGCAGGCCAGGCGGGCCTTCGGGAGATCGCCGCGGCGCAGGTGCAGCTCGGCCAGGTAGCGCTCCAGCTCGGGCAGGAAGTCTTCGGCGCCGGCCTGATCGTACAGCTCGGCCGCGCGGCGCAGATGCCGCTCGGCGACAGCGTCGTCGCCGCGCAGCAGGTAGGTCGCGCCCAGGTTCATATGCAGCACGCCGGATGCATAGAGCGAGCCCAGCCGCTCGAAGATCGCGAGGCTGCGCTCGAACTGCACGATCGCTTCGTCGACATGCCCCTGGAGCTTGAGCAGGTCGCCGAGATTATTGGCGATCATCGCCTGGCCGTAGACGTCGCCGATCGCCTGCTTGATCTCGGCGCCGGCCTCGTAGTGTGCGCGCGCCTCGGCCAGACGGCCCAGCTCATAGTAGGTGTTTGCCAGGTCGTTGTGCGCGTCGGCGAGGCCGAGCAGATCCTGGACCTGCTCGTAGAGCGGCAGGCAGCGGCTGAGCAGCTCCATTGCGCGCGTGTTGTCGCCCATGTTGCGGTAGGTGCCGGCGAGCAGCATCATCGCGTGCGCCTGATCGCGCCGGCTGCCGCGCGCTTCAGCCAGCGACAGCGCGCGCGCGCTCCACTCCAGGGCCTGCTGGTAGCGTCCCTGGCGGCGGTGCAGCCCGGCGCCAAGCAGCACGCAGCGCGTCAAATCGGCGCTCGGTGAATCGCCGGCTAGCGCGAGCGCGCGCTCGACCCAGTCGAAGGCGGTGTCGAAATCGGCGCGCTTCTCATAGACCCGCGCGATGTGGTGGTGCAGCCGCACCAGCCCGTCGATCGGCGCGCCGGGCTGCCGGCGCAGCAGGTCCAGCGCCTGAAGGTAGCGATCCAGCGCTGCGTCGTACTCGCCGATGAGGGCGTAGATGACGCCCAGGCGCTCGTGCAGCTCGATGATTGCAGATTGCAGATTGTAGATTGCAGATTGAGATTCGACATTCTGCAATCTGAAATCCGCGATCTGCAATGCCTGCCGCAGCAGGGTGATCGCCTCGCGATTGGCATAGCGCGCCTGGGCGTAGCGGCCGGCGCGCAGGTGGTAGTCGAACGCCGGCTCCCACTCCTCGGCCAGCAGGTAGTGGCGCGCCAGCAGCGCGAGCTGGTCGTCGAGCCGGTCGGGGTGCAGCTCCTCGATCCGGCGGGCGACGCGGCGGTGCAGGTCGCGCCGGCGGGCGTACAGGATGGCCTCGTAGGCCACGTCGCGGGTCAGCGCGTGGCGGAACAGGTAGGCCAGGTCGCGCTCGACATCCTCGGGCTGGATGAGGTCGGCCTCGGAGAGCAGCCGCAGCCGGTCGAGCAGGCCGTCGGCACGGCTGATCACGCCGGAGAGCACCGGGTAGGGGAAGCGCCGGCCGACCACCGCGGCGACCTGGAGCACCTCGCGGCTGCGGTCCTCCAGCCGGTCGAGCCGCGCCGTGATCACGCCCTCAATGCTGTCGGGCACGGCCGCGTCGTCCAGCTCGCGCGTGAGCCGCCAGCCGCCCGCGTCGCGCGCCAGCGCGCCGGACTCGACCAGCCCGCGCACGACCTCCTCGACGAAGAACGGGTTGCCCTGGGCCTTGTCGACCAGCGCGGTCAGCTCGGGGGGCGGCTCGGCGCGCAGCAGCGCGCGCACCAGCTCGGCGCTGCCTGCCGGCGACAGCTCGCGCACGTCGATGCGCGTACAGCAGGCCAGCTCGCGCCACGGCTCGGCGATCGGCGGGTCGAGCCGGTAGCCCAGCAGCAGCAGCAGCGGAGCCTCGGGCGCGCGGCCGGCCAGCCGTGTCAGCAGCTCGATCGACGAGGCGTCGGCCCAGTGCAGGTCGTCTACGATCAGCACCATCGGCCGGGCGCGCGCCTCGGCCAGCAGCAGCGCCTCGAACAGCTCCTGCGTGCGGTCG
>WNGB01008612.1_pt1 | contig 14465 bp, 22 predicted proteins | sample 5400681 | NCBI WGS metagenome assembly WNGB01 (sample SAMN13153367, study PRJNA577476) | soil metagenome | isolation source: 115 cm soil or saprolite under grassland replicate 2 | place: USA:California | collected 2016-06-15 | reverse complement strand
AGGAGGCTCGTCCCCGGCGATGGTGTGCGTCTTCGGGCGCGCGGCCTCCGCGCCGGCACCGTAGTAGCCGGAGATCTGCGTCTCGCAGCGCCCGCCTCCCTGCCAGCGCGTCTGTGAGCGGAAGCGGAACGTGGCGAGGCTGGGGTCCTTCTTGATGAGCTCGATGGTGTCGACCAGCTGGCTGACGTTGACTCCGTTCGTGATGGTGGGTGTAGCGGTGGCCATCTTGTCGTCCCTCCGGAAACGTTCTTGACACAAAGACGCAGTGCGGGAGGGCAGATATTGCCGCGCCCGCGCAATAAAACGGACACTGGCGAACGTCATATGGGTATGCAGACCGCAGCCGCGGAGTCCGCTGGGTCCTTCGCCGCGCTCGTCGAGCCGCACCTGGTGTACCTCTACGCGTTCGCGCTCAAGCTCTGTGGCGAGCATGCGACGGCTGAGGATCTGGTCCAGGACGCGCTCGTCCGGGCACTTCGGGCGCAGGGGTCACTGCGCAACCGCGAGCAGCCTCGACCCTGGTTCACAAAGGTGCTGTTGTCAGCGTGGAGCGACCGCTCGCGCAGGGAGGCTGCACACGACCAAGACGTGGCGCTGGAGGACGAGCGGTTTTCACTGTTCGACACGTTGGCCGAGGAGGATCCGTTCCCGTACTCGGACCGGTTGCACCTCGACTTCCTCGACCTCTTCGACGACGCGAACCTTACCGCGGCGTTGCAGCGGATCCACCCCGCGCATCGCACGGCCCTCGTGCTCGCGTACGTTTATGGCTACAAGGCTCGAGAGATCGCGGAGCTCACCGACACAACGACCGGAACCGTGCTTGCGCGACTACACCGTGGACGCAAACAGCTCGAGAAAGCGCTGTGGGAGTACGCGAAGCAGCGCGGGCTGCTGAAGGGAGAGGATCGCCGATGATCGCTTGCCGCGAGGCCGTCGAACGCCTCTGGACACACCTCGATCGAACGCTCGATGGCACTCGTGAGGAGGAGCTCGAACAACACCTCGGCCTGTGCCGTCACTGCTGTGGGGAGCTCGAGTTCGCTAAGCAGGTGCGCGCCAAACTGAAGGAGACGGCGGAGACGCCGCTCGCACCGAGCGCCCGCGAGCGTCTCGGCGCATTTGTGCAGCGGCTCTCCAACAAGTGAGCGTCCCTCACCCGAACGCACCGCGCTCGGACGATCTTCTGTCTCAGGATGCCGTCCGCGACTCGGTCCGCGACCGCTACCGGGGAGTCATCGGTCGCGTCACCTCCGTCGCGGAAGAGCTGTATTCCGACGACGAGCGTGCGCTCGTACCAGGAGCCGCGATCGAAGCTGCACTCGGTGTAGGCAACCCGATACGCCACGCGGATCTGGCGCCGGGCGAGGTCGTCATAGACCTCGGCTGCGGCGGGGGCATCGACACGCTGATGGCGGCGCGTCTTGTGGCGCCGGCGGGTCGTGCGATCGGTCTGGACACGCTGCCCGAAATGCTCGAGCGCGCGAGCGCGAATGCCGGCGCGGGGGGCATCACGAATGTCGAATGGCTACGCGGCGAGCTGGAGTCAATCCCGCTCCCTGAGGCCCACCTCGACGTGGTCATCTCGAACGGCGTTCTCAACCTCTCGCCGCGCAAGTCACGCGCGATCTCGGAGATGTTCCGCATCCTGCGCTCCGGTGGTCGTCTGTCTCTCGCGGACATCGTCCTCGATGAGGAGCTTCCACCGGAGGTGATGAACGATCCCGACGCCTGGGCTGGCTGAATTGCCGGGGCGTTGCCGGAGCGTGTCTTCGGTCGCAAGCTCGAACGGGCGGGGTTCGTCGACATTGCGGCGCACGATTCCCGATGGCTCACGGTCGATGACTGCGCGCGGTATCCGCTGTTTCCCCCGGCGCTGATCGAGCGCATGCAGCGGCTGCTTCCGCCTGAGCGGCAGGCCGCCGTCGCGCGCTCCATCGTCCTGACGGCACGGAAGCCGTAGCGCCGCGTCCGCGAGGACACGGCGCCGCGGTCATGTTGACGGACTGGCACTAGTAGCGCCCGCCAGAAGACGCCGTTGCGCGCTCACGACGAACGCGATACCCCAACCGGTGGCGGTGAGCGCCGACGGAAGGTCCATTCGCGACTCCACGTCCGGGAACACCAGTGACGCGATCCCGAGCGCCGCTGAGAGCGCGCCGACGACCCACGCGGTGAGCTTCCGGCCACCGGCACGCAGGCTCGCGAGAAGGCCGACGCCGATGATCGGGAAACTGACGGCCCCCATGAATCCGAAGTGACCGAGCATGGCGTGGTCGCCAAGGGCGCGACGCTGCAGCTCGAGGTTAGTGGACGCGCGACGTGCAGGAGTGACAGGGAGCCCGCTGACCCGAGACTACGCGGCGAACGCGGTCGTGCGCGAGCGTCGCCGCCGCCACAGCCAGATCCCGGTCGCCTGTCCGGCCATGACGGCGATCACGCTGAGAAAGAGCATGAGCGTGAACGGCGACGTCAGTCGCAGGAGCGCGCCGTAGAAGATGGCATGCGCGACGACGAGGGCGAACAAGGCGTAGTTCAGTCGCTGGAGCCACTTCCAGCGAGGCGCCTTCAGCGTACGGAGCGCGAGGTCACTGGAGATGGTGAGCAGCCCGACGACGATCACGGTGGCGAGAAGTCCGATCCAGTTGGCAAGCCCGAAGCTGTTGAGCAACGGACTGCCATCACGTCCGAAGAAGTAACCGAGAGCCCCCAACAGATCTGGGGTACCGTGCACCTGCAGACCGACGATGACGTGTATGACGCTGAAGGCGGCCGTCCACATCCCGGCGTCCCGGCGCAGATAGCTCGAGACAGGGTTTCGCCTCCGGAGCACGAGATTGGCGGGTCCGACGAGGAGTGTGAGCGCAAGCAACATCGTCGCGAGGTAACCGGTGGCGACCGCAAGCCGCTGGTCGAAGCGACTCTGTGCTTGCCCGCCACCTTCGTGGCCAGCGGATGGCACCAGGCTGGGCGCCGGCGTCTGGCTCTCGCCGTGACCAGACTGCTGCGCTAGTCGTGCGCCGTGATCGGAAGGTGCGGAGGTCTGACTACCGCCGTGTCCCCCAGCCGGGGCCGGCTCGGTCCCGCCATGGACGGCACCATCTCCTTGCCGCTCGGCGCGAGCAGTGTCCATGTCCATCGGCTGAGGGACGGCGCTCCGGCTTGCCATGTCCATCCGGGAGTAGGCCAGCGGATCAAAGAGCGGGAGCGTCATGAACAATACGAGGAACGCGGCGCTGACGAGGACCAGTGGCACATGGAAGCGAAGAAACCGACGACCCCAGTCGCCGTTGTTCCCGCCAAGGGGTCGATCCGACCGACGCTGAGCGATCAGCGACATGATTGTTAGCGCCGCCGCTCGCCGCCGCGTGGTGGACGTCGCAATCCAGCAAGCGTGACAGCGACGAGCCGCTGCACGGCCGGCGTCGATTTCAGGACGCTCGCCGCTCCGAGCGCATGGATGCAGAAGTCGGCGAGCTCGTCAGGGGCAACGTCGGCCCTGATGTCGCCTGCCTTCGCCGCATCGGCCAGGAGGTCGCGCACGAAGTCGCTCAGGAGACGCTCCGCATCGGCGACGTGCTTCCCACGGTGCACGTATGACGCGAGTTCGGTGGCAAAGGGCGGGTGGGGATGGTCCTCGGAGTGTGCGTGGGAACGTTCCCGCGTGTACGCATGCGAGCGTTGAGGGGCGTGTGCCTGCGCCCGTTCATGGGAGATGAGCGCGTAGGCCTCGAGCACCGCCTCGAGCCGCTCGCGCGGGTCACCGGCGCGGTCGCGCACCTCGGTAAGACGTTCGAGGTGGTGGGTCACATGACGTTCATGCCACGCGATGAGGATGGCTTCGACGTCAGGGAAGTACTTGTACAGCGTGGCCCGGCCGATCCCGGTCTTCTCGGCGATCTCCGACATCGTGACGGACGCGAGCCCATGTTCTCCGACCAGCGCGGCCGTGGTCTCCAGGATCGCGTCGTTCACCTCGCGGCGATGGGTCTCGATCGTCTCGGTCCAGAGCTTCGGCACTCGCGAAGTATACGATTCGCCGTACTGTGACACTATGTCTCCATCAAAGAGCAGGCCGAGCCGAGAGGAGACGACGTGGCTGAACGGTCGCGCGGCCCCGGTCCCGAGGACGATGCCCCAACACCTGCGTGGCTCTACGTCGGCGGGATCTTGGTGATCATCATCGCGCTCGCTTTCGTCGCGATGCATCTGTCCGGCGGCGTCCCGAGTCACTGATGCCGAGGATCCGCTGGCGGCGACTTGCGTTCTTCCTCGTCGTCCTCGTGACCCTGGGATTGGCGGGCCTGTTCGCCGGGATGGTCGTACTGATGAACGTGCAGCCCGGCTTCATGGGAATGGCTCACTTCACCGAGCTGCACCACCGTATCCACGACCTGACGTTCGCGTCCCTGAATGCCACGGCCACCGTCGGCATGCTGGCGCAGCTGCGTCGGCCGGTGAGAAACATCGCCGGTCAGCTCATGGCGCTGATCCCCTTCGGTGCGCTCCTGCTAGCGGTCGCTCTCACGAACACCTCGGTGCTCTCGCCGCCCTGGCTCCTGGTCGGTGCGGCAGCGGTCCTCGCGACGATGCTCCATCCCGTCGGCGATCCGCTCCGCTCGTTCAGCGCCGCGCGCCTAGATCGGCCGATGCTCGCCCTGGTCGGCGTCGCGGCTGTGCCGCTTCTCGCATTCGCCTGGACGAACATCGCCCTGCAGCGCGCGGGCCCGAGCGACCACGCCTTCCTCGGCCACTACGGATATCTTGCCGCTCTCAGCTTCAGCGTGATCGGCGTGGGGATCCTCTCGAGCCTGCGGCCGGACGGCTGGAGGCTCACGGGATGGGTCGCTGCGGGCCTGCCGGCCGCCCTTGGAGTCGCCTCGCTCGTTTACCCAGACGTCGATTCGAGCCTCACGCCACCCTGGGCGATCGCCGCGATCGCATGGGCCGTCTTATTCCTCGCGAGAGTCGAGATCGGTCGGGGGCGCGAAGCTGCGGCCGCGTCAAGTGCGTGAGATCGCCACGATGGCGCGGCACGCCCCCGAGCTCGGCGGCGGCGGTGCCCGCACAACCGTTCGGTGTGACGCGGACGGTGCCTACCGGCCTCAACGTGCCATTCCGATGGTTGTCTTGTGAGGCGTCAGCGCAGTCGCGAGCAAGGCAAACGCTACGGCCGATGTGCTCGGTGACTCAGCCACGTCGCGGTGGCGCTGGCGCCCACGAACCCGCTGATCGTCTACCTCCTCACTGAGCGTCTTGAGGTCTGGCGCTCTGCCGATGGCGGCGCGACCTGGCAACGCGCCGGCTGAGTGAACCCCCTAGCTCGGAGGCAGTGGGGTCTTCGTGGACGGTCCCTTGTCGCCCCAGCGCTGATCGATCGCGGTGCGAATTGCCCGCAATGGGAGTCCCTGTTTGCGCATGTCCATCACGTCACGCGTGATCCCGGTGCAGATATCTCAGCCGAACGACATGGTGTCGAGTCGAATGCGCCCGTCGGGGTACATCTCGCGCACGTAGCAGTCGAAGTTCGAGCCATGCCCGCCGTCGACGCAGCCGCAGAAGCACGGGATGTACTGCAATACGTCGTGATTAGCGGCGGCGTAGCGATACATCGCCTGCGTCGTGGCCGAGAGTTGGGAAAACTCATCAGGCCACTCGTCTCTCGTTGGATAGGCGTAGAGCGCGACCAGTGCATCTCCCGGCCGGCTTCCGCTTCCGGGAGTGGCCGCGCAGGCCGAGACCAGTGCCCCGCCGGCCAGGAAGAGGAAACGGCGGCGCTCCATTACTTCGATAGTACGAGCGGGAGCGTGGCGATCATCCCATCGGGCTGTGTGGCTTCGTCCTCACCTCGGTGCGCTTCTCTCTCCGCTGCGTCACGACGATGAACGCCTATCCCTATCGTCACACCGGTCGACGAGGCCTTCTGATCGGCTTCGCCTTCGGCGCGCTGCTCATGATGGTGATCGGCGGCGTCGCTTGGTGGTCGCTTGGGTCAACACGCGTGTTCGGCAACCGCCCGTCGCAGGAATTGAGCGCGACAGAGCGCCGAGGCGAAACGATCTACAACGCGAGCTGCGCTAGCTGCCATGGAGTCCCCAGCGGCGGCACGATGATGGACTACCCACCTCGGCACGACGCCAATGGTCACACCCGGCATCACCCCGACTGCGAGCTCATACAGATCGTACGCGAAGGAGGTGACGCGATGACCGAGGCGATGCGCGAGATGATGGCACCGCCGGATGCGCCACGGATGCAGGCGTTCAAGGATCGCCTCTCGCCCGAGAAGATCGCCGCGGTGCTTGCCTTCATCAAGACCATGTGGACGCCCGAGGAGCGTGCGGCGCAAGCCGATATCACACGACAGGCGTGTGCGACCGCTCGATCGACCCTCTGTCTCTTCGACGCCTATCGGCCCGAGCACCCTCCCCGGACAGAACTTCCTGATCGGGAGTCCAATGACCGTCGCAACGGACTACGGCGAATAGTGTTCAGATGATGACCAGCCGAGCAGTGAGTGGTGGGCTCCTCATTGCATGTGTTATCGCTGCCTGTGCCGCACCGGCTCGACCGGTGGCGTTCGCCGACATCGCGGCGGCCGAGACATCGCGCCACACCGGCGGCCCGGCGCTGATCGTGGCCAGGACCGATGGCGCGCGCGCGACGATCGCGTCGCTCCGACCAGGGCTCGCGCTCCCGGATGGCGTCGTGCTTGTCGTGGTGTTCCAGGGCCAGCAGCCGACGGGCGGCTTCACCGTGCGAATCACGAGGATCGAGCGCACCGGCGAGCGCCTCATCGTGCACGCCACGTTCGCGAAGCCGCTGGACAACGCGTTCGTGACGCAAGCGCTCACCTCGCCGCTGCATGTCGTATCTATTTCCACCGCCGACGCTTCCGGCCTGCGCGACGCCGTATTGCTGGATGAGACGGGCGCGGAAGTCGCGCGAGCGAGTCTGAGCTAGCGTCCAAACGGCGCTACTCGAAACACATCTCTTTCGTGAAGCCCGCTTGGGCCTGACGCTGGGCCGGCGACCACATGGTCTTGATGAAGGCGAGCACCGCCTCAATGTCTGCCGGGGACAGCCTGTCCTTGAACCCCTGCATTGGGATCGCTCCAGGTGGGGCGTACTCAGGGGTACCGCTCGACCCATCACGCGTCACCCGGAGGAGCGCGCAGTCCGGGTGGTGCCAGGTGTGGCCGTTGGCGTTGTGGGGTGGCGGATAGTCATCGATCCGGCCACCGGTCGGTCCGCCATGGCAGCTGGCGCAGTTGGCGTTGTAGACCTCCTGACCGCGCCGCTCACGGAGGGCCGTGCTCAGCGAGGAAGCCCAGCTGGGAGCGGAAGCGGACGCCAGCCACACCCCGACGACAACGGCGACAACCCCAGCTCCGAGCAGGAAACCGAGACGGCGCGAAACGGCAGTCTTCGGTCGTGCGTTGCTCGAGCCGCGCGACTGGCCGCTCACCACGTTCACCCGATCCTAGGCAGGGACTCCGCCGACGCTGTTTCGCGCGGTTGCGAGCAACTCGACGCGAGCGAAGGCCGTCCCGGCCGCTGGGCAAAGGCTACTTGGGCTTCGGGGTCGTCGGCTTCGTCGTGGTGCTCGAGCAGCAGGCGCCGCAGCAGTTCCCACAAGCGCAGGCCATCAGGCAACCTCCAACCGTCGTTGCACCGACTCTATGGGGCGTACGGCTGGCGCTTGCATACCATCGCCGTTGTGGAACTCCGGGTGCTCTACGGCAGCGAGCCGATCCGGTGCGATGTGAGCGGCTGCTGCCTCTGGACCGGGCGCAGCTCAGTCGCGGCCGCACGCCGACGCCTGTACCAAGCAAGCCGCGGTGCGCTGCCCGCATCGGCGGTGATCGAGAACATCTGTCGCAACGGGCGCTGCGTGAACCTCGATCACCTGCGGGTCGTCGCGCGAACCGTGACGCGAAGGCCATCGCCTGGCGTCTCCCAATGCCGCCGCGGTCACGAACTCAGCCCCGAGAACGTGGTGCGCCATCGCGACGGCCGCGTCGCCTACTGCCGCCTCTGCCGCAACGAACGCCGGCGCGAACGCTATCGCAGCGATCTCAGCTTCGCCCGCCGGGAGATCGCGCGTCAGCGCGCGCTGCGTCGCAGCGCCTCGAGACCGTCCTAGAACAACTGGTCACCATCACGTGATCGTCGGCCGCCGCGGTCGCGACGTCACATAGTCGGTGTGAAATGCGCCATGTTCGTCTCATCGCCGTGGCGCTCCGCCTCGAGGCCGCGAAGGAGCTCGACACGTACATCAACGACGTGCGCGAGGGCAATAACGATGCGGACGCGCCGCTCTTCACCGACCGTTCTGGCCAAGCCCTCACCGGCAACCAGTCCGCAAGCGCTTCGAGCGGCTGAAGGTCAGCACGGCATCAACGATCTCTGCGCGCACATGCTCCGGCACACTTGGGCCACCAACTACCACCGCTCCGCCAGCGGCAGCCGCTTCCATTATCGAATCAAGGCCCGCTCGGGAAGCGGATCGGCTCGGATTAAGTGGTCAGAACCTGAGCCACATCGAGGGAGTCTCTACTTCCACACCCGCCGCGCGACGCGAAGGTTGTTGTGACCGACGATGCCCTGCACGTCCGTCGCGCTATATCCCCTCGCGAGTAGTCCTGCAACGGTCGCCGGAACTCGCTCAGGCTCGATCATCCCGAGGCCTGACGGGTGACCCGGCCGTAACGGTTGCCCACAAGACGTGACGGACCGCACAAGACCCCTGGTGACCTAAGAGCGCCGCAGCTTTAACGTCGCCAGCCCATGCCTCATGTAGTCCTGCGCGATCGACCGGTACGTGGCGACTTCCTTCTGCAGGCGCTCGTCATCAGGAGTGCGCTCGCCAATCGCCTCGAGTGCGAAGTTCACGCCACGCATGTATGGCGGAAGATGCTCTAGCGGAAAGGGGACCCGACCAGTGTCAGTCGGCTCCCGCGGACCGCGCGGCACAGGATCCGAGCGGAGCATCGTGGGCACTGCATCTCGGACGGTGTCTACGGCATCAAAGAGTTCTCTCGTGAGCGGTCGGTCCGCGAAATCGCGTCCGACGTACCGGTACGGGATCGAGAGATCGCGGGCGATCACGAACGCGGCTGGCCGCGCGCGCCGCTCCTTCTCGTGGTACACGCCGTACGCGGCGATGACCGCCGCATCTGGATCGGCCAGCATCGGGAACGGCAGGAGGAGCTTGTCGACCATAACCCTGTTGCGAGCGACGCTGTCGACGGAGATGCCCACCACCGTCGCGCGCTGATTTGTGAACTCTTCGTACTGGCGTGCGCAGCTGACCAGCTGCCCGTTGCAGTAGGGTCACCAGTCGCCGCGAAGGAAGAGGAGCACGACCGGATCGCCGAGCTTGTCGGAGAGCCGCCAGGAGCGCCCGTTCTCATCCTCAAGTGCGAAGTCGACAGGAAGCTCGGCCATCTAGCTCTTCGTGCCGGCGGCACGCTCGACGTCGGCACGCAGCACGAGACCCATGAGCCGGCCATCCGATGTGGTTACGGGCGCGGTCTCCAGCTTGTTGCGGTCCATGTATTCGAGCATCTCGACTGCGCTCACATCCGGCCGAAATGTGCTGGGCCGAGCAGACATGACGTCACCCACATGAGCGTGCGGATCGGCTTCGAAGTCCTGTCCGAACATGCGCCCGAGCACGACGCCCCGCGCGTTCACGACGAAACAGGTCTTCCACGGCTCGGCTCGCTCACGCGCGGTCGCGACCGTATCGTCGGGCCCGCAGGTCGGGACGTCCAGATGCGCGAGGTCCTTGATCCGCCCCACCTTGGTGACCTCGCCCTCGAGCGGAAGGCCGTACGCGCCCCAGTCGGACTTCCCCGCCGAGTACTCGTAGACATCGGTGAAGCCTAGGCTTTCGAGCCGCCACGCGGCCCGTGGGCTCATGTCTCATTGAAGGTCGTGGCAGTAGACGACCACGGGCCGGTCTTTACGCAGCCGGCCGGCGCTGCTCTCGTCGAGTTCCTTCAGCGGGATGTTGACTGCACCGGGAAGGTGCTCCTCCGCGAACTCCTCGCTCGGCAGAACGTCGACGATCTGCGCTCCCTCGCGCATGAAGCGCTGAACTCTGGCTCGATCGATGATCGTTGGCATCACGCATCTCCCTTCGGCACACCACGGTGTCGCGGGCAGGACCATGTTTCGGCGGGCCAGCCGTCGACGAGCTGCTCCCGCGGTAAGACGTGGTCACACGCGACGCAGTACCGATCGCCGTGACGCATCCAGCGGACGTCAGGCTTGTCGCTCGCACGCACAAGCGGGGAGTCGCAGCAGTAGCACGTCAGTCGCGCCACGCCCTCGACCGCGCGATTCATGGATCCCGTGGGCCGGCCGAGAGTCTTTGCAGCGCGGCCTCGTCCGCGAGCTCGATGAGACGCGGCCGGCCGCGCACGATTCCGCGCCGCTCCCAGTCCGCAACCAGCCGCGAGACGGTCTCGCGCGATGCGCCGATCATCCGAGCGAGATCCGCTTCGGACATGCCCTCGACCGCGATCCACGCGCCATCACGCCGAGCCACGCGGAGCAGCAGTTCCGCGAGTCGTGTCGCCGCCGGGTCAGAGGCCGTGCGCTCGACGACCTGCTCGAGCTCGAAGAGCTGCCGCGCGAGCACCATGGCCACCTTCGCCGCGAGCCGCGGATGGGTCGCCATCGCGCCGAGGAACTGCGCCGCCGGCGCGTCGCAGACGACGACGTCGTCCACGGCCACCACTCGCTGGCGCGTGGCGGCCGCTCCGAAAAGCGCGGACGTGCCGAAGAGCTGCCCAGGTCCAAGCACCGCGACCGCCACATCTCCCTGGAGCACGCGGACCCGCCCGACTTTGACGATGTAGATGCGATCGCCCGAAGGCCGCACGACGACGTCCAGACCGCTCCGGCAAGATCGCATTCGCAGCAACGATCCGAGCCGCTCCATCTCCGCCTCGCTCATCCCCTCGAAGAGGTCCAGCCGGCGTAGGAACCACAGTCTCGTCGTCAAGTGACCGCCATCACAGAAGCGCCGAGAGCGTACCGCTACGAGCACGATTCCACCCCCTTGGTGTGACGCATCGCACACGAAACGCTCACAAGGGAATCGACGATGCAGCGCCGCGTTCATTCGTGCAGCGCCAGGGAGGTTTGTGATGCAGCGTCAGTACGTCCTCGGTGGGATCGCCGTCGGCCTCGTCGGCGGGCTCGCGATGTCGCTTTACACGATGGTTGCCGAGCTAGTCGCGGGACACAGCATGTTCACGCCGATGTACATGGTCGGCGCACCGGTGGTCGGCATGGGGGCGATGGAGCGTGGCATGACCGGCGGCGCGCTTTACTTCGAGCTGGTTCCGGCGATCGTTGGGATGGTCGTGCACTTCATCTGGGCGGCTTCGTGGGGACTCGTGTTCGGCGCGGTCCTCTGGACCACGCGCCTGGCTGGATGGCCCGGTTTCGTCTCCGCCATCGCGTACGGCTATGTGGTCGGAGCGATCATGAGCGCCGTGGTCATGCCCGCGGTCGGGCTGAAGCCCATGTGGGAGATGCCTGGCCTCACGTTCTTCCTGCTCGATCACCTCGCGTTCGGTCTTTCCCTCGGGATCTGGGCACTTGCCTTCCTGCCACGCGGTGGCGTCCGCTCGAGCGGTCAGGTCCGGGGGTCGACCGCCTAAACGAAAGAGGGGTCGCCGCGCGAGGGGACTGCACTCTTACTGGCCGCGTCGGTCGCCCTTATGGCGTGCGCGAACGCGCCGGGAAGCTGCGCGAGCGGCGGTGCCCGACCGCACCTCGTAGCGGCGAACGATCCGCGAGCACGAGCTCTGGGCGTCATGTCGCCATCGATGCGGCGGGGATCGGGACGCGTTCCTCGGCACCCGACCTGGCGCCTGCGAACCAGCGCGATGCCCAACTCGGGAGGAGACGCTGGAGCGAGGCGTCAAGCCCATACACGAAGCCGGCGCCGCCGATCAGGCAGAAGAACTCGGCGACGAAATACGTCTTGTCGATGTAGGCGGCGTGTGACATGAATGACTTCTCAAGGATGATGCGACACGATCAGTCGACACGCACGTAGACGTTGTCGCCGCCGACCACCTGATTGAAGTTGATGACGCCGGGAACTACCAGGGTGATGCCCTCGGATGCGCTATTGGGCGGGTTGGGTCCGATAACGCAGAAGACTGTCAGGATCCCCGGAAGCGAGGTCGCCCCGACCGTCAGGGTCACGCGGAGCTTGACGGCGCCGCCACACAGGTTCGCCGGGATCGGATCGCCGAACACCACCCCGCAGCCGTAGGACTGGTACTCGAGGAGCTCGGTCGCGGTCCAGGTCCCGCTGGTGCTGCCGCCGGCGTAGGTGTGCGTGAAGGAACCCGAGGCCTCGACCGACTTCGGGTTGACGCTGAACTCGCCCTCGCCAGTGACCGCCACCGTGTCGCCGTTCGGCGCCATCGCCACATTCGGTTCCTCGAGGTGGAGCTCGTACGTTTGCGTCTCACTGCTTGCGACCGCCGCGGCGGGCGTGAGCAGTGAGAGCGCGAGGGTCAGCATGAGCACGAAAATTGGCCGCATACGCATGACGTTCCCCCCTACCGTGGTCTTGTGTGCGCCCGGGTATAGCACTCCCTGTCGAATTGGCGTTCCTTTCCGCCTGAGTAAACGAATGGCAAAGTCGAGTGCAGTCGACCGCGACCGGCGCAGAACCGGCGAAAAGGCCGATCGTCTACCTCGACCAGCTGCCCAACGAACTCTGGCAGATCGACGCGACGCACTGGCCGCTCGACGACGGCTCACCGTGTGCAACTGACGGTGTCTCCTGACACCGGAGTCCTTCATCTTCGAGCGTAGCCGCTCGTACGGGGTCTGACCCTGGAGCGCTCCGTGCGGGCGCTCGAAGTTGTAGAAGTCCTCCCACTCCTGAAGCTTGGTTGTGAACAACTTGGCGTCGTCGACCACGACGCCGTCGAGCATGCGGTAGAACTCCTCGGCGTCGATGCGGTGCGAGCGCTCGACCTTGCCGTTCAGCCGCGGGGTGCCCGGCGCACTATTTCCCCCACCGGCACCGCACGGTGCGGGGCATGCTCGCCGAAGCCGGCTACGACGAGATCCACAACGGCGGAATATCGGCGTGGCGCGTCGCGGCATATCGGCGTGACTGAACCGGCGGCGGACTCATGCCGCGTTCAGCGAGTACCCAAGGGCACGCATAAGACGTAAGAATCAGGATCGATACCGCACGGTAGGTTCTGATCTTTCATACCCTCCGGGCCTCCGGGTCACGGAAGGCTGTTGTTCGTCGAAGCACCATCGCCGGTTCGGCGCCGTTTCAGGCGCCGGGCGAGAGGTCTGGGGCCCCGACGGAGTCAGTGAGCGACGCGAAGCGAGGAGAGCGTTCGAGCCGCACGCTCGCGCATGACGAGGTTCCCCTTGCGCTCGTAGATGTCGGCGGCCTCCGCGGCGACGCGCGCGGCCTCCTCACCCGGCCCGAGCGCTTCGGCGAGCGCCAGGCGCGTCTCGCCCTTGAGCTCGAAGAACTCGCTGCCGTCGGCGAGCTCCACAGCCGCCCGTGCGAGCGGGATCGCTCCCGCCCGGTCCCCGCGGGCCGTGAGGATCCGCGCTTGCACCTTCCGCCAGAGCGCCTCGTTGAGGATGTCGTCGCTCGCACCGAGCTCCGCGCTCCGGCGCGTGTACCGTTCGGCCTCGTCCAGGCGCCCTTGCAGCAGACAGGCTTCGCCGAGGTGCGCCGCCACCGTGCTGAGGAAACCCTTCTCGCCTCGGCTCTCGAGAATGGCGTACCCCTCACGCAGCGCTGCCTCGCCCAAGGCTAGCTCGCCCGCGAGCGATGCGACGTCCCAGACGCACGGCGCGGACGTTGCGTAGGGAATGTCGCGCCCCAGCTCTTGCATGCGCGTGCGCCAGATTCCGATGAGCTCCTTCGCGCTCGTGTGGTCCCCTGTCCGCGCGCGCAGGTGTCCACTCACGTGCGCGACGAAGCCATGGGCGGTCGGCACGTCGCTTACAACCTCGAGCATTTCCTCGATCACACGGAGACCCTCCGCGACGGGGGTGTCGCCGAACAGGATGGGCGGACCCCAGTTCATTCGGATCTCAGCCTCGAGCCGCCGATCGCCGGCCGCGCGCGCGTGTCGCGCGGCGCGCTCGAGCGCATCGCGCCGCTCGGCGATCCGTCCCTGGTTCATCGCCAGCTGGCCAACGGCGTCCCACCCGCGCGCGGCGACGAGATGGTCGCCACGCCGCTCCGCCGCGGCGATCGCGGCGCGTGCCTCCGCCAACACCACGGGTGTCGATCCTTGCGGTTCGCGCAGGTAGCGAATGTCGATGAGGGCGAGCCGCGCTCGCCACTCGATGTGCTCATTGCCGGCCTTGCGGGCGGCCGCCAGCGTTTCCTCAAGGACAGGCTCGGCATCCGCGAAGTCCCCACGCAGACGAAGCGCGTC
>WNGB01008611.1_pt1 | contig 14466 bp, 16 predicted proteins | sample 5400681 | NCBI WGS metagenome assembly WNGB01 (sample SAMN13153367, study PRJNA577476) | soil metagenome | isolation source: 115 cm soil or saprolite under grassland replicate 2 | place: USA:California | collected 2016-06-15 | reverse complement strand
AGAACCTGCTGCCGGCATGCCAGGACTGCAACAGCGGCCGCGGAAAGCAGAACCAGTTTCCGCTCGCGCCTGCGCACATGCCGACGCTCGTGGCCAGGCTCGACGCGGCCACGGCGGCCAAGCTCGCGGCGCGCGCGCGCGCGAGTGTCAAATGGAAGCAGCGCTACTACCTCGATCCGGACGCGCTCGACGAGATCGAAATCCCGCAGATTCTCAATCCGTACGTGGACGATCCACGCCGCCATCTCCGGTTCGGCGAAGGCGGCATCGTCGCCGCGATCGACAACAGCGAGCGCGGCAGGCAATCGATCCATGTGTACCAGCTGGACGACGACAAGCTGCGCGTGGATCGGCAGAAGCAGCAGGAAAAAGCGGTGCTCATTTACAAGACCAGGCTCGCGGGCCTGCTCCTGATGGGTTCGCCGGCGAATGCGTTCAGGGACGCCTATCAGGCGCTCTCGGGCTTTGAGAGCGGCGAAGAAGAGTACTCCGTCGCTGCGCTCGATTACGTGGCGATCGTGATCAAACAGATTCAGAGCGCCGCGGCGGGAGGGACACCATGAAACGTGGGACGTTTGATTTCGACGTGACGGCGTCGGGGGACCTGGAAGACAGCCCCGCGAATGCGGACACGCTGCGGAAGCTGTGGCTCGATCGATCCCTGATCGACGGCAACAATCTCGGTCCCGGCGATGAAGGGGATTTCGACAACGGCGCCTGGCACGTGGCGTGTCATCTGCTCGGCGCCGGCGGCGTGCGGCGCGCCGCGGATGGGCGACTGCTGTGGCTGGAGATCTCGCACGACCGCGGGACCGACACGTATTTCGCGAGCGTCACGCCCGCGACCGGCGCTGACGCGGGGATCGCGCAGCGTATCGACTCGCCGAAGGGACGCGCGCTGCTGAATGGATCGACGCTGCTTGGATTCGTCGAGGGGAATTCCGTCGGCCGCATCTCCGCACGCGGCGTGAGGGACGGCGCGAGGCGCTTCAATGGATGGAAGCGGCAGGACTTCAACCAGCCGGTCACGAGCACGAAGGACGGCGGCAAAGTGTGGGAGCACTGGTGCACCGTGCGCGACATCCGCGGAACGGATGCGCTCGCCGCGTCGGTGCTTCGCGCCTACGTGATGCTGGCGTCGGCGCTCGGCGATCGCTTCGTCTCCACGGTGTGCCGCGGCCGCCGGACCTACGGTCATCCGGCGCAGCTTTGCGCGATGGTGAAGGCGGGACTGACGAGCGAGGCGTCGGCGACGTGGGACGTCAAGCCGACGCGCATCCCGGCGGCAGCAGAGCCGCAGTTCCTCGAGGCCACGCCAGCCGACGCGGCGGCGGCGGCCGCAACACTCGTGTGGGACACGCAACCTCGCTACTACATGTTCCCGCGAAGAATCCGATCGTGGAGCGAGGCGGCCGAGGTCCAAACCGACCTTCGCAATTTCGGAGGAGTCTGAAGATGCGGAAATCGTCCAGGAATGGAGATCTGTCCGTCCGGGCCATCGTGGGCTCCTACGTCACGCTGCTCGGCGTCAACGTCCGCGAGGGGTCGCCGATGCTCGACGGCCTCCTCGGCTTCGCGCTGTGGCGGAAGGATCACACCGACAACAAGGAGGGCTGGCTGTCCGGCATCAAGCGGTTTGCGTCGGACAACGAGGATCCGCATCCGACGAAGCTCACGAGCACGCAGACGAATCCGCTTCAGGGGTTTCTGTGGGGGGACTACGCGGTCAAGGCCGGTCACCAGTACACCTATCGTGTAGTGCCGATGTACGGCGCGCCCGGCGCGCTGACCGAGGGCAACGGCGTCGAGGTGAAGTTCAAGACGGAGCCGGAGATTGGCGACGGCCATTCCGTGTACTTCAATCGCGGCGCAGCGGCGTCGCAGGCGTACGCGCGGAAATTCAAGAACGAGCCGCCCGATCGCGTGAAGAACCCCGACGCGTATCCGTGGCTGTCGCGCGGACTCGAAGAAGGCATGCAGCGCTTCATCAGACGCGCGAAGAAGGAAGGCCTGAAGATCCGCGCGGCGGTGTATGAGTTCTATTACGACCGGATGCTCGAGGAGCTCGCGAAGGCGGCGCGCGACGGCGTGGACGTGCAGATCGTCTACGACTGCAAGAAGGGAGAAGGCAAGCCGGGCGCCAGGAACACCGCGGCAATCAAGGCGGCGGGACTCGATGCGGTGGCCACGTGCAGCACGCGTTCCGAGAATCCGAGCTACATCGCGCACAACAAGTTCATCGTCCTCGTGAACGGCCAGAAACCGGTCGCGGTGTGGACCGGCTCGACGAACATCACGGAAGGGGGCATCTTCGGCCACTCCAATCTCGCGCACATCGTCGAAGACCCGAAGGTCGCGGGAAAATACCTGAAGTACTGGAAGCAGCTCGCGGAGGATCCCGCCGCGAGGGACCTGCGCGAATGGAATGACGAGAACACGCCGGTACCGGACAATCCGCCGCCGAAGGGGACATCGGTCGTCTTCAGTCCGCGCGGATCGATCGACGCGCTGCAGTATTACGCGGACCTGATGGATGGCGCGAGCTCCGGCGTGTTTTTCACGGCCGCCTTCGGCGTCAACGCGCGGCTGCGTCGCGTGCTCGCGACCGACAAGCCATACCTGCGTTATCTGCTGCTGGAGCGCGAGGATCGTGCGAACGACGACGACCCCGACATCGAGATGTACCGGCGCGATCGCGAGAACCTCGTCGCGGTGGGCAGCCACCTCGACGACAACGTGCTCGAACAATGGGTGCAGAAGAACTTCGGGCAGGAGGAGCTCACGGGCACGAACAAGCACGTGAAGTACATCCACACCAAGTACATGCTGATCGATCCGTTGAGCGACGATCCGATCGTCGTCACGGGGTCGGCGAACTTCAGCGACGCGTCCACGAAGAACAACGACGAGAACATGTTGATCATCCGCGGCGACACGCGCGTGGCGGACATCTACCTCGGCGAGTTCATGCGCCTTTACACGCACTATCGCTTCAGGGCCTTCGCGCAGGAAGCGGCGCGCGAAGGACGTCCGCCGAAGAAGCTGTATCTCACCGACGACGACAGCTGGATGCAGCCGTACTACAAGGCGGGCAGCGTCAAGGCGCAGGAGCGCCTGATGTTCGCGGGTCTGGCGTAAGGAGGAGTGCGCGTGAGGACAAAGCGAACACTCCTCGACGGCTCGCGCGTGTACCTGTCGGGGCCGATGGACTTCGTCGCTTCGAGGGCGGACGAGGCGAAGTACGGATGGCGCAATCGCGTCGGCGAATTTCTCGCCCGCATGGGCGTGACCGTCTTCGATCCGTGGAACAAGCCGCAGGTGCGGGGGCTACACGAATACGGCCGCGAAGGCGTGGACACGACGGACATCCGCAATAGCTGGACGTTCGCGCCCGGCGCGAACGGCGCGAAGGCGCGTTCGAAAGTCTCGGGACAATTCTGGGAAAGCCAGCACATCGACCTGCGGATGGTCGATACCTCCGACTTCGTGGTCGCGTACTGCCCGACGAACATCTACAGCGTGGGCACGCCGCACGAGATCGTCGTCGCGCGCGAGCAGCGGAAGCCGGTGCTCTTCGTGAGTCCGCCGGTTCGATTTCCCGCGCTGGAAAGCCTCCGCACGCATCTTGCCGGCGATCGGACGGCGACGGCCCTGCTCGAACAGCTCGCGGCGCAGGTCCCGATCAAGGACAATCCGGGCGGCGTGCCGAGCCTGTGGTACCTGCCGCTCGTGGGAGGTGAGAATTTCTTCGACGGGTTCGGCTTTGCCGCGTACCGCAAGAGATTCCGCTGGCCGCGCACCCCGCTCGACGATCACGAAAGCGCCGCGCCGCCCGCCAATCCGCTCCTGCCGTTCCTCGAGCGCATCAACTCGGGGCATCTGCCGCAGAAGTGGGACAACCGGACGAATCGATTCGTCAGAAACGACGACTGGCTGTTGTGGCAGCTTCCCGCCCGCTGACACCGAAGGAAGATCGCGCGCTGGCCAGGTCGTGTCTCGATACGCTGTCCGCGTATCGCGCTGCGGTCGCGAAGGGAAAGGTGTCGGCCGCGCTGAAGACGGACGCGCGCCGCGCGTTCATCCACCTCGGCGGGGATCCGGCACGCCCGACGTATTCGCTCAAGGATTACGACCATCATCGGTACGGCCCGTTTCTCGGCGTCAGCGATGAAGGGAGCGCCGCCGGCGCGATACGCGAGGCCGGCATGGAGTCCCCGAAGGCGCGCGCTCTGCCGCGCGGCGCGCTGAAGACACCACTCGCGATCGGTCTGGCGCTCGACGCGGAACGGCTCGGCGGGGTAGGCGAAGTCGCGGTCGGGCAGGAGGAATACGCCAACATCTGGCTCGAATGTGCCGATCGCGTGCTGGTTACGACCAATGTCGGCACGCGCGTGAACGTCCGCGTTTACCGCCGCGAGCCGCGGGTGCTCCTGAAAAGCGGCGAGTCCGCACCAATAGAGGCCGCGAAGAACGAGATCGCGGCGGCGTTCAAACCGTTCGTGGAGACGCCAGACAAACAGCCGCGGCCGCTCACGGTGCTCGTGGACATTCCGCGCTACGTAGACATGGCGGTTGACGCGAAGCGCGCGGCGCTCGCGGAGCTGGGGCGATTCGTCTCGAGCGGCGCGGCGGCCGGGCTGCGCTGCGCACCTGCCGGGCAGGTGCTTGGACTCACGGCCTGGGTTCGCAGCGGACCGGCGGGACAGCAGGAGGCGAGCGACGCGATCGATCTCGCGTCGAGCGCAGGGCTCCAGCTCCTCGTCCTCGACGGCGTGAAACGGAAAGACGCGGACGCCGCCATCTCGCTCGCCGGTCTTCTCGACTACTTCGCACCAGGTCTCGTCGGACCGCTGCTGCGTGAAGCGAAAGAGAAGGGAGTCGTGATTCGCGCGGCGAACCTGCCCGACACCGACACGATCGCGCGCAGCATCTGGGTCGGCCTGACCACCGCGCGCAATATGGGCGCGAATCTCGGCAAGTATGGCTGCTTCCCGCTGACACTCGCCGAAATCGATCACGTCGTCGAGCAGGTGCAGTCCTGGCTTCCGGAATGGTCGGCGGCTCCGGTGTTCTTCGTCGACCAGGGACTGATGCGCGCCGGGTTCGTGGACGTCGAACACGACCTTCCGCGCGGCATCAAAGTCTGGCTCGACACGGTCGCCTCCCACGGCGTGCGCGTCGTCCTCATCGATACGGTCGACAAGGCCACGGGCCGGCGGCTTCTCAAGAAGGATGCGTCCGACAAGGGCGGTTACCTCACGGCGGGTCAGATCGAAGGGATCGAGCAGCACGCAAGAAAGGTCGGCATCAAGGCGTTGTGGGCGGGCGGGTTCCACCTGCGTGATGCCTACGCACTGGGCAGGCTCGGCGTGTTCGGCATTTACGTGACCAGCGCCGCGGCAACGACGATTCCCGTCGCGGGCAGTTACGTGCGCGACCCGGCGCTCGCCGGCGTGAAGGAACCCTCGAAAGAAGCGGTCCTGCGGACCAAGATTCTGCTTGAGGCCGGCTTCCTTTCGTCGCATCTTAATGGCGACGTGAGCGAGGCACTCGACCGCGCGGCAGCCGCGCTGCTGACGGAACTCGACGCATCGAAGCCAAATCCAAAGGCGATTGGCGCCGCCAGCGCCGCCCTCGCGAGGCTCTGTGTCGACGGCTGGCGCCTGCACTGGAAACGATGAAGCATCTCGTCGTGCTCCTGGCGCGCGCTCCAGAGCCTGCCGCAACTGAAGCCGACGCCGGATGTGCGCTGATCGGCCCGTTTGATTCCGACGAAGGGCCGGTCGAGAACTATGCGTGCGGCGACAAGCTGTGCTCACGGCTACCGCGCACGGCAGAGCCTGTGCCTCTTCACCGGCAGGGGCCCTTCTTGTACGCGCTCGACCCCAACGTAGCTGTGCGCTTCCTCCCAAAACGCGGTCCATCCGAGTGGGCGTTCCTCTATTCAGGCGGCTTATTGATGGATGCAAAGCGGCGCGTCGCGCCGCGCTGAGCCGCTCGGCATACGGCGTGCACTCTTCCTTTCAATAAAGGAGCGAACGATGCCGCATGAGATTGCCTGGAGCAATGACTTCGACACGGCACTGAGTTCAGCCGGGGACAAGCTCGTCCTCCTCGACTTCAACGCCGCTCCGATGTGAGCGGGCTGTGCTCGGCTGGATGCCGAGGTGTATACAGACCCGCGCGTCGTCGATTTCGTGACGCGCCACTTCGTTCCCGTTCGCGTGCACGTGAAGCACAATCGCGAGGCATTCTCGAAGCTCGGCGATCGGTTCGACGCCCACTGGACGCCCGCCATCCTCCTGATTGATTCCGGCGGCACCGAACGCCACCGCATCGAAGGCTTCCTGCCGGCGGATGATTTTCTGTCGCAGCTGTCGCTCGGCGTCGCGAAAGCGGCATTCGACCGCAAGGATTACGCGGCAGCGGAGCGGCTGTATCGCGAGGTCCTCGACCAGTACCCGAAGACGGATGCCGCGCCGGAGGCGCAGTATTGGACTGGTGTATCGCGGTATCGCGCCACGAACGACGCGGGTGCGCTGAAGGAAACGGCGAAGGCGTTCGACGACCGTTACGGGGAGTCGACCTGGGCGAAGAAGGCCTCAGTCTGGAAATGACCGCGCCGCCTCGTCCAGTGATACGCTCGCGCGCGTGAGCGACAGCCCCGGCGTCCACGTGCCGCCGCCGATCTTCTTCACGTCCGCCGTTGCGGCGGGCATGCTGCTCAGACGTTACGCGCCGCTTCCGATTGGCGGTGGCGCGGTGCGGGTGATCGGCGCCTGGGCCTGCTTCGCCGCGTTCGCCCTGCTCCTCGCATGGAGCTTCCTATCCTTCCTTGGAAAGCGGACGACCGCCATTCCGAACAGGTCGGCAACGGCGCTGGTGATCGACGGGCCCTACCGCATCACGCGCAATCCGATGTACGTGGCGATGACGTTTCTCAGCATCGGCGTAGGACTGTGGCGCAACACGTGGTGGATTCCGATTCTTCTCCTGCCGGTGCTGATCGTGATTGACCGGTTCGTCATCGCGCGCGAGGAGGCCTACCTGCGCCGCAGGTTTGGATCCGAGTACGTCGCCTTCACCGCGCGCGTGCGCCGCTGGATCTGACCGGCTGAAGCTGCCTGGATCAGTCCGCACCGCTGGTGACGCGAGACCGGCACGTCCGGCACTTCGCGGCCGCCGCGGGGCTCCCACTGCTGTAGCGGTTTAAACGGGACGCTTCGTCCCGACCAAGACGTCCCACCAGCCGAAATGCGCGGCGAGCAGATGATCGAGCTCCCGCGTCTCGTTCGACGAGTCCAGCTGGCCGCCGAGTGGGAGGCAGTACGCGGCGCGCGGCGACGCGTTCAGCATGTGCAGCACCCCTTCGGAGAACCCTTTTCCCGCATACGCGATGCAGCCTGCCATCGGCAGCGCGTCGAGGTCGTCGAGCGCGTACGGGATTTTCTCGTCGACGGTGCCGGGCGAGTCCTGGAACTTGCACTCGACGGCGAACGCGCGGCTGTCCTCCTCGCGCACGCAGAAGACGTCGATGCAGCGGTTCTTGCCGATGATTGATTTTCCGACGCGGATCTCGCGGTAGACCTTCAGCCCGCGAGGTCCAAAACGTTTCGACAGGTAGAGCGCGACGAGGTTGGCATAACCCGCACCGGTCACAGTGCGGAATCCGAGAATTCCAGCAGCCCGTTGGGCGCATCGGGCAGATTCTCCGGCGCGCGCCCTTCGCCGAACTGCGCGAGCCGATCGGCCGTGAGGCGCACGGCTTCGGCGTTCAGATCGGTGCCGGCAAATCGTCGTCCGGTGCGCAGCGCCGCCACGCCCACACTGCCGGACCCCATGAACGGATCTGCCACGAGGTCGCCGGCGGCGGTGCTCTGCTTGATCAGCACTTCGGATACCGCCGGTGGCTTCTCGGCGGGATAGCCGCGATGCACGCGCGGGACCGAGATGACGTCCGCGATGCCCAGGTTGTTCAGCCGCCGCTTCCCCTTCTCGAAGAACAGGATGAACTCGTACCGCGCGCGGTAGTGGTAGCCCATCCCGATCGTCTGCTTGTCCCACACGAGCGGCTTCCAGAAATGGAACCCCGCGCGCTCCGCCTCCGGTTTCGCGATGAACATCGTTTCGGCATCGCAGAATAGATAGAGGTGGGTGTTCCGCTTGAGCACGCGGAACGCTTCCGCGAACAGCTCGCCGAATCGCGCATTCGGAAAGACGGTGAACCAGTCATTGCTCGACGCCTTGCTGTGCTTGAGACGAGTCGTCGTGCCGACCGCGCGGTGTTTTTCGAGCGACTCGTAAGCAGGATCGGTGACGACGAGGTCAATCGACTCCGCCGGCTGCCGGCGAAGCCACTCGACGGCATCGAGCGCGGAGAGATCGAACAACTGCAATGGGGGAGTGCTCACGAAATCCTGTGCCATTTTACGTCAACCGGACTGTATGCCCCGGACGTGACAGGGGAGGTCACGCCGTCGGATCCGGGCTCGAATTTGCAACAATCACAAGTCGGAGACATTCACAAATGACCACAAAGACGAAGATGCCGACGCGCCAGCTCGGCAACGAAGAGCTTCGCGTTTCCGCCATCGGCCTCGGATGTATGGGCATGTCCGATTTTTACGGTGGCGCCGACGACGCGAGGTCGATTGCAACGATTCACCGCGCGATCGAGATAGGAGTCACGTTTCTCGATACCGCGGACATCTACGGGCCGTTCACGAACGAACGGTTGGTCGGACGCGCGATCCGCGATCGGCGTGACGACGTCGTACTCGCCACCAAGTTCGGCAACGTCCGCGGCGAGGATGGCGCATTTCTTGGCATCAACGGTCGCCCGGAATACGTCCGCCAGGCATGCGACGCCTCGCTTCAGCGGCTCGGCGTCGACGTCATCGATCTTTATTACCAGCATCGCGTCGATCCGAATACGCCGATCGAGGACACCATCGGAGCCATGGCGGAGCTCGTGCGAGCGGGAAAGGTGCGGTATCTCGGGCTCTCCGAGGCGGCGTCCGGCACGATCCGCCGCGCGCACAAGGTCCACCCGATTACGGCGCTGCAGACCGAGTACTCGCTGTGGACGCGCGATCCCGAAGCGGGAGTGCTCGACACGTGCCGCGAGCTCGGGATCGGGTTTGTGGCGTACAGCCCGCTCGGCCGCGGATTTCTGACCGGGCGCTTTCATTCCGCGAACGATCTGGCGCAGGACGACTGGCGGCGCAACAATCCGCGGTTCCAGGGAGAGAACTTCGATCGCAACCTCGCACTCGTGGAAGAAGTGAAAAGAATCGCTGCACAGAAAGACTGCACGCCGGCACAGCTCGCCCTCGCGTGGCTTCTCTCACGCGGGGAGGACATCGTTCCGATTCCCGGTTCGACGAAGGCGGAGCGCGTCGAGGAGAACGCGGCCGCCGCGATCATCGCGCTGTCGGCACAGGAGATCCAGCAACTTGACGGCGTCGTTCGCATGGTTGCGGGCGAGCGTTATCCCGAAGGCGGAATGCGCACGCTGAATCGCTGACCCGCTGTACAGCAGAGTTTTCCGCCGCTGGTTTCCGGCGCGGGAGTTGCACGATGTCGCTGCGAACATTGCAGGCCCGCCGCGATTCCAAGAGGAGACTTACCGATGCCTCAGACTGAAACTTTGCACGACGCATTTCTGGACGAACTCCGCGATGTCTATGACGCGGAGAAACAACTGATTCGAGCGCTGCCGAAACTGGCGAAGGCGGCGGACTCGGACGAGCTGCGCACCGCGTTCGAGACACACCTGCAGGAGACGCAGGGGCATGCCGAACGCCTCGAACAGGTGTTCTCGACCCTGGAAGAAAAGGCCCGCGGCAAGCACTGCGACGGGATCGCGGGCATCATCGAGGAAGGCAAGGCGATCATGCAGGAGGACTTCGAGGGGACCACGCTCGACGCCCGCCTGATTGCGGCCGCGCAGCGCGCGGAGCACTACGAGATGGCCGCCTACGGCACCCTTGTCGCCTGGGCGAAGGCGATGGGACACCAGAAGGCCGTCGGCCTGCTCGAAGAAATTCTGGAAGAGGAGAAGGCCACGGACGAGAAGCTCACGCAGATCGCCGAGAGCGGCATCAACCAGGACGCCGCCGGACAGGCGCACGGTGGTGCCGAAGAGGGCGTGGAAGAGGAAGAGCCGGTCCGCCAGCCGCGCGCTTTGTCGCCATCGCCATCGCGCGGCTCATCGTCGCGCGCCTCTTCATCGTCGGGCGGGCGCAAGCGGAGCTCGTCCGGCTCCCGCAACGGCTCGTCGCGTAAACGCCGCTAGCCCCCACTACCCGACGCGCTGCGCCACGAAGATGACGTAGCCGTCGGGATCCTCGATCCCGAACTCCCGCATGCCGTAGAACTGTGTCTTGAGCGGCATGATCACGCGCGCCTTGGACTTCACCGAGTCGAACAACGCGTCGACGCCCGCTTCGGGTGTGTCCGCCTCGAGGATCATGTAAATCGTGTTGGTGCCCCCGATCGCACGCGCCGCGAGCTGCGGGTGCTCGTCTTTCAGCGAGCCTACGGTGTTCAGGAAAATGCTGACCGTATCGCGCTGCATCCAGGCAAAGAGGAACGGCGCCGCGTCGGGGACGCTTGCCGCCATCGAAAAGCCGAGCACGTCGCGGTAGAACGCGATGCTGCGGTCGATGTCGGACACGATCAGGTTCGGTGAGACGTCGGTGAACTTCATGGCATCGCCGACGGTAGCACAGCGCCTCCGTTGCCGGGAATCCGGCAGCGCAAGGCCGATCGCCTGATTTTGCGCCGATCTTTCCAGGGTGTGGTTCTTGCTCGACCGCGGGCAAGCCGCGCCATGGAGACCCCGTTCGACCGCCGAGACTTCCTGAAGACCGCGGGCGCCACGCTTGCGCTCCTTTTGAGCCGGCAGGGACTCGCATCGGCGCAGGCGCCGGCCGCGAATGCCGCCGCCGGACCCGCGGTGCGCTTCGGCGTCATAGGTCTCGGTGCGTGGGGACGCGAGATCGCCGACGCGCTCGGACGGACCGAATCGGCACAACTCACCGCGCTCTGTGACACCTACGAACCTTTCCTGAAACGCGCCGCGTCCGGTGCGCCGAAAGCGGAAGCCATCCAGGATTGGCGCCGCATCCTCGAGTCCGCGAACGTGGATGCCATCGTGATCGCGACGCCCACGGCGCTGCATCGCGAGATCGCTCTTGCGGCGCTGCAGGCACGCAAGCACGTCTACTGCGAGGCGCCGCTCGCCGCGACGACCGAAGATGCGCGTGCGATCGCCGCCGCAGCGAAGAATGCGAGCGGCATTGTTTTCCAGGGCGGGCTGCAAGGACGATCGAACCCGCTATATCGCCACGTGCTCCAGTTCGTGAAGAGCGGCGTCCTTGGCGACGTTGCGCTCGTCAACGCGCAATGGAGCAGGAAAGAAAGCTGGCGCCGCGCCGCGCCCACCGCGGATCGCGAGCGCGCGCTCAACTGGCGGCTGGAGAAGTCGTCACCCGGAGTGATGGGAGAGATCGGGATTCATCAGCTCGATCTCGTGTCGCAGTACCTCGGCGCCCGCCCAACGACGATCACCGGCAGTGGCGCGATCGCCGCGTGGCGCGACGGCCGCGAGACGCCCGACACAGCGTCGTGCCTGATCGAGTTGGGCAAAGTCCGCGCCGGGGTGCGCGTGACGCTCGCCAGCTCGTTCGGCGGGGCCTACACGATCTTCCAGGGCAGCAACAGCAGCCTCCTTCTCAAAGAAAGCCGCGGCTGGTTGATTAAGGAAGCGGACTCCGCGCTCCTGGGATGGGAAGTGTACGCGCGCAAGGAATCGGTCCACGACGAGACGGGCATCGCCATGGTGGCCGACGCGACGAAGCTGCTGCAGGCCGGCAAGGAACCGGGCAAGGACGCGCCGCTCGAACCTGAGAAGCCCGCACTCGTCGTCGCGCTCGAGTCGTTCATCAACAGCATTCACACCGGCGGGCCGCCATCGTGCGGCGCCGCTGATGCGTACGCCGCGACAGTCGCGGCGCTGAAGGCGAACGAGGCCGTCCTGGCCAACGCCCGCATCCCCGTATCGGCCGCAGATTACGCAATCACCTGAGGAGAAGGAACGATGGCTGAAGACAACAGCGTCTCGAGGCGGGATTTCATCAAGACCGCCACTGCGTCCGGCGTCGTCGCCGCAACCACGCTGATCGGAAGTGATCGCGCCGCCGCGGCAACGACGCGGACGAACGTGAAGCGGCGCATCATCGGCGCCGGCGATCGCGTGCGCGTCGGCCTCGTCGGCGTGAAGGGCATGGGCGGCGGTCACCTGCGCAACCTCGTGGGCCCGGAGATGCAGGAGGACAACGTCGAAGTCATTGCTGTGTGCGATCTATGGGAGACCGCCCGTCTCAAGGCACAGAAGACGGCGCAGCTCGGAGACGCAGGGGTCTACACCGATTACCGCCGGCTGCTCGACAACAACGACATCGACGCCGTCGTCGTCGCGACGCCCGATCACTGGCACGGCCGCATCGGATTCGAGACGCTGCTCGCGGGCAAGCATCTCTACATCGAGAAACCGATGACGCGGCGTCTCGACGAAGCGTTCAAGATCTTCGACGCGGCTAAGGAGAGTGGACTGCGGGTGCAGGTCGGCTCGCAGGGCTGCAGCGATACCAAGTACCTCCGCGCGCGCGAGCTCGTCAAGGCCGGCGCCGTCGGACCGCTGCTCTGGGCACAGGCCAGCTACTGCCGCAACAATCCCAATGGCGAGTGGAACTACAAGATCGAGCCGGAGCTGACGCCACAGACGATCGACTGGAAGACATGGCTCGGATCGGCGCCGAAGCGCGAGTTCAGCCCGGAACGGTTCTTCCGCTGGCGCAAGTACTGGGACTACGGCACAGGGATCATTGGCGATCTGTGGCCGCACCGGCTGCATCCGTTGATGCTCGCGATGAACCTGAACGAGTTCCCGAAATCCGTCAGCTGCGTCGGCTCCGACATGTGCCATGCGGACTCGAAGCCCGGTCCCGACGGCCAGCCGAATGGCGCGCCGCGCGACGTGCCCGACACGACGTTGATGATGGTCGAGTTCCCCTCCGGCATCAGCATCATCCTCGCAGGCTCAACCGTGAACGAGCGCGGACTCGAGGACGTGATCCGCGGGACGAAAGCGAACCTGACGATGGGCGGGAGCCGGCTGCAGGTGGTGCCGGAGCGTCCATTCGTCGACGAGATCGAAGGGCGCGACGAGACGCCGGTGGATGCCGGGGAGACGCACGTGAAGCACATGCGCAACTTCCTCAACAGTATCCGCGCGGACGTGCCGACGAACTGCAATGAAGATCTGGCGATCCGCGTCCAGACGATCGTGTCGATGGCAGAGGCGGCGTGCCGCCGCCAGAAGCAGGTCCGCTTCGACGAGCGCAAGCGGGAGATCGTCGCGTGAGCAGCGCGATCGCGCCCGACGCTACGACCGGCCCGTTCTGCCACGCCATCGAGGCGATGGGCACGCGGTTCGAGATCGTGCTTCCGGATGCGCGGCCTGACCACCGGTCGATCGCCGAAGAGGCGCTCGAGGAGATCGCGCGGCTCGACTCGCGTCTCAGCGCGTTCCAGCCGTCGAGCGACATCTCGTGGATCAACGTGCATGCGGGCCATCGGCGCGTCAAGGTGGAGCCCAAAGTGTTCGCGCTGCTTCAGCGATGCGTGCAGCTGTCCGAAGAGACCGACGGTGCGTTCGACATCACGATGGGGCCGCTGATGCGGGCGTGGCATTTCGTGGGAGATACAGGTGCGTTGCCATCTCCCGAAACGGTAGCCGGCGCGCGCACACGCGCCGGTTACCAGCATCTGGAGCTCGACGCGCGCACATCGACGGTGCGTTTCGCGCGGCCGGGCATGGGTCTCGACCTCGGAGCGGTCGGCAAGGGGTACGCGATAGACGAGGCGATCGCGATCCTGCGCGCGCACGGAGTCTCGCGCGCGTTACTGCACGGTGGCACGAGCAGCGTGCATGCGCTCGGCCGTCCCTTCGATGGCGATGCCTGGCGCATCGCGTGGAGTCCGCCGACGGGTGGGGCACGCATTCTCGAGATCCAGAACGGCGCGCTGTCGGTATCGGCCGTGCACGGCAAGGCGTTCTTTCACGAAGGCCGGCGCTATGGCCACGTCATCGATCCCGCCACCGGTTGCCCGACCGATGCCGCGACGTCGGCAGTCGTCACGGGACCACGATCGTTAGAGTGCGACGCGCTTTCGACGGCGCTGCTCGTCCACGGAGACGACTGGCTGCGCATCATGCGGGAGCGCTTTCCAGGTTACGACGGCGTCGTCGTCTAGCGGGCCTAGTGGCCTTCCTTCAATTGATCGATGTCGGCGAGCAGCCGATCGATGTCGAATGGCACCGTGCCGTTGTAAACGCCGCGGAGCCGGCCGGCGCCGTCCACCAGCAACACTTTTTCCGTGTGCAGCAGGCTGCCAGGT
>WNGB01009410.1_pt1 | contig 14467 bp, 9 predicted proteins | sample 5400681 | NCBI WGS metagenome assembly WNGB01 (sample SAMN13153367, study PRJNA577476) | soil metagenome | isolation source: 115 cm soil or saprolite under grassland replicate 2 | place: USA:California | collected 2016-06-15 | reverse complement strand
TTAGCGCTGCTGGCAAACGGCAATTGCGCATCGCCGAGACGGAGAAGTACGCGCATGTGACTTACTTTTTTAACGGCGGAATCGAAAAGGCGTTTTCTGGTGAAGATCGCAAACTCATTCCTTCGCCCAAAGTCGCCACTTACGATTTGAAGCCGGAGATGAGCGCGTTCGAAGTCACCGACGAACTACTCGCGCAGTTAGCCGACTACGATTTAATCATTTTAAACTTCGCCAATCCGGACATGGTTGGTCACACCGGTGTAGTCGAGGCCGGTATCAAAGCGGTGGAGGCGGTGGACGCATGCTGTGCCCGCATCATTCCAAAACTTCTAGAATTCGACGGAAAAGCGTTAGTTACCGCGGACCACGGCAACTGCGAGCAAATGCGCAACCTCGACGGCTCGCCCAACACCGCGCACACCAGCTACCTTGTGCATTTCATTTATGTTGCCAACGACGCGGCGAAGTTCCGCTGCCAGGACGGCATCCTGGCGGATATCGCGCCGACTCTGTTATTTCTGCTTGGCTTGCCGCAACCCAAAGAAATGACCGGGCACAATTTGCTCGTGCCGGTTTAGCGAAAGTTCTCGACTTAGGTTCCGTGTTCCCGCCACGGCGATCCGTTGCAAAACGTGAAGGCGATTGGCCGCCGTAGACTCGTGCCAAATTGGTTTGCGAACGAGTCTAAGTGTGTTGTTTGATTCGACCAGAACGCCCCAGCCGATGGGCACTTCCGATTCGCTGAATAATTGGTCGGGCAGCACAATGAAAAACAAATTCGCGCAGCGGTAGCGAATTAGCTTCTCGAACTTTGTGCAATCGTAGAGCCGATTTTGCAGCGTTCGCAACTCACGAACGAGGCGCGCGTAACCGCGGTGACCGATCGCGCTGAAGTTCTCGGAATCAAACTCCGGGAAGAGCGAATCACCATTGTGCAGGTTTGGATAATGCGTGCGGAGGCGCGCCTCGAGAACCTGGCGACGATTACATATTGCCTCGAGTCGCTTGCGTGCGAACTCGGTGTGACAATTATCTCGTCGCAAATCGCACAGGGCCTGTTTGCATTCGAACACCGCTGTTAACCCAATTTGCTTCGGGATGGACTGATAGCCGGCCACGTCGGCGCGATATCGACATCGGGGCAAAGTCACTTCCATCGCGCACGCGGAAAATCCGTGTGTCTGCGCCCAAATAAACGCGAGCTGCTTGAGCCTGGCGTGTTGTTTTGTTTCGCCGTGGCGGCTTGTTACTCCCGCAGCCATGTTGCGAGGTCACGTGCCCAGTAGGTGACGATGATGTCTGCGCCGGCGCGCTTAAGCGCAGTCATGATCTCGAGAACGACGGCGCGCTCATCGAAGATCCCCTTTTCGGCCGCAGCTTTGACCATGGCGTACTCACCGCTGACGTGATAGACGGCGGTTGGTTTTCCGAAGCGTTCACGCACGCGCCACAGGATGTCGAGATACGGCAGGGCAGGTTTCACCATCACAATGTCCGCCCCTTCCTCAACATCCAGCGCCGCTTCGCGCAACGCTTCGTTTGCGTTGGCAAAATCCATTTGGTACGAACGACGGTCACCAAATTGCGGCGGACTTTCGGCTGCCTCGCGAAACGGCCCGTAAAATACCGACGCAAATTTCGCCGCGTAACTCATGATGCCTGTTTGATCGAACCCACTCGCATCGAGCGCCTCGCGAATCGCGCCGATGCGACCGTCCATCATGTCGCTCGGCGCCACAACATCCGCGCCTGCGGCGGCGTGAGAGAGCGCCGTCTTCACCAAAAGCTCGACGCTTTCGTCGTTCAGAACATGAAAATGGTCGCCGTCCATTCGGGTGACACCGCAATGGCCGTGGCTCATGTATTCGCAGAGGCAAACGTCGGTGATCGCGATCAATTCCGGACATTTCGATTTGATTACTCGGAGCGCTTCTTGAATCACTCCGTCTTCTGCGTAAGCGCCGCTTGCTTGCTCATCTTTCCGCGCGGGAATTCCGAAAAGCAGGATCGCTTGCAGGCCAAGATCCTGAGCTCGGCGCGCTTCATCGACAACCTCTTTCACCGTCAACTGAAAGACTTCCGGCATACTGGCGACGGGCCGGCGTTGGTCCAATTTTTCGCTCACGAACAGCGGCAAAATAAAATCGTGAATGGTCAAATGTGTTTCACGGACCAGGTTCCGCAGGGCAGGGGAACGCCGCAGGCGACGCGGGCGGTGAACCAATCTTCGCATGAGGCGACAGGGTACGCGTTGCGAAAGTGAGTCGCAAGCACACGGCAACGGCACTTCGGAGTTGGTCCGATGACGATCGCCTCTCCCCTTGGGCAAGGGGAGAGGAAAAAGGTGAGGGGTTCGAACTCCATACGCGCCATTCTCGTAAACGACCCTCACCCTCCCCCTCTCCCTTTTCGAAGGGAGAGGCGACCCACGATCACTGACGAGTATCAATGGTGCCGGACAATCGGATGCACGGATGCTTGACGGCGCGCAGCGTTGGGTGTCTGCATCTTAGCCGTGGCGCGTCGCTCCGATTACTTGTTGATCGATGTCAGTAACTCGTACGCAAAACTTGCGTTCGCATCAAAAGAGCGAGTCTCCAATCCTGCGCGGATCCCTACCTCGGAGCTTTCAAGCAGTGTGGTCACTGAATTCTTAAAGCGGCGACAGGTAAAGAAACTCGTCGTCTCATCAGTGGTGCCGACAAAAAACTCTGCGATCTCGAAGGCCGCGCACAACAAAGCGCAAGTGCTCTGGCTGGATTGGAAACTGAAGCTGGGTGTCACGATTGACTATCCCAAGCCCGAATCGATAGGCGCGGATCGCCTGGCGAATGCCGCAGCGGTTGCCGAACTTTATGGATGGCCAGCGATCGTCGTGGACTTCGGCACAGCGGTGACGTTCGATGTGGTTTCCGGGCGGGGCAGCTACATCGGCGGCGTGATTGCGCCGGGACTCGAAGCGACGACAAATTTTCTTTATCAACAGACGGCGCTGCTCCCGAGGCTGTCGCTGAAAGAACCGCACCGTGCCGTCGGTAAATCGACTATTGAGGCAATGCGTTCCGGCGCCGTCTTCGGTTATCGTGGATTGGTTCGCGAGATTTTGGCGCGAATCAAAGCGGAGCAGTTTTCGCGCAAAAAAGTTGCCGTCATCGCGACTGGCGGTTATGCGCGCCTTGTTGCCAGCCAGGTGCCGGAGGTCGCGGTGATTCATCCCCACCTGACTCTCGAAGGATTGCGGATCGTAGGGAACTTGAATTAACTACCAAGACTCGCGACCGCCCGGCTGTGCGCCGGCATAGATGTTCGGTGAGTTTTGCACGAGGAAAATGTTTTTCCGAACCAGACTGAAAATCTTCGCGCTGAACGCAATTTCCACTTGTCAGGAATGCTAATCAGGGCTTGAATCGGGGGTTCATGAGAATCTGGAAGATCGCTGCGATCGCAGCGCTGGGGCTTACCTCATTTGCTGCGGACAATGTTGCTCCGACCAAAGCAGAGTTGGAGGAGATCTACAACACCGCGTACCGCGCGTTCGACGCGGGCAAATTTTCGGAGGCGCTAAAACAACTCGACGCCATTGACGCGCGCCAGCCCAATCTTGCCGCATCGAAGAATCTGCGCGGCGTCATCCTCATGCGGCAGGGCAATTACGATCAGGCTGAAGCCGCACTAACCGAAGCGGCACGGATCGATCCTAAGTTTTGGAATGCGCGCTTTAACCTGGCGGAGATCCCATTTCTCAAAAAAGATTGGGCAGAGGCCAGAAAACGCTTCGAGCAATTGCTCACCACTGGGCAGTCCGACCTGGCAAAAGAAGCTTCGCAGCTGATCCAATACAAGATCTTGCTGACTTATCTAATGGAGGGCAAAAGCAATATGGTCGATTCCATTCTGGCCAAGCTCGAGCTTTCGCCCGATACACCCGCTGTTGATTATGTGAAGGCAGCGGTCGCGCTCCAGCAGAAGAACGAGGCGGAAGCGAAGGATTGGATCAACGCGGCAGAAAAGAACTACTCACCGCAGCTAAACAAGCTTTTCGTGGAATCGCTGTACGAAATCGGTTGGATGGAAAAACCATCCGGCCAACGGCGTGCTTCGCTTCCGCTCATGACGGCAGCCGAACGCACGGAAAAGACGAAGGCATTTGCGCGTTCGAAATTTGAGCAATCGCAGCAGGCGTTTCGGCAGCGCGATTTTGGTACGGCGCTGAAGCTGGTGGATGAAGCGGACAAGGCGGATGCCAATCAGCCCGCGACTCTAAATTTGCGGGGCGAAATTCTCATGCAGCAGGGGAAATTCGACGATGCCGAAGCGGCTTTCAAAAAGGCGGCGAAGTTGGATCCGAAGCTTCGCGATGCGCAATACAACCTCGCTCAAATTCCATTCAAAAAGAAAGAGTACGCAAAAGCGCGCGACCGTTTCGAGACGTTGTATAAACGCATACCGGGCGGCGACAAAAACCAGGCGGCCGAGCTGATCAAGTTCAAAATTTACATGACCCTTTTGATGGAGGGCAAAGAGAGCCGGGCGCACTCGATGATGGAGGAATTCCAATTCACGGGCGATACCCCCGCGCTCTATTACGCGCAGGCAGCATGGGAGTACAAGCACAATAATGCGCAAAAGGCCGAGGATTGGACCACTTCTTCCAATAAGATTTACTCGCCGGCGCTCAACGGCGTTTTTGCTGATGCTTTTTATGACGTCGGGTGGTTGCAAAGACCAGAAGGCACAACTGCTCCTGCGGTCGCATTTGATACGGGCAATGTCGCCACGTCGCAGACGGACGGTGGTCCCGCAGTAGAGCCGAGCCCAATCCCAGACAAAGGGCCTGCTGCAAACAAACAGGGCGGAACCCTTGCCCTAGCGCCGTCGACAAGTGCGCCAGACGGCGGAATGGAACTTGCCGGCGCCGGAGCGACAGCTAACCGGACCAGTTTGACCGCGTCTGGGCCCGAGACGAATTCGCCTACGGAGCAGTCGCCAGCGGAGCAGTCAATGGCGCAATCCCCTTCTACCAGCGGCGAATCGACAACTGCGTCGGAGCCTGTCGCTCCTGAGACTGCGAGCGCTTCGACTGTTTCCAGCAACCAAAATCAAGCTGAGCAACAGCCTGTCGTGCAAACAAGTCCTCCCGAACAGGCAAGCACTGGGACAGCGCTGGCCAAGACCTCGTCATCAACCGTTGCTGGCGCGTCGAGCCGCCGGCTATGGATTGTAGGCGGGCTACTCCTGGCGGCCGTGGTGCTAATAGCTGTGGCTATCCTGCCTGCGCTTCGCCGGGGATACAAGTTCTCGGTGCCGGGCTTCTCGCGGCCGGAACCGAGCGCGGACACTGCGGTATTCAAAACGAGAACAGCGCCCGCCCACACGATTGGTGTGCAAGGCAACGGCTTCGCCGGGGGACCACGTCAGGTCTCGCTGCAACTTAAAGCGTGGAACTCTCCTGTGCAGCAGAGCGCGTTATCGTCGGCGAAAGCTGGCGGTGCTTTTAATCGGTTGAAAGGCTCGAAGTCGAAGCCTTCACGACTTCCTGCTCCTGTTGAGCCGCAACGTGAGGAATCCGCCCCAGTGGCCGAGCCACTCTTTGAATCGGTCGGCCCAGTGCTGACAGCTGTTGAGCCGCAACGTGAGGAATCAGCTCCAGTAGCCGAGCCATTCTTTGAATCGGTCGGCCCAGTGGTCGAACAAGCACCTGAGGGTGTGCCAGCAGTTCCTGCGCAGGAAACTGGACTGGACGGTTCCGAACCGGTCACTGAATTTGCCGAAGCCTCTACGAGTGTGTCGCGATCAGTGGAGAATGAAATTCTGGAGGTTCCGGAGGAACCCGTGTTCGCCGTCCAAGAGGCCAACGAATTTTCCGAGCATCCGGGGGAAGAAACTGTGGTCGCTTATGAGCAACCAGACGAGGTCTTCGCCAGCGGGGCCGAGTATGCATGGCCCGGTACGGAAACCACAGCGGAGTTAACAGCTGTACCTATCGAGAACGATCAGCCGCACGAAACGATTTTTGCCGAGCATGAAGCTTTTGTTGAGCACGAGAATTTTGATCAACGTGAGGCTTTTGCTGAGCGTGAGTCCTTGACAGAGCGTGAAGCTCCAGTCAGCGAAGTTATTGCCGAACACGCATCTGATTTCCAGCCTCCGCCTGCTGTTCCCGTGCGGCCAGTCTTTCCTCAACCAACCATACCTGCAACCATGCCAGAAACTACTCAAACACCACCTGCTCCGATAGCCAAAGCCCCGGCACAGCCTGTGCCCAAACCGCAACCGCAAGCGCCGGTACCTGCAGCCGGGATGCAAACCTCTGTGCAGCTTACTTTCTCGTTCGAGATAGCAGCGATGCAGTTAACGCCAAGCTTCAAGATGGGAGTATTGAAAGTCCGTCCCATATCGAAGCTCGTCACGATGCGTTTGCCTTCACCTCAGCGCGCGCAATCTCCATTGAATTTGCAGGTTGCCTTCGAAGTCGTGAAAATCCAACCCGTCGCGGGCGCGCTCGGCACCATTCGCGTCGTTCCGTCTCAGCAACAGCGGCCTGCCATGGGGGGCATGCCCTCGTTTGCAGTTGCCGGATTGCAGGTCGTGCCGAATTCTGAAACTGCGCCGGTTCAACTCACCCCGTCGGCACAGGGACGCGCATCTGTATTCGTTACTGTGCCATTCCAGATCAGCACGCTCGAGTTTTCTCCGACGCTCGAAATTGGATCGGTCACGCTGAATTCAAATTCGAAGCAGGTTGTCGTCCAGTTGCCAGGGACCGGGCCCGGTCCAGTCGAAGGGGCGCCAATGTTCGAGATCGCTAATCTCGAGCTGAACGAAGGCGGGGAGATCGTAATGATGCAACTGAACCTGCTTGGCGGACCGAAGCGCGCGTAACAGATGCCAAGTTCGACCAGTCTGACTGGTCGAAATCAGCGCCAGTTTAGCGAGCGCAATTGCTTCGGAAGAAACTCGCCATTTTTCCGGATCAATTTGCCGTCGAAATAAATTTCGCCGCCGCCGTAATCGGGACGCTGAATGCTGACCATATCCCAGTGAACCTGACTTCGGTTTCCGTTGTCGGCTTCCTCGTAGGCTTGCCCTGGAGTGAAATGGAATGAACCGGCGATTTTTTCGTCGAACAAGATGTCGCGCATCGGTTGGAACACTCGTGGATTAAAGCCGAGCGAAAATTCGCCGACGTAACGCGCGCCCGTATCTGAATCGAGAATCTTGTTGAGTTTTTCGGTCTCGTTGCTTGACGCCTCGACGATTTTACCTCGCTTGAAATTAAGTTGGATGCCGTCGAAAGCGGTGCCTTGATAGATGCTCGGCGCGTTAAAGGTGAGTTGGCCTTCCACCGAGTCTTTCACCGGAGCCGTGAAAACTTCGCCATCGGGAATGTTGCGATCACCACCGCAAATGACAGCTGGAATTCCTTTGATACTAAAATTCAGATCCGTGCCGGAACCCTTGATTTGGACGCGGTCCGTTTGTTCCATCAGCCTCTTAAGCGCCTTCATACCGGGCTGCAGTTTGCGGTAGTCGAGTGTGCAGACATCGAAAAAGAAATCTTCAAACGCTTCCGTGCTCATCCCTGCAAGCTGAGCCATCGAGGGTGTCGGCCATCGTAACACAACCCACTTCGTCCGTTTCACGCGCTGATCCTGCACGGGGCGCATCTTTTTGCCGATCAACTGCATCTTTTCCGGCGGCACGTCCGCCAGCTCTGTGATGTTGTGGCTGCCGCGCATCGCGATGTATGCGTTCATTTTTTTCATGCGCGCCAGTTCGTGGCTTGCCATGATGTTGAGCTGTCGATCGGAGGCCTCTAGAGCGAGCGCGCGGTTCACTCGCGCGTGATATACCTGCGCAAATGGAACGCCGCCTGCATTCCGTGCTGCTCGTATCAGCGCGGCCGTCATTTCATCGGGAATGTCGAATGCTTCGATCAGGACCGTTTCGTTGCGTTTTAGGCGAATGGAGTATTCCACCAGGAGTTTTGCGAGTTTATCGAATCGCTCGTCGTACATAGGCGTTTATCATTCCACCAGCCGGGCGCGATGCAACTGTAGCCGCGTTCCTGTGGAAAGCGCCGTAGTGCGCTATTATCACATCCGAAACGCGTCGCTCACAAAGTAACGGCTGCACTGAGTTTCGCTGCGAATGCGCCATCAAAACCGTCACGAAAAGGAAGTGAATCTTTTTCCATTTCCAGCGCCAGGGGTGGCAGCTCGGCAAGGAGTCGGCGAACGACCTGTTCGTTTTCTTCGCGCTCAAGACTGCATGTGCTGTAAACCAGTATGCCGCCGGGTTTCAGCAAGTGGAGTACAGCGCGCGAGATGACCAACTGTTCGTTGGACATTCGGCTGAAATCTTCAGGTCGCAATCGCCATCTCACGTCAATCCGTCGGCGCATGACTCCGGTATTTGTGCATGGCGCATCTAAAAGGACCCGATCGAACGGCGCGATTGACAAGACTTCTTCTGGAGGATGATTGCGCGTCCAATCGTGCCGGACAGCGCGAACAATGGTCGCGCCCAGCCTGCCGACATTATCTTTCAGAATTTGGAGTCGTTCACGGTCGCGATCGCAAGCAATGATAACTCCCCGGTTTTGCATGAGCTGCGCGAGATAGGCTGTTTTGCCGCCCGGTGCCGCACACGCGTCGAGGATTCGTTCTCCTGGCTTCGGATCGAGAAGCTGACACGCGATTGCTGTGCTGGGGTCCTGAATGTAGCAATGACCAGAATCGAGAGCGGCCATCGGCAAAGTGTTGAATTCTATAAAATCTGGGTTGCCAGGCAGCGGTCGTGAGTCTGGGTACAGCTGTAGGAAGGTTTCCGGAACGGACTTTATTCGATTAATCCGGCCATAAATGGGCGCAGGCCGATTGTTCCATTTACAGAGCTCTTCGGTGTACTCTGCACCAAAGTGTTGTTGCCAACGTTCAACCAGAAATTGCGGATGAGATCTTCGAACGAACAATGGCTGCGCGTCAGCCCGTTCAAGCAGTTCACTTCGCTGCCTGGTTGCGGCACGTAAGACGGCATTGATAATCGGTCGCTGCTTTTGCGAGGCTAAGGCAACGGTCTCGTGTACGGCTGCGTGCTCAGGCGTTTTGAGTAGGAAAACTTGATACAAGCCGAGTCGCAGGATGTCGCGGACGTCGGTCTCGATGCGCGAGGCGCGCAGACAACCGACCCAAAAATCGAGCAGTGTTAAATTGCGCAAAACGCCATAGAACAGTTCCAAGGCAAACGCACGATCGGACGGAGTGAGATCCGCGTTGGCGAGAAGCCCTGAGATAATGGAATCCGCGAAACGCTTTTCTGTTCGCCAAAGCCGCAAGGCCGCCAGCGCAGTTTGGCGAGCAGAACGCCGCGCCATATTTCGTTACTGCGGCCTCACGCCTGCGCGTCCAATAGAGTAATAATTGAATCCGAATTGCCGCATCGTTTTAGGATCCAACAAATTTCGTCCGTCGAAGACGATCGGCGTCCGCATTTTGTCTTTCAACACCGCAAGATCCACGTTCGCAAATTCATTCCAGTCCGTGGCGATGATCAGCGCTTCAGCATCAGTGACGGCTTCCAGAGCCGATGAGGCAAATTCCACATCGGCAATTGCTTTGATGGTGCGCGCCTTGTGCATTCCTTTCGGATCGTACGCGACCACATGTGCTCCTTCGCGCAGGAGCTGTTCTACCACCTCGATTGCGACCGATGAGCGTAGGTCATCGGTATCCGGCTTGAACGTCAAGCCCCAGACCGCGATCCGCTTTTCGCGCAATACCCAGAGCGTCTCGCGGATGGTCTTGAGGAAACGCGCCTTTTGACCCTCGTTTATGCGTTGCACTTCCCTGAGCAGAGTGAATGGCGTTCCAAGCTGCTCACTGATGGCGATGAACGCCGCAATGTCTTTTGGGAAACAGGAGCCGCCATACCCGATTCCAGCGTTCAGAAAATCGCGCCCGATACGATGATCCATCCCGATCCCGTCAGCCACTTTTTCCACATCGGCTCCGCTGGCTTCGCAAATCCTGGACACCGCGTTGATGTACGAAATTTTCAAGGCCAGGAATGAGTTCGCGCAATGTTTAATAAGCTCGGCACTACTAATGTCGGTCACGAGGATCGGTGCCATGAAGGGCTCATACACCTTTTTCATCAAATCGATCGCGTGTTCGCTTTGGGCTCCGATCACGATCCGGTCCGGATGCATGAGATCGGCCACTGCGCAGCCCTCGCGCAAAAACTCCGGATTACTGACTACGTCGAATTTTGCGCCGTGGCGATTATATCGTTTTATTGATTCCGCCACTTTTTCCCCTGTCTTCACAGGGACCGTGCTCTTGTCGACGATCACTCGATAATCGGTCAAGACGCCTGCGATCTCCCGTGCAACTTTCTCCACGAAGCTGAGATCGACATCACCGTCCGGCAGTGGCGGAGTCGGGACGGCAATGAAAATAATTTGTGAGCGCTCGACAGCTTCCTGAATGTTGCCGGTGAAATGGAGTCGCCGCGCCGAGACGTTGCGGTGAATTATTTCTTCGAGCCCCGGTTCGTAGATGGGTACCTCTCCGGCTTTGAGCTGTTTCACTTTTTCGGAGTCGTTATCGACGCAAATGACATGATGGCCGACATCAGCGAAACAGGCGCCCGTCACCAGGCCGACGTATCCGGAGCCGATGATTGATATATCCATGAATCAGGAACGGTGTGGGCGAATCAGCGCCAGCACAAGAGGCGGAATTCCGCCAGCGGTTTCGCCGCAATTCGCCACTTTTGGATCACTCGCCCGACGACGTAGGATCGAAGTTTAAATCGAAACCAAATTTCGGGAAGGCCTTGAGTGTTACGGTGAACAGGAGACCGTACTCTTTCACTCCCGAGTTATCGCGTATTACTCCGCCGAACGAGGCCACCCAGCTCGTTAGGTCCCGGTAAATCGCGTAACGCTGTTCCTGAAGAGTATCGGTTGCGCCTTCATACTGCTCCTGCACTGCCAAGCCCCAGTTGTCGTTAACACGAAGGTATCCGCCTACAACAAACAAGCTGCTATCCTGGAAAAACGGGTTCCCATTCAGATACCGGTGCCCGACGTTCACTTGCAAATTCGCTAGTGGTTGGACGGTCGCCACGGTATCAACTTCCGTAAAACCCTTTGCGAACGCCGGCAATTGGGAATTTACGGAAAACGACATCCAGGGGAGCGGCTGGAAGCGGAGATTGTTGATTAAGTTCGAGTAATCCGTGCGGTTATAAGGGTTCTCGAAGTTCGTATCAAAATACGTATCCAGTTCAAGCCACGTGATTGTCGAATCGTCCCGCCGGGTTTCCAACTTGTTGCGGACACCCGCGCGCCAGACCGTCCAATCGGCAATCGAATCAATCGGCGTGAACTGTGGAAAATCGATTGCCCGAAGTTGCGTAGAAGGTTGAAATCGATCGAATTGCAGAATGGAAAGTGGATTTGGGCCGTCTTCCTTCACGTAGGAAAAGTCCGTAAATGGCTGGATCACGTGCATCAATCCGTCCAGACCGAGCGCACGACTTTGCACATCCTCCCATTTTCGAGAGATCTTGAACGAAGCTTCCGCGCCCGTATCGAAGACGCTTCGAAACGTGTCCCCATCAAACTTGATGGGATTGGCTGTTGTTGGTGGCGGCAGGATAGTGTCGGGCACCAGCGGGTTTGATGGCGGCACAAATATTGTTGATCCGAGATCCCACGTCTTGCCGTAGTAGGTGCCTCGGTATCCAACCCGCGGCATAAACGACAGCCAACCAAAATATGTGTTGGGAAGAACCAGTTGATGGAACGTGTCGAAACGCTCGGTGCCGTAATTCTTGATACCTGAATCCTCAGGAAATTGGAGCCGCAAGTTGGCAAATCCGGTTTCGCCTTCGTAAAATATCGGCCCGCCAAAGAGCCCGTGGCGTTTAATGTCTAGGACTACTTCCGGCTGACGCTCCGTGGTGGTGAAGAAATCGTTTGCCTGAAAACGCTCGATCCCGGTGAGGGTGAAGAACGGATTTATTTTTGTCAGCGCTACTACATTGTCTGGAACAGGATCGATCCGAAATTCTCCCTGGAAAAAGTCCTGCATCACGTATTGGTCACTCAGCTTGGTGATGTTGGCGATGCCATAGATGGAGTCGGTGAAATCCGTGTGGTCCTTGAGGCTGAACAGGTATCGCGATTCAGGCACACCCACTCGCGGTATGTCGGTTTGATTGATCTCCGGGTTTTGGTCGTTGATGTAAAAAGTTTTTATTCGCGCCACGCTGGTTTGGTCTTTCCCATATTCAATTGTCGGCTCAAAACCGATGGCTGGTCCGCGCCTGCCGTAATAATCCAGCCGGAGCCGGGCCTGAATATTGTCTGTGATCGGGAACGTGACCTGCGTAAGAAGCGATGGTCCCCAGGTGCTGTAATACGCGGGCGAGATGGAAAAACTAAACGCGTTGTCGAGCGATTGGTAGAGATACGGCCACCAAAACACCGGCACCCTCCCGATGTAGGCGGTAACGTTCAGAAAAATTACGCGATCGTGCTCGTAAACACGAATCTTCCGGGCGCGCAGGTGAAAATCGGGCTTCGACGAATCGTGCGTCGTGAAGATGCCGCCCTTGATAAGATAGGCATTGTCCCCCTCGATCGAGGTCACCTCGTGGCCGCCCAAAAAGTAAGGTTGTGACTCCGTCCGTCCGCTGATCGCCCGGATCTTTTTGGTTTCAGTGTTGTAGATTCCGCTGTCCGCGGTGTACAGGCTTTCATCGCGATAAATTCGTACGTTACCCCTCAGCTCCACCTCGTGGGTGGAGGAATTGTACTGTGCGTAGTCGGCGTAGATGTCCGTGTTGCCGATGTGAATCGCGACGTTATCGCGGGCCGTCGCCACGCCGTTTTCGTATGTGGTTTGCCCGGTCGAAGTGATTTCAATTGGGGCATTCTCCGGAGTTTTGATTTCTCCGTGCATCCAACCGGCAGTCGCAAGCAGGCCGGCCAGCAAGAAAACCAGCGATCGCATGGCGAACGCCACCGTACTGCACCAAAGTCCTCCTGCAAAGGCAAAACCGCTCAACGGAGGAGATAAATAGGCGCCAGGCACCCATGACCGGCGGGCGTCTAAAACTCGCCCGAATATTTAGTCATGAACGACAAGCGTTGCCTTAAGAGTAAGCAGTTTTATCCTTCAGCGATTCGATAGTGGGCCTATATTCTTCCTGACTTTAGCGAGTTGAAAATTCAAAGCGCAACATGGCTACGGACGGAGAATCCGAAAAGGCTCAGCGCGTGTTTGTTCTCGCCGACACGCACAATCGTCTCCTGGAGAGCGTGAGGGAGATGGCCAAAGGCGCTGATGAGATCTGGCATCTTGGCGACGTTTGCGCGGAAACGATTCTGGATGAACTGCGTGCGATTGGACCGCGCGTCACGGTTGTGCGCGGAAATTGACACGGGCACACGCACGTTCCACGCAACGAAAGGCGCGGCGGGGTTCTGTTTCTCAACCCGGGTTGCGTGACTCGGCCCAACCGCGGTGCGCCGCCAAGCATTGCCTGGCTTGAAATTGCGGACGCAAAAATCACTTGGCAGCTCGTGCCGCTCCGCTGACGTGCATCCTTGCTCGCGATTCAGTCTTGATTAAACGACTCCACCTCGCTTTTCTTCACGAAGATGAGTTCGGCTCTCGATCAAATCTTTGTCCATACGAAGCGATTCCTGCTTTCCTGGATTGCCGGCGCGCCGAATTGGCTAATCCAAATCACATCCAGCCTGATCAACATTGTCGCGTTGCTTGCCGTTTTTCTCACGCTCTTCGCTCTCATCTCGGTGCTGGAGCGTAAAATTTTGGGACGAATGCAGAACCGCTACGGACCGAACCGCGTCGGGCCTTTCGGTCTTTTCCAACCCGTGGCAGATGGAATCAAAATGTTAATCAAAGAGGACATCGTGCCGGCGCGTGCAGATAAGGTCGTGCATTTTCTCGCTCCAGTCGTGCTTGCCGCAGTGGCCATCCTCACGCTGGGGGTAATTCCGTACGGGCGGAACATGACCACCTTCACAATTGACGGCGGCATACTCTTTTTCTTCGCGGTGGGATCGGCAACGGAACTTGCGGTGTTCATGGCTGGCTGGGCCAGTAACAACAAATTTTCCATGCTCGGCGCCATGCGCGCGATCGCCCAAATGTTCAGCTACGAATTGCCGCTGATCATCACGGTGCTCCCGGTCGTGATGGTCGTTGGGTCGCTTATGCCGGACAGGATTGTTTTCGCGCAAAGCGAATACACGTTAGGCATTGTGCCGCGTTGGTTTGTATTCACGCCATGGGGCGCCGCGGCGTTCGTATTGTTTTTCGTCTCCGGCCTCGTGGAATCGAACCGCACACCATTCGATGTCCCGGAAGGCGAATCGGAAATCGTCGCTGGACACATGACCGAATATTCAGGATTCAAGTACGCCACG